>Ga0129308_1000171_pt1 | contig 113334 bp, 102 predicted proteins | sample L827metagenome_FD_94440 | JGI IMG/M metagenome (GOLD analysis project Ga0129308, IMG submission 94440) | Ring-tailed lemur group fecal microbial communities from Wisconsin, USA - L827 metagenome | ecosystem: Host-associated > Mammals > Digestive system > Large intestine > Fecal | place: USA...
CATGGCCGCCTCCAAGTGCAAGGTTTTTCGCGTGTTTTCCCGTTTTTCCTTGCACTTATTATACCGCAGAAACGGCGCTATTTCTTGATATCACGTGGCCTTTTTTTGTTCAGTGGACATTATCTTAGGTTCATACGGTATCCAGGCGCTTGCGGACATCCCTGCGCAAAAGCGTGTAGAGAACGGAGGCCACCGGCACGCTGAGGAGCATCCCCAAAAAGCCGAAGAGTCCGCCTCCTACCGTGACGGCAGCCAGCACCCAGATGCCGGGCAGGCCCAACGAGGTACCCACCACTCTGGGGTAGATGACATTCCCTTCAAACTGCTGGAGACAGACCAGGAAGACGAGGAAGATGACCGCCTTCATAGGATCGATCATCACCAGCAACAGGGCCGAGGTAAAGGCACCCACGTAAGCGCCCACAATGGGCACCAATGCGGATACGCCGATGAGCACGCCGATGAGAAGGGGGTAGTCCAAACGGAGGATCACCATGCCGGCGAAGGTGAGCGCGCCCAGAATGCAGGCCTCCGTGACCTGCCCGGTGACAAATTTGCTGAAGGTGCCCGCTGTGAGAGCGGTCACGTCCAGCACCGCGTCGTACACCGGGCCCGGCACATAGGCCCGGAGCACCCGGCGGCATTGGGCGAGCAGGCGGTCCTTCCCCGAGAGCATGTAGATGGAAAATACCAGGGAGAGGACCAGGGTGACCACAATGGAGACCAGATTGCTGGTGAGGCTGAGAAGCTGGGGCACGGCGTTGGAGATGGCGGACAGGACGGTGCTGAGCAGATCCTCGATCATCTGGTCGAGGCGGCTCAGGTCCAATTCCTCCAGGTGAAAATAGGCCACCAAGGCGTTGATCCACGCCTGTGCCTGGGCCATATAGCTGTTCAGGTTGGAGAGGAAACGCTCCATACTGCTGACGAGCTGTGGGATGACGAAGGCGAACACAGCGGTAACTACGCCGAACAGCAGGACATAGGACAGCGTTACGGCCAGCGGGGCACTGGCCTTGGAAAGACGGGTCCCCTTCAGCGCGTGGTCAAAGGCCCCGTGGAAAAAGGCGCAGGGCCGGCTGAGGACAAAGGCAATGGCGAACCCCAGAAAGAGGGGAGTGAAGTTGGACAGGATGTTGGCGCATACGCGCCACAGATCGTCAAAACGGACGATGACGAAGATGAGCCCCACGGTAAAAGTGATGAGAAGCAGCAGACTGCGGAAGAGTTTTTTGTCCATCCGGATACTCCTATCTGACAAAACCCAACGAATGGTTTGATGGATGCCGCGGCGCGTGGATGCGCCAAAAAGGTGCGCAACCGCGCAAGAACACTATATCATCCCATGGCGGTCGAAGTCAAGAAAAGGAGGCGGAAGACAGGGCCGCGCCGTTGCGGCCTCGATACACATCAAAATTTTGAACCACAAACTTACTGCGATCCGCCAGAAGGTCGGCGTAAAACTGCCATAATCCATACGAGCCGGACGGCGCGGTCCTGTCTTCAGATTTTCGAAAGGGACAGGGAGGCTCACTCCAGGTTCATATGACGCTTCCGGTCGGCGGACCAGGCCAATTTCTCCGCAAGTGCGGCGGTGTCGCCGGACGCTATGACCTCGCGGTAGGCGCGCAGGTTGTCCTCCAGATTGCGGATGACCTTGCAGAGAGCGGGCGCGTTCATAGAGAAAAGCTCGGTCCACAGAGGCACGTCCAGGGCGGCCACCCGGGTACAATCCCGAAAAGAGCCGCCTTCGAAGCCCTTGCAGTCGAAGAGGTCGGGATCGTCACACACCGCCACGGCCATGATGTGCATGACCTGGCTGGTATAGGCGATGATGGCGTCGTGCTTGGCGGTGGTGGTGTTGACCACGTCGCGGCAGCCGATGTGGTCGGCGATACGGTGGAGCAGATTCACGTGTTCCGGGCGGCTCTGGGGGCGGGGGGTGATGATGTAGTGCGCGCCGCGGAAGAGAGCGCCGTCGGCGTGAAAGATGCCGGAGGTCTCCTTGCCCGCCATGGGATGGCTTCCGATGAAATCCACCTCATCGGGAAGGACGGTCGCCGCGTCCACGATGGCGGTTTTGATACCGCATACGTCGGTGACCAGGGCGCCGGGCCGGAAGCACGCCCGGTAGGTGGAGAGGAAGTCCACGATGCCGCGGGGATGGAGACACAGATAGACCACATCTGCAGTGCTGACCGCCTGGCCCGCGTCGGTGCTCAGGTAGTCGGCCACGCCATGGGTACGGGCAAATTCCAGTGTGGCGGGGTCCCGGTCCACCCCCACAATCTCATAGTCCTCAAAGCCCTTCAGGGCCATAGCCATGGATCCTCCGATCAGCCCTAGACCGATGATGGCAATGCGCTTGCACATGGAAAAGACCTCCAGAAAATAGAAATAGGGGATGCCACCGGAGCCTTACAGGCTGCGGCCCACGCATTGGGCCAGGGCACCCAGCCTGCCCATCAGGGCGTCGAACTGGTCCGGAGTGATGGACTGCGCACCGTCGCATTTGGCGTGAGGAGGATCGTTGTGGACCTCAATGATCAGACCGTCCGCCCCAGCGGCCACGGCCGCCATACTCATCCGTTCTACCATCCAGGCCTGGCCGCAGGCATGGGAGGGGTCCACCACCACGGGGAGATGGGAGAGTTTCTTGACCGCCAGCACGGCAGAGAGATCCAGCGTGTTGCGGGTAAAAGTCTCGAAGGTGCGGATGCCGCGTTCGCAGAGGATCACGCGGTCGTTGCCGCCGGCCATGATGTACTCCGCCGACATGAGCCACTCCTCGATGGTGGAGGAGAGGCCCCGCTTGAGCAGGATGGGCTTGGTGGTATGGCCGAGCTGCTTGAGCAGATCAAAATTCTGCATGTTCCGGGCGCCCACCTGGATGACGTCCACGCACATCTCGAACATCTCGATGTTGTCGGTGGACATGATCTCCGTCACAATGGGCAGTCCGGTGGCCGCCTTGGCCTCCTGGAGGAGACGGATCCCCTCGTTGCCCATGCCCTGGAAGGCGTAAGGTGAGGTGCGGGGTTTGAAGGCACCGCCCCGCAGCGCGGCCGCCCCGCTCCGTTTCACGGACTCGGCCACCCCTACGATCTGCTCCTCGCTCTCCACGGAGCAGGGCCCGGCGATGACCGCAAGCCGATCCCCGCCCACTGTGGCGCTGTTGCCCAGATCGATCACTGTGTTGTCCGGGTGGTATTTCCGATTTGCCTTCTTGTAGGGCTCGCTGACCCGCATGACACGATCCACGCCGGGGAGCATGGATACCTTTTCCTGGTCAATACGGGAGGCATCTCCCTCCGCACCCAGAATGGTGGTTTCGGAGCCCTTGGATACCATGACCTTGACGCCGCCAGCCTCCATGGCCTTGACAGCACTCTCCAACTGATCGGTGGTAAAACCGGCCTTCATAATGACGACCATACACTCAAATCCTTTCTGATGCATAAAATAAAACCGCGGCAAGCCCAAATGGCTCGCCGCGGTCCGGGTCCAAAAGCAATCCGTCCGTGAAGCGCCGACTATGGGCATGCAAAACCGCCGTTACCATAATAATAGTAACGGTAGCAATACCCATAAGCATGACGGCTCAAAGACTTCATGGAGGACACACTTCCTTCTATCCATAAACTTTAACACTGTTTGCTGCTAAAGTCAAGGGACGGTTTGAATTTCCCGCCGGAAATTTTGTGTGGATTCAGTCTTCTTCCAGAAACTTACTGGGGGGAACCCCCAGCGCATCCGACATAGAAAAAAGGGTATCCAACGAGATGCCCTTCAGTGTGGCCCCGTTGTTGGCCTCCACCTGACTGATAAAGGACCAGCTTTTCCCGATCAGTTCGGCAAACTGCTCCTGCGTATACCCTTTTCTCTTGCGGTAATAGGCAATGCGCAAACCAAGCAGACGGTAGCGCTCCCGGTATTTTTCATGCACGATTTCCACCCCATATAATCCTAACTTAATTCCGAGAGGATTATTACCGCCCATCAGTGTTTTATTATTTACTTTTAGCGAGTAATATGTTATTATCAGTGAGAGAATAGGGTTTTTTTGAGAGGGGGAGACCGCAACGGACCTGCTAGAATACCTGCAGAAAAAGACGGGGTGCCTTTATCTGTCGGATCTGCATACACCGGAAGTCAGAGAACGGGCGCTTGCCGAGGCGCTGTTGCTGAAAAAAGAGCGTTTTCCGCTTTCGCAGTGGAGAGAGGCGGCCCGGTATCTGTTGGAGAGCGCGGCGGAGGATGCGACTATGGAGGAGATTCGGGCGCAGTTCAAGGCAGCCGCTGAAAACAAGTAAAAAGGGAAGGGGCCGCGGCGACTGCCGCGGCCCCTTCCCTTTGAAAAAGAGGGTGGGATTTGGTTTGCTGAAGTGTGATCAAGGACGGAACATCATGCCCACGGCCCGCCAGGGGCTTCCGGACCAGTAAGCGGACCTGGCGCCCAGGGAGCACCAGTCCTTCTTCCAAAGCCGCTCATGGCCCACCTGGACCTGGGGCTGTACACGGTTCATCGCGCTTTTGTTCCATTTCATGACTTGACTCTCCTTTCCGGTCTGTACGGCATTTGCCTCTTGTCTTCCTCTTGTGATTATTATACAATGGCATTAAGCATTACACAAACGACTCTTTCTCATTGATCGCATTCTGAAATAGAATGATAGGAGGCGGGGCATGGACATCGGAAAATATCGGGCACTGCTGCGGACTGTGGAGATGGGAAATATCACCCGGGCGGCGGAGGAGCTGGGCTACACCCAGAGCGCAGTAAGCCGGATCATCGCCGATCTGGAGCAGGAGTGGGGAGTGACGCTGTTGACCAGAGGCAGGATGGGCGTGGTCCTGAGCTCTGCCGGGGAGGCGCTGCTGCCCCATCTAAGGGCAGTGTGCAATGCGGACCGGGAGCTCCTGGAGGAGGTGGACCAACTCCACGGACTCACCCGGGGCACCATTCGGGTGGGGACATTCAACAGTATTTCGGTCCACTGGCTGCCCCGGCTCATGAAAACCTTTCTGGAGCGATATCCGGGGATCCGATTCGAGGTCATGACCCATATTGAGTATCGGGAGATTGAGGAGTGGGTGGCGGGAGGCCATGTGGACTGTGGCTTTATCGCTCTGCCCAGCGCCCTCACGCTGGACACGGTGTTTCTCCGCCGAGACCGGCATATGGCGGTGCTGCCGCTGGATCACCCATTGGCCGGAGAGGAGAGCTATCCCATCAGCCGCTTTGCTGAGGACTCTTTCATTAAATTGGAGGATGACCGGGACCGCGAGATCGTGCAGATTTTTGAGCGATATCAGGTAAAACCCAACCTCCAGTATCGGGTAAACGACGACTATGCGGCCATTGCTATGGTGGAGAACGGGCTGGGGGTGAGCGTACTCACGGAGCTGGTGCTGCAGCGCACTCCGTACGGCGTGGCGGTAAAGCCGCTGGACCCGCCGCAATTTCGGGATATCGGCCTGGCAGTGCGCAGCCGCCGGTCCGCCTCGCCGGCCACGGCCCGGTTCCTGGACCATGTGGAGCGCTGGGCCGCCGAAGGGATTTGACAGCGGGCCCCAGCGGAGGTATAATAATACCGCCAAAATCTAAGGAGACGGGAGCACGCCGCAATGACGATTACCTATAAGACGAAGGGGACCTGTTCCTCCAAAATGACCGCCGAGGTGGAGGACGGTGTGATCCGCTCTCTCCAGGTGGAGGGAGGCTGTGACGGCAATCTCCAGGGCATCTCTAAGCTGGTGGTCGGAATGCAGGTGGAGGATGTGATTGAGCGGCTGGAGGGCATCCGCTGCGGTCGCAAGGCGACCTCGTGCCCCGACCAACTGGCCCGGGCCCTGAAACAGGCTCTTTGAATCAACCGGCGGCGCATCTGTTCCCAGATGCGCCGCCGGTCTTTTTTATTGAATGTGGGCCTCAATGGCGGCCCGCAGGAAGGCCGCGCAGCCGGGGAGCGCACGGTCATAATAGGCGGTGAACCGCTCGTCCTCGGTATACATGGCGGCCAGCATCCGGTGTGCTTCCGGGTTGTACCAGCGCTCCTCCCAGGAGTGGGAAAGCCAGGCTTTGTGCCGCAGGGCCAGGTCCAGCCCCACGTCCCCGGCCGGATCGGCCCCGGACCGGACCGCGGCCTCCAGTCCGGTCCGGATCTCCCCCTCCAGCGTGGCCATAGCCCAATACTGCTCCTGTGTAAGCTGCGCGGTCCGGGCATTGGCGCGGTCCATGACTTCATTTCCATAGCGGGCACGCACCTCTGCGCCGTAGGTCTCCTCGTTTTCTCTGATTACTTTTTGTTTAAAACATTCGAATTTTTCCAGATCTGACATTATACTTGCCCCTTTCAAAGTCTTTTTTACGGTCAGGATAAGGGCATCCAGCCGGGTGCGGCGGGCCTCCAGGGCGGCGAGGTGGCTCTGCAGCGCCGCCTCACGGTCAAAGGCCGGATCATCCAGCAGTCTGCGGATGGCAGAGAGCTCCAGCCCCAGCTCTCGGTAAAAGAGGATCTGCTGGAGCCGGTCCACCTCCTGCGGACCATAGAGCCGATAGCCTGCGTCTGTGCGCCGAAGGGGCTTGAGCAGCCCCTCCAAGTCGTACCAGCGCAGGGTCCTGGGCGTGACGCCCGAGAGGGCTGCGAGCTGCTTGACGGTATATTCCATGGAACACATGCCTCCTGACAAGGGGAGTATAGCCCCTGCCGTAACGGCAAGGTCAAGATAAAAATAAAAATTGGGGGCGCGGCTGACGCGTCCCCAATTCTTGAACCGGTGTCATCGCCTGCGGCGGCCGCTGTAGCGACCGCCGCTATAGCCGCCCCGGCGGCGGGAGCCGTATCTGCGGCGGCGTCCGAAGAGCAGCCAGCGCAGCAGCAGCACAGCCGCCAGCACCAGTACCACGACCAGCAGGATTTTTACCCAGAGCTGGTCAAAAAAACGCTTGACCTGGTCCAGACGGTAGAGAAGCTCCGAACGCGCCACGCTGTCCACGGCCACCAAGTCCAGAGAGCCGTATACCGTATCTCCGTTGGAGACCGTGACCCTGCCCACGATCTGACCCTTGTCCACGGGGGCCTCCAGGCTCTCGGCGTTGAACTCGGGCGTCACCTGGAAATCCGCTGGGTCCAGATCGTTGGGGAGGATCGCCTCGATTTCCCCCGATGCCTGGGCCCCGACATAGTTGGCGTCCCGGGAGAGCGTGACGGGAATGGTGCCTCCAAAATAGGTGCTGTCCAAAAGCGTTTTGGTGGAGAAGCTGATGAATCCCCATTGGAGGAGCCGCTTGCTCTCGGAGAAGGACTGCCGCAGAGTGGTGCCGTCGGACTGCGCAATGTTTTCCGCACCCAAAACGACCGAGATGAGGTTCCGGCCGTCCTTGGAGGCGGAGGCGGCCAGGCACTGGCCGGCCTCCGGCGTGGAGCCTGTTTTGATGCCGGTGGCATATTCATAATAGTAGCCGGTGATCCTCCAGGTGGAGACCAGGGCGTTGGTATCGTGGAGTTCTCTGGCCTCATGGAGGTTGGTGGCGGGCACTGTGTAGCTCTTGGCGGTGACGATGGTACGGAAGGTTTCGTGCTGCATCGCCTCCCGACACATAAGGGCGATGTCGTAGGCCGTGGTGTAGTGCTCTTCGTTGTGATAGCCATGGGTGTTGGCAAAGTGGGTGTCCTCCATGCCCAGCTCGCCTGCCCGCTGATTCATCAGGGCCACAAAGTCGTCCACACTGCCGGAGACCGCCTGGGCCAGAACATTGCAGGCCTCATTGGCGGAGGCGGTGAGAGCGCAGTAGAGGACGTCCTCCAGCCGGATCTGTTCCCCCTCCTTGATATTTTGGGTGGAACTGCCGTCGCCCACCTCGCGGTTGACCTCGGGGCCCACGGTGATCACGTCGTCCAGGGACAGCTCACCGCGATCCACGGCCTCGATGGCCAGCATGGCAGTCATGACCTTGGTGATGCTGGCAGGATAGCGCTGCTCATGGGCATTCTGATCGAAGAGCACGGTGCCCGTGTCGGCATCCACCAGGATGGCGGCCGCAGCCTCAATGTGCATATCACTGAGCAGTTGGCTCTCCACCGGCGCCTTTGGCGTGACAACCGCCGGCGTGGCCTCGGGAGGGGCGCTCTGCGCGGCGAGAGCGGTGGGGAGGGTGAGTCCGGCGGCGAGGGTCAGGGCCAGAAGAGAGCGGAAAAGACGATATTTTTTCATTAGGAAACTCCTATAAACTGTGGTATAATAGCAACGATCCATGCGTCTGCGGATGGGCGGCGCGCGGAAATATTATACCAGACGAACGCACACCGTGCAACCGGGTGGAGGAGGTGGGCGACATAAAAATTTCAACTTTGGAAAAGGCGCTTCTGGGCCTTACCGCCGCCTTTCTGCTGATGACGACCGGATATTTCCTGGGTGCGCGCAGCGCCGCGGACCCCTACCGGGTGGACACGCAGCATCCGGCTGCCGCTGAGATCGCCGCTCCGTCAGAGGCGCCGCCCGCCGCGCCGGAGGGCGCGGTCAATATCAACACCGCCACCGCGGCCGAGTTGGAGACCCTTCCCGGGATCGGGGAGAAACGGGCGGCGGATATCGTGGCGGACCGGGCGGCAAACGGCCCCTTCCGGATTCCGGAGGACCTCACAAGGGTGAAAGGGATCGGAGAGGGTACGCTGGCGGGACTTATCGAGTATATCACCGTAGAATAAACAGGACGCTGGCAGTGGAGGGTGTGCAATGGCGAAAATCTTAGTGGTTGACGACGAAAAGGTACTGGTAAAGGGCATCAAATTCAATCTGGAAAACGAGGGCTATGAGGTCGAGGTGGGCTATGACGGTGAACAGGCGGTGGAGCTGGCCCGGAACGGCGGCTTCGATCTCGTCATCCTAGACCTGATGATGCCCAAGATCGATGGACTCCAGGCCTGTATGCGCATCCGGGAGTTCTCTAACGTGCCCGTCATCATGCTGACGGCCCGGAGCGAGGATACCGACAAGATCATCGGGTTCGAGTGCGGAGCGGACGACTACATCACCAAACCCTTCAATATTCTGGAGCTCAAGGCCCGCATCCGGGCCATGCTCCGCAGGGCGGGCGCTTCCGGACAGAAGGACAAGGCCTCCCGTGTGCAGCAGGGCCACATCGTTTTGGATACGGATGAGCGCTCGGCCTGGCGGGACGGGGTGCCGGTGGAGCTCACTGCCAAGGAGTTCGACCTCATGGAGCTGCTGATGCGCAACCCCGGCCGGGTCTACAGCCGTGAGAACCTGCTGAACATCGTGTGGGGCTACGAGTACGCGGGCGAGTACCGCACCGTGGATGTACACATTCGCCGGCTGCGGGAGAAGCTGGAGCTGGACCCCGCCAATCCGGAGTATATCCTGACCAAATGGGGCGTGGGGTACTATCTGAAAAGCACCTGAAAAAGGCCGGACCGCGGCGGAGAAGAGGGAGGTGGCGAGCGGTGGAGGAAGCGGAAAAGACCCGGAAGACGGAAAAAACCCCATTCCGGCGGTCCATACAATTGAAATTTGCCCTAAGCTATATCGTCATCATCGCGGCGGTGCTGGCGCTGCTGAATACCTATCCGGTGCTGGTCTCTCAGGATCTGGTGTTCCATTCCAAGGCTAGCCTGCTCCAATCTCAGGCCACGGTCATCGCAAACTCACTGGCGCTGTCGGCCACCCTGACCGCCGACACGGTGCGGGAATATATCGACGGCTCCCTCATGGGCTCTCTGGACAACGCCGGACGCATCCGTATTCTGGTCACGGACCCTTCCGCACGGGTGCTCTATGACAGCGATGAATACCGGGCCACGCAGAACCGCTATGCCCTGCTCAGCGAGGTGACGGCGGCGCTGAAAGGGTACGACGTGGCGGCTTCGGAATATCGGGACGGGGCCTTTCGCAGCAGGGCCGCCACGCCCGTCATGTACCGGGGCGTCACCATCGGCGCGGTCTATGTCTATGAAAACGACGCCGACCAGGCGCGGCTGCTCACCGATATCCAGAGCAACCTGCGTACCATTTCCATCGTCATCTGTGTGGTGGTGCTCATTATGAGCATTGTCTTTTCCAAGGCCCTCACCCGACGGATCGGCGACCTGCTGCGGGCCATCCGGATCGTACGGGAGGGCGAGTACAGCCACCGGGTGAGTATTCGCGGCGGTGATGAGCTCAGCCAGTTGGCGGGGGAGTTCAACCAGCTCACGGACCGACTCCAGACCACTGAGGAGGTCCGCCGCCGCTTTGTTTCCGATGCCTCTCACGAGCTCAAGACACCGCTGGCCTCGATCCGGCTGCTCACCGATTCCATCCTCCAGACGGAGGAGATGGACATGCCGACCGTAAAGGATTTCGTCTCCGACATTGGCGAGGAGGCGGGACGGCTCACCCGCATTTCGGAAAAACTCCTCACGCTCACCCGCATGGACAGCGCCGCACCGCTTGAGCGCGTGCCGGTCAACGTGAGGGATGTGTTGGAAAAGGTGAGACATATGCTCACCCCACTGGCGGAGGAGAGCCGGATCACGGTGGAGACCGAGCTGGCGGAGGATTGTGTGGTGCTCGCCACCCAGGACGACCTCTATCAGATCGCCTTCAACTTGATGGAAAACGCAGTCAAATACAATGTGCCCGGCGGTCGGGTGATGGTGTCCCTCCGGGGAATGGGGGATCTGGTGCTCCTCACGGTAGAGGACACGGGCGTCGGAATCCCCGAGGCCGATCTGCCCAAGATATTCGACCGCTTCTACCGGGTGGACAAGGCCCGCTCCCGCGCTGCGGGCGGCACAGGGCTGGGGCTCTCCATTGTGCGGGATACGGCCAGACAGCACGGCGGAGCCGTCACCGTCTGCCGCCGTGAGCCGGAAGGCACCCGCTTTGAGGTGGCCTTTCCCCGCTATGAGCCGAAGGGAGGCGAGGAGAGATGAGCAGACGGCTGCTGGCCCTGTACTGCGCGCTCCTGCTGCTTCTGCCGGCCTGCAAGCAGGGAGGGGAGGCGGGCCAGAGCGGCAATGGCGGGTATCAGGTCTACTTTGCCGTCCCCTTTGGGGGAGAAGGCGACCCCGGAGAGGCAGGGGGGACGGCCGTGGCCAGCGAGATCCGAAGGCTGCCGGAGGGGGCCGACATCCCCGGCGGACTGATGGAATGCCTGCTCTCCGGCCCGGTCTCAGACGATCTGGCTTCCCCGTTCCCGGAGGGCGTGTACCTTCTGTCCCAGCCCACTGTGGAGGAGGGCGTGTGCCGGGTCAACCTCTCGGAAAAGTACGGCGGACTCTCCGGGGTGGAGCTGACGCTGGCTGATTACTGCATCGTTCTCACGCTCTGCCAGGTGCCCGGGGTGGAAGCGGTCTCCATCGATGTGGAGGGCTCGCCCATCCCCTATCGGGACCGTCAGCTCCTGCGGAGCAACGATGTGGTCCTCTCAGGCGGCGAGGACCAGCCGCTCTATCTGACAGTGAAGCTGTTTTTCCCGCGGAGGAGCGGAGGACTCGCCGCAGAGGAGCGAAATGTGCTGCTCACCGAGCAGGACACCCCTGTCACCGCGGTGCTGAACGCACTGCTGTCGGGGCCCGAGACCCAGGGACTTTTCTTCCCCTTTCCGGAAGAGGCCCATATTCTCTCCGCCTGGGTGGAGAACGGAAACTGCTATGTGGATTTTGACACCCCCTTCTTGGACCGGGAGCCGGAGTCTGCGGCCCAGGCCCAGCAGCTCCTGTACGCCATTGTAAATACCCTCTGCCAGCTCCCGGATGTGGGGGCGGTCCAGATCCTGGTGGAGGGGGAGGCGCCGGAGCGGTATGGTGAGATCCCCACCTCCTCGCCGCTGGAGGCAAACAAGGACCTAGTGGTGGATTAAGTCAGATTTTGATTGACAACGCCCGGGGACCCGAGTAGGATATTTTCATATATTTTGCCCTATATGCCTGAAAGGATGATGTCCCATGTCCGAGTATCAGCCCAGTACCAACTGCCTCCACGCGGGCTACGTCCCCGGGAGTGGAGAGCCCCGCAACATTCCCATTGTCCAGTCCACCACCTTCCGGTATGCCACCGGGGAGGCCATGGGGGCCCTCTTCGATCTGGAGGCCGAGGGTTATTTTTACACCCGGCTCCAGAATCCCACCAACGACCAGGTGGCGGCGAAGATCTGCGCCCTGGAGGGCGGCACCGCCGCCATGCTCACCTCCTCCGGTCAGGCGGCAAATTTCTTTGCCATCTTTAATATCGCCTCCTGCGGCGACCATGTGGTGGCCTCCTCCGCCATCTACGGCGGCACCTTCAATCTCTTCGCCGTCACCATGAAGCGCATGGGGATCGACTTCACCTTTGTGGGGCCGGACTGCACGGAAGAGGAGCTGGAGGCGGCGTTCCGTCCCAATACCAAGGCGGTCTTTGGCGAGACCATCGCCAACCCGGCTCTCACTGTACTGGATATTGAAAAGTTTGCGCGGTGCGCCCACGCCCATGGCGTCCCGCTCATTGTGGACAACACCTTCCCCACTCCCATCCACTGCCGGCCCTTCCAGTGGGGCGCGGATATCGTGACCCACTCCACCACCAAATATATGGACGGCCATGCCAACGCGGTGGGCGGCGCCATCGTGGATTCCGGGAAATTCGATTGGAACCGGTATGCCGACAAGTTCCCCGGACTTACCACGCCGGATGAGAGCTATCACGGCATCACATATACCGAGCGGTTCGGCCTGGGGGGCGCGTACATCACCAAGGCTACGGCGCAGTTGATGCGGGACTTTGGCGCCACCCCGGCCCCCATGAACTCCTATTTTGTCAACGTGGGCCTGGAGACCCTGCCCCTGCGGGTGGAGAAACACTGTGCGAACGCCCAGGCCGCGGCGGAGTTTTTGGCGAGCCACCCCAAGGTGGCGTGGGTCAACTATCCCGGCCTTCCCGGCAATCCGTACTACGCCCTTGCACGGAAATATATGCCGGACGGCACCTGCGGCGTGGTTTCCTTCGGCGTGCAGGGAGGACGTGAAGCGGCTTCCCGGTTCATGGCGGGGCTGAAGCTGGCATCCATTGCCACCCATGTGGCCGACGCGAAGACCTGTGTTCTGCATCCCGCGTCCACCACGCACCGGCAGATGAACGACGAGGAGCTGCTGGCCGCGGGCGTCTCCGCCGACCTGGTGCGCCTTTCGGTGGGCATCGAGGACCCGGCAGATATCCTGGCAGACCTCGAACAGGCCCTGGCTCTGGTGTGAGAGAGTACCCATACCGATCAGAAGAAGACCCTCCGGCGATTGATCGCCGGAGGGTCTTCTTCTGATCGAAAAGAGCGCCCGAGGAATCAGACGGCCTTTCCCATTTCATACGCCTGCTGTACCGCAGGGGTGCGGAGAATGTCCCCCTTTTCCCAGGCGCCCACGCCGTAGAGGATACCCTTCTCGACCGCCCGGTCCAGGCAATCGAGTGTAAAGCCGCGAAGGCCCTCCACGGTCTTTTCCAAATTGGCGCGCTCCGTGTCGGCGGCGGTCATAATGTAATAAAATTCTTTGTCCGTCATCTCTGTATAACGGGGAACCGTCCGGTCGATCAGGGTTTTCATCTGGCCGTCCATGGTGTAGAAATAGACCGGTGTGGCCAAGACGATTACATCGGCAGCCACCATTTTGTCGAGGATTTCCGCCATGTCGTCCTTCTGCACGCATCGGTGTGTACGGTTGCAGACACCGCAGCCTGTGCAGTAATGGATGTTTTTGTCACGAAGGAAGATCTTTTCCACCGAATGGCCGGCCGCCGTGGCGCCGCGCAGGAAGGTGTCGCACAGGACATCCGAGTTACCGCCCTTGCGGGGACTTGCTGACAGGATCAAAACTTTCTTGCTCATAAACACGTGCGTCCTTTCTAAAAATATGACCTAGATACCGATCCCTTCGGTCCCGATGCATACCCGAGGCGGGCGGGGCGACCCGCTGAATAGCGCGCGCGTCCACGCCGGAGGGGGCCCCGAACAGGAGGGATACCGGCATTGTAATCCCTGGAGCGCACTCCAAGTCAAGCGCTTTTTTGAAGGATTGGAAAACACACCCGCACAATAGAGAACTCCCGTCCCAGGCGGTTGGAAGCCGCGCGGGCCGGGAGCTCTCCGGAAAAATTTGTAATTGGAGTTACTTTTCTTTGCGCTGGAGCTGGAGACGGTCGGCGATCATAGCAATGAACTCAGAATTCGTGGGCTTGCCCTTGGCGTTGGAGACGGTATAGCCGAAATATTTTTGCAGGGTCTCCAGATCGCCGCGGTCCCAAGCCACCTCGATGGCGTGACGGATGGCGCGCTCCACCCGGGATGCGGTGGTATTGAAGCGCTTGGCCACTTCGGGATAGAGGATCTTGGTGACGGCATTGATGACGTCCATATTCTCCACTGTCATGATGATGGCCTCGCGGAGGTACTGATAGCCTTTGATATGTGCGGGAACGCCGATCTCGTGGATGATGGAGGTCACAGACGCCTCCAGGCTCTGATGGGGACGGCTGGAGGGGCGGTCGGGGAACTCGTCCTCGCCATGGAGGGGAGTGGTGATTTGGCGGATGCGCTCCACAGCAGAGGAGAGCTTGCATGGCTTCATCAGGCAATAGTTGGCGCCCCGGGCCAGGGCCAGCTCCGTGGTACCGCCTCGGGCCAGGGCGGAGAGCACCATCACCTTGGGACGTCCGGCGGCATCGAGCGCAGCCAGAACATCCAGACCATCCATGTGAGAGAGGATCAGATCCATCACCAGGATATCCGGCTTGCAGGAGCGGACCAACTCCACTGCGCGCTCGCCGTCGTCGGTGGTCCCCACGACCTCCATATCTCCCTCTTCGCTCAAAGCCTCAATCAGCGCGTCGCGAAAAACCACGTCCGCGTCGGCAATCAGAATACGCTTTTTGCTTTCCATGTCGACTCCCTTTCCAGCAGAACTCCCTGCTCTCTGATTTGCGGCCAACCTTTCGGTTGTGCCATGACCATAATTTACCACAATCAGACAGCAAACGCAACCCTTTTTTTCCAGGTTATGGGAAAATATTTTTGCAGTGCTGTCTAAAAGATACGAAAGTGCCCCCGAAAAGAAAGCGGATCAAACGGATAGATCAGGGGCTCGCGTTGGAGAGACCAGTTGATTTTTGAGGGCGGGGCCGATATAATACAGGCGAGAACAGGAGGAGGGAGACCGGAATGGCGGAAGCGGCATTCACCTTGAAGCTTTCCCCGCGGCTGTTCTGGGGAGGAGAAAAGTGTTTTGGCCCCGGAATTGCAGAATTGCTGGAGGGGGTGGATCGGGAGGGTTCCCTCCGCGCGGCGGCGTGCGGGATGGGAATGGCCTACTCAAAGGCATGGACGGCGTTGCGCCGGTGTGAAGAAACTCTGAAGGTCCCCCTTTTGGAGCGAAAGACCGGAGGGCGCAGCGGAGGACATTCCAGACTCACGGCAGAGGGACGATTTTTATTGGAAGAATACCGGAGGCTGGAGCGCCGTCTCACACAGGAGGGAAGCGGCCTGGCGGATGCGTTCAGCCGGGCGTGGGAAGCCTTTTGCACCCAATAGGGATGAAAGGCTGTGGCGGGAAGATATCTGTAAAGGGGAGGCTGCCGCTGGGAATATCCCAGGGCAGTCTCCTTTTCTCTGCCCCCGACCGCTCAGAAGGCGGTGGGAACGGGCAGAAGGGTTATGACGCCTTTGTCCCGGTTTGAAGGCCGGATTCGGCCAGCATGTGTTCGGCCAGTATGCCATAGCCGCTTGTGGGGTCGTTCACAAGCACATGGGTCACCGCGCCGATCAGCTTTCCGTTTTGCAGAATGGGGCTGCCGCTCATCCCCTGGACGATGCCTCCGGTGGCCTCCAGCAGACGGGGGTCCGTAACCTTGATCATCAGGTCGCGGGTATCGTGACTGCCGGACGGAAAGACCTTGGTAATTTCAACCGTATACTCCTCCACGGTATTCCCCGCGATATTGGATAAAATAGTGGCGGAACCCACCTTTACCTCTTTTCGGGCGGCTACCGGCATGGGTTCGAGACCGTCCACAAGGCTCTGATCGGTCAATGTGCCGAAGATCCCGCCCGGCGTATTGGCGAGCAGGTCGCCCATATCCTGCGAGACCTGGAAGGCGCCGTGGAGTTCACCAGGTTGACCGGCCTCTCCCTTTTTTACGTCGGAGACGGAGGCATACATGATCGAACCGGACTCCAGCGGCATGAGAAGAGCGGTGTCTACATCATTGATGCCATGGCCCAGCGCGCCGAAAAGCCCGGTATCCGGGTCGTAGAAGCTCATGGTTCCAATGCCGGCCATGGAGTCCCGGATCCAGGCGCCGAGCCGGTAACTGCCGTCAGAACAGGCCACGGCCTGGGCGGTGAACTGGACCTGTTTCTCTCCACGCATAGCGCGGATGCTCATTTTGTCTCCCTCCAGATCCTGAAGCACATCCCGGACCTGCTCAATGGTGTCCACCTGGGTATCGTTGATATGCGTAATGATGTCGCCCTGGCGGAGTCCGCAGTCTTTGGCCGGGGTAGAAGCGCCGTCGGAGCTTGGCACCTCGGCCAGACCCACGACCATCACCCCATCGGAAAACAGCTTGATCCCCACGGCGCGACCCATGGGGATCAACTGCCGCTGTGCATTCCCCTGTGCCAGCACAGGCACGGCCTCTTCCGCCCGGGCCCTGGAGCCGAAGCTCAGAAGGAAGAGGGCCGCCGCTGTGCCCAGCGCCAGGAGGCGCAGGGCCAGGAGGACCGAAAGGGTCCAGGGCTGAGTCTGTTCCTCATCTCTCATAATACCACCCCTTTTAAAAAATGAAAACAGCGTGAAGCAATTTTGCCCCCGCTGTGATTTAATATGGCCGCTTTCTGAAGAAAAAAGCGGCGGCGCGGCTGGCAATGAAACACACCTTTGGTATGGTGAGAGTTGGAAATCGGGCAGGCGGCGGGCTTATGCGCCGGTCGAGGCGGCGATTTCTGTTAAATAAATAAAAAAAGGAAATGCGGTATACTCCGGACAGGGCGGTACATATGCTCTATTGACAAGTTCTGAGGGAGGGATCACCCATGCGGAAGCTGCCAAAAAAGCTGTTGACGGCCTTTGTCGTAACCACCCTGGCGGGCGCGTGCCTGCATTTTTTGTATGTGCTGCTGCCGAATCCGGTCACTGCGCTGCTGGCGCCGGTCAATGAGAGTCTGTGGGAACACCTGAAAATCTTCTTTTGGCCTTATCTGGCGGCCGCGCTGCTGCTCACCAGGGGAGGAGAGCGGGGCTGCCGTGCGCCGTGGATGCTCTCCGCCCTGCTGCTGTGCGTCGTCATGCTGTGCGCGGGGTACTTCTATCACATCGTTCTGGGTGGGGAGCGGTTGGCGGTAGATCTGGGACTCTATGTGCTGCTGATGGCCGCAGGATTTCTTCTGCCCGGCGTGTTCTGCCATGTGGGCGAGCGGACGGGGGTAAGGGACATCATTCTTCTGCTCACCGTGACGATGGCCGGAGCAATTGCGATCTTTACATTCCTGCCGCCGGATCATATTCTTTTTACCGACCTCTCAGGGGTCAATACGTGGGCGACCATTCCATATTAAACTGAAATAAAAACCATGTGAGGGCGCGGAATGCCGCCCCTCACATGGTTTTTGCAAAAAAGGCTCTTTACAAACCCGGAAAAGGTTGCTATAATAATCTAGCGCATTGAGAGAGGCATTACGCGCGCCCGTAGCGCAATTGGATAGAGCGTCAGATTCCGGTTCTGAAGGCTGGGGGTTCGAGTCCCTTCGGGCGTACCACGTCGGAGCAAACGTCATATCGTTTGCTCCGACTTTTTTCAAAAGTCAGAGCGCACTCATTTTGTGACTCCTTCCAAATCACAACCGCTGTGCTGGGGTGTGATTTGATGGGGAAAACGGTCTGCCAAAATAGCCTATTTATCGCATTGGGGCATAAAAATACCCACACCAAAATGGTGTGGGTATTTTTATGGATACCGTAAGAGATTAAAATGCTCGGGCGAAATGAATTCGCCCTGCACAATTCTCGCTGCGCTCGAATATACGGCGCAAACGCGCCGCCGGCCAGAAGGCCGGTTTGGCACGGGTCTGAGCCCCTGCATCCTGTTTGACGGCGCAGAGCGGCAAGAAAGCCTTGAAATCCTAGAACCACTAGGATTTCAAGGCTTTCTTGTTTTTGAACCAGACCTTCGAAATGAGAAGCTTTTGGGAGCCTAGCAGCATGATTCCGGCCGGATGCCGGGCAGCCGGTCATAGAGGTGGAAAACGGACTCAAAGGCGGCGCCCGCCTGGTAACAGACATCCTCGCGGAAGGCGTCTCCCAAAAGCTGGAGGCCAACAGGGAGGCCACGCTCATCCAGGCCACAGGGAAGGGTCAGCGCGGGAAGGCCGGTGGTGGGGGCATAGCAGACATAGGTGCCGGACAGGGGCAAAACATTTTCTTTTACCCCGTGGATGATGAGTTCATAATCTCCAATGGGCACTGCGGTAAAAGGCAGCGTGGGAAAGAGAAGCAGGTCCACCTGTTCACGGAACAGGGTGCGGAACTGTTCCCGCAGCCACCGGCGGTACCGCTGTGCGTGAACATAGGTGGTTCCGGAGATGAACTCTCCGGCCTGAAAGAGAACCCGTACGTCATCTCCGTAATCCAATGGGCATGTCCGCAGATTTTTCTGATGGAAAGAGGTGGCCTCCACATAGCAGACGGCGGACCATGCTTTGGGCATCAGCTCCAGGCGGTTCACGCGGCATTTCACGATTTCGGCTCCCAGGCTGCGGAAGGTCTCCAGCGCACGTTGTACTGCGGCAACAACAGCGGGCTGATCTTTCTGGAACAACACCTCTGGCAGAATGCCGATACGAAGGCCCTTCACACCGCGGTCAATGGTCTGGGAGAAATCGTCGCCGGGGCGCTTGGCGGTTGACGGATCACCGGGCTCCTCACCCGCCAGGACTCCCAGCATAAGGGCATTGTCACGGATGCTGCGGGTGATGGGGCCGCAGGCGTCCAAGCTCCAGGCCAGAGGAACGATACCGTTGAGGCTCACCCGGCCGATGGTGGGGCGCATCCCTACCAGGCCGCATACGCCGGAAGGCAGGCGGATGGAGCCTCCGGTGTCTGTACCAAGGGAGGCCAGGGAGGTTGCGTTGGCCACTGAGGCCGCAGAACCGCCGCTGGAGCCGCAGCAGAACCGCGCAGGGTCCCAGGGGTTGTGGGCCGCGCCGAACATAGGGGAGTCAGTGGTAGCGCCCTGGGCAAATTCATGCATGACGGTTTTCCCGATGATGACCGCTCCGGCGGCCTTCAGCCGCCGCACCACCACGGCGTCCTCGGTGGGATAATTGTCCCGATATACCTGACTACAGGCGGTGGTGCGCAGTCCTTTCACGTTGATGTTATCCTTCAGAGAGACCGGGATCCCATGGAGGGGGCCGAGAAAACGCCCGGCAGCCTGCATCTCTGTCAATGCGCGGGCGGAAGACCGCGCAGCATCGGCATAGACTTCAGCAAACGAACGAAATTTCGCTTCCGTCTCTTCAATGCGCGACAAATAAGCATCCACCAGTTCCAAGGGCGTGACCTCTTTTCCAGCGATCAGGGCCTGTGCCTGTACCAAGGAGAGTCGGAGCAGTTCCTGATGTGTCATGGCTTCTGTTCACCTCCCCTCTTCCATGGATACGATGGAAGCTGGAAAAACACCATTGTACTCCGGTTTCTCCATCTCTTCCCTTAGATCGTTGGCGTCGTTGAGCCATCCCTCTACCGTGGCACGGGTGGCCTCACGGGTGGCGTCGTCCAGCGGCAAGCCGATTCGCGCCGCGATCTGTTCCATCTCTGTGACAGAAAAGAAAACTCGATCCACAAAAACGCTCCTTTCTGCGGTGCTCCTTTTTCTCTGTGGGAGAGAAGAGCGCTATCAGTTCCGTTCAGTGGAACGCGGGCAACTGCTCATGGAGGTTAAACGCCGTTTCAAAAGCGGCGCCGATGCGGTAAAGCGTTGCCTCGTCGAAAGGACGGCCCAGAAGCTGCATCCCAATCGGCAGGCCCTCATGATCCAATCCGCAGGGGACGTTCAGTGCGGGCAAACCCGTCAGACTGGCGATACAGGTAAAGAAAGCGTCCATATCACGGATACTTTTGCTGGCGCCGTAGAGCTCGCTGAGTTTGAGCGCGGTGCAGGGGATGGTGGGGAACAAAAAGGCGTCCACTTCGCGGAATTTGGCGCGAAACTCCTCTATGATGCATTGGCGCAAACGCATGGCCTGGAGGTAGAAGGTGGCGGGCAGAAATTCTCCGGCAGCCAGCAGGGTGCGGACATCGCCGCCGTAGTCCTCGGGCCGTGCCCGGATGTCTCGCTGGTGGTAGGCGCTTCCCTCCGCCGAGTTCAGAATGAGCCAGGCGGTCATCGCGTCGTCCAGGTAGTCGAATCGGCACGCTACGATCTCGGCACCCAGAGAGCGGAACACGTTGGCGGCCTCCTTCACTCCCGCATCCACGTCCGGCTGGCTCACCCTATGCATAAGCTGGGGAATCATGCCGATCCGCAGATGCTTGACGCCCAGCTCCAGATCGGCGGTATAGTCGCAGGTGCACTTTTCCGAGCAGCCGGGGTCTTTGAAATCGTGGCCGGCGATGACACCCAACATCACAGCATTGTCCCGGACCGAGCGGGTCATGGGGCCGCAGGTGTCCATCGTCCAGCCGCAGGGAATGATTCCAGTGTTTGGGACACGTCCTATGGTAGGGCGCATTCCCACGATGCCGTTGACCGCTGCGGGAAGACGGACGGAGCCGCCGGTATCCGTACCTAGGGCGCCCAAAGCGGTGCCGCCGGCCACCGCCGCACCGGAACCCCCGCTGGAACCGGCACAGTATCGCTCCAGATCCCAGGGGTTGTGGGAGGCACCGAAATGGGGACTGTCTGTGGTCCCACCCCAGGCAAATTCATGCATGTTGGTATGGCCGATGATGACCGCGCCGGCAGATTTGAGCCGAGCCGCCACGGTAGCGTCACGGGAGGCGACGTGGTTGCTGCGGATCTTACTGGAGGCGGTGGAGCGGAAGCCTTTCAAATCGATGTTGTCTTTGAGCGCGATGGGAATTCCATGCAGGGGCCCCAGCGGAAGGCCGGCGGCCTGCAGCGCCGTGAGCCCCTCGGCTGCTTGGCGCGCAGCCTCCTCGTGGACGGTGACATAGGCGTTGTAGGCCGGCTCCTTTTCGTGCAGGCGCTCCAGATAGGCGTCCAACAGCTCCGAAGGCGTAACGGTGAGATGTTCGATCTCGTCCCGCGCCTGTACCAATGAGAGATGGAGCAGTTCCTGATGTTTCATGGACTTCACCTCACGGAGATGACAATCGCCGGAGCGACATCGTCAAATTTGTGATCCGACATACGATCTATAAAAGGCAGCATTTGCTGATACCAGCTCTCCACCTTTGCACGGATGTCCTCCTCTGCCACCTGGCCTGTCGGGAGAAGAAGCTTTTCCCCCATGACGCTGAGATCTTCCGATGAGACTGTAACCGACAGTTCTTTCTGCATGACAGTCACTCCTTATAGATTGCTCCGCCGAGGGAGCGTCTAAGCAGGACGAAGTCAGAGCACCCGCATGCGAGAGCCCTGACTCGTCCTGGCCGGTCCGTGCAGCTCGCAGAAAAGCCGAGCCGCACGGGCCGGTGTATGGCTATTCTTTTTTTGCGGAATCGGCAGCTTGTTCTTTCTTGAACTTTGAAGCGTCACGGAGAACGGTAAATAACAAGTATGCCAAGGCGCAAAGCCCCCAAATGGGTACGCCCCACATCCAAATTTGGAAGATGATTAATGGCAGACGCATCGCAATACCTCCTTATTATTGTCAGGTAAGTGCTTACCTAAGGGTTACACATGGAACTTCTCGCCCAGCAGCGCATAGTCGAAGGGGTCGTCCGGCTTGACAGCTGTAATGATGATTGGAAGGATAAAGGAAACCACGTAGGAATAAATATAGGGGGTGTTGGCGCCTACGCCTGTTCCGGCCAGTACCATAGCAGACAGGATCACATTGCCCACCATGGCGATAAACATGGTGAGGGTGAGTCCCTTTTTATTGACCTTTTTCCAGAAAGCCGCATAGATAAAGGGGATAAACAGCGGCGGGAGCACGCAGTTGATAAACATGTTGATGTACATAAGAGACATCTCGCGTGCAGTAGAAATGACCATGACAATACCCATAATGGCCATAGTCCAGCGTCCGATCTTGACATTCATCTTCTCATCGGCCTTTTTACCCTTGAGGATATAGGGTTCATAAAGGTCGACGACGACGTGGGTACCGATGGAGCAGATACAGCTGGACATGGTGGAGGTCAGCGCGAAGAGAATGACAATTGCGCCAACTACGGCACCGCCTTTGCCCAAGAGAGTCATAATAGTCAGAGGGATCACGTCGGTGCCCACCTCGCCCTGAACATTCATGGCAAGACCCAGCAAACCGATGATGGCGGACATCAGAGGAATGGGGATCCAGGCGAGAGAGGTGCCCACGCAGGCCTTCAGGAAATCCTTCTCCGTGCGCACGGACCAGACGCGACCCCACACATTCTGCTCGATGACGCCGTAGCCGATATAGCCCAATGTGAAAGGAATGCCGTAGGCGATAGCGGCAGGCACATTAATAGGGTCTAAGACCAGCGGCATTGTGGTTGCTTCTTTGGCTAAGAGCAAGTTATAGAATGTTTCAGCTCCGCCGATATGCTGCAAGCCAAACAGGCAGATGAACGACATACCTACTACAATGACGGAAATTTGGAAGGAGTCCGTCAGCAGCACGCCCCACAGGCCATTGGCCACAGAAAACGCGATGGTGACCACACCGATGATGATGGCGCTGCTGCGGAAAGGCAGGCCCAGAAGAGAGCGGCAGACGATGCCCGCCCCCACGATCTGAAGCCAAATGGTAAAGGCTTGGAAAACGACGGACCCGATCGCGTTGATGAGACCCGCCCCCGGACCAATTCTACGGCGGATGAATTCGGGGAAGGTGAGGCCATAGGGCATAACTTTTCTGACCCGGTTGAGGATAGGGATGGCGATCAGGATACCGATGCCGCCGCCAATGGGATAATACCAGGAAGCGGCAAAGCCATGGGTATAGGCGCCCTCACCGGCGGCCATGGTGGTGGTGGCCCAGGTCCAGGAGGCTACCAATGAGAGGCAGGCGACCTGCCAGGGCACACCGCGCCCCGCTGCAAAGTAAGAGGCGGTGCTGTCCGCCTTCTTCTGGGTCTTGTAGGCAAACAGAGCGATTACAAAGAATGCGATTGCCACAAAAGCGACGACTAACCAGCCTTCCAACGAGGTTACCGGGGTTACAATTTTACTGTCCAATGACATAAACCATTCTCCTCCCGTTCTTCAAATTTCTTGTTGTGCGGGGGAACCCGAGCTTGCAGTCTGACCGGCGGCAACAGCTCCTTTCCGGTGGATTTGGCGAGGTCCGGCTAACAGTCCTGAATGTTCTTGGGGAAAGGGACCTCAGGGAACCAGGGGTATGCGGGGGGCATATCTGTTACGGGGCTCATCTTGAATTCCGGCGGTCTCTTCTCCATAAAAGAGGCCGCGCCTTCCAGAGCGTCCGGAGCAGTTCCGATATAGTAGAAGCAGGAGGACTCGATCTTGTGAGCGGTCATCGGGTGCCGGGCGCCCGCCATCTGATACATCATCTGGCGGCAGAGAGCCACGGAAACAGGGGCGGTGTTGTCCCGAATGTCCCGGGCAACCTCCAGCGCCCGGGCATAGACGCGGCTGTGGGGGACCACCTCGCTGACCAAGCCGCTGTGCAGAGCCTCTTCCGCGCCGATGATGCGCCCTGTGGTGACCCACTCTACGGCCTTGGAGAGGCCCACAATGCGGGGCAGGAACCAACTGGAGCAGGCCTCGTTGACATAGCCGCGGCGCGCAAATACAAAGCCGAGCTTGGCGTCCTCGGAGAGAATGCGCATGTCCATGGGGAGGGTCATGGTGATCCCGATCCCCACGGCGGAGCCGTTTATGGCGGCAAGGACGGGTTTGCGCATGGCGTAAATGCGCAGGGCGTTGGTGCCGCCGGTGTCCCTGGTGTTGTGGAAACCTGCTTCCGAAAAATCGAAGGGCTTGTCAACGGTGAGATCAAAACCGGCGCAATAGGCGGGCCTTTTCCCACCCTCCGCGCCTGTGAAGATCACCACGCGCACGTCGTCATCACTGTCGGCGGCATCCAGGGCGAGGTTGATTTCCTGACACATTTGGCTATTGTAGGAATTCATGTGTTCGGGACGGTTCAGGGTGATGGTACAGATGCGCTCCCGCACCTCGTACAGGATGGTATCATAGGCCATGGGCGCAGCGCTCCTTCCTCAAACTAAAATGTTTCTTTTCTTCGCTTCAAAGGTGAGCTGATCCCGGAAATTGGGATGGGCAATGCCGATCAGGGCCCGGGTGCGTTGGCTGAGGCTTTGGCCTCGGAGTTTGGCAATGCCATATTCCGTGGCGATATAGTCCACATCATTTTTACTGGTGCTCACCACGGCGCCGGGCGATAGCTGGGAGACGATGCGGCTCACCGTCCCATTCCGGGCGGTGGAGGGGAATACGATAAAGCTTTTTCCGCCCTTGGAGGAGATGGCACCGCGAACGAAGTCGGATTGCCCGCCAGTGCCGGATACATGGGCGGGGCCCATGGATTCGGCACAGACCTGACCCCAAAAGTCTACTTCCAGAGCGGCATTGACCGAGACAAAATCAGGATGCCGGGCGATTATGGCGGGATCATTCACATAGCTGACCGGCAAGAGCTCCACAGCGGGGTTCTCATGGATGTAGGAGTATACCTTCTGCCCCAGACCAAAGGTAGCGACAGTCAGCCCGGTGTGGAGGGGCTTTTTTTCGTTGGTGACGGCGCCGCACCGGATCAGATCCACCATACCATCGGTCAGCAGTTCCGTATGCAGCCCAAGGTCATGCTTGCTCCGCAGTGCCTCGGTGATCGCCTCCGGGATCGCGCCCACCCCAAGCTGAATGGTGGCTCCGTTGGGGATCTCTTCCGCTACCAGACCGCCGATGGTGGCGCTGAGCGCATTGTGTGAAACGGGAGGGAGGGTAGGAAGCGGGGCGGCCTCCTCCCACAATCCGTCGACTTGGGAGATGTGGACCAGTGGACCACGCAGCGCGCGGGGGACGTTGTGGTTGACCTGCAAAAACACGCGGTCGCTCTTTTTCAGAAGGGACTCGGTACAGGAGCCCACAGGCCCAAAACTGAAATATCCCTGTTCATCCATGGGAGAGACGACGGCAAAGAAGGCATCCACCCGTGTATATTGGGTGAGCAATGCGGGGACATCCCGGTAGTAGCAGGGGAGGTATTCACCGAATCCAGCATTGACGGCGCCCCGAGCGCCGGCGCCGGAGAACCAAGAGAATCCCTTCAGTTGCGCCCCCATATCCTCCTGATAAAAGGGCAGGGGGGACATATCCATGATGGTATAGACCCGCAGATCCTCTATTTGTCCCCGGCGGACCCGCTCCGCCAGATCCCAATATAAACCATATGGGACGGAGGAGGCGATATCGGAGCAGCAGGACCAGCCGGAGCGGATGCGGGAGGCGATGCGCGCCCTGGAAGAAAGCTTGCGGCGGTATGTGTCTTGATGTGTGTTCACTTGCGCCGGTCCCCCCATGCTCATTTGAGAAGCTGACCCGAGATCACCACGCGCTGGATCTGGTTGGTCCCCTCCACGATTTGAAAAATTTTGGCATCACGCATCAGCTTTTCCACCGGGTACTCCCGCATGTAGCCATAGCCGCCCAGAATCTGAACCGCATCCAAGGCCACCTGCATGGCGGCGTCGGTGGCGCAGCATTTGGCAATAGAGCCATTCATGGTGACGGGAAGATGCTGATCGATGAGCTCCGCGGCGTGATAAACCAGACAGCGGGCCGATTCCAGCCGCATCTCCATGTCGGCCAGCATAAAGCGGATGGCCTGGTTGTTGCAGATGGGCTGCCCAAACTGGCTGCGGACTTTGGAGTAGGCAATGGCCTCCTCCAGCGCCCGCTGACCGACACCAAGGGCCACCGCGCCGATATACGGCCGCCCGTGATCAAGGGCCGCCATGGCCTGCTTGAAGCCGTCCCCCTCCCGACCTACTCGACAGGAGGCGGGAACGACCACATCCTCAAACACCAGCTCTACCGTGTTGGAGGTTCGGAAGCCACACTTGTCTTCTTCCTTGCCCACGGTGAGGCCGGGAGTGTCACGTGTGACAAGGAAACCGCTGAGCCCTTTATTGCCCTTGCTTCTGTCAGTAGAGGCGATAACGAAGTATAGTTCGGCGTATCCGCCGTTGGTGATAAAGCATTTGGTGCCGTTGAGCACATAGCTGTCGCCCTGTCGGACGGCGGTCATGCGGCTGGCACCGGAGTCCGAACCGGAGCCGGGCTCGGTGAGGCAGAAGGAGCCCAGCCCCCCCTTACGGAAGAGGATATCTGCGCAAAGCTGTTTTTGTTCCTCAGTACCGTACTTCATAACGGGGACCGCCGCCGTGCCGGTCACACTGAAGGCACAGGTGACGCCGGCATCCGACTTGGCAAGCTCTTCAAAGACCATACAGGCCGTCTTGGTGCCCAGACCTGCGCCGCCGTATTCCTCCGGCTGGTCCAGGCACTGCAGTCCCATCTCCAGGCCGGCCCGGATCACGTTCAGGGGGCATTCCCCCTTTTTGTCCCAATCGGCCGCATGGGGGCGAATCTCACTCTCGCCAAACTTTCGGACCAGATCGATGAGCTCACGCTGCTCCTCGGTATGAACGTGGAAAGCCATTTCTGATTCCCCCTGTTTATAGAAAATGCTCGGCACTTTTCAGGATGTAACTGCCGGCGATCAGGCGCTGAATGTCAGCAGAACCCTCAATATTGGGCGCAATGACGGCGTCGCGCAGAAAGCGCTCCACCTGATACTCTGCCGTGACACCATAGGAGGCGTGCATGTTGAGGGCCATCGTACAGGTCTCCACCGCCAAATCGGCAATGTAGCCCTTGACCAGCGCGGCGCTGGCCTGCACCCGGCGGATATCGTTGGTGATGGTGTCGGCATCCTCCGCCGCCTTATAGAGCATCAGCCTGGAGCTGAGGGTGTTGGCTGCCACCCGGGCAGCCTTGTCCTGCATGGAGGGAAATTTGGAGATGGGGGAGCCTCGGTGGAGCTTTTCCTTGGCATATTTCACCGCCAGGTCATAGGCGCCGTCCATAATTCCGGTAAACACGGCGGAGAAGGCCAGCTTACCGTAAGTAGTGGTGCCGATCAGCAGGTCAAAGCCCTTGCCATATCCCCCCAGAATATCTGCTTCAGTGACTTCTACATCGTCCAAGAAGACATCATAGACATGGCTTCCATGAAGTCCAATTTTGTCCCAGGGCTTGGAGAGGGAATACCCCTTGCAGAATTTTTCGACGATATAGGCCGTACAGGTGTCGGCGCCCTCGTCACGGGCCACGACGACGATAGGCCCCTTGTAGGCGGCGTTGGAGATAAAGCGCTTGGTCCCGCTGATGAGATATTTTCCGTTCCCCCCTTTGGCAACTGTGGTGAGCTGCTTGGGGTCGGAGCCGGTACCCGGCTCTGTAAAGGCCAGGGAGCCACGGTAAGCGCCTTGGATACCGGGGACCAGATATTTCTGCTTCTGCGCCTCGGTGCCGAAAAGGTGGATGGCGTCCAGGGGTAGCAGACACACGGTAAGCAGCGTCGCGGCGCTGGGAGACACGCGGGCAATTTCCTCGAGGACCATGGACAAGGTAAGATATCCGGCGCCCAGACCGCCATAGCTTTCGGGATAGCTCAGGGAGAGAAACCCCATATCCGCCATGATGTGGAACAGGTCCTCTGGAAACTGCTCTGCAGTCTCGATCTCCTCTACCCGCGGCTTGAGATAGTTTTGGGCGAAGTCTACGGCGGAAGAACGTATGGTCTCCTGAAGTTCATTGCGTATAAATTCCATGAGATCCCTTCTTTCTGAAAGATTTTTATTACATTTTTATTAAATAATGGAATTTAAGAGTGATAATGAACCATCTACAGCGCCATTTCTCTAAAAAATGGGCCATTCTGTGTTATGACCGTCCTTCCAAGGCAAACAGGGCTGCACCTACGGCACCGGTGAACTGGGGGAGAGACGGGAGCAGGAGCCCGCACTTCAGATTGCGCTCCAATGCCCGGACCAAGCCGGTATTCAGGGCGCCGCCCCCGGTGAGTGCCACCTCTGGAAGAATACCCATTCGGAGGGTCAACCCCGTGATTTTGCGGGCTACAGAATCATGAATGCCCGCCACTAGGTTGGCAATGTCCACGCCGGCCGAGAGCTTAGAGATCACCTCGGACTCGGCAAATACCGTGCAGGTATTGCTGATGGTCTCCACCTCAGTGGCACGGGCGTCATACTCGCCCAATTCTGCTATCTCCAGGCCCATGACACGGCTCATGACCTCCAGGAAACGCCCGGTCCCGGCGGCACATTTATCATTCATCACGAACTGTTGCACGCTGCCCCGCTCATTGATCTGTATGGCCTTCAGATCCTGTCCTCCCACATCAATAATCGTGCGCGCCTGCGGGAGAAAGTGGTGGAGCCCCTTGGCATGGCAGGAGATTTCACTGACCTGTGCGTCGGCTCCGCGAAAAATAAGCCGGCCATATCCTGTGGCGATGGTTCGCACACAGTCAGATGGGGACAGCCTGGAATTCCGATAAAAGGTCTCCAGCGCCAATTGGTCGGCCTGGGTGCCGGTCCCAAAGGGGACCACTGTGGTTCCCAGCAGGGCCCGCTCTCCGGAGAGTGCTGCCAGTTTGGTAGCGGTAGAGCCAATGTCGATTCCTATATAGTGCGCTTCCATGCAGCCGCCTCCCCGCCCGTCTAGCAAGTGTGCGTAAGTTGTTCGGCAAAAGCCTGTAGCCTTGTGCGCAGAGGCTCGGCCGATTGCATCGTCTGTTCCAGCTCCAGGTGGAGAAAGGGAAGGTCCGCCTCTTGGGCGGCGCACCGCACCCAAGGGAGATCATACTCGTCGGTATCGCAGAATTTCATCAGTGCGAACAGCACGGCGTCAGCGCCGGCTTCTTTGGCCGCACGGGCCACCCGTTCACCCCTGGTTTTTCGGGGGTCATAGAGAAATGCCTCACCTTCATAGGTCTGAACCTGGCGCGCCAGACGCTCCAACTGCGAAAGGGCTTCGGGTACCAGGTGATTGAACTGACGGCTCTCATGGGCGAGTTCATCCCCTACGATGGTGTATCCCAATTCGTCCATTACATCCAGGATATGGGACGGTTCCAGCATGACGCCGGAGACATAGACTTTGATACCCTCAAAGCTTGGGGCGGTGCTGGCGCAGAGCATCCCGTTGAGCTCCCGCATCAGACGGGTGTGCTCCTCCTTCCGCATAAAGTAGCGGGCCTTGATTACGGTGTGCCGTTCCCGGCAGGTGAGCAATCCGGGCTTCTCCGCCAACAGACGCGCAAACGCAATCATTTCTTTTCGGTTTTCATTGTAGATTTCAATACTTTGACACAGAGCCTCCTCGGTGATCTGTCTTCCCGTGAGTGTTTCCAGTTGAGCACGTACACCCTCCAGTTCACGGATAAAGTACGTTACAGCCCCCTCCAACCGGTGGTTTTGCGGGTGCTTGACAAAGATCGGCTTCACGCTGGGGCAGGTGAGGGGGAAACTCTGCGTGACGCATTTGAGCGTATCGCACAGGCAGGAGATCAGTACTCCGTCTAAACCGTCATACGCGCCGGCAATGGCCAGCTCTGTAATGGACTGTACCACAGAGCAGGCGTAGGGGGGATAATACTCCGCCGCACGGACGATGGGGAGGCGCTCGGCGCCCCAAATACCCACGGGAAAGGCACCTGATGCATGGACAAGTTCCTCGGGAATCAGGATGGGAAGGCAGCCTATGACTTTGTGACCACGGGCTTTTTCATCCAGAACCCGTTCCCGGATATGGGTCACCGCGTACTCCATTTCGCGGAGGATTTCTACTTTAGACACAGACACTCAGGGCCCCCCTCTCTCGGCTTTGGCCGCTTCCATGTTTTCACGCAGGGCTTGCACTCGAGTCTCAAACTGGGCGGGGGAAAATGTTGTGGGATCGGTCTGATCACCGTCAAAGGTGGCGAAGGGCTTGTGGTTGCGCTCGTATATCCCCCGGCGCAGGCCGGCCTGGAGAAAAGTAAGAATCTTACAGCTTCGATTCACGTGGTAGAGCGCGCCGTCGCACCGGGTCTCCTCCATGATCTGAGCCCGGATATCTGTCTGCCGAGTCAGACTGCCGATGGGGGGGCGGGCAGCATAAGCCCGGGCGAGGGAGCGCACATCATCCTGATCATAGTCCACACACCATTCCACCGGATACATGCCGCCTACAACGATCATGTCGTTTGCCTTGAGGCACTTGTAGTTCTGCGCCAGATGAGGCCAACAGGCGATACCTTCCCACATGATGCGGTGTTTCTGCTCACCCTTGAACTGGCTTTTGTGCTCCCGGAGGTACTCCTCCATTTCCTCTGAAAGCCTGTCGTAAAAGTCCGCTGTGGAGGATTTGCCCCGGGCCACTACGGCCAAAAACATATAGTTGAAGAGATTGAAGCCGTCCAGAGGGCTGGGGCTGTGCTGGACGTAATCCGTGGCCCTCTTCCAGGATTTTGCGACCCGGCGTGAGATGGCGAGGACCTGGCGGAACTTTTTGTAGTTGAATGGCCTTCCGCAGAGAAGTTCCAACTGGCGAATGAGCTCTTGAAACTGGGATACGATATAGTCCACATCGTTTTCCGTCGGACCGTATTCCGTCTGGTAAGGCGTATCGATGAGGACATAGGGCACATCCAGCCGCTTTGCCGTACACTCAAACCACTTGACGCACAGGCCGCAGATGTTGGTACAGTTGCAGATCATATCCGGACGTGGAAGGTTCAGAATGTCGCTGTCGAAGGACTCGATGTAGCCCAGCCCGATACGGGTATAGGAGCACAGGTCGCTGGAATAACCAAGCGCCTCACATTTTTCCAGATAGGGCATGACACCTTTTTTTGCCCCCAGCGTGGCGGCCAGATTTTCAGGATAGGCCACTTGGATGTCCATGGCCTCAAAAAATTCCTGGGGGAACAGGCCGTTGGTCCACACCACTTTCTGGCCTCGCTCGTGGGCATGGTTTAAATCGTCGTAATACTGCGCGGTTAATTGTTTGAGCAATGTTTTGGTATCAGTTGTGCATGGGTCCATGCTCTTCCCTCGCTTTCTGCCGCCCGGGACTGCTTCGTGGTGAGCCGGAGAAAAGGAAAGGAGGGGCTCTGTGATAGCGGGACCCGCCGAGACCGGGTCAGCCCAGTACCTGGAGGCGCCTCATCCACTTGTACAGCGTTTTGCGGGATACGCCCAGATATTCCGCCGCCCTGGATTTATTCCCTCTGCACTCTTTCAGTGCGTGCAGGATGGCGTCCCGGGTGAGGGAGGAGTTGTCGTCGGGCTGTGGTGAGGCCGCTTTCGGCTCCGCATCTTCCTCCAATTCGGAAGCGGGATGTTGGACCGCGCCGATCACATTCAAATAATCCGTAATGTGATTGACTGTAATGACCGAAGGCGAATAGATCTGGACGATTCCCTCCATCAGGTTCTGCAACTCGCGTACATTTCCTTTCCATGGGAGCTGGCTCAAGTAAATCACTGCATCGTCAGCGATTTGCGGAGGGGTGATGTGGATTCGCCTGGCGACCCGGCTGATAAAGTGATTGGCCAAGAGTACCACATCTTCCCGCCGTTTGCGCAGGGGCGGAATATTCAGTACAAAGGCCGACAGTCGAAAGTAGAGATCGCCCCGGAAGCTCTTTTGGGAGACCATCTCCAAAATGTCGGCGTTGGTGGCTGCGATGATGCGGACATCCACGGAGGTCTCCTTGGAGGCCCCCAATTTCATAAAGCGCTTTGTCTCCAGTACCCGCAGCAAAATGGCCTGTAGGTCCAGAGGCAGTGTGCCGATTTCATCTAAAAACAGGGTGCCGGTGTTGGCCAGCTCCAGTTTGCCGGTATTCCCGTTTTTCTTGGAGCCGGTGAACGCCCCCTGCTCGTATCCGAAGAGCTCGCTCACCATCAAATCCCGCGGGAAAGTGGCGCAGTTCACCGCGATAAAGGGGCGGTCCCTGCGGGAACTGGCATTGTGGATCGCCTGGGCAAAGATGTCCTTGCCCACTCCGCTCTCTCCCATGATGAGGACATTGTTGTCGAACTCGGCATATTTCCGGGCATATCGGATAGATTGCTTGATCTCGCGGCTCTGCCCAATGATGTTCCCGAAAGTCATAATGGCGTTGTTGCCGATTTGCCGGGAGACAAAGGAACTGACCTGCTCCTTGTTGGAAATAAAAAAGCGCATTCCCTCGTATCCCACGCTGACCTGTCGGTAGGGCATGGTAGAGACGATATACTGTCGGGTGACACCCTGGATACTCAGAGAGATGCTGGCGTTATGTAAATATTCGTTGCTGCTCAGCACTTGCCAAAATTCCCGGTTGGCAGGCAGCGGGTCAAAGACAGTGCTCAGACTTTTGAAGCACAGGTCGCTGAAAGGGATTCCGAGCACATTGAAAATATTGGAGTTGTGATACAGACAATAGGGCCTGCGCGTCCGCTCGTCGATATCCACACAGATGTATCCCATGGTCTCGCTCATATAAAAATTGTAAAAGGTATTCACCATGTCCAAATGGAGACAAACCTCTTTGCACATGGTAATGACTGTGGCCAGGTAATCTTCGAAGCGGTCCGTCCGCGGTGTAATGATGCCAATGCCCCCCAGAAGCTCCAGCTCGCCAAAGCGCTCCCTGGAATTGTCCTCCAGAACACAGGGGGCGAAATACATCGTCATATCAATGAATTTGGACAGATAGTGCTCGCTTCCAGTGGTGCGAAATGGTCTCTTATATTTGATGCCCAGGGAAAAGGCTGTGGTTCCCGCGTGTTCCTCCGACAGGCTGCACCGCTCCCGGATCCCGCGCTCCTCCAGCCAGCCCCGGATCTCCTCCCCGCAGTACAGCTTCAGAATAAAGCCGTGCCCATCTACCATCACATAGGCAAGTGGGCGGACGGACCAGTGGTAGATGCTGTTGATGAGACGGTTGGAATAAGCGTAGAGCTTTTTGGTATTCTCTTTGATGGAGAAGAACTCCTGTTCCCCACAGAGATAAGGGGCCGAAATATCTGGAACCATGGCCCGCTTCTTGCAGTCGCCCCAGGAGTCCCTCAGCGCCGGATCCTGGAATAGCTGCCAGCCCCCTTCGTGATTGCGGCGGTGATTCTCCATCGTAATGCGGTCCGTCATTGTGGTCTTCGTACCCGCCTGAATTGGAGCGGGCACGCCCCTCCCTTCTGCATGTAAGTCGCAGTAAGCATATCACAGAAGGTGCGCTGTCTCAACTTGGCCTTTTTTGGAAATGGAGAGGATTATTCCTTGGCATAGACGCCGACGACCTTGCGCGCGAGCAGCGCGTCGATTTCTTCACGGCTGTACCCATACTCCAGCAGGATCTCCACAGTATGCTCACCGACGAGAGGGGAAAGACGATGCTCGGGATCCTCCACCGTTCCGAATTTAATGGGGGTGGCCGGTCCGATGCAGGTGCTCCCGTCCCGCATGGTGTATGGATAGACATAGTGGTTCTCCAACGCCTGCGCGTCGTGGATGATGTCTTTGATCTTGTCAATATAGGAGTGGGCCACATCCGCCTCCGTCAGGCGGCGGTGCATTTCTTGGTGATCGTACCGCTGGAACCCCTCCTCAATGACACGGATCAATTCCGGGGTGACCGGCTTGCATGCCGCCAGATCACTGTATAGGGGGTGGTCCACCAGGTCCTCCCGGTCGATGGCACGCATCACGGCGTTATAATAACGCTCATGGTCGATTACACACATATAGATCCACACGCCGTCGGCACAGCGGTAGGAGTTGACCAGCGGGGAAACTGCATTTTTCCGGGTCTTTGGGTACTCGTCGCCGTATTGAGTCGACTGTACCCCTACGCCCAAGGCCCAGATAGCATTGCTGTACAGTGAGACCATTACTTTTTCGCCCCTGCCGGTCCTGGCCTGCTGATAGAGCGCCGCACCGACGCCGGCGCAAACGGTCTCGGAGGTGAGCATGTCTCCGAATGCGATGAGCGGCGGGATGGGCGCGGTGTCTTTTTCAGGCAAATCTCCCATGGCGCCGCTCCTGGCCCAGAAAGCCACGGTGTCGAAGCCGGGGTCATTGGCCTGGGGGCCTTCCGTCCCGAATCCGGTGACCTGGCACCAGATGATGTGGGGGTGCCGCGCGGAAACGGATTCGTAGTCCAGTCCCAGCTTTTCCAGTGCTCTGGTGCGGAAATTGGTGAGAAATACATTGGACTCCGAAAGTAGCCTTTCCAGAATCGCCTTGCCCTCGCTCTGCTTCAGGTCCAGGGCAAGGCTCCTCTTGTTTGCATTGAACACTTCGTTGTGGGGGTTATTGGAGTCATCAATAGGCATCCCCATCATCCGGCCCGCGGGGCGGTTATTGTCTCCCTTCAGCGGCTCCACCTTAATGACGTCGGCACCCCACTCTCCCATCATGCGGGCGGCCGCCGGACCGGCCACATACATGGAGAGATCGACGATTTTTACACCCAGCAAAGGCTTGTGCATCATAAAACCCGCGCCTCCTCTCATCTTCAGGACTTATTTTCTCCTGTGGCCACAGGCCCCTTGCAGCTTATCTGCCGCGGAAAACGGGCGGACGTTTTTCCGAAAAGGCCAGCATCCCCTCCCGAAAGTCCGCTGTGTCGAACAGCATGGCATCATTTCTGGCCTCGATCTCCAGGGCGGTGTACAGATCATGATTTCTGCCTTGGTCTACGGCCGCCTTGGCCATGTGGAGCGCAAGGCTGCTCCGCTCCTTGATGACATTGGCCATGGAGACGGCCTCCTCCAGCTCCCGGCCATCCGGAACCACCTGATTTATGATGCCCAGGCGCTCCGCCTCAACAGCGGGAAGAAGTTTTCCCGTAAAGAGAAGTTCCTTGGTTTTTGCCGTGCCGATAAGCCGCGGCAGACGCTGAGTCCCGCCGATGCAGGGCAGCGCACCCAGTTTCAGTTCGGGAAGCCCTAGTCTGGCACTCTCAGCGGCAATACGGATATCACAGACTAGCGCAAGCTCCAGCCCTCCTCCGCAGGCAGCGCCGTGGATCGCCGCGATGACGGGTTTTTTGATCGACTCGATGCGGTTGAAGACTCTCTGTAGGCCCAGAATATATTGATAGGCGCCCATAGAGGTTCTCTTTTTCAGAAGATCTCCATCGGTGATGTTGTCACCGGCACAAAAGCCCCGCCCAGCGCCGTGGAAGATCAGGACCCGTATATCATCATCCTGGTCGGCCAGCTCCGCGACCTCATAGAGCTCCTCATAGGCCTTGGCGTTCAAGGCGTTCAAAACGTTCGGCTGATTGAGTGTGATGATACCGAGTCCCGCTTCCTTTTTATAGACGAGTGTTTCGTACATCCTTTTCCTCTCCTCTCTTTCATCGCGGAGAATTGACTCTGGCTGTCTCTGTATACAAGCAAATCGAGTGCCAAGTTTTATATGCGTGCACAGGATGCAAAAAGGTGGATAAAGCAGCCCAAACAGGCAGAAATTATAAACTTGTGAGGAGTAATCAGAAAATGGTGTTACCCAATGTCACCTCGTAAGGGTGACAAAATTGTGGATACGGTATCCAAAGTGTTACCTGTCTGGGGTAACACGGATGTGGACTTTGCCATACTGGGCTGTCCTCATTATCCCATCGATCAGGTGGAATACGCGGCCTGCCCGGTGGGGGAAAAAGATCCGGGATGGGATACGGTCCTGGGCCTTTGTGACGCAGTCCATCAAGGACCTGGCTGTGCGCTGTGGCTATACGGGCATCATCGAACAGAACGGCGGTCTGGTTGTCGCGGGGCTGCAAAGATCGCCCTGGGCTGCGTGGTGACCCACTGCCCCGGCGTCACTGATCTCGGCCAGGATCCCACTGAGGGCATCCACACCGGAGACTGGGTCCGGGTGGACGGAGACAGGGGCGCCGTGGAGATTCTGCGCCGGAAGGGCGAGGAGGCGCGCGTCGGCGCAGAAACGTGACACGGAATCCCAAGCGGGGGCGATATCAAAATGAAGCAGGCGCGGATTCCACTCCGGAAGGGGGCGGGGCCGCGTCTGCTATGCATGCCAAAGAGCGGTTGACCGGGCCGACGATCTATGTTATATATATTATATATGTTATATCGTGGAGGAGAGGTGGTCGCCTTGGCGCGCGGAAAATCTGGACGGATCGTACTGGAGATCGACCCGGCACTGAAGCGGCAGCTGTATTTGAAATTGGGGCAGGACGACGTGACGCTGAAAGAATGGTTCCTTCGGACCGCGGAGCGGTATATCCGCGGCCGGGACCCGCTGGAGCAGAGCAGCCCGACAGAGAAGGAGCCGTTTGACGCGCATGGGGATTGACTTTCTGGGGAACAAGGAGCAGCTTCTGCCCTTTCTCTACACGCATATCAGCGAGGAGACCGCCGGACTTCCGGGGCCGGTGGGGTTGGTGGACCTGTTTTGCGGGGCGGGGGCGGTCAGCCGCTGCTTCAAGTCCCACGGCTGTCGGGTGACGGCCAACGATTTTCTCACCTGCTGCGCCGTGATGACAAAGGCGATCCTGCTCAACGACGGGGCGCCGGAATTCCGGGGGTTGAGGGAGGCGGCGCCGGAAATTTTTGCAGGCGAGAGCACCCGCTCGCCCTATGAGCGGGTGCTGGCCTATCTCAACCGCCTGGAGGGGCGGGAGGGGTTCATTTACAGGAACTATTCGCCGGCCTCCCTGGAGCAGTGCGAGCATGAGAGGATGTACTTCACCCGGGAAAATGCGCGAAAGATCGACGACGTCCGGGAGACCATCGCGGAGTGGTCCGGACTTCTGGAGGAGCGGGAGGAGGCGCTTCTCATCGCCGACCTGCTCTTTGCAGTGAGCGCGGTGAGCAATATTGCGGGGACCTATGGGTGCTATATCAAGTTCTGGAAGCCGAAGGCCCGGCAGCCGCTCTGGCTCACACCCCGCCGCTTCACGGCGGGAGGCGGGGGCCATACCGTCTGGAACTGTGACGCCAACGAGCTGGTCGGGCGGGTGGAGGCCCCCATCATCTACGCCGATCCGCCGTATACCAAGCGGCAGTACAGCGCGTATTATCACATCCTGGAGACCATCGCGCGGAACGACCGGCCGGAGATCGGCGGTAAGACCGGATTGCGGAACTGGAAGGAACACTCCTCCCGCTACTGTTACCGGCGCTCCGCGGGCAAGGCCCTGGAGGAGCTGCTGGAGCGGGCCCGCTGCCAATACTTTTTCCTGAGCTACAACAGCGACGGACAGATCCCCCACGAGGAGATCCGCTCGATTATGGCCCGGTTTGGGGAGACGAGGTATTGGGAGGTCCCGTACAAACGCTATAAGAGCAATTCCGCAGTGTCAAGAAAACCGCCGCTGACAGAGCGGCTTTATCTGGCAGATCTGCGGGAGCGGCGGGCGGCGCTGACAAGGGACGGGGGAGCACATTGATATGGAGAGAGTAAGCAGGAACGACAGGGAGCGGATCAGCGCGCTCTGCGACGATTGGAAGCGCGCCCTTGCCCGGCTCTTCCAGGAGCGGTTTTCGAACCTGGAGGGCAAGGCGGCAGACCGGGCCTTCGACCGGGCGCTGACGCGGCTGTTTGAAACGCTGCTATGCAAGTGCTGGTGGGGCGCGGCCCGGACAGGGACAGGGGCCCCGTTCTCCCTGCGGGAGCAATTCCCCGCCTTTTGGGAAGCGATGCGGGCGAGCGGCTGTTTTCGGAAGCTGTTCACACTGGCGTGGGGGGTGGGGCCGGACGCCGGCCTGGATATGGCCGTGCTGGACATGGTGCAGGAACAGATCACAGAGCATGAAGGCCTGCGCTGGATGGATATCCGGCATGCGGGGGCCCTCTTCGAGGAGCTGATGGACAAGCACCTCCTGCTGGAGGATGGGAAGGCCGACGTGGTCAACAGCATGAACAAAAAGACCGACGGAGTGTATTTCACGGACCGGTCCATCGTCGCCTTTTTGGTCTCTGCGGCGCTGGAGGGCTATCAGGACCGGAGCGCGGAGGCGCTTTTCGGCCTGCGGATCATCGATCCCGCCATGGGGGCGGGTTTTTTCCTGACCGAAATGGTGGATCAGCTCTCCGGGCTCATCGCCGCAAAAAGCGAGCTCGCCCCTGCGGAGATCAGGAGGCGGGTCCTGTGCGGATGTATCTACGGGATCGATAAAAACCCGGTGGCGGTGGATATTGCCATGTTTACCCTCTGGCTCACCGAGCTCCAGGGGGACGAGGCATTTCCGGAGCTGCGGAGCCGCCTTCTGGCCGCCGACAGCCTGCTGCTGGTCCCGCCGGACCGGGAGACGGAGGAAAACCGGGATCTTACGGGCTGGAGTCACCTCTTTCCGGAGGTGTTCGGGGGTGCCGGGACGGAACAGGGCTTTGATATTGTGATCGGAAATCCGCCCTGGGGCAAGATCAAGACCAATGTCAACAGTTTTCTCCTGAACGATGCGGGGACATTGGCCGCCCTGCCGCAGGGCCAGGCCAAGAGAACGTATATCGAGAAGGACCAGCGCCTTCAGGCAAACTGGCGGCAGTACTATCTGGACACCAGCGGCTATCTCCGGCAGCTCAAGGGCCGCGGGCTCTATGTCCACCAGCGCTGCGAGATCAACGGGAAGACGGTGGGCGGCGACGACGACTTCTACAAATTTTTTGTGGAGCTGGCCTTCCAGATCGCCAAGGGAGACGGCGTGGTAGGGCTGGTGGTGCCCGCGGCCTTTTATCTGTCCGAGAGCGCCAGCGGCCTGCGGCGCCTGTATCTGGAACACGGCTGCTTTTCCCGGCTGACCGGCATCATCAACAGCCGGAAGCTGTTTCCCATCCACCCCTCCTTTAAATTTGTCGCCTTTTTGTATCGCAAAGGGGCGGTGGGAGACGCGGTATGCGGTGCACGCTTCGACGTCAAAGATCCGGAGGAGCTCCGGACCGACAGACAGGACGGGGTCTCCTATTCCATGCCTTTTCTCCGGCGCTACAGCGGTGACTTTCTGACCATACCCGAGTGCAAGTCTCCCGCGGAGGCGGCTCTGATGGAGCGCCTGTGCGGCGTGTTCCCGCGCCTGGGGGAGCGGGTGGAGGATGGCTGGAACGTTTCATTCCTCCGGGAGGTGGATATGACCGGGGACAAGGAGCAGTTTCTGCCCCGGGAGGCATTCCTGCGCAAGCGCGGCGCGCAGAGAGCGCAGTATGTCCCGGTATTTGAGGGGCGGATGGTACACCAGTATGACTGCTCCCGCAAGCGGTATCGGTCCGGCAGCGGACGGACGGCCAAATGGGAGCGCAATCCCCGACCGGGGGCGCCGGTCACGCCGCAGTTTTATATGAAGGAGAGCCAGGTCCCGGTGGATCTCTCCCATTTCCGCGCCTGCTTCTGCGATGTGACGGGGCAGCACAATGTGCGCACCGTCCTGGCCGCCCTGATCCCGCCCCACTGCGTCTGCGGCAACAAAGTGCCGGTATGCCGGTTTGATCGGGAGGACATCCGGCTGCCGCTGCTCTGGGTCGCCCTAGCGAATTCCTTTGTGGTGGACTGGCTGATTCGGAAGCGGATGACCACTACGCTGAATTTTTTCCACTGGGCCAACGTGCCGTTCCCGCGCCTCTCCCCTGACGGGGAGGCAGCCAGGGAGCTGATTCGGGATGCTGCCCGCCTTCTGTTGCAAAATGCCGGAATGGAGGCCCTGCCCGGCCTGCTGCCCGGCGTTTGCCCGGCGGGCGGTCCGGCGGAGCCGGGGAGACCCCTGCCGCCCGAGGCGCAGGAGGAGCTGCGGCTGCGGATCGACTGTAGGGCTGCGGAGCTCTTCGGTTTGAGCCCCGAAGAGCTGGCCCTGATCCTATACGCCTTTCCCTCCCTGGACAATCCCCGGAAGGGCCTGCCCGGCGACCGGAAATATGGCGGGGTGAGCACGGGCTGCTATGTGACCCGGGACAAGCTGCTGCTGGCCTATCTGGAGCGGCGCGCACCGGACGACACCAGAGATGTGGTGGAGCTGTATCGGAGAGCGGGAGTATCCATAGAGGACTGTACGGGGCCTGTCCGGGACCTGCGGGAACGGGCGGCCCGATATGAGGAACTGGGAACGGTGGCCTATGAGACATAGACCATGCCCATCCCGCCCGTGTGGCTGCGGGCAGCAAAAAAGAGAGCGGCGGTCCCGGACGGACCGCCGCTTTTATCTGCCCCCAGGGCTGGCCTGAGGAGTAGCGCGCTGTATGCGATTCGGGGCGTGCCGCTGCGGCCCGGACCTAGAAAAGAAAGGCCAGCAACTGTGCTTCCAGCGCGTTCTGGGCGGCAAGAAGGGCGGACTTTGTACTCAGATCGGAGATGTCCCAGCGCAGCAGTCCCACCCGCCAGATGGTTTCCCCGGACGCCGTGGTCCAGGTCAGAAGAGGCGGCTCTCCGCCAAGGTCCCCCTCGCTGGGGACGACCAGCAGAGCCTGGGCGCAACCGTGGGCAATGAGAGAGGCAAGCATCTGGTAGTAGTCCCCGGATCGGGGCTGACGCAGAGGGCCATGTCCGGCGAGATCACACTTGTACTTGGCGTCGATCAGGGCTGTGACCATCTCCTGGATCGTAAGCGTGTTGTCCGGGCGGGTAAACAGCACGGAGCCGGCGCCCTCCGGATGGCCGAGTGCCGCGGTGCGCTGGGCCGTGACGGACCAGTCTGTGTGCCGCCGGGCAATGCGCTGGAGCATCCGCTCCAGAAATTTCTCATAGGTCCGCTCTGTGTTGAAAAGAAAGCCGTAGCCGGAGGAGCCCTGATCTTGGAGGACTGCGGAGGCCCCGCCTGCGATGAGGTTGCCGATTTCAAGGGCGGCCCGGTAGCGGCTGTACTGGGCCGGAAGCGCGGCGTGGACCGGGAGCCTGTAATGGTGCTCCGGCTTGGGCAGAAGGGAGACGACCCGCTCCAGCCGGCGGCGCAGGACCTGGCTGCGGACATGGCGGGCCAGCCAGGCGGCGCTCCAAAAGAGCAGATATTGAAAGGCGTTGTCCGGAGAAAAAACGTCGTGCTCGGAGACGACCTCGCCCGGATGCGTGAGCAGCATGCGCATCTGTTCCGGCAGAAGGAGGCGGCCCCTCAGATAGCGCCCCTGAGAAACGGCGGCGCGATAGGCGCAGATGGGCCCCTTTTGCAGCGCCGACTCTACGGACTCCAGAAAGGCCAGGGCGATGTGGTCGCAGAAGCTCAGCGCGCCACGCCCCATGTGCCGGCTCCGCTCAAAGCTGATGTGCCCGTACTCGGCGATGCTGAGCATATGGAAAAAGCCGCTCTGCCAGGAGGCCGACTGCCGGAAGGAAAATTTGGGGATAATCTCAAACTCATAGCCCACGAGGTTCAGGATGCCGGCAACACCGGCAAACCGGAGAAGGAGGCCCCCCGATTCCTGCCTCAGGGAGATGGGGTCCCGGGACAGGCGGAGCGCCCGCTTCAGTTCCTTGTTTTTGGTGGAGACGATTCCCGGCAGACGGAGGGCTGCGTCTCTGTCCGAGGCGGGCCAGAGAAAATCCTGGTGCTCCCAAACTGTGATCTGGACCATGACGCGCCTCAAGCGCCGCCCGCGGGAGACGGCTCGGCGGCCCCATGCTCCATGAGGAGGCGCAGGACCCATTCCGAGAGACTTGCATCGGAACAGGAAAAGAGACCGTCCCACAAAATGGCGGCGGAAGCCCCTAGCTCCTCGTCCAGCGCGTCGGGCTCCAGGAGCCGGATGGGGGAGGGCTTTCTGAGCTGGAGCAGATGAATGAGCTGCTCGGGTCGGGCGGAAAAGATTTCCCGGAGCTGGGGGATCAGCTTGTGCCGCACCGCGCTGGAAAAGGCGGTCAGGGCCTGCGCCCCGGTCTCGGCGGAGGCGAGGGGCCACAGATAGGAGTGCCCGAGCTGATAGTCGCAGCCTGCAAAGAGGGCAATCTTCTCATTGAGGAAGGACCAGAAGAGAAAGGCCAGACGCTTGATGGCCACGGGGTCGGAGGCAACCGCGCCGGGGGTGAAGCGGCGGTCTCCGGCGCTGACGCCCAGATGTGCGGAGAGCAGCGCGGCGTCCGGGCGGACCTCATAGCGGAAGAAGCGCCGCCCCAGCGCACTGTCCAGAGGATTGGTGGAGCTGTCCACAGAGTTCATGCTGGCCAGAGTGTATACGTGCTTGGGCATCCGCATGGGGTTGTGGAAAACCAGAGGCGTGCCGGGGGCCGGAACGGGGAGCACCTCCCCCTCCTGAAGGTAGGGAAGGCGAACGGAGACCGTGGTGGGGGTCTCGCCGCCGTCCTCGTCCAGCCGCTTGTCCGGCTCCATACAGGTGATGAATTCTCCGAACAGTCTGGAGACATTGCCGCGGTTGATCTCGTCGGCCAGGAGCAGGGAGCGGCAGCCGGGCTGACGGGCAAACTCGGTGAGTTCCAGCAGGATACCGGGCCGTGGAGTGATCTTGAGAAGCGTATGGCTGTCGGAGGCGGTCGTCACCCCCAGAATGAATTCCTCATAGGAATAGCTCTGATGGATGGTGGTCCAGATGGTCCTGGAATGCCCCGCCTGGGTCGGGTCCACCGCGGAGATCATGGGTGCCTCGGAGGAGCCGTACTCCAAGGTATCCTGGAAGGTCCACAGCGCGCCGTCCCGTTCGAACAGACGCTTGACCTCCTGCATGAGAAAGGTCTTTCCGGTGCCGGGCGGGCCATAGAGCAGGACATTGTACTCCCGCAGCAGGGTCAGATAGAGATCGAGGGCCTGGGGAGAGGCTGTAGCCAGCATCCGACAGCCCCGCTCGTTGGAGAGCAGGAGATCCTTCAGGTCCTCAGGCAGATAATCAAGTTCCCGGGCCAGGATCAGCCGTCCGTAATACTTGCCGGAATATGTTTTCAAGAGGACCAGAAAGCTCTTGTCTGACGGGGCGTCGGGCAGCCTGCGGTCCGGCCGCCAGAGGGAATAGGCCGTGGCGCTGCGCTGGCTGGGGATGTTCCAGTCCCTGCGGCTGGAGTCGTTGCCCATATAGCGCACGACCAGCGGAGTGGATGCGCCCGTATCGGCGGTGGGAAAAGAGGTGAGGGGAACGGTCAGGCTGAAACCGCCTATATTGGTGGCGTTCTCGCGGGGCAGGCCGTCAAAGAAGGCGCTGTAATCGGCGGAGCCCAGGCGGATGTCGTATTGCCCCGGGGACCGGTTGTTGAGCGTATCAAAGGTTGCCTTGTTGAGATTCCTCCAGACGATACCGGATATGAATTCCATGAAGAGTCCTCCCCTTCCGGCGGTGTGTTAGACCCGGATCCCTTTGCGGGTCTTGATCCGGGAGACGATCAGGTCGCTGCTGACGCGCTCTATTCCGGGCAGAGGATAGAGCTTCTCCAGCACAAAGTGCTCCAGGTCCTGGTTCATCTCCAGCACGGCGTGGACGTGGAGCTTGCTGGCGCCGGTCATCAGGTACACGTCGGTGACCGCCTCTTCGGCGATCAGCGCATCAGCCACCTGGTGGAGCGCGGAGGGCGTTACCTGGATGTCAAAGAATACGGAGACGTTCCGTCCCACCTTCTCCGGATTCAGGATGACGGTGTACTGTTCGATGACGCCGCTCTTTTCCAGTGCGTCGATCCGGTTTTTGACCGCGACACGGGAGAGTCCCACCTGCTCTGAAATATCGATGAGGGAGATGCGGGAATTTTCGATCAGCAAGTCCAGAATCTGCTGGTCGATCTGATCAAATGTACTGCTTCTCATGGCCGCCTCCTGCAAAAAGCGTTCAGATTTGGTAACCTTATTACATATTGTAAGGTATAGATAATCAAAAAGCAATATAAACTGTGCGTTCCGCCGGAAAAATTCGGGTAAGGACCATAAGGGAAAGATGAGATAAACAAAACATGCAAATTTTTTGCAAAATCCTTTCAAATAGTCAAACTAATACTTGCAAATAGAAATCAAAGGGAGTATGATAGGCAACAGAAGAAAAGCCGGCGCTTCCGGCATGAGATGGGAGGAAATAAAATGAAGCGACTAGCAGAAATTTTCTGGGTATTTTTCAAGATTGGCCTGTTCACCATCGGCGGCGGGTACGCCATGCTGCCGATCATCCAGAAAGAGGTGGTGGAGACAAAAGGGTGGATGACGGATGAGGAGTTTCTCGACGCCATTTCACTCACCAACAGCCTGCCTGGCCCTCTGGCCACCAACTCCGCCACATTCGTGGGTTATCGGGTGGCGCGGGCTCCCGGCTCTCTGGCCGCGGTGCTGGGAGCGGCCACACCGTCCGTTTTGATCATCCTGCTGATTGCCGTGGTGTTCAACAACATTATGGATTATCCTGTGGTGCAGTACATATTCGACGGGATCCGGCCCGCAGTGGTGGCGCTCATCCTGTATGCCGTCATCAAGCTGGCCAAGTCGGCCAAGGTGGGCGAGTACTTTAACTGGGTGGTGGCGCTGTGCGGCTTTGTGGCGATTGCGGTGTTCGGGCTGCATCCCATCCTTGTGGTGGTCTGTGCGGCGGCGTACGGCCTGTTTGTGCGCGGCCGTGTGGTAAAGGCTGTGGATGCCCGCAAAAACCGGAAGGGAGGAGATGAAGCATGATGGAACTGCTGCTGAAGGTCTGCTTTTCCTTCTTAAAAATCGGCGCTTTCTCCTTCGGCGGGGGATATGCCGTCCTGGCCTTTATCCAGCGGGAGGTGGTGGACGGCCACGGCTGGATCAAGCCGGATGACTTTGTCAACATCGTGGCCATTGCGGAGATGACGCCCGGCCCGATCGCGGTAAACTCCTCTACCTTTGTAGGCTATAACCTGTTTGGGATCCCGGGCGGGATTATCTGCTCCATTTGTACCCTCCTGGTCCCCTTTATCTTGGCCCTGATCGTGTCTGTCTACTTTACAAAATTTAAGGATAATATTCACCTGAAGAACGCCCTCTCCGGGATCAGGCCGGTGGTCATCGGACTGATCGCGGCATCCTGTCTGTCGGTGGCGAAGATCTCTATCACCAGCGTATACAGCCTGATCTTCTTCGCCATCGCACTGGCTATGGTCTGGAAGTTCAAGATAAATCCCATCATTACCCTGATCGTCTGCGGCGTACTGGGCGCCGGTTTGTACGGCTGGGTCCTTCCGATAATCGGACTCTGATCCGGACAATCCCATACGAGCACAGGCAGAGGCCCCCGCCGGTTGGATACGGCGGGGGCCTCTGCCTTCACCGAAAAAAAGGCAATGTATCCGGTCATAGGGCGGCCCAAGCGGGAAAAAACGGGCGAAAAAGAGCGCTCGGGCGTTGCCAATGGCGCCCAGGGGACTGGACGGAGCGCCGGCGGCTATGATACACTGCTCCCATGGAAGAGAAATTTATGCGAATTGTAACATGGCGGGCCTTTGATTCGATATAGTAGATAAGAGGGGAGGGGAGACTGTGGACCTGCACACCCTGTTCAACTGCTTTATTGTGGGCGGATTTGTAGTGCCAGTATTGAATATGGTTACGGGCGTGATCGGCGGCGCGCTGGGTGGCGTCACGGATCTGGATGCGGATTTTGATATAGACCCGGATATGGACATAGACCCGGTCCCGGATCTGGATGCAGACCTGGCCACAGACGTGGACCCGGCGGCAGACGCAGGGTATGGAAAGCTCCCCGTGAACCTGATGACCCTTTCGCTGACGGCAGTGGTCTTTGGCGCGGTGGGACGCCTGCTTCTGGGAAAGCTGCCCGCGCCGTGGGCCGTGATACTGGCGCTCCAGGCCGGCGTGCTCGCCGGATTTTTGCTGGGGTGGTTCGTCATCCGGCCCCTGAAGCGCAATCGGCCGTATGCCACCAATATACGGGCCCTTCGGGGGCAGCGGGCCACTGTGCAGTTGGAGGCCCGGAGCGATTTTACCGGCACCATCCGCGCCCTCAGCGCCACAGGGAGTCTTGTGACCTATGACGCCCGGCCTGTGGAGGGGGTGGAGAAGATCCCCGTGGGAACAGAGGTATCCATTGTGGACGTAGATGCGGGCAAGGGCCTGTGCTTGGTGCGTCCGCTGGAGAATAGAGAAGAACAAAAATAAAAGGGGGAACCAAAAGCATGGAGTATGTGATCACGGCAGGTATCATCGCAGCAGTCGTCATTCTGATCCTCATCTGCATCCTCTCTACCTGGCGCAAGGTGCCTGCGGACAAGGCGGCCATCGTCACGGGACTGGGCAAAGCAAAGGTCATCACCGGCGGCGGCGTCATCGTTATTCCGGTGCTGCAGCGCATCGACTATGTGACCCTGGAGAACATGAGCTTTGACGTCAATATGCAGGGCACTCTTACCGCCGACGCGGTGCCCATCGAGGCCAACGGCACTGTGGTGGTCAAGATCAAAAACGATCAGGCCATGATCCGCTCCGCGGTGGAGCAGTTCAACTGCGGCAAGGAGTCCGAAACCCGCCAGCACATTGTAGATACGGCGCGGGACGTCTGTGAGGGGCGCCTGCGCGAAATCATTGCCGATATGACCGCCGAACAGCTCTATAAGGACCGCAAGACCTTCTCCGAGCGGGTCAAGGAGGTGGCGGAGGAGCAGCTCAAGGAGCTGGGCCTGGAGCTCAAGAGCTTTACCATCAAGGGGATCGGAGATCAGAACGGTTACTTCGAGGCCCTCTCTAAGCCTCAGATCGCGGCCGTCAAGCGGGATGCTGAGATCGCCCAGGCCGAGGCCATCAAAGAGAGCATGATCAAGACCTCCGAGGCCAAGCGGGCTGGCGAGCAGGCCCGACTGGAGGCCGAAGCCCGCATGGCTGAGGCCCAAAAGGAAGCCGACATCAAGAAGCTGAACTTCGAGCGGGAGCGCCAGACCACAAAGGCGGTCTCCGACGCAGCCTATTCCATCCAGCAGAACGTGACCATGAAGGACGTGACCAACGCTGAGATGGATGCCAACGTCCTGAAAGAACAGCGCGCCCGGGAAGTCCGCGAGGCAGAGATCCAGATCCAGATCGCTGCGGAGGAGAAAAACATCGAACTGGCCAAGAAAAAGGCAGAGCGCAAGGAGGCAGAGCTGCTGGAGACGGTGGTGAAGCCCTCACAGGCAGAGAAGGAGCGGGCCCGTCTGGCCGCTGAGGCCCAGAAGGTGGCCGCTATCCTGAAGGCCGAGGCTGACGCCGAGGCCCGCCGCCTGGACGCCGCTGCGCAGGCCGAGGCCAAGAAGCTGGACGCCGTGGCCCAGGCCGAGCGCATCAAACAGGAAGGTCTGGCCCAGGCGGAGATCACCGCCAAGCAGGGCGAGGCCCAGGCGGAGGCGGTCCGTCAGATGGGCCTGGCGGAGGCAGAAGCCCTGGAGAAAAAGGCGGAAGCGCTGGCCAAGATGAACGATGCCGGTAAGCTCCAGATGGTCATTGAGAAGCTGCCGGAGATCGCCGCGGCGGTGGCGGAACCCATGAGCAAGATCGGCAACATCACCATCATCGGCGGCGGCTCCGGGGAGAGCGGCGAGAGCGCTGGCGCAGCGGATGTGGCACGCTATACGGTGGGCGCCCTGAAGGCGGTCAACGAGGCGCTGAAGGATACCATCGGCTTTGATATGACCGAGGTCATGCGGGCCAATACCTTCGAGGCGAAGACCACCAGCAAGGTCCATCTGGAGGTGGACAATAAGACCAAGAAGGAAGAGGAGCATGGCACGGCCGGGGAGAAGAGCGAAACATAAAATAGACATCCCAATTGAGAAGGGCCGCCGGAGATCCGGCGGCCCTTTACGTCTTTGGAAATCAGAGGCGCGCCGCCTGCCGGGGCGAGCGCCCAAAACAAACTATGAAACCTGTGAAACCGGCTCCGCCTTTTAGGCGGAGCCGGTTTCACAGAGAGAAAGAGAAAAAAGAGAGGAGGAAGTGGAATGATATATAGAAACACATGACTGTGTTGCTGCTTGTCTGCCCCACAGCGGGAGGCAGTAGTTGATGCCGGAGCTTTGCTGTGAGTATAGGATAGCACACCGGGGAGGGAAAAGGTTGGATGAAGTTTGAATAACATTTAAAGAATGTGTGAACGGAGAGGAGTACGGCGGCAAAATGGAGCGGAGTTACGCCTTTGAGGCGGTCATTCAAAAGGTGGATGGGATCGATGGGGCTTACGTGGAGATCCCCTTTGATGTAAAAGCCGAATTTGGGAGAGGGCGCGTACCCGTCCGCGCCACTTTTGACGGAGTTGCCTATGAGGGAAGCTTGGTCCGCATGGGGACGCCGGGCCATATCCTCGGCGTGCGGAAAGAGATCCGCCGCCGGATCGGAAAGGGGCCGGGCGATCGGGTATATGTAACGCTGGTCCCGCGACAGGACAGGTGAAAACAAGCAAAAACCGCCCCGACCGCAACAGCGGTCGGGGCGGTTCTCTTATGGAAGCGGCATTTCCTCCGGAGCGGCGTCCTCCTCGGGAAGCGCCGGCTCCCGGTGGAGCTTGGTCGCGACACAGCGGTTGATGGGAGTGCCCAGGCTGTGAAATTTCTCTTCATAGTCGGTCATTACGCCTCGTATCCCCCCGCCATGGAGGTCTCGCGTCACCTCTGAAAGAGCGTAATCCGCCCTGGGAAACTGGAAGAGGGACCACTCAAAGAGACCGCTGTTGTCGGTTTTGAAGTGGATCTCGCCGCCGTCACGGAGGACATGGCGGTAGAGCTCCAGAAAACCGGGATGGGTGAGGCGACGTTTGGCGTGACGGTTGGTAGGCCAGGGGTCGCAGAAGTTGATGTAGATCCGCTCCACTTCGTCGGGAGAGAAGTAGTCACGCAGACGGGCCACGTCGGCGTCGATAAAAAAGACGTTTGCAAGCCCCACCGCCTTGGCGCGCTCCATGGCGATGACCATTGCGTCGGGGACGCGCTCTACGGCCACAAAGAGGACGTCCGGCTCAGCCGCCGCCGTCTCGCAGGTGAAGCGGCCCTTGCCGCAGCCCAGTTCCAGCCGCAGCGCGCAGTTTGGAGACAGCTTTTCCCGCCAGCGGCCCCGCCAGGCCTCCGGGTCTGTAATCAGGTATTCCGCGCACCGCTCCATCCGGGGGATGAGATTGGGCTTTTTCCGCATACGCATGGGGCGTATTCCTCCCTTGCCGTCAGATATCCAGCGGATAGTTTACCACAACTTTGCACAGAAGTCGAATGTTTTTCTTGCGGGGAGGGCGGACAGGGCTTAGAATAGAATCATACTATATTTCGAGGTCGGGAGGAATCAATGTGAAGTATGAAATCGTGGGTGAGCCTATGCCCGTGGTGATCTGCGACCTGAACGCCGGCGAGTCCATGATCACGGAGAAGGGCTCCATGGTGTGGATGTCCCCCAACATGGAGATGAGCACCAACGCGGGCGGCGGGATTGGAAAGGCCTTCGGCCGCATGTTCTCCGGCGAATCCATGTTCCAAAATAGTTATACGGCCCAGAAGGGGCCCGGTATGATCGCCTTTGCCTCCAGTTTCCCCGGCTCCATCAAGGCGGTGGAGATCACCCCGGAGCGTCCGGTCGTGGTTCAGAAGTCCGGGTTCCTGGCCTCTGAGCAAGGGGTGGAGCTGTCCATTTTCTTTCAGAAAAAGGGCGGGGCCGGATTCTTTGGCGGGGAAGGCTTCATTATGCAGAAGCTGTCAGGCCGAGGCATGGCCTTCCTGGAGATCGACGGCTACGCCGTGGAGTATGAGCTCGCCGCCGGTCAGAAGATGGTGGTGGACACCGGCAATTTGGCCATGGTGGATGCGACCTGCTCCATCGATATCCAGACGGTGAAGGGCGTGAAAAACGTCCTGTTCGGCGGGGAGGGCCTCTTCAATACCGTGGTCACCGGCCCGGGGAAAATCATCCTCCAGACCATGCCGGTAAGCGGCGTGGCCGCAGCCCTGGCGCCCTTCTTCCCCAGCGGCAGCTAAAAAACGACGCCCCGGAGAGCTTTGCTCTCCGGGGCGTCGTTTTTGTGGGGGTGTCACTGGAATACGACCACACGATACATCAAAAAGAAATGGGCGATACTGCCCAGAAGGATAAAAACGTGGAAGATTTCGTGGCAGCCAAAACGGGGATTGCTCCGTCCGGGCCACTTGACCGCATAGAGCACGCCGCCCACCGTGTAGAGTACGCCGCCCAGAATGAGCCAGAACATCCCTGCCTGGGGCATGGTGCGCACCAGCGCGGGCAGCATAAAGACCGCCATCCAGCCCATAAAGATGTAGATGCCTGATGTGATCCAACGGGGGGCATTGATCCACAGCAGAGCCATCACCGTGCCGGCCAGGGCCACCCCCCACACAGCGGCCAGCATGACGAGTCCGCCTTCCTGGGGCAGAACGATGAGGCAGATGGGAGTATAGGATCCGGCGATGAGGAAGTAGATGGAGATGTGGTCGTACTTCCGCAGGGCAATGCGCCCTTTGACGCCGGTATTCAGGCAGTGATACAGCGTACTGGCGGTGTACAGGCCCACCATGCTGGCTCCATAGAGGAGAAAGGCGGCCAGATACAGGGGACCTTTCCCCAGCGAAACCGTCCGCAGGAGCAGCAGGACCGTTCCCAGCACACCCAGCACTGCGCCGAGTCCGTGGGTGATGGCAGACCAGGGCCGCAGGCCGTCATAGGGAGTTCTCCCCTTCTCCCCCCGGACCCTGCGGTGAGGGCGGCTGAAAGGATAGTTGTTGTATTCGATGCGCTCATCCATGTAAATCACCTGGGTATAGTATACCACAGCATATGATGAAATATCAATATATAAATCATGAAAAATAGTATTTAAAATTATATTACAAAAATTTCCTCCTGCCGCATACATGATCGGGGTATGGGACGGGCGTGGCAGGACATAAGTATCTGGTGAAGGATAGGGGGGTGCCTATGGAGGGATATACGAGCACCGGGATGGTATTTGCGGCCCAGGAGCCTTATCCGCCGGTTCAGGCGGAGCGGCCCAACCATCGATATGCGGAGGCCATGCTGGACAATGTGGGGGGAAGCAATTCCGAGATGTCCGCGGTGGGGCTGTATTTTTATGGACATCTGGCTGCGCTGGAAGTGCCGGAGGCGGCGGAGATCTTTCACCGGATCAGCCTGGTAGAGATGCACCACCTGGAGATTTTTGCGACCCTGGCACGGCAGATGGGCGAGGACCCCAGGCTGTGGGGCGTCCAGCAGGGGCGAAAGCGGTGGTGGACGCCGGGATACCTCCAATATCAGCGGCGGCTGGGACCGATGATCCGCATCGCCGTCAGGGAGGAAAAGGCCTCCATCCGAAAGTATCGGGCCCAGGCCCGGTGGATTGGAGACCGCAATATTGTGGAAAACCTGCGCCGGATCATTCAGGATGAGGAGCAGCATCTCGTGGTGTTGGGACAGCTCTACGAGACCTGTGTAGGCACGGAGGAGGCCGCAGTTAGGTCCGGTCCTCGCCATGGCGGTACGTGAGTCCGCGATACCACAGCAGGGCGTCGGTGGTCCGGTCACGGCGCAGGACATAAACGGTAAAGACTGCGTCCAAGCCCAGGAAAAGAGCCGTGGGAAGGGTGAGCCAGCCGGGGATGGAGGAGACGATCTCAGCCACAAGGGGCTGGACCCCGTAAACCAGCAAAAGGCCCAGCCCGCACCAGAAAAGGGAGAAGAGAAGGCACACCCGCCCATGGATCTGAAAGGGGAGATGGGAGTAGTCCCAGAAGGACACATGCAGAAATGTTTCGTAAAGGAGGCTCATCAGATATTCAGCGGTGGTGGCCGCAAAGGCGGACCACAGAGCCAGCAGGACGATATGGCGAGACAGAAGCGGGGCGGGGGCCAGAATAAGAAGGGCGCCCAGGCCGTAGACCGGGCAGAGCGGAAGAAAATAGAAACATTTTCGGTCCCGCTTGGGGTTGTGGGTGACGCGGGCAAAGGCCACTTCCAGCAAAAAGCCCAGAAAGCTGTAGAACATAAAATACCAGAACCAATCCGTCAACACCGCCGCCTGCCTTTCCAGTTTGTTTTCCTTAGCATGGGCAAGGCGGGAAAAAACATGCGGGTCATTTTCTGGCAAAACGACGGGAAAAAGAAGCTTGTTATGCCTTGTCGAACGCTCCCCAATATGATAGAATAGAAAAAATTCTAAAGGGGAAGATTGAGGTATGCGGCATCTCATCGACTTTGGAGATCTGTCTAGAGCGGAGTGGGACTCTCTGTATCACCGGTGCAGTGAGATCATGGACCACCCCGCTGATTTTTTGGACGCCTGCAAGGGCAGGGTGATGGCCAGTCTCTTCTATGAGCCCTCCACCCGCACCAACTTTTCCTTTCAGACCGCCATGCTGCGGGTGGGCGGTACGGTATTTGGCTTTGCCGATCCCCGCTCTTCTTCGGTGGCGAAGGGAGAGACGCTGAAGGACACCGTCAAGATGGTCTCCGGCTACGCGGATGTGGTCGTGATGCGCAACCCTCTGGAGGGGGCGGCCAAGGCGGCGTCCCTCTACTCCAATGTGCCCGTGATCAATGCCGGTGACGGCGGCCATATGCATCCCACGCAGACCACGGCGGACCTGACCACCATCACCCGCCTCCGGGGCGGGGTAGACGGGCTGTCGGTGGGACTGTGCGGCGACCTGAAAAATGGCCGCACGGTGCACTCCCTCATCAAGGCCATGGCCAAATTCCAGGGTGTAAAATTCTTTCTTATTTCCCCCCGGGAGCTGGCAGTACCGGAATATATGCGGGCATTCATGCGGGAAAACGGGATGTGGTTCACGGAAGTCACCGGATTGGAGTCCGTCATCCCGTCCCTTGATGTGCTGTATATGACCCGTATCCAGCGGGAGAGGTTTGTGGACCCCCTGGAGTACGAGCGGAACAAGGGTGTCTATATCCTCACCCGGAGGAAACTGGAGCGGGCCCGCAGGGATCTGCTGGTGATGCACCCGCTGCCCCGGGTGGATGAGATCTCCATCGACGTGGACGACGATCCCCGGGCAGTCTATTTTGAGCAGGCCCGATACGGTATGTTTGCCCGGATGGCGCTGCTCACCGACTTGGCAAACCAGCCCCGCATGGACCCGGGCGCGGTGGAAATCGGTACTGCGCCCGTGTGCCGGAATCCCCGCTGTGTGACGCAGGCGGAGCACTATCTGCCCCCGCTGGTCAAGCAGAACGGCGGCCTGACCTGCTGTGCTTACTGCGATGCGGCGCTGGAGTGAAAAAATAGAAAAAAAGGAATTGACAAAAGTACGGTTCCTATGCTATTATACTTTGGCTGACATTCGAGGATGGACAGCGCCCGTGCGGGTGTAGTTCAATGGTAGAATCCCAGCCTTCCAAGCTGGTCGCGTGGGTTCGATTCCCATCACCCGCTCCATACGCGCCAGTAGCTCAGGTGGATAGAGCAACTGCCTTCTAAGCAGTGGGCCGGGGGTTCGAGTCCCTTCTGGCGTACCAGAAACACCCCCGGTCTCTCTTAGAGACTCGGCGTGTCGTTTTCCGCAGGTCTTCCATATGGTGGATGTAGTTCAGTTGGTAGAGCATCGGATTGTGGTTCCGAGTGTCGTGGGTTCGAGTCCCATCATCCACCCCATATGACCTCAAGGCGAGAGGGCCGGAGCGTCCGCTCCGGCTTTTCGCTTTCGACTTTGCGATCATGGGGTGTAGCCAAGCGGTAAGGCACGGGACTTTGACTCCCGCATTCGCTGGTTCGAGTCCAGCCATCCCAGCCAGAAACAGCGCCGAGAAGGCTTTTAAAAAGTCTTTTGGCGAATCAATATGATGTGACTCAGTAGCTCAGTTGGCAGAGCAATTGCCTTTTAAGCAATGGGTCCGGGGTTCGAATCCCCGCTGGGTCACCATAAAAATACCCACACCGAAAGGGTGTGGGTATTTTTATGGATATCGTAAGAGATTAAAATGCTCGGGCGAAATGATTCCGAACTGCGCAATTCTCGCTGCGCTCGAATATACGGCGCAAACGCGCCGCCGGCCAGAAGGCCGGTTTGGCCGATAAAAGAGCCTTCTTACCGCATTGGGGCAATTCATCGCAAGCGGTATACCGCTTGCGATGAGCTTTTTATCCCAGAGTCATCGTTCATTCACTCCGCCGCTCCACCTTTTCAGATCACAACCGTTTCGCTGAGGTGTGATTTGGTTGGGATCTGCGGCATCTATAGTGTTGCGATGTTCCAAACCCAAAGCACCTGCTTTGAACCGCCCCAGAATGTACAGACGGCACAAAAAGGCTCCCAAACAGAAACGGGGCGGTCCGGCTTGTCCATAGACTGCGGCCGTCGAGAATATCAGGCACCAGACTGGGGGAGAACCGACATTATGCAGACATCGACAGACTTAAAGGAGCTGCTCGCCAGGATCGACCGGAAAGGATATCCGGCCTATAAGGACACAAAGGGGACCTACCAGTTTCCTGGGTATGTGCTCTCTATCGACCATGTCCAGGGAGACCCCTTTGCCGCGCCCTCCAAGCTGAGCATCCATGTGAGCGGGCAGACCGCCGCCTTTCCACGGACACTGTACCGGATGCCCTGCCAGCGTATTGCGCTTCAGGACGAGCTGACCCGCCGGTTTGGGCGGCAGGCGGAGCAGGTGTCCTTCCAGGCCAAGGGTTCGGGGCACAGCGGCCTGGTCTCGGTGAGCCGCTGCGGCCAGGAGGTGCTGGAGCGCACCGCATGCCGCCTGGACCCCAGGAGCGGCGACCTTCTGCTGCGCCTTGAGGTGGGCTTCCCGGCCAATGGGCGGACCATCAACGCCCGGGAGTTGGAGAAGATATTGTTCGATCTCCTGCCAAGGTGTGTGCAGAACGCGCTGCTTTACCGGAACCTGGATGCCAAGCGGCTACAGACTGTGGCCGATCTGGCGGAGGACCAGCACTATATCCGTGAGGCGCTTCCCGGATTGGGCCTGTGCGCTTTTGTGGCGGACGGGAGCATCCTGCCCAGGGCTTCGGGGGTTTCCGCCCGGCCCATGAGGGAGGGTGTGGTGTTCCAGTCTCCCAAGGAGCTGGCCGTGACCCTGGAGCTACCCCACAGGGGCAAGCTCACCGGCATGGGGATCAGGAAGGGCGTCACCCTTATCGTGGGCGGCGGCTATCATGGCAAGTCCACTCTGCTGAAGGCACTGGAGCTCGGGGTGTACAACCACATTGCCGGGGACGGTCGGGAGTATGTCATCACGGAAGACGGCGCCATGAAGATCCGCGCCGAGGACGGAAGGAGCGTCCAGCGGACGGATATCTCCATGTTCATCAACCATCTGCCCAACGGCAAAGACACCACCCGGCTTGTGACCGAGGACGCCAGCGGCAGCACGTCCCAGGCGGCCAATGTGGTCGAGAGCGTGGAGGCGGGGGCCTCCCTACTCCTGATCGACGAGGATACCAGCGCCACCAACTTCATGATCCGGGACGAACTGATGCAGCGGGTCATCCACCGGGATATGGAGCCCATCACGCCGTTTATCGAGCGGACCCGGGAATTGTATGACGCCCACGGTATTTCCACAGTAATCGTGGCCGGGAGCTCCGGCGCGTATTTCCACATCGCCGACCACATCATACAAATGGACCGGTATGTGCCCCGGGACATCACCGCCCTTGCAAAGCGGGAAGCCGAGGCATTCCCCATAAACAGTGCGCTGCCGGAGCCGGCGGGGGCGCTGAACCTTGACCGGCGCCCCAAGGCTTCGCCGGAATTCCAGAGTGGGGACCGGATCAAACTCAAGACCATGGGCCGGGATGGGGTATCCCTCAACCGGGAGACCATCGATCTGCGGTATGTGGAGCAGCTGATCGACAGCGAGCAGACAGCCGCCCTGGGCTACTGCATGCTCTATGCGCAGAAGCACCTGCTGGACGGCAGGCGGACGCTGCGGCAGGTGGTGGACGCGCTGGATGAGCTGATGGAGCGGGACACCTTGGCGGCCCTCTGTGAGAGCCGATCCGGCGTCGCGTTCCTGGCGCGGCCGAGAAAGCAGGAGATTTTTGCCTGTCTGAACCGCTACAGGGGCCTGAAAATGTGAACAGCCGACGGAGTCCCGAGGAGAGCCGGCAATATGGATGCTGAAACGCTCCCGGGCTGCTATCCCACCGCAGCCCGGGAGCGTTTTGCCCTTCTGCCGCCGGGAAGCGGCAGGTTAGAGGAGCCCCAAGGGTGGAGCCATGACGGCCTCCGCCTCGCTGAGCCGGTAATACTGGATATACTGTGTCCGGACCATCTGGAAAGAGCTGCGGTAGTAGTCGGCCATCTCCAGGGAAAAGGTCTCCATATCCTCCGCCAGCAGAGCGTCGAAGGCGGCACGGCTTTTGTGGGTTACCCGCCGGACCCTCTCGGAACGGGACTCATGCAGAAGGGTGCAGTAGCCCCAGCGCACCAAGTGCTCTGTCTCAAGGAAAATTGCCCGCAAGGGCTCTGGGTCCAGATGCCTGCCGATGCACTCTACCAGGAGGATCAGCGGGATGGCGTCGGGGCGCTTGAACTGGGCCGCCAAGGCCGCTTTCTCCTCCGCGGTGAAACGCGGAGCGGCCAGCCGTGCGGCAGGGCCGGCCAGCAGGGCCATGAATTGCAGTCCGTAGAGATACCGCATCGCGTCCCGCTTTCGGGTGGGATTCCGCACGGTGCGGCAGACGGTCTCGATGGAACACCTCTGGGCGATGCTGCCCTTCACATTGAGGGTGCGGCAGTAGCCAAGCCGCCGCAGTTCGACCAGTGCCTTGCGCACCGTGGTCAGGGAGACGCCGTAGGCTTTGGCGAGTTCAGCCTCATGGGGAAGATACTGTTCCAACGGATAGACGCCGGTGTTGATCTTGGCAATAAGATCCTGTGCGATCTGGATATAGATCGGATCGTACCCATATAGTCCTCCCCACTGAAAGGGCTCCGCCGGTGGGAGCACTACGCCCCGGTACTCCGCTTCCAGCAGATTGAGAGACATCCGAACGGCGTCGGCAGTGCGCAGATAACTGGCAGTCAGCCAGTTGTATTTTTCCTGGATGTTCCGGTTTTCCAGGGCCGTAAAAAAATCCCCATGCCAATCCATTTGCGCGCGGAGAGGGGAATCGTCACACGTAAAGAAAAACGGCAGGTGGCTGTATCGGTTAAAGCGGGCATAGACTTCAGAAAACAACGGATTTCCGCACGCTTGAAACAGTTCCCGGCACAGCCGGGACAGCAGGCCCCACTCACGGGGCTTCATGCCCCGGTGCATGGCCCGCTTCGTCTGTTCATAAGAGGGCAAGAGACGCATATCACATGTCTGGGAGGCAAAGGATGACAGCAGCGGCATGACGATTGCAAAGGCATCATACAGCTCCGCCAGCTGTCCCCTGTGGGACAGCACTGCAAGGGCGGCGGGCATGCCGCCCTCCCAGCAGACCTGCGGCGGCTTTCTGTTCCTGGAGGCGATGTAGCCCTCTTCCCGCAGCCTGACCGTCACCTCTTTTGCGGTGCGAAAACCGATCTGGTATTCCTGCCGCAGGCGCTGGATGGACGGAAAATCGCCGCCGGAGGGGAACTGCCCGGTCACGATTCGCCCTTTTAAATCCTGATAGACCTGGGAGAACAAGGTCACATACTGCTCCATACTATCATGTTCCTTCCTTAGGCTTGCTCCCATGATAGCAGGCAACAAAAATTTCTGCAATACTATATACATATGGTCGAAGTTAGCGTATTGTCAGAAAACGAGTTTTTTTGTATACTAAACCAAAATTGAACGTATTTCTGTAGAAAGAGCAGCAATAACAGAGACCAAAGGCCCTTTCTCGGGAGCGGCCCTTGTGCGCTGCTTTCCTTTTTGCGGGGAACCGGGCGAGAGCGCGCAAAGGAGAGTGCGGCCAGATGGAACAGGCCATCGGGAATGCCCCATACGTCGCCCCGCAGACGCTGCTGATCGTGGATGACGACGCGATCAACCGCGGCATCCTGGACAATATTTTCTCTGCCTATTACATGGACGGCCTGGAGACCTTGCAGCATCTCAAACGTTTGGACCTTCTGGACGAGGTGCCGGTGTTCCTCATCACGGTCGAGAGCAGCGACGCCTTGATGGAGTCCGGGGACCGTGTCCGACGCATTCACGACATCACCCAACATATGCTGGAGCACACCGACTGGGGAGAGGGACTGACCCAGGAGAGCATGGAACAGATGGACACCTTTTTCCCGGTGGAGGAAGCACTCGCCGGGATGGACGCTTGGAAAAAGGAACAACTCGCCGCTGCGGGCATCAACGTGGCCGGTGTGCTGAAACGGTTTGCGGGAAATGAGGCGCCTTTGGAGCGGATGCTGCAGAGGTTTACCGGGGATGCCGATTACGCGCAGCTCATGGAGGCGGCAGGAGGCCCATATGCTGAAGGGGCTGACCGGAAACCTATTGATGACGGCGCTGTGTCCGCTGTTCACCCGCCAGGTGGAGTGGGGACCCGGACGAGGCTTATGCCATGCTGCCGGAGATCACACGGGCCTATGAGCGGATAGTAGGAGCTATCGGCGCGATCGGCAGATAAAACACAGCGCTGTAGGGGCCGGCGGAGGTGCGGACGCCGGAGGGCGGGGATGGACGCCCGTTTCTCCAAGTCCCTCGACGTTGAAAAACGGCGCAATCTGATGCGGCACGTTCTGCCGCAATGCCGTACCGGAGGAAGGGCATCATTCTGTTTCCGCCGCCGGAGCGGGACGGTGCGGACAAAGGAAGGGGAAGTGGCATGAATAAGAAGATCATTCGGTTTTTATGGGTCAGTTTTATCGGTCTTCTGGCCCTGTGCATCGGCGTGTTTTCGGCGATTACCAGCTTTATGGTCAGGCAGAACAACGCGGCCCTGAACCGGGTGGTGGATACCTATATGGAGGGTATGAGCACCCAGATTCAGCGCCATTTTGAGACAATGGTGGATATGCGCCTGATTCAGGTGGGGGGGATCGTCCAGGCAATACCACCGGAGAGCGTGACCACCCTGGATCAGACGACCAGAGAGCGGTTCGAGAGAGCGGCCGCGTACCGGGGCTTTATCCACTTGGCGCTCTACAGCATCGAGGGAGAGGCCGAGGTCCTCTATGGCGAGGATGTGACGGTGGAGGACAAGGAGATTTTCCTGGCCGACATGAACAACGGCGACAAGCTGGTGACCCTGGGGACCACGGCCGGCGGAGAGACGATGCTGCTCTATGGTATCTCCGCGGGCTATCCCAACGATGTGGGCTACCCCATGTCCGGCGGACAGAGGTGTACCGCCCTGGTGGTGGGCCTTCCCATCGACCAGATCAACAACGCCCTTTCCCTGGGGGTGGACAGCACCCTGATCTTCACCCATATCATCCGGTCCGACGGTACCTTTGTGGTAGAGAATGCGGACATCGCATCCGATAACTGCTACGACTGGATCAGGGAAAACGGTCGGAACTACGGCCTGGAGGACATCGACGACACGATGGCGGAGCTGCGGCAGGCCGTAGAGGCCCGCACAGAGTTCAGCATGGTGGTGTCCATCGGCGGCGAGGCGGGCCACGTCTATTGCGTGCCCCTGCCCAATACGGAGTGGACCATGGTCACGGTCATGCCCCGCGGCGTTCTGGACGAGGCGCTGGCTACCCTGGGCAATCAGCGCGTGTGGACCGCCCTGGCCGGGTGCAGTATTATCATGCTGGCAATGCTGGCGATCTTTCTGGTCTATTTCCGCTTCTCCCGGCAGCAGATGGCGGAGCTGGACAAGACAAAGCAGAAGGCGGAGCACGCCAACCGGGCCAAGAGCGAATTCCTGTCCAATATGAGCCACGACATCCGCACCCCCATGAATGCCATTGTGGGCATGACAGCCATCGCCACCAAAAATATTGATAAACCGGACCAGGTGAAGGACTGCCTGCGGAAGATCACGCTCTCCAGCCGGCATTTGCTGGGCCTCATCAACGATGTGCTGGACATGTCCAAGATCGAAAGCGGCAAGCTGACGCTGGACATGGAGCTCATCTCCCTGCGGGAGGTCATGGACGGCATCGTCAGTATAGTACAGCCCCAAATCAGCGCGAAAAAGCAGGTATTTGACATCTTCATCCAGGACATCCGGGAGGAGCGAGTCTACTGTGACGGCGTGCGCCTCAACCAGGTCCTGATCAACCTGCTCTCCAATGCGCTGAAATTCACGCCTGCCGGCGGCCAAATTCATGTGACGCTGAGCCAAGAGCCCTCTCCAAAAGGGGAGGGATACATCCGCACCCACTTCTTGGTCGAGGACACCGGCATCGGCATGTCCCCAGAATTCCAGAGCCGGATTTTTGAGTCTTTTGTGCGGGAGGACAACAAACGGGTCCACAAGATCGAGGGCAGCGGTTTGGGCATGGCCATCACCAAGTACATCGTAGACGCCATGGACGGCACCATCGAGGTGCAGAGCGAGCTGAACAAGGGCAGCCAGTTCCATGTGACGCTGGATCTGGAGCGATTCGAAGAGCGGGAGGAGGAGATGCTCCTGCCCGCCTGGGACATCCTGGTGGTGGACGACGACGAGCGGCTCTGCATCAGCGCCGCCGACGCACTGCAAGAGATCGGACTGCGGGCAGACTGGACGCTGGACGGCTCCTCTGCCATTGAGATGGCGGAGCGCCGCCATGCGGAGGCGCGGGATTACCACATCGTGCTCCTGGACTGGCAGATGCCCGGTATGGACGGCATCGAGACTGCACGAAGGATGCGGGAGAAGATTGGGGAAGACGTTCCCATCCTGATCATCTCCGCCTATGATTGGGGCAGCATCGAGGCGGAGGCCCGGGCTGCAGGGGTCAGCGGCTTTCTCTCCAAGCCGCTGTTCAAGTCCACGCTGTACTATGGGCTCAGCCGCTTCAAGGAAGGGGCGGAGGCCAAGAACGAGGCCGACCAGGAGGCCGGGGCGGACTATACCGGCAGGCGGCTTCTGGTAGCGGAGGACAATGAACTGAATTGGGAAATCGCCCGTGAGCTGCTTGCCCCCTATGGATTTGAGCTGACCTGGGCGGAAAACGGTCGAATCTGCCTGGAGAAGTTCCAGGCGTCCGAGCCGGGCTGGTATGACGCGGTGCTAATGGACCTGCGGATGCCGATGATGGATGGCTATGAGGCCACGAGGGCCATCCGCGCTTGTGACCGCCCGGACGCGGACATACCCATCATCGCCATGACGGCGGATGCCTTTTCCGAGGACATCCAGCGCTGCATCCAGTGCGGCATGAACGCCCACGCGGCCAAGCCCCTGGATATGCGGGAGTTGCTGCGCACGCTGCAGGGGCTGATGTCCCCGACGGCCAATGGCCCGGGATAGTGAGCGGCCCCTGTCCGATAAGCGGAAGGGTGACGTGAGAAGCATGAAGAGAGTCAAAACGACAATAATTTTGGGGCTCAGAACCGGTTTTATGGCCTGATGCTTCTGGTGTTTTTGCTCCTGGCAATCGCCAATCTGGATATCCTGCAAAACAAGCGGCTGGAAAACGCCCAGCAGGTGGGCCGCACCCTGGCCCGCAGCTATGCGGTCGAAGAAGGGCGCAGCGTCTCCATTCTCGCGGTCACCGCCAACGCCTTTGCCGAGGACATCGCAGCCACCACGGAAGTCGGGATGAACGCCCACATCTCCAAGCCCATTGCTTTTGGCATCCTCTACCAGAACCTGGTGGAACAGATGCGCCGAAAGGGCCTTGAAGAAGGCAGATCCGATGTTGGAACGGCTTGAGCTGGGCGGCGTCCAAACACAAACTGGGGGAGAGACCGGCAGGGCCAATGGCATGGGGCGTGCCCAGCCGTGAATTTTGGCGGAGAGACGGTGCAAGGCGGGCGTATCTCATCGATGAGATACGCCCGCCTTGCGTGACGGTTTGGCGCGGCTGCCGGTCATGCCTTCGGCGGCATAACGGTGGCCATTCCCTGGATGACGATTTCATCCCGCTGATTGGTACAGACCGTGTCAAATTTGACGATGTTCTTTTCCGGTATGATCTCACGGACCGTGCAGGTCGCCGTGACGGTGTCTCCAATATGGACGGGCCTGGTAAACTTCAATTCCTGGCCGAGGTAGATGGTCCCGGGGCCGGGCAGCTTCATGCCCAGGACTGCCGAAATGAAGCCGGCGCCCAGGATACCGTGGGCGATCCGGCCGCCGAAGGGGGTCTGGCTGGCCGAGACCTCATTGGTGTGGGCGGGGTTTAAGTCTCCGGTAATGCCGGCAAAGAGATAGACATCCGTCTCGGTGACGGTTTTGGTTGTGCTGGCGCAGTTGCCCAGCGTTATTTCCTGGATCGTCATGAAGCAGACCTCCTGATATTTCAATAGGGTGTTCTCTCTGTTTTACAGGGCAAAGGCGTCGGGCCGGTCTAATGGACAAGACCCATGCGCTCCTCCCGGAAGATACGCGCGTCCATTGTCTTGACGTCTTTTAGAATGGGGGTAAAGTCCATCTGGCTGAGAATATCCCTCTGGATGTCGATTCCGGGGGCCACCTCCTTCAGCTCCACACCGTCGGCGGTCAGCTCAAAAACGGCCCGTTCGGTGACATAGAGGACGGGCTGTCCGTGCCTGACGGCATAGGCTCCGGCAAAAGTGACCTGTTCGACCCGATCGATCAGTTTTTTGACCTTGCCCTCCTGTTGGATGACCAGACGGCCCTCCCCTACCGCGATCTTTAGCCCGCCGGCGGAAAAAGTCCCGCAGTAGACGACTTTCTTGGCGTTCTGCGTGATGTTGATAAACCCGCCGCAGCCCGCGATCTTGGGCCCAAACTTGCTGACATTGATGTTTCCGCTCCTGTCCATTTGGGCCAGGCCCAGAAAGGCCACGTCCAGACCGCCGCCGTCATAAAAGTCGAACTGCGTGGGCTGCTCCAGGATACAATCCACATTGGTAGACGCGCCGAAATCCTTCCCCCCGGCGGGGACGCCTCCGATGCCGCCCACTTCGGTGGTAAGGACCATGCCCTCCATGCCCTCCTCAGCGGCCACAGCGGCCACACCTTCCGGCATGCCGATCCCCAGGTTTGTAACGGCATGGGGGACCAGCTCCATGGCGGCCCGTCGGGCGATGATCTTACGTTCGCCCATGGGGAGGGGGGCCAGGGCATCCAGGGGTATGCGGACCTCTCCCGAGAAGGCGGGGTCGTAACGGGTCCCGAAGGTCTGCATGTGATTTTCAGGACTTCCCACCACCAGCGCGTCCACATAGATTCCGGGTATGCGGACCAGCCGGGCGTCCAGGCAGCCGTGAGAGACCACCTTTTCCACCTGAACGATGACTTTGCCGCCGGAATTGTGGGCGGCCTGGGCCTGGGCAAGCGCCTCGGCATAGGCGCCCTCTTTTTCAAAGGTGCAGTTGCCGTGACAATCGGCATAGGTTGCGCGAATCACCGCGATGTGGATCGGGAAGGAAGGGTAAAACAGCTTCTGCTCACCCTGAAGTTCAATGAGCTTGACCAGATCGCCCGCGTCCCGGGCCGCCTGGTTGATCTTTCCCCCCTCCAGGCGGGGGTCCACGAAGGTGTCCAGGCCGACATGCGTTATGACGCCGGGACGTTTCGCCGCGATTTCGCGGAATAGTTCGGAAATGACGCCCTGGGGCAGGTTGTATGCGGCCAGCTTATTTTCTGCGGCCAATCTGCCCAGCTTGGGCGCCAAGCCCCAGTGCCCGCCGATCACGGTTTTGCACAGGCCCGCCACCGCCAGATGGTTCAGACCGCGGTCGGCGCTGTCACCCTGGCCCGAGGCGTAAACGACCGTCAGATCCCTCGGGTGTCCCTGCCACGCGGCCTCCTCCAGCGCCGTCATGATCTCCTCCGGATGCATCAGCCCGTTGGCAAACCCGCCGAAGGTAACGGTCGCGCCATCGTAGAAGTAGGCTGCGATTGCTTCTTTTGCCGTCATAACTTTTGCCATGATTCCGCTTCCTTTCTGTCTCGAGGGCCGCGCGCCTCCCGCCGGGGCCGTGCGCGCCGTGTCGTGAAAAATAGTTTGAAATGGGGAAGATGGAAAGAGGGCCGGCGGCCAGATTGATGGGCGCTGACCCTTTCCACTTATGTCGGCTTCACCGCCGCATTGATCGAATCAGATCAGCCCAACGATTGCCATACCGGCAGCGACCAGCGCCAGAACGATGGGGGTGATTACGGTCATAACCATAACATAGGGATAAGACTCCTTGGTGGTGACGCCGCAAACCTGGGCCTCCATCACGAAGGTGGGGCAGTGGGGCAGAGTGTCCATTCCCATGGCCGCCATGCCCACGACCTTATAGAGCGCCTGGGCATTGACCGTGCCCAGAGCCATAAACTGGTCGGCCATGGTGCTGCAGAAGATTTGGGTGCCGCTGAGAGAAGCGCCGGTGATGCCGGAGAACACATTGGTGACGATAACGGCGGAGATGTAGGGGTTCATTTTGTCGGCCATCAGCATGGCAAACTTCATGAAATACTCAAATCCGGGACAAATTTTGACCACAGCGGCAAAGCCCATCAGAGCGGCGGTCAGAAGCAGGGGATTGATGCTGGAGAGCCACCCGTTGACAAAGTCCTGTACGATATGTCCCTTCAGATATTTGTAGTTTGTGAGAATCAGAACAATGATACCGGCCCCCATGGCAGTACAAATGCTGTCGGAAGCGCTCATGGTGTTGGCGAGGGCCAGCTTCAAAACGACAATGACCACGTAAGGCAGAATGGCCATGTGGATGGGGGGCAGCTCCTTGCCGCCGGTGCTGCCCGCGATCAGCTCAGCATCACTTTCCGAGGCGACGAACCCGATGCCGCGGGCACGCAGGGAATTGGCAGCCCAGGTAAAATAGAGGACGCCGAAGCCGAAGGCCAGGACAAGGATCACAATGGCCATGGTGGGAGCCGCAAAGGTGGTGACGCCCAGTTTCTCAGACAGGGTGATGCACAGCATGGAGGGGGCGCCGGGGGTGACAACATTCAGGACCACGGCGCCGTACAGGAAAATAGCCGGCATCAGGAGCTTGGATACGTTGGCCTTGCGGAACATGGGGACCGCAACGGGATAGACGGCAAAAATGATGATAAAGGCGTTGACGCCGCCGTATGCCAGCAGGAAAGTGATGATCAAGGTGCCCGCAACCGTCGCCTTCACACCCAGAAAACCAAACAGGAAGTTGGCGATCGATTCGGCAGCACCGCTCTTCTTCATCAGTTCGCTGTAAGCGGAGCCGATGGTGAAGAGGAACAAATAAGAACCAAAGGTGTTTCCCAGAGAAGCGGCATAAGAGCCGGTCAGCGTTCCCCAGAAGGGGAGGCCGCTGGTAATGATAACGATGATGGAGCCGATCAGGGAGGCGACAAAGCCGTTCAATCCCTTGAAGGTCAAATAAATGAGGACTGCAACACCAACGATCATGCCGATAACACTGACTATCTGCATATTTTTTCCTCTCTTTCTTTTACGGCCATATGGGGCGCTTAAGTCTTGCCTGAAGATGAAAGCCGGGGCCGGCGGCGCGGAAAAGGCTCCGCGGCTTGGGTGTGGCGCCGGTAGTGAGACAAGTCCTGAAGCGCGGAGCGCGAATTCTGGAACCAGATGGCCTTGCACTCATTTCCACAGTAGTAGGCAGATGGACCGAAGATCAAAACGGGGCTTAGGAATAGGCAAAGGCCGCAATACAGCCGCGCCACTGCATGGGGCTTTCGGATGCCGCCATATGGGTACAGCCGTAAATGGGCATCAGCGCGGCGTTGGGGAGCTGGGATTTCATATATGCTGCGGTGGCGGGAGAATACCCGGAACCGGGGTCGGCGTATAAAATCAAAACAGGGACGTCGATCTCAGGCAGGACGGTGCGGAAATCCGAACCGGCCATGGTAGACCAGTACTCGTAATTGGCCGCCATATGTTCCTCCGTGATATCGACCATGCCCTGGATCAGGCCCTGTGCGATGGGGTCGTTGCGCTTATTCAGGATGCGCGCACGGATCTCATCGGCGGTGCCGGTAAAATTGCGGGCATGCTGGGGAGAGTTTTGAAAAAGAAGTCCTTCCGCCACGATCAGGGCAAAACGCTTGTAGTCGGTACGGATCAGCTCCAGATCCTTTTCATACATGCTCCGGGTATAATGCCCCTGATACAGGCCCAGGGCCCAGTCGCCTTCGTTGATCAGCTTGGGGGACATATCGCCCAGAATGATTTTAGAAAGGCCGGCGGTGCCGAACTGACTGATGTAAGAGAATGTGACGGCCGCCCCCATGGAGTAGCCATACAGAACGACAGGCGGAAGCTCCAGGGCCTCCATAAGGGCCCTGACGTCTCGGGCGGACTGATGGACCCCCATTTCACCTGCGGCAGGCGTGGTGCCGAAAGCGCGCTGATCCAATACGATGATTCTCCCGCGGGAGCGCATGGCGTCGATAAAAGGGGCCTGAGATGCGATCGTGCTTCCAAAACCGCAGACATATATCATCGGCTGACCGCTGCCTACATCTACATAGTGGATCTCCGCGCCGTCATAGGCCTTGAAAGTTTTGATTTGAAAAGCGGAGCAATTCATAGTTCACCTCCTTTCCATTCCGTACTCCCCGGAATTTCGGGGAATGCATACCGGAGAAAACCGGGAGCTTTCCCCCGCGGCTTACCAGATCATGTTCTTTTCCGCTTCTTCTCTCAGCCAGTCTCTGAAGTCCGGGTGAGCGATCCGGATCAGCGCGTCGACTCTCTGGCGGATATTCAGGCCGCGCAGCCAGGCGATGCCGTACTCCGTGACAACATAGTCCGTGTCGTTTCTGGAAGTTGTGACTGCGGCGCCCCGCGCAAGGAACGGCACGATCTTGGAGTGGAGGACCTCTTTGCCGCTTTCGTCCTTTGTGGTATACGTGGAGTGCATGGCAATGATGGATTTTCCGCCGGGGGACATCTGCGAGCCCTGCACGGTCTCGGACTGCCCGCCGGTGCCCGACCACTGCAGGTTGCCCACCGTTTCGGATGCGCACTGGCCGGTGAGGTCGATCTCAAGGCTGGCGTTTACGGAGACAAACTTGTTGTTCTTACCGATGGTATATGGATCATTGGTGAACGTGCAGGACTTGAACAGAACGGAGGGATTGTTGTTGACGTAGTCGTACAGCCGCTGACTGCCCATCGTGAAGGAGCATACGGAATATCCGTTGAGAAGCCCCTTCTGGGAATTATCTACGGCGCCGCACTCGATCAGGTCGACCATGGTCTCGGTAAACATTTCCGTGTGAATGCCTAGGTGCCTCTTGCTCCTCAGTTCCTTTGCCACGGCGTTGGGAATATTTCCGATACCGAGCTGGATGGTGGAGCCGTCCTCCACCAGGGAAGCCACGTATTCCCCAATCTTTTGATCGACAGCGGTATAGGGGGCCAGCTTTGCCGTGGGGATCGGCCGGTCGGATTCCACGAGGGCACCGACCTCTGAGATATGTACCTGCGTATCGCCGAACGTCCGGGGGAAGTTCGGGTTTACTTCCAGCAGCACCAGGGCGCCCTGGTCGATCAGATCTCTCTCGTAGATGGCGCTGATGGAGAGAGAGAAATATCCATGTACATCCATGGGAGAAACGGTTGCCATTACAACAGGCCGTCGCCCCTCGTAGTTCAGCCGCTGGAGCGTTTTCCGCAAGATGGAGGTGGAGCTTTGCGGTACGGCGCTGACCAGCTTTTTCTTCTGGGCGTCGCGAAGTCCTGCGTTAAAAAACCATCCGCTGTGATCCATGATGCCCTTCATGTCGGGGTCTTTCATGACATCGTAATACTGGAGGGGGAGGCAGGTGTTCAGCGTGGTGCCTTTCACGCCGGTCTTCTTCAGGTGCTGCAGCTTCGAAAGGATTGCCTGGGGTTCTCCCGCGGCCTGTGCGGAAAACATGTAGTCACCATCTTGGATTAGTTCCAGGGCCTGTTCTGCTGTCATTTTTTTCTGTTGGTACATTTCCTGATATCGATTCATCTGAAATCTCCTTCCCTGCTTAGACTCTCATCTTTGGAGTTAGGCCTGCCGTTTATAAGGGCGGCTGACTTTGTGGCTTCATTATAGTGGAACGGAAATGATTTGATAAATACATCTTTTTCATCGCCGTATGAATCAAATTCATAGCGATGTCTCCCTGGCGGCAGAGCGCAGGGATTACCGGACAAATAAAAAACCGGGCTGAATTTCAGCCCGGTGAAATAAACCTGTTGAAAACGGCTGGGCGGCCTGCGCCGCACCACCCGCAAAATTATAGATCTTCTCCGCAAAGCGCCAAGAAACACTTCATAGGGACGGTCAATGGCCTCCCCTTTTTATAAATCACCCCCAACCCCCAGGGGAACTCCGGATTCTTTAGATGGATACAGTTTAACCGCTCGCTGTACATCTTTTCCACAAGCGGCTTTCCAATAATGGTGACCCCCTGGTTTTCCGCCGCCATTTCCAACAGGATATCCCACTGAGAACTGTGGAAAACGATGTTCGGCGTAAAACCAGCCTTTTGACAGTACAGGATGACCTGGTCATAGTACATATAATCTTTCGATACGGCCAGCATCGGTTCCTCTTTCAGCGCAGCAAAGTCGATTTCTTTTCTGTCTGCAAAGCGGTGGTCTTTGGACACCGCCAAAACGGCTTCCGAGCGGAATACGGTTTTCAACTCCAGTTTTGGGTTGTGGAACGGCTCAACCACTACCCCCAGATCCAGCTTATCATTCAAGACCATTTCTTCGATCTTCTTCGATTTTTCTTCAAAAATCTGAAGATCGACATGGTCGTACTCTTTTGAATACAGGTAGAGGACCCTTGAAAAATATACGCTCCCCGCAGAAGGCGGAAGGCCGAAACGCAGGGTCCCTTTTTTATAATTGAGTGAAGAAAATAATTCCGCGGTACGGTCATGCCAATAGTTGAGGACGTCCTTTGCGTAATGATATACGAGCCGCCCCTCTTCCGTCAGCTTCAATTCCCGGGGATCACGCGTAAAAAGCGAGGTGTCCAATTCTTTTTCCAGGGACTGAATGGACTTGCTCAACGCGGACTGGCTGATAAACAGCTTTTCCGCAGCCTTCGTAAAATTATTCTGCTCAACGACTTCAATAAAATATTCCAATTGTATTTGCTTCATAAAACACCTCACAAAGCGGATAAGCCGCATCGGCCTCAAGCTGACATCCACAGTATAGCCCCAAGGGAGGGAGTTGGCAAGGCGGAACATCGTCGGGAATGGCACCCATAGGCGACGCCGCTTGTAAATATCGCCCGGTTCCGATATAATGGCAACATGTGAGCAACCGGCCCTGCCGCGGGCGAGAACCTCCCCCGGGGCGGATACGGCGACGCCGGCCGGGAACGGGATGATCCCTGGGGCCGCTCCGGAAGACCGGTGAAAACAATCGTTTTTAAAGAGGGAATCTGCCATGCACAACGAACTGACGCAAAAGGATATCCAGATGATGAAGGACGAGCTGGATTATCGCCGCATCCAGCTCCGGCCCAAGCTGCTGGAGGCGGTGAAGGAGGCCCGGGGATTCGGAGACTTGAGTGAAAACTTTGAGTACAAGGCGGCCAAGCAGGAGAAAAACCGCAATGAAAGCCGCATCCGCTTCCTGGAGAACATGATCAAAACAGCGGTGGTGATCTCGGAGGAGGCCCCTTCGGACGGCGTGGGACTCTATGACAAGGTGACCGTCTATCTGGAGGACGACGATGACACCGAGACCTACCAGGTGGTGACCACCATGCGGCAGGACGCCCTTCACGGTCTCATCAGCCGTGAGTCCCCGGTGGGCAGGGCGCTGCTGGGGAAAAAGGTGGGAGAGCGGTTCTATATCCGGGTAAACGATACATACGGCTATTATGCCGTAATACGGGCCATTGAAAAGGCTGCTGACGACGGCTCCATCCCGCTTAACGGTTATTGAGCGGCAGAAAAGATCCCCTGATGCAGCGCAGTTTTTCTGCATCAGGGGATCGACATGGAGAGAGAAAAGCACACACAACCAGGGCTTGTTTGGAAACAGGCCTTTAAAATATGCCGTTTTCCAGCGCCGCGGGGCGGAGAAGGGAGAGGTCAGCGGCCGGGAGAGGACCAGTGGAAGGCAGCGGGGCCCGCGCCGACCTCGAAGTGGTACTTGACGATGCCCAGGTCCACCTTGGAATAAAAGCCGCCGGTGGATTCCGCGCAGACGGCGTCGCCGGAGAGGGTGAAGCGGAACTTCTGCTGGTTGGTGGCCGTGGGGGCCAGAAGGGCGGCCTCCATGCCCCGGCGGAACCAATCGGGCATAGGGCCTTCCGTCCGGCACAGGGCCTCCAGCGGTTTGCTCTTATGGGGGACGCCGTGGCCCTCTCCATAACCCAGCGCAATGACACAGACCAGCTTTTCGCCCGGGCGGGCGACGTACTGACACTTCCCCTTGCGGAAGGTCAGCGCCACCCAGCAGGAATCCAGCCCCAGCATGGCGGCGGTCAGGACCAGCCGTTCCCCGTAGTAGCCCGCCCGCTCCTCCAGGGATGGTCCACCGGGCCCGACCAGGGCCAGATAGTTTTTGACGTTGCGGAATTTTCCGTAGTGGGCCAGCACGCCGCGGAAAGCCTCCGGTTCGCCGGTGACCAGTTGGATATGCAGCCCGCCCTCTGTGTTGCAGGCGCGCACCTCCCGCTCCAGGGATGCCAGAACCTCGCCGCAGATCGGCTGGTCCGTGTAGCTGCGCACGGAATGGCGGCGCTCCATCGCTTCCAATAAAGTCATAGTTCCACTCCTTTCCTTTGGACTGTTATTATACCACGGGCAGCGCCCGATGGAACAGGGGATCGGGAGGTCGAGACGGATGATTTTTCGGGTGCCCGGGCTTGCAGCCGGGCGCCAACCGCATTATAATAGCGGGAAAGGAGTGATCGCCATGAACAAAACCCGACTCAGCCGGGTTATCGCCAATATGGAGGCTCAGAGCCTGGAACAGATCGTCGTCACCTCCACCTCGTCGGTCTACTATCTCACTGGTATCCATGTGGAGCCCATGGAGCGGATGCTGGCCCTGTACATCCACACCTCCGGCCGCTGTGTGCTCTATGCAAATGAACTCTTCGCCATTCCTCCCCAGGAGGACTTGGAGCTCCTCCTCCATACCGACAGCGATGACCCGGCCGCGCTGCTGGCGGCCGGGGTGGCGCCGGGCAGGTTGGGGATCGACAAGTCCTGGCCCAGCAAATTTCTCATCCGCGTGCTGGAGGCGCGGCCCGACGTGGTTCCGGTGCTGGGGTCCGCCCCGGTGGACGAGGCCCGGATGATCAAGGACGAGGCAGAGATCGCCGCCATGCGCCGCGCCTCCCGGATCAACGACCAGGTGGTGGGACAGGCCATCGCCGCCCTCCACGCCGGAGCCAGTGAGACGGAGATCGCCGATCTGGTGGAGCGGCTCTTCCGGGAGAAGGGGGCCAACCGTTCCAGCGAGGGACAACTGGTCTGCTTCGGCCCCAATGGCGCCGACCCCCACCATGGCCCGGACGGCACGCGCCTCCGGGAGGGAGACTCGGTGGTGCTGGATATTTTCATCCCCATTGGGCGCTATTGGTGCGATATGACCCGCACGGTGTTCTTCCGCTCTGCCAGTGAGGAGGGGCGCCGGGTCTATGAGACTGTGAAAGCCGCCAACCTGGCGGCGGAGGCTGTGATCCGGCCGGGCATGCCCATGCGGGAGATCGACCGGGCGGCCCGGCGTGTCATTGAGGAGGCGGGCTACGGTCCCCACTTCACCCACCGCCTGGGACACGGCTGCGGCCTGGACTGCCATGAGCCCCCCGATAACTCCTCCGCCTGCGGTGTGCTCACCCGGCCCGGGATGGTGTTCTCAGTCGAGCCGGGCATCTATCTGACGGGTAAGCTGGGGGTACGTATCGAGGATCTAGTGTTGGTCACCGAGGACGGCTGCGAGGTCCTCAACGCCTATCCAAAGGAACTGCAGGTGGTGGGCTGAGTTGATCCGGCGCACCATTCCCCACCTGGACTTGGCGCAGATCGCCGCTTCCGGTCAGTGCTTCACCTGGGGGAGGGGGGCGGCAGGCAGTTGGACCATTCCCGCGGGAGAGCGGCTGGTGACGGCCTGCCAGCGGGGGGAAGAGCTGACATTTTCCTGTGACATGGCGGAGTTCGACGCCTTCTGGGCCGGATATTTCGATCTGGACACCGACTATGGGGCGCTGAAAGCCTCCGTGGACCCGGCGGATAGGTATCTCACCGCTGCAGTGGCCCATGGAGGCGGCATCCGGATCCTCCGCCAGGACTTTTGGGAGGTGCTGGTGAGCTTCCTTATCTCACAGAACAACAACATCACCCGCATTACCCGCAGCATGGCCCTCCTTCGGGAGCGGTATGGAAAATCGACGGGCGGGTTCCGGGCTTTCCCGCGCCCGGACGGTCTGGCCGGCGTCTCTGAGGCTGATTTCCGGGACGTGGGCCTGGGATACCGGGCCAAATACCTGACATGGCTTTCCAGGGAGCTGGCGGGCGGGGGACTGGAGGCGCTGGAGCGCACACTGTCGGATGCAGGGGATGAGGAGGCTGAGCGGACCCTGATGGGGCTCTATGGTGTGGGGAAGAAGGTGGCAGACTGCGTCTGCCTCTTCGGCCTCCACCGCACGGATTTCTTCCCGGTGGACACCCACATCCGGCAGGTCCTGGACCGGCACTATCCCGGCGGATTTCCCAGGGAGCGGTACCGGGGCGGACTGGGCATCCTCCAGCAATACATGTTCTACTATGATCTGAAGCAATAAGCGGAGCGGGCGGCCATCTGGCCGCCCGCTCCGCTTTCGGTTTTTTTGAACAGGGGCGTCCCGTCCGGACACCAGAACGGCAGCGCTGTTTTTTTCCGCGGTCCGTCGGGCTTCCGGCAGAAAAGCGGCGGCGCGGGGTCAGAGGATCACGTTGACTGGAGTGCCCTCCAGCCACTTCTGGATGTTGTCAAACACGATCCTGCACCTGGCCTCCATGGACTCCGCTGAGGCAAAGGCCACATGGGGGGTGACGATGGTGTTTTTGCTGTGGAGCAGCGGGTGGTCTGCGGACAGGGGCGGTTCGGCCTCAAAGACGTCGATCCCCGCTCCGGCGAGATAGCCGCTGTTCAGGGCGTCGGCCAGGGCCTGGGAGTCCACCACGGGTCCCCGCGCTACATTGATGAGGTAGGCGCCGCGCTTCATCCCGGCAATGGCCGCCCGGCCGATGAGCCCTCGGGAGTCGTCGTTCAGGGGGCAGTGGAGGGAGACGATATCGGACCGGGCAAGTAGCTCGTCCAGGGGCACAAACTCCACAAAGGAGGGCTCATCTCCGCGCACATGGCGCTTGTAGCCCAACACCTTGCAGCCAAACGCCCGGCAGAGATTGGCGGTGCGGGCGCCGATGGCGCCCACGCCGATGAGCCCTACGGTCTTGCCGCCCAGTTCGGTGCCTACAAGACCGCTCTTGTCCCGCCCGTTCCGGCATCGCTCGTCCACCTGGGGCACGTTGCGCAGCAGGGAGAGCATCAGACACACGGCCAGCTCCGCCACCGCCTGGGTGGAATAGCCCGCGGCGTTGGAGACCCGGATGCCCTTGGCGCGGGCGGCCTCCAGGTCCACATGGTCCACCCCGGTAAAGGCCACGTCAATGAATTTGAGGTTGGGACAGGCGGAGATGACCTCGCCGCACAGAGGCATGTTGGCGATCATAAGGACGTCGGCGTCTCTGGCACGGGCGATCTGCGTCTGCGGATCGTCCTCTCTGGCATAGGCATGAAAGGTGTGTCCGGCTTCCACCAGGGGGCGTGCGCAGGCGGCAAGGACCTCCTGGGGGACCCCCAGGGATTCCAGCAGAACAATATGCATCGATAGGTGCCTCCTTTTTATCGGTAGCACCATTATAGCACCGTGCAGGCGGAATGCAAGGGGTCACAAGGTCCGCCGCAGCACGTCCTCCAGCAGAAGGGGCCCGATGAGGGACACACCGAAGAGCACACAGGACATGGACTGGAGGTAGCGGGCGTACCATCCGGCGAGCCAGGGGTCCTGTCCGGCCAACAGCAGCGCAACGGCGGCCAACAACAGGGCATATGTAAGAAAGATTCCGCGGGTCATGAGAAAGAAAGAGAGCTCGTGGAGCCGGGCGGGCCGGCGGAAAAGAGAATGGATCATCCGATCCCCTCCCAAGTTTGGATTTATACCCATGATAACAGAGAAAAACCATTTGACACAAGTTTAAAAAAATTCCAAAAATATGCCGCATATTTCGACAATATATTGGAAAAGGAACGTGTTTATACAAAAAACAAGGGGGAATTTATATGAATAATATCGAAAAAAAGAGAATCGTGCGATATTTTATAATTTCCAAAATGTTACATTTAAGGTATAATGATACTACCAAGCAAAAGAGAAGGAGAGATACAAGGATGAGAGAACTGTTTGTTGAGACGAGGACAGCGGTGGGAGAGGACGGCAGGCTCCACAGTTTTGATTACTATGTGGTGATCGGAGAGATGGAGGTGGGCGGACGCTTTGCCTGCGAGAGCTACGGCGTGAAAGTGGCGGAGCAGGGCGGCGATATAGCGGTGATCCCCAACATCACGGTAAGCATCTCCCGCATTGACGCGCTGGTGGACCGGATGCTGCGCAACACCGTGAGCCCGGCCTCGGCCCGGGACGTGGTGGACGACTGGCTCTGATCCGGGAGTACATAGGCCGGTGTGCGAAGAGGACTTCCGGCACAAAAGGGGGAGGGGGCGGAGCGGACGGACGTTCCGCCCCCTTCCTCTGACTGTTGACTGTGAATAAAAGGGGGAAGGCTTTCAGAAAAAACAGGGGAAAAGCGCGAGGAAGGCGGGGAGGGCCTTCCGTGCGACAGGGGCGATGGAGTTCTCAGTCCATGGAAAGTTTCGTCCCACTGTAAGGCGCAGAGCTCGGGCTGGAGACAGAAGAAAAGCGCAATGGGGAACCGCCGATTCCGGTGGTTCCCCATTGCGCTTTGTAAGGAGGGCTTTCCTGCGCCCCTGCTTTGCGGCGCATCGTTTTCCCGAAGCGGGGTTTACAGGGGGCGCTCAAAACTTTTACGCAGAGATTCAGGGCGAACGGGGAAAACTTCTTGCACGGCCCGCGAAAAAAATACGGATAACTGCTTGTGCAAATGGGGAGAGAGGACTGGGTAAAGAGTGGTGTGGGAGAGGTTGGGACAATGGAAAAGTGCAGGTAAACGTTCGGACGGAGGGAATACAAAAAATTTGCAGAGCGGAAGCTGCCGGTGGATTTACGGCGGCCCGATAGCGGATTTTACACACCGGACCCTATAATACATCTGCGGCAGACCGGGACGGCGTCTGCCCATACGGCGGAGGGCCAGAAGCCGGAAGCCGATTCTGTGTTAGGAGAGATGAAAGGAGCAGAACAGATGAGAAATGCACGAAACCGTGCGCTTTCCCTCCTGTGTGCCGGTGCGATCCTGGTGTCGGCCATTCCGGTCCGAGCCTCGGCGGCGGTGTCCGACGCGGTGGAGGGTACCCTGATTCAGGGTGTGGAGGGGAGCATTCGCATCGACTTGGGCGATGCGTCGATCGACGGGACAAAAACCGTGCGCCTGAGTGGGTATATGGAGCCTATTCCCGACGCATATGTAGAAGATGGGCTGGTCCTCCGTCTGGACGGTCTGGAGGGCGCCGACGCGGAGGCGGGCACCTGGACGAACCTGGCCGGGAGCCGGGACCCTGTCTATGAGAACAACGATATCGTCTATATCAACCGCCCCGAGGTGGACAAGGTAACGGGCGAGGGCACCAACTACTTTGAGGGCAACGGCTTGGTGCTGGACAACAGCAAGGTCTACCTCCCCGCGTGCGTGGCGGAGGCGGTCAACGGCGACGCCTACACGGTGGAGTATTTTGTGGACAGCGAGGGCTACAGCGGCAACGAGCGCGCTTATTCCCCTCTGCTGACTGTGGACGAGACCGCAGACAGTTGGAGCATCTTCACCCGGACCCCGGGCTCCACCATGGAGCTCAAGCAGGGGGCAAATGCCCGGCTGAAGGTATCCTTTGAGAGCGCCCTGGGTGCCCCCAGCGCGGTGGTGTTTGACAAGGCCTCCGGGACCGCAACTTGGTATCTGGACGGCACAGCTAAAGGCCAGGTCAACGCCGCCAATCCTGCTGCGGCCGAGCAGGTCATCCTGGGGGGGCGGCTGGCCGACAACAGCGGGAAGCCCGGTCCGGCCTACCAGACGGAAGCCAAGTATTACAGCGTCCGGGTCTATAACCGGGCCCTGAGCACCGAGGAGCTGCGGACCAACGCCCTGAGGGACCACAGCCGGTTCCTGGGCGAGAGCGGGCTGCCCGACCTCAAGGTAAAGGGCAGCGCTTTGGACGAGTCCGGCACCACCCAAGTCAGCCTAGACTTTACCGACGGCGTGGCGCTGCTGCCTGTCCAGAGCGGGACTCTGGGGACCCTCTCTCTGAAGCTGAGCGTGGACAGCACCGACATCCCGGTGGAGCTGGAGACCGTAACGCCGGTGGAGGCTGTCAAGGATCTGGCGGCGGAGGCTATGGAGATCACGGTGGCCAGCAGCGCCACGGAGTGGGATGTCCGCGCCGCGGTGGAGGACGAGCTGAAGAGCGTCCTGGCGGGCTCCTACTTCCTGACCCAAGGGGGAGCCATCGTTGTTTCCGGCACGGAGAGCGGCGGCTTTACCGCCAAGCTGTTCCTGAAGGACGATGAGGCCACGGTAACGCTGCAAGTCACCGTTCACCGGAGCGCGTCCACCGACTTTGACGCCCTGAAGCCCTATTTCATCCGGGTGATGCAAGGCACCTTCCGGTTTGACAGCGCGGAGGCCGTCACCGCCGACGCCATTGTCCAACAGGTCTCCGCCTTGCTGGAAGACGAGGCGGTCACGCCCTCCGCCCGGTGGGAAGAGGGGGAGGGCTGTTGGATGCTCACCCTGGACCAGGGGGAGAAGAGCGCCTCCCTGCCCCTCTATATCAACAGCGAAGTGAGCTATGACTTTGACGACGCCGACCTGCTCAATTACTGCACGCTGCGTATGGCGGGGGACGACTACGCCCGCATCTCCGGCGGCGCGCTGGAGGTCAGCGGCACTGTGGGCAACACCTATGAAAATGTGGTCTTCCCGGTGTGGAACTTCGGTCGGGACTTCTGCATCGAGGCCGAGGTACAGCTCAAGAGCGCCGTCAACGATAGCCGATGGATGGCCGTCTCCTACGGTCTCAACCCATCCGGGGACGATTATCAGTACACCTTCTGGCAGATGGCGGTCCGGCAGAACGCCACCGCAAGCAACGGCGTGGAGTGCGCCAACATGGCGAATGGCTGGAATGTGACCCATACCGCCTCCTACGGCGAGGCGATCTCCCCGGACAAGACCTATAAGCTCACCATTCTCTATAAGGACGGCGTGGTCTACGAGTATATCAACGAGGAGTTTATGATCAAATCCGAGCGCATCCCTGCTGCCGGGGCCGACGGTAAGATCGCCTTCACCTACGACCGCCTGAACGCGGAGGTCAAGAGCCTGCGGGTGACCTCCGACCTCCCGGATCTGCCCACGGAAAAGCCCCTGGCGGAGAATGGTTACGATACCGACGTCTACGAGCCCGTGACCGACCTGGTGATGGCCCCCACCGTGGTGGCTGAAAACAGCGGCGAGAGCGCGGCGGCGGTGGCCGCCGGGGAGCGCCGTCCCGCTACCCTGGTGCGGGAGGTGGCCGAAGATCTCACCGTGGAAGACAACGGTGAGCATATCGCTCTGTCCGAGTATATGACCCGCCTGGAGAAAAAGGCCCTGGCCGGCTTCCGCATCGAGGACGGGGAGACGGCGGCAGCCTTCGCCCAGTATGCATCGGAGAACAGCCTGGTGGATGTGACTGTGTTCTCAACGGCCAGCGAAGTACTGAAAACCGCCTGCGCCGGTGTGCCCGGCATCCGCGGGGTGCTGGATTTTACCGGGGATATGCCGGAGAAGACCATCGACGTGGTGTTCGACACCAACCGCAGCGGCGCGCGCATCGCCCTCATTCCCGCCTTTGCCGCCACCCGGGAGACCGTTCGCTATATCCAGGCCCGCGCCGTGACGGTCTGGGTCCAGGCCTCCGAGGATGAGATGGACGCCGCCATCCTGGCCGGTGCGGACGGCATTGTGACCGACGACTGGACCGCCGTCCTGGGCGCCATCGAGGCCTACAGCAGCGGCGAGCAGGTCCTCACCCGGCCCACCGTCATCGTGGCCCACCGCGGTTTCCACGAGACCGCCCCTGAAAACTCCGAGCGGGCCGCCAGGCTGGCCGTGGAGGCGGGTGCGGACGCCATCGAGTGCGACGTCTACCTCTCCAGCGACGGCTATGTTATGATCAACCACGACGACACCACGGGCCGCCTGATGAATAAAGACCTGAATGTGTCCAGCTCCACCAAAGCGGAACTCCAGGCCCTGACCTTTACGGTCGGTACCGCCCAGGAGGGCGATAAGATGCCCACCCTGGAGGAGCTCTTCGCCGCGGCGGATGCGGCCGACCCGGACGACGATATCATCCATGTGATCGAGATCAAGAGTTCGGCCCCCGAACTCATCGATCCCCTGATCCAGGTAATCAAAGACTGCGGTATGGAGGACCGGGTGGTGTTCATCTCCTTCCACGATGAGCAGATCAAACGCATCCGGGAGAAAATGCCCGAGATCTCAGTGGGCGAGCTCAATAGCTGTACCAATTCCGGCAACGATCTGGCTACCAATATAAAGGGCCTGAGCGACCGCCTGGACCCCCTCAACGCCTTCTATAACTGCAATTACGGCGCGCAGACGGAGGAGCTGGTCCAGGCCGCCCGCCATCGCGGCATCTATGTCCACCCCTGGACCGTGGATGACCAGAGCACTTTTGAGCAGGAGTTTGGGGACGGCTACCACGGCATCACCTCCGACCGGGTGGACTACGCCACGGACTATCTCTCCGGCCTGACCGTGGAGAGTGCTTCCGTAACTGTCAAGACCGGCGAGGCCAACGCCGCGGCCGTTGCCGCCAACGAGGTGCGCCGCAGCGGAAGCACGCCCGTCCAGCAGGTGGGGTTCCGCCAGCTCTCCGGCGTGAGGGTCCGGCAGGACGACCAGGGACGCTTCTGGGCCAAGCAGGCGGGCGTTGCCGTCATTGCCCTCAGCGCCACAGATACCCTGCCCGCCAGCGGGGAGACCTACACCGTTTACTCCGACCCCATCGCCGTCACCTTCACGAAGGATTCCGGAAGCAGCGACAAGGATGACGATGACGACGATACCAAACCTGTGCAGCCTGATCAGCCTGACACTACGCCCGACACCAAGCCCACCCAGCCGGATACCACGCCGGATACGGCGTCGCAGGAGACCGTGCGCTTTTCCGACGTGCCTGAGACCTACTGGGGGTACTCCGCCATCCAGAAGCTGGTGGCCCTGCAGGTGGTCAACGGCACCGGCAATGGAACCTTTGAGCCGGAAAAGAGCGTGACCAGGGCGGAATTTGTGACCATGCTCTCCCGCCTCAGCGGCGATGCCCCGGGGCAGGGAAGCGCTAGGTTCCGGGATGTGGCTCAGGATGCCTGGTATGCTTCGGCGGTGGCTTGGGCGGTAGAGAACGGTATCACCACAGGCACGTCCGAGACCACCTTTGCCCCCGACGCACCCATCTCCCGCCAGGATATGGCGGTGATGCTCTATCGTTTCCTCAACGCTCGGGGCATCAGCCTGAATAAGGGCGGCACGGCGGGCCAGTTCCTGGATGTGAACGAGATCTCCTCCTATGCGGCCGAGGCGGTGGAATACGTGCGCCGCAGCGGCGTCGTCAACGGCAGACCCGACGGCAGTTTTGCCCCCCTGGACAGCGCCTCCCGTGCGGAGACCTGCAGCATGCTTGCAGGCATCGCAGACGCGGTGCGGAGCTGAATAAAACGCAGATGGAACAAGAGAAGCGCCGGGGAACTTCCCCGGCGCTTCTCACTGCCTGTGATGGGATGTAAAATGGTTACAGCTTGTAGCAGACCTTGCCGGGATTGAGGATCAGGTTGGGGTCAAAGACCTTCTTGATGTCCTCCATCAGCTTCATATTGGTCTCGCCCACGCTGCGGGCCAGATATTCGATCTTGCCCATGCCGATGCCGTGCTCACCAGAGACCAGACCGCCCATCTCGGTGGCCTTGTCATAAATCTTGGTCATGAAGGTATCTACCTGCTTCTTGAACTCATCCAGCTCCATATCGTTGGCGCAGGTATAGATGTGCAGGTTGCCGTCGCCGGCGTGGCCAAAGCTCTTCACGGCGAAGCCGAATTCAGGCTCGATGCTCTTGACATAGCCCACAAAGTCGGCGATACGGCTGGTGGGCACCACCACGTCGCACTCGTCGAGCAGCTTGGTCTGCTCCTCGATCCCCTCCAGGAAGGAGGAGCGGGCGGCCCAGGCGTCCTTCATTTTAGCGGGGGTATCCGCCACCAGCACGTCCAGAGCGCCGGCGTCCAGAACCAGCTCGGCGGCCTTCTCCACGATGGCGTCGATCTCCTCCTGGGTCTCGCCGTCGAAGGTGACCAGCAGGTAGGCGCCAACATCGGTGCCGCCCACGTTGCGGGGGAACACGGCCTTGCCCAGATACTCCTCGGAGGAGATCAGAATCTCGCGCTCAAAGAACTCCAGCGCCTGGGGATTCATATGAGCCTTCTTGAACTGGGGCACGGTGGCGATGGCGTCGGGCAGGCTCTCATAGGGGACGATCAGGCTGACGGTGACCTTGGGGGCGGGGATGAGCTTCAGCGTGAGCTCGGTGATGATGCCCAGCGTGCCCTCGGAACCGATCATCAGATTCAGCAGGGAATAACCGGAGGAGGTCTTGGAGACAGAGGAGCCGAATTTCACCACCTCGCCGGAGGGAAGCACCACAGTCATGGAGCGGACATAATCGCGGGTGGCGCCGTACTTGACGGCCCGCATGCCGCCGGCGTTGGTGGAGACATTGCCGCCCAGCGTGGCAAACTTTTCACCGGGATCGGGGGGATACAGCAGCCCCTGCTTCAAGGCGTCCTCGGCCAGATCGTTGAGCAGTACGCCGGGCTGCACGGTGACAGTGAAGTTGTCGGTGTCATAGGAGAGGATCTTCTTCATCTTCATGGTGCAGATGACCACGCCGCCGGCGATGGGGGTGCAGGCGCCGGCCAGTCCGGTGCCCGCACCGCGGCAGGTGACCGGGATGTGGTTCTCGTTGCAGATCTTCATGATGGCGGAGATCTCCTCCGTGCTCATGGCGTCAATGGCCACGTCGGGCATCCGGGTGCCATAGATGGGCATCTCGTCGCGGGAGTAGTCCTCATTTACGTCGGCGCCGGTGTAGACGCGGCCGGGAGCGATTGCCTGTAACCTTTCAACGATTTCCGGTGTGACTTGATTGTACTGAGCCATAATGGGTACCTCCTATCAATATTGGACAGATTTTTCTGTTTCGTTTTTGTTACGGCTCTACGATCACGGAGATGCCGTTGGGGATGACCACCAGATGGGCGTCGCGGCCCTTGTCCGCGTAGGCGCGGTCCAAGGCGGTGTTGAGATCGGGAGCATACTCCAGCTTCATTTCCTCCACGGTCTTCTGCATGGAGGGATCGGAGACAAAGATGATGCGGTGCTTGAGCATCATCCGGCAGAGGATCTGATACTCCCACTGATCGGGGTCGGTTTTGTCCATGGGAGTGGCCAGGATGCGTTTCATCAGGTTTTCCAGGGTGTCGCAGTCGTGGAGAGCGTGGTAGAAACTCTCGCCTCCGGTGCCGTCGTTGCAGCGGGAGGAGATGATGAGCACGGCGCCGGGCGCCGCCGCGGCCTCCGCGGCGCTCAGGCCCTTGACGGACTGGTACATATTCTGGTCCAGCGGCGCACCGCCGTTGGAGGTGATGACGATATCGCCCTTCCGCTGGGGCTTTACGCGGCAATAACCCTTGAGGAAGGCACAGCCGGTCTCATGGGCCTGGAAGGGATCCCCGGCAAAGGCGGCGGCCACCTTTTTCTCCTCGTCGATGACCACATTGACGATGTATTGCAGCTTGGCCAGTTTGGCGGCGGCTACCATGTCATTATGGAGAGGATTGCCCTCCAGAATGCCGGTACGGGCGTAGGGGGAGTCGATGAACTTGGAGCAGTGATTACCCAGCACAGTGACCTGATCGCAGACGCCGGGGAGGATGCTCTTCCGCCCGCCGGAGAAGCCAGCGAAGAAATGGGGCTCGATAAAGCCCTCGGAGACCAGCAGATCGGTCTCGGCGGCCACTTTATCGATGACCAGCCGGGCGCCGGAGGGGAGCACGCCGATGTCTACGTTCGCCTCGGGATTTCGGCTGTCATGACAGACGAACTTCTCTTCGTTGGCGATCTTTTCCCCCACCTTATTCACCAGCTCTTCATGGGTGGTGGGGCGGTGGAAGCCGGTGGCGATGAGCAGGGTGACGTCGATGTCGGGGTTGCCTTCCCGCAACTCGGCCAGCATAAAGGGGAGAATGTGCTTGCTGGGCACCGGACGGGTGTGATCGCTGACGATAATGGTCGCGGTTTTCTTGCCTTTTGCCAACTCAGCCAGGCGGGGAGAACCCATGGGCGCAGCCATGGCCTTACACACGATGTCGTCCTCGCTGCCTTCTGCCTTCAGAGTCCCAATGGCGGATTCCAGGACTTCGGCCCCGGTCAGGTCCCGGTCCAGTTCCAGGCCGGTGGTGCCGTAGGGAATACGCATAATCATCCCTCCAAATGAAGCTTTTCACTTGCTGTAACCATATTTCCAAATTGGTCCTACCTATTTTCTGACTATTAGTTTATCACATCCGGGAGAAGATGCAAGCATTTTTGTGTGATTTTTCTTCATTTCTCCATTCCGCACAATTTATAGGACCAATTTTTAGCGAATTGTAGGAAAATGGATTTTGCCGCCAAAATACACTGGACAATATCTACAGGAAGGTCTAAAATAAAGGCAAGAATTGGTGGAACCAATATGAGGCATCACAAGGTGACCAGCAAAGAAACGAAATTGCTGATAAATTGGTAGCACCAATATAACCGAGAGGAGTGACATCTTGTGGGAGAAATCATAGGAAAGGGTGCCTTGGCGCTTTTGCCCATCATTTGGCTCATTGTGGCGCTGACCGGACTCAAGATGGCCGGGCACAAGGCCTGCGTGGGAGCGCTGATCATCACCATCGTGGAGTCCCTGTTCATCTGGAAAATGCCTGTGGTGGACTGCGGGACCTCTGCACTGGAGGGATTTGCCTCTGCGCTGTGGCCCATCATCCTGGTCATCATCGCGGCCATCTTTACGTATAACCTGTCCCTGAAGACAGGGGCCATGGATGTCATCAAGCAGATGCTTACCGGTGTTTCCGCCGACAAGCGGGTTCTGGTGCTCCTCATCGGGTGGTGCTTTGGGGGCTTTATGGAGGGCATGGCCGGCTTCGGCACCGCAATTGCCATACCGGCCAGCATGCTGGCCGGTATGGGGATGAACCCCATTACCGCCTGCCTTGTGTGTATGCTGGCCAACGCCTTCCCCACGGCCTTCGGCTCTGTGGGTATTCCCACCGTAACGCTGGCCAATGTGACCGGGCTGGACCCGCTGCCCCTGGCCTTCACCACCGTGGTGCAGATGATCCCCTTTATGATCCTAGTGCCTTTCCTCATGGTCATTGTGGGGGGCGGCGGCGTCAAGGCGCTCAAGGGTATGGTCGGCATCACGCTGGTCTCCGGCGTCACTTTTGTCATTCCGCAGTTGATCGTGGCCAAGTTTACAGGACCTGAGCTGGCCGTTATCGTGGGCTGCGTGGTCAGTTTGGGCTGTACCATCCTGATGGCCCGGGCCCGGAAGGGCAGGGAGATCCCGGCCGAGTACGATATGCGCTCCGGCCAGCCCACCGCGGGCAAGCCCCTCGACGGCAAAACAGCCATCATATCCTGGTTGCCCTTTATCCTCATCTTTGTCCTGCTGCTGGTCACCTCCAAGTTGGTGCCCCCCGTGAACAGCGTCCTGGCCCACTTCTCCACCTCGGTGAAGATCAGCACCTCGGTCAATGCGGGCAATGCGTCCTTCAGTTGGATCAATACCCCGGGCATTTGGATCTTTGTGGCGGCCATCATCGGGGGCATTGTCCAGAAGGCCAGCGCCAAGGTCATGGCGGAGACCCTGGCGGCCACCGTTAAACAGATGTCCAAAACCATCATCACCATCATGTCCGTGCTGGCTGTGGCCAAGATCATGACTTACTGCGGCATGATCAACGATATGGCTACCTTCTTCGTATCCATTACGGGCAAGTTTTATCCCTTCGTGGCGCCGATCATCGCGGCCCTGGGCGCGTTCATCACAGGCAGCGGCACCAGTACGGAGGTGCTGCTGGGGGCCCTCCAGACCTCTGCGGCCCAGCAGATCGGCGCTTCCGAGTTCTGGCTTGCAGCGGCCAACTCCACCGGTGCGGGCATTGGCAAGATTCTCTCTCCCCAGTGTATCGCCACCGCGGCGGCGGCCGTCGGCCTGGTGGGACAGGACAGCAAGCTTCTGGGCGGCGTCATCAAATGGGCGCTGCTGGAGTTGGTCATCGCCTGCCTGATCGTGGGCCTGCTGGGCGGCGTGGTCATGCCGCTTATCGGTGTGTGATACGCTCCGCCGTGAGAGGGTAACAAAGGGACCGCTTGTGGTCTGCGGCCCGCCTTGCATGGGATTGAATGCCCTGAAAAGCCTGCGCCGGCAGGCGTTCGGCGAGCGGAGTGAGGACTTTCACGGGGCAGAGTCCCGGGAAGGTAACGGCATTGGAAAGGCTGTCGGGAAGGTCCATTTGGACCTTCCCGACAGCCTAGGAGGCCCGCCGCAAAATGCAGATGCATTTTGCGGCGGGCCTTTTGTCTGCGCATGTCTGGGGCGTCACCCCGGCTCAGTCAAAAATCATGGTGGAGAAATAGTCCTCCGGGGTTTCGGCCCGGCGAATCAGCCGGGTGCTTCCGTCCTCGCGGAGTAGCACCTCCGCAGAGCGGAGTTTGCCATTGTAGTTGTAACCCATAGAGAAGCCATGGGCGCCGGTGTCGTGGATCACCAGCAGATCACCGGATTGAATCTCCGGCAGCATCCGGTCCACAGCAAATTTGTCGTTGTTTTCGCACAGGGAGCCGGTGACGTCATACTTGTGGTCGCAGGGGGCATCCTCTTTTCCCACCACCGTGATATGATGGTAGGCCCCGTACATGGCGGGACGCATCAGATTGGCTGCGCAGGCGTCGACCCCCACGTACTCTTTATAAGTGTGTTTGAAGTGAGTGGCCTTTGTCACCAGACAGCCGTAGGGTCCCAGCATAAATCGGCCCAGCTCGGTAAAGATGGCCACATCACCCATGCCGGCAGGGACCAGGATCTCCTCGTATTTCCGGCGCACACCCTCACCGATGGCGGCGATGTCGTTTTCTCGCTGCTCCGGACGGTAGGGGATACCTACGCCGCCGGAGAGATTGATGAACCGAATGTCGCAGCATGTCTCCTCCCGAAGCTCTACCGCCGTCTGGAAGAGGATACCCGCCAGTGTGGGATAATAGGCGTTGGAGAGGGTGTTGGAGGCCAAAAAGGCGTGGAGGCCGAAATGCTTGGCGCCCAAAGCCCTCAGCTTGCGGAAGCCCTCGGTGAGCTGCGCACGGGTAAAGCCGTATTTGGCGTCTCCGGGGGTGTCCATGACCTGGAAGCCCTCCTCACTTGCCCCGATGGAGAAGGTGCCGCCGGGGTTGTAGCGGCAGGAGATGGTTTCGGGGATGGCTCCGATGGTGTCTTTCAAGAAATCGATGTGGGTGAAGTCGTCCAGGTTGATGGTGGCCCCCAGGCGGGCGGCCAACTGAAACTCCTCCGGGGGCGTATCATTGGAGGAGAACATGATATCCGCCCCCGAAAAGCCGCAGCGGTCGGCCAGCATGAGCTCTGTGAGGGAGGAGCAGTCCGCACCACAGCCCTCTTCCCGCAGGAGCTTCAAAATGGCGGGAGTGGGGGTGGCCTTGACGGCAAAATACTCCCGGTAACCTGGATTCCAGGCAAAAGCGGCCTTCAGTTTTCGTGCGTTTTCCCGGATGCCTTTCTCGTCGTAGAGGTGGAAGGGAGTGGGATACCGGGCCGTGATGGCCCTGAGCTGCTCCAAGGTGACAAAAGGCTTTTTCAAGGGAAAACACCCGCTTTCTGAAAAAATCAAATTTATCTTATAAAAATCCGGCGTATTTTGTCAATCGCCGCAAAGTAGGAATTGAAACAGAGTTTCCAGCCGTTTCCGTAGTATTTGACAAAAAGCCAAAAATAAAACAAAAACAGTGGACCGCGCCCTGAAAAAAGTGGTATACTTTCACGAAAAGTATTTTGAGAGGAGAGGTATCCCATGGACAAAAAGCGCATCATTCAGGTAGATGAAAAGGTCCCTCCGGCACAGCTTGTTCCCCTGAGCATCCAGCATGTTTTCGCCATGTTCGGCGCGTCGGTGCTGGTCCCCATCCTGTTCGGCATCCACTCCGGCATCGTCCTCTTCATGAACGGCATCGGTACCTTGCTGTTCATTTTCCTCACCAAGGGCAAAGCTCCGGCCTATCTCGGCTCCAGCTTTGCTTTTTTAGCGCCCGCGGGCATCGTCATCGCGGAGCTGGGCTTTGAATACGCCCAGGGCGGCTTTGTGGTCACGGGGCTGCTGGGCTGCCTGCTGGCCCTGGTGGTGTGGAAGTTCGGCACCGACTGGATCGACATCGTCCTGCCGCCCGCGGCCATGGGGCCGGTGGTGGCCCTCATCGGCCTGGAGCTGGCCGCCAACACCGTAAAGGGCGGCGCCATCGGCGCGGACCTCATGGCCGTGAATCCGGAGGGCGGGCTGATGCTCAGTCCCACCATGGAGACGGGGGACATTCTGGTCTTTGCCGTCACCCTGGGGGTAGCCGTGTTTGGCTCCGTCCTCTTCCGGGGCTTCCTCTCCGTCATCCCCCTGCTCATCGCCATGATCTGCGGTTACCTCACCGCCGTGGCGGCGGGCGTGGTGGACTTCTCCCCCCTTCAAAACGTGTCCCTCTTCACCATCCCCGACTTCCACATCGCAAAATTTGACCTCAACGCCATTCTCACTATCTGCCCGGTCATTCTGGTCATCACCGCCGAGCACATCGGACATCAGGTGGTCACCAGCAAGATCGTGGGCCGGGACCTGCTGAAGGAGCCGGGCCTCCACCGCTCACTGCTGGGGGACAACCTGTCCACCGCGTTCTCCGGGCTTTTCGGCTCTGTGCCCACCACCACCTACGGCGAGAACATCGGCGTCATGGCCGTTACCGGGGTCTATTCGGTCCAGGTCATCGCCGGAGCCGCCGTTATCTCCATCCTCATGGCCTTTATCGGGCCCCTCTCTGCGTTCATCGCCACCATTCCCGGTGACGTGATCGGCGGTATCACATTCCTCCTCTACGGCATGATCGGCACCTCCGGCCTGCGGATCTTGGTGGACAAGAAGGTGGACTATGGCAAGAACCGGAACCTGATCCTCACCTCTGTGGTCTTTGTGGCGGGCCTCTCCGGTCTCACCCTCACCTTTGGCGCGGTATCCATCACCGGCATGACGCTGGCGGCCGTCACCGCCGTGATCATCAGCCTTCTGTTCTATCTGCTGGAGAAGGCCGGACTGATGAACGACTAAAACTTGCTTGAAACATGCGGTCGGACCGCGGCCAGTTTTTTCATCCGGTCGTCAGTCCTTCCCCAAGAGAAAGAGAGCGCCTTGGCGCTCTCTTTTTTTCTATGACAGCCAGTCGGGGGCGGCTTGTCCTCCGGGAGGGGCCATGGTATAATCGGGATCATAAGTAAGAGGGCGGGAGTACCGCCGGAGAACGGACAAAGGAGCTTTCATGAGTGATATCAGACTGGCCGCCGAAGTGGTGGCCGAGGTGAAGAAAGCGGTGGTGGGGAAGGACGACATCCTGGTGAAGGCGCTGCTGGCCGTCTTGGCCCGGGGTCACATCCTACTGGAGGACATCCCGGGTGTGGGCAAGACCACCATGGCGCTGGCCTTTTCCAGGGCACTGGGGCTTGCGTATCACCGCGTCCAGTTCACGCCCGACGTGATGCCCTCCGACATCACCGGCTTTTCTCTCTACAACAAGGCGGCTGGACGAATGGAGTACCAGCCCGGGGCGGTGTTATGCAATCTCTTCCTGGCCGATGAGCTCAACCGGGCCACCAGCCGCACCCAGTCGGCGCTGCTGGAGGCCATGGAGGAGGGGCAGGTCACGGTGGACGGGATATCCCATCCGGTGCCCCAGCCCTTCCTGGTCATTGCCACCCAGAATCCGGCGGGGGCCTCTGGTACCCAGCTTCTGCCCGATTCCCAGCTGGACCGCTTTACGCTGCGGCTGTCCATCGGGTATCCCCGTCCGGAGGATGAACTGGAACTCCTCCGCCGCCGGCGCGGCGGCGCACCCCTGAACGGGGTGCGGCAGGTGATGGACCGGGAGGGGCTGGAACGGATGCGCGCCCAGGTAGATCAGGTCCACATCGCCGACGAGATTCTGGATTATATGGTTCGGCTGTCGGCGGCCACTCGCAGCCATCCCCTGATTGTTCAGGGGGCCAGCCCCAGGGCCACCCTGGCGGTGGCGGCTGTCAGCCGGGCCGCGGCCTTTGTGCGGGGCCGGGATTATGTGATCCCCGAGGATGTGGCCGACATCTTTCGGGATACCGTGGCCCACCGCCTGGTCCTCACGCCGGGGTGCGATGGAACGCAGCAGGACCCCCTGGGAGAGGTGCTGCACATGGTCCATCCCCCCAGGCTCCGGTAGCCGCCGTGGCCCGCCGCCGCGGGGCCTATGCGCTGCTCCTGGCCGCAGCTTTGCTGTTCCACCTTTTCGATATCGGATATCTGGCCTGTTTCCTGCTGGCGCTGGCCCTGACCCTGCCTGTGCTGGGGATGCTGCTGAGCCTGCCTGCCATGCTGCGGTGCCGCCTGGAGCTGCAGGCCGAGCCCACCGGTGTGGAGCGGGGCGGAGAGGCCGGCTGGCGGCTGGCGGCCCATGGGCCTGTCCGGCTGCCTCTGGCGCAGGTGACGATCCGCCTGCGGATGGAAAACGCCCTCACCGGCGGGAAGGAGACCCGACGGGTGACGCTCACCGGCCCGGAAGAGGTGCGAAGCGCTGTCCTGCGGGCGGACGCCTCCCACTGCGGCCGACTGACATGCCGGGTGGAGAGGGCCAGGGTATGTGACTGTATGGGACTGTTCACGCTGCCTCTCCGCCCTCCCGCGCCGGCCTCCATGCTGGTCCTGCCTCAGGCGGGCGCGCCTGTGCCGCCGGACCTTCCGGGGGAGGGGAGCAGCCCGAGCGGCGCGCTGGCGCCCCGGCCCGGCGGCGGTCCGGGGGAGGACTACGACCTACGCCCTTATCGCCCGGGAGACCCCATACGCACGGTCCACTGGAAGCTCACCTCCAAACGGGACGAGCTGGTGGTGCGGGAGACGTTGGAGCCCCGGCGGTCCGAAGCGGTCCTCACCTTTGACCACTTTGGCCGCCCGGAGGAAATGGACCGGGTGCTGGACCGGCTCAACGCCTGTTCCCTGGCGCTGCTGGAGAGGGGAGAGGCCCATTGGGTCCGCTGGGCCCATCCGGTGAGCGGACAGGTGCGGGATTATCCGGTCTCGGACCGGAGGAGTCTTTCGGTGTGCCTCGCCGCCGTTCTGGCCGACCCCGCCCCTGTGGAGGGGCGTACCCTCCCGCCCACCCGTCCTGAGACGGACATGCACAGGCTCCACCTGGAGCCCGGAAGGGAGGAAATGCCATGAGCAGACACAGGCGGCGCACAGACGCGCCGCGTGCTCCGGGCCCCATTTTCCTGCTGGGCGACGGCCTTCTCCTGTACCTGGGCCTGGCCGGTACGGTGCTCTCCTGGACCACGGCCTATGGCCTGGGCGGACAGTGGGGCATACTCCTGGCCGGATGTCTGCTGTTGGGGCTCCTATCCCTGGCGGTCTGGTCTGTGCCCCGGCACAGCGTGCTGCCGCCGCTGGTCCTGGGCGTCTGCTGGCTGCTGGCGGTGTGGCGGCTGTGGGGTGATCTCCGGCTGGGATGGCGCACAGCGGCCGCACAGGCGGCGGAATCGGTGGGCGGAAGAGTATGGCTTCTGGACCGCATCCTGGCTGTGGGCGCGGAGACAGCGGGCGGGATATCCGGAGGGCCGGAAGCGGAGCGGGCCGTCACCCTGTGGCTGCTCTGCGCCGCGGCCCTTTGGGCGCTGCTGCTGGGCTGGGCAGTGGTGCGGCGGAGACGCTGCTGGCCGGTGGGGCTGCTCACGCTCCCGCTTTTGATACCCGCCTTTGCCGCCAACCGCCTGCCGGATTGGCCCCCCTTTCTGGCCCTGCTCACCTGCTGCTGTACCATGTTCCTCTCCGAGCTGTACGCCCGCAGCGACCCGAAGGGCGGCGCCCGATTCACCCTGCTGGCGCTGCCCGCCTCGGCGCTCTTGCTGGGGCTGCTCACGGCGACGCTGCCTATGGAGCAGTATACCTATCCCCAGCGGACCATGGAGGCCCGGTACCGGCTGTTGGAGGCGCTCCGGCTGCCGGGTATGCCGAACCTGTTTTCTGGCGGCTACTCCTCCGCAGGTTCGGAGGCCGAGGTGGACCTAGCCGGCGCCGGGCCGCTGTCCTTTTCCGGACGCACAGTGCTGCGGGTGGAGACCGATGTGGCGGGGCGCGTCTATCTGCGGGGCCACTCCGCGGGTGTCTACACCGGCACGGCCTGGGAGAGTCTGGATGAGAGCCTTTACGAGGCGATGGGCGAACTGCCGGGCGGCTACGAGCCTCTCAATTTCCCGGCCCTGGCCAACTCGGACCAGCCCTATCACGCGGTGACGGTGGAGAGCGCCGGTGCTTCCGGAGGGTGTCTCTATTTTCCCTACAGCCTGCTCACCCGGCCGGGGGAGATCTCGGGGGGCGCCTTTGTCGGCGACTCCTACGTCGCCAAGGAGCTGGGCACCTGGCGGCATACGCTCTACTACAGGCCGGAGGCCGGGCCCCGTGCCGATATGCCGGGCCTGCGGGGCGAAGCGGCCCGGGCCGAGCGGGTCTACCGGGAATTCGTGCATGAAAACTATTTGACCCTCCCGGAGGGCTTTCAGGAGACCGCCTTCGCCTGGATCGAGGAGGCGATCCAGGCGGCGGGGCCCCTCATGGTCCGGGAGCCGCGCCGGGACTTCGGGGCCGCCTATGAGGGCGATATCTACACCGCTGAGGTCATATCCCTGCTGCTGGCCGCTGTCACCCGGTACGACCCGGCCACCCCTCTTACGCCGGAGGGTGAGGACTTTGTGACCTATTTCCTCAACGGGAGCCGCCGGGGCTACTGCATGCACTATGCCAGTGCCGCCGTGCTCCTGCTGCGGACCGTGGGCATTTTCTTGTGTGTGATAAAGAAGCAATAGAAGTGTAAAATTTTTTTGCCGTTCCCATCCGGCACTTAGCTACTGTGTCGGATAGGTCGGGCATTATTCGTCGGGAAGTTCTACCTTGCCGACAAAGCTGTAATAAATATCAATGTCCTGTCTGCGTGTGCCGTTCTCGTCATAGCTGCACTCATGGACAACGATTTTTTCAATAAACTCCCGCAGCAGGGTATGGGTCAATTCCTCAAAGTTGGTGTACTTGCGGACAACTTTCATAAACTTTTCCGCATTAACCGTGGCTTCCTGTGCCTTTACCAGTTCCGCTTGCAGTTCGGCGGCACGGCTCTTGACCTGTTTCTGTTCGGCTTCATAGTCTGCGGAAAGTTCCGCAAAGCGTTCATCAGAAATACGCCCGGTCACACTGTCCTCATAAAGCCGCTTGAAGATAGCGGACAGCTCCGCAATCCGCTTTTCGGCTGCGTCCAGTTCCTTTCGCTTGGCAGCGTTGCGGCGTTTGCCGCCGTCCTCGTTCTGCTCGATCAGCAGCTTCATAAACTGCTTTTCATGCTTGGCTGCATAGCTTGTCACTTTCCGCAGATTGGCGGTCACACCCGCAGTCAAAAGGTCGGTGCGGATAAAATGTGCGGTGCAATCGTGGGTACGCTTCTTGTAGTTGCCGCAGATGTAGCAATCCTGTTTTCGGGTTTTGTTCTCGTATCTCTGCTGATAGAGGACGCTCCCACAATCGGCGCAGAACAGCAAGCCGGAGAACAGACCGACTTCATCATAGCGGTTTGGACGCTTGCGCTGCTTGCGTAATTCCTGCACACGCTCCCATGTGGCAAGGTCAATGATTGGCTCATGGGTATTCTCGAAAATGACCTGTTTTTCTTCGGGATTTTCCACGCTTGATTTGACCTTGTAGGACACTTTCTCGGTCTTGAAGTTTACCGTATGCCCCAGATATTCCTTGCGTTCAAGGATATGGACAATCGTGTTGGTCGCCCACTTGTAGGGATAATCGGGGTAGTAACGGCGTGTGCTGCCTGTCCTGCGGTATTCCAATGTACCCGGTGTTGGGATTTGCTGCTCGGTCAATATACGGGCGATTTTGGTCGGACCGTTCCCGGCAAGGCACAAGCTGAAAATCTGCTTGACGACCGGGGCAGCTTCTTCATCCACGATAAAGCGTCCGTCCTCGCCTTTGAGATAGCCATAGACCGGCTGACTTGTGATAGGCTTGCCACTCATGCCTTTGCTGCGGAAAACTGCCTTGATTTTCTTGCTCGTATCTCTCACCATCCATTCGTTGAAGATATTACGCAGAGGGGCAAAATCATTGTCGCCCTGTGCGCTGTCCACTCCATCGTTGATAGCGATAAAGCGAACGCCCCTTTGTGGGAAAATCATGTCCGTATACATTCCCACTTGGAGATAGTTTCGCCCTAATCTCGACATATCCTTGACAATGACCGTTCCGACTTTCCCGGCTTCAATATCCGCAAGCATGGCTTGAAAACCGGGTCTTTGGAAGTTCGCACCGGAGTACCCATCGTCCGTGTACCATTGGAGATTGGTAAAGCCGTTCTGTTTTGCATAGCTTTCCAAAATACGCTTCTGGTTGGAGATGGAATTACTCTCGCCCTGCAATTCATCTTCATGGGATAATCTCGGATAAAGGGCAGTAATGAGGTTTTGGGTTGTCTGTCTAATCATGGTTTCCTCCATTTCCGACAGCCAGCCCCGCTATTCCGTAAGGAAATTATATCACACGGGGCGGCTGTCTGTATAGCTGGTAAATGTGAATTTTGCTTCTTTATCGCCCGTCATTATGACGATTTTTTGGAATTAGGCTTGTCATGCAGTATAACTTGGCTTGTGTGTAGCTGCGGTTTCCGCTTCAAGCACTTTCATCATCTTGTCGGCTGCGGTGGCTGTGGTATCTTTCTTGAAAAAGCCGGACACAACAAGCACGGTGTTGCCCATGCGGATCTCCGTCACGCAGTCCGGGCGGCGGTCGGTGCGGTCATTGTTATTCTGTTTGTTTTCTGTCATAGGCAACTCCTTTCACTTCAACAGTTCTTTTAGTCCATTGAGCTTGGCTTGTGCCGTTTCCTTTCGGAAGTTCTCGCCTGTAAAGAGGATAGGCAGACACATTTCAAGCACTCGGTCATAGATACGGGCGTGGGCGGTGTCCTGTGGATTTTGCAGTTCCGTAAGGCTTAGATTGGTGGTGACAATCAGCGGCTTTCGGCTGCGGTATCGGCTGTCAATTACATTGTAGACCTGTTCCAAACCGTACTCTGTGCCACGCTCCATACCAAAATCATCAAGTATCAGCAGAGGGAAACGGCAAAGACGCTCGATATATTCGTTTCGCCCCTCAAAGCTGGCAGTTAAATCATTCAGTATCGCAGAAAAGTTTGTCATGCGGACGGAGATTTCCTGTTCCATAAGGGCATTGGCAATGCACCCGGCAAAATAGCTTTTTCCTGTGCCTACCTTACCCCACAAGAGCAGACCATAGTTGTTTTCTCTCATCTGCTCCCAATGCTCCACATATAAATGTGCCTTGCTCATCTGCGGGCATTTGCCGTTGTCATGTGCAAAAGTCCATTCCTGCATGGTGAGGTCGGTAAAGCCCCGGCGTTTCAGTTCCATAACGGTGTCAAGGTGTCGTCTGCGTTCCTCGGCGGATTCACATTCCAAACGCTTCTCCCGTTGGCAGTCACATTCTGTCGGGTGCTTGTCATGCCCCAACCATGCGGCGGTTTCTTTGGGAAAGTAGGCTTCTTTCGCCGTGCGGCACTTGCCGCAGTAAAGCAGACCGTCCTCGCCCGTGTAGTCCTCCGGCTCTGCGGTAGTAGTCATCATATTCAAAACGGTATCGGTAAAAAGTTCAGTCATAAACTCTCGCCCTCCTTAAAGGTGTAATCGGGTATGCCTTTTTTCGGCGGTTTCTTGGCTTCGTCCTCCTGCGCCCACTTGTATATCGTGGCTGCATGGCTACGGTATTTCGTTCCTTTGGACGCTATATGAGTAGATAAGCGGTCAATATAATACTCCCATTTGTCGGGCAGTTCCGCTTTCAGCTCGTCCAGTTCCGTATCGGAAAGAAAAACATTGTTGTATCTGCCATAGCTGCGGGCGGGGGCTTGTCCCGTTTCTAACTCTCTCTCTTTTTCTATCTCTATATCTATCTCTTTCTTTATCTCTATCTCTGGTGGACGAATGTCGGACAAATGTCCGCCGTTTGTCCGGGGTGGTGGCAAAGCCTTGTTTGCAAGCCTTGCCGCCCGTTTTCGTTCCGCTTCGGTAGAGGATTGCCCTATCATCAGTTCAATATCGGTCATGTAGAGCAAGCCGCCGTGTAGCTGCTCCACAAGCCCCAACTGCTGAAAAATCCCTAACGCCCGTTCCACCGTGCCTACCTGCTGACGGGTAAGAGTGGCGATCATCTGTGCTGTGTAAGGGATATTCTCGTCAAGCTGCAACTTGCCGCCGTTTTTCAGCGATTTTAAGTACAGTTTCAAGAGAATGTTGGAATAGAGAATACCGTCCGGCATACTCTCCAACAGCACGATAGCGTCATCATCAAAATAGCTTTCTTTCAGTTTGAGGTAGTAATATTTGCGGTTATCTGCCATAGGCGGTGTCCTCCTTTGGTTTCCAACGCTTGGAGTAATACCGGTGGCAGAGGATAATCACGGTTCGGAAACTCTGCTTGCAATCGTGGGTGCAGCCCCGGCAAAGGTCGTTATAGGTAATTCGGTTTCGGTGGTTGAGGAAAAAGCTCCATTCAAGCCGCCGTTTGTTGCTCATGCGTGGCATTGGTACGCTCCTTTCTGCCGTTTCCGTGGGTATCACGGATAGGGCGGGAAAACTGTATCTTCTCGGTATCATTTTCGGGGATTTTTTGCCCTGTACGCCCTGTTTTGAGGTCGGGGAGTATTGCGGATAGGGGTAAGGGCATATCCCTGTTTTTGTTTGGTTTCGGTATCATTTCGGGGCGGTTTTTAACGCTCCTGTTCATGCTTTTTCTGTCGGCTCGGCTCGCCGTGGTGCATTTGGGAAAGATTGCTTTTCATGGTCTGCAACTCCCGGACACGCTCTTTATTTGCCCGGTACTCGTTGTAAAGGGCGTTCTTCTCGGCGGTAAGCTGCTCGATTTCAGCCTGCAACGATTTATAGGTGGGCAGCTTGGTAATGCCTTTTTGCCGAAAATATCTTACGGCTGCGTCTGCTATGATAAAGTCGCTTTCATGCTTTTCCCGGTAGGCTTTGCGTGCCTTATCGGTTTTCTGCTTTTTCAATCCGTCACGCACATCTCTTGTCTTGGCATAGGCAAGCACCTGTTTCTGCAAGTCCTTTTTCTCACGGATAGCCGTTTCAATGGGCTTCAGCTTGGCGGTGCTGCTGTGTAAATCCGCATTGGCAGACACAAGGGCTGCGTCCAGTTCATCCGGGGTAAAGCCGTATTGCTCCATAGCGGCAACGGTAGCCGCCATCTGTTTGAGATTGTGGACAGCCGCCCAACGGTCATAGCCGATACCTTTTCCCTCGGCTCGCTTCGCCGCACGGTCAACCATTCTCTGAATGTTGCCTGTCGGGGCGATTTTCTGCGTTTTTCCTCGCTCTGTGCGGTTTGTTTCAGCGGTATGGTATTCGGGTATGGGTACGGTCTTTTCGGCGGCTCTGTGGGCGTTCTGCGTGAGCAGGGCAAGGACAGCAGCCTTGTCAAAATCGTCCCCCAGCTTCCGGGCTGTGATAGGCTTTGTCCTGTCCGGCGTGAGGTAGGAAAGCCGCCCCCGGCTTTCCTTGACGGTCACACCCTCCCGCAGCAAAAGGGAAGAAAACTCGTCAAAGCTGGCGGCTTGGGAAAGTGCCTGCCGTATCGTCCGGCGCAGCTTCGCCTTGTCCGTTTCAAACTTGGTGGGCTTGGTTGGCTGTCCGGCGGCTTCTCTGGCGGCGTTCTCTTTATCAAGGGCAAGCTGCCCTTTCTTTGCCGCCCAGTATTCCCGTTCCGTTATCCGCTCCTTGCTGCCGTTCAAGAGGTCGATTTGGTAAAGCCCCTCCCGGTGGCACATCTCCATGACTTCGCTCTTGAAATATTCCATAGCGGCATTGGTGCAGCGGTGCTTGCAGCCCTCCCGTGTGTCGGCTGGTCTGTCCATGTAGGGCAGAAGCGGGACTTCATAAATCCGCAGGGAGTTGATGACGATATGCACATGGATATTGCCGCTGTGGTTATGCCCGTCCGGGTGGGTGCAGATTAGGGCTTGGTGTCCGGGAAAATGCTCCTTGCAGAACTGCTCGCCCAGCTCCTGCGCCCGGTCTACGGTCAAGCCGTTGTCTGTCCCGTCCCGTGGGTCAAAGCTGATGATATAGTGGTGGCTTTTCACATCTTCCCGTTTTTGGTTTTTCTCATAGCGGAGATTGGCTCGCATACAGGCAACAGCGAAATCCTCGCCCCCGCAGTTGAGGGAAGAAATGCGGTAATCCTCCCTCGGTATCAGCCGCCCGTTTTCATCAAGGGTGGGCTTCATGGTAAACTCGTCATGCTCAAATGTGAGGTAGGCTTCCGCTGCGCCATAGTCGGCATTTTTAGAGCTGATATGTTTGAATGTTGCCAACAGCGTCACCCACTTTCTGCAAGACTTCAAACTTTAGGGCAGCAAGGTCGGAAACCGCCGCCCGTACCTCCCCGGCAAGCTGCGGATAGGGACTGTGCCACTCGTTCAGCGTCCGGGCTATCTGGTTTAAGTTGCCGCCGATCCTGCCGTATTCGGCGGTCAGCTTCCCGACAGCGGCAAGCAGCTCGTCATTGACGGGGGAAACGGTTATGATGGGGCGTATGGCTGCCCCGGTTATGGCTTGCCGGATAAACTCGGCTTGGCTCATGTTGCAGGCAGAAAGCCTTTCCGCAAACTCGGCGTATTCTTCCTCGGTCATGCGTGTCTTGACTACCCGGCTGCGGTGCGGTGTGTTGTATCGTTTTCGCATGGTAAAAACCTCCTTTCGGCTGTGCGTGGTGTCCTCTCACTAATAGGAGAAAAACAGGGTGTGAAGCGGAACTGTTTTTGAAAAATTCGAAAAAATATTTTGAGGGATTTTCCAGCGGCGTAAGCCGCATAAGCAGGGTTTGGGGAAGGCACTCCCCAACAAGATTCCCGCAGGGACAAAATGAGCGAAAAGCGAATTTTGGTACTGCGGTAGAATCTTGCTCTAAGAAACTGCCGGACTGCCGTTCACTTGCTACTGCCACTTTTTCAGAAAATCTATAACCAGCTTTTTTATAAAAGGCTGCGGGCTGGCGTTCTTCCCTTACTCCCTACAACACCGCAAAAAGCAAAAATGACGGACTTTCCGGCAAGAACTTTTCCGGCGGCTCGGTCTTTCCCGACAATAAGGCGTTTCGGAAGCTGCGTTTTGCCCGCTGTCTAAAAAAACGGCAGCCTTTTTTTGGTTTCACTATCTAATACGGAACTTTTGGAAATTTGCCAAAAATGGGCGCAAAAAAAGCAGCAAATCTTTTTCGGATTTACTGCTTCATGTGCCGCTGCGGGGCGGCGGGATATTCAGTTTCTATGTTATCGGTCAAGCCGGAACTTGAACAGGCTTTCAATCAGCTTTGTTCTGATGTAGTCCTCCATATCAGAGTTGTAATAGCCGTTCATCTTAGAGAAGTAGCGGATATATCCAGCGTATCGGTCAAGGACGGCTTGTATCGCTATGGGGTCGCCCTCATGTGCCTTTATGATAGTGTCATAGGGGAGAAGTCGGTTACTCATGGGACAGCACCTCCATTTCCTCTTTCAGCCGCTTCAAGGCAAGCCGTATATGCCGCCCGATTGTGCTGCGTGTCCAGCCGCTTTGTTCTCCGATTTCTTTCTGCGTCAAGTGCTGGAAATAGTACAAAAAGATTTCTTCCTGCGTCTGTTCCGGCAATCGGGCAAGAGCAGCCGCAAGAGAACAGCTATCTAAAAGTATCGTCTGCCCCCGGACAGAGAACGGATAAGTTTCGCCATAGTCCTGCACTTGAAAATACTCGTCTGTGGTGCTTAGTTGGACAAACTTTTCTTCGGTCAGATATTCAAGGGAGATTTCCCGTTTCCATCTCGCCGCCAGCATACGGGCAGCGTCAAAGGACGCATGGCGAATAACAATCCGGCAATAGGTATCATGGGTATAGCGGATATGTTCTTGATAGGCTTCGTATTCAGTCATGGAAAATCCCCCTTTCTTCGATTATGGGAAAGGGCGGCAGCACTCCTTGCTGTCGCCCCTTGATTGCCTATCCGCAAAGGCAGGCGGGGCTGTCAACGGCAGCGCAGTATGCGCTGTTTATCTTGACCGTTGACTGGCTCGGCTGGCTTTGCTACTCGCTGATAATCGGTTTTCCGTCTTTGTCAATCAAGGGACAAATACCCCCGCCAGTTCCAAACTTTGCCACAAGGTAATTGACCCCGGTTTCTCTGTCCACTACCACATAAAAGCCTTTCACACTTCCTGCGGTTTCAGTAATTTCAAATCTTCTGCTTCCCATATAGATACCTCCCAATAGAAATCAAAGCTCTTGCTTTACAAAAATGCGATAACTGATTTGATACATCACATAGCACCATGCCAACGCCAGAAGCGGTGAGCAGCAGAGAAGAATAAATACAATCTGGTCTGTCAATGCAACTCCCAGCATAGTAAGAAGCTGATATATTCCAAAGCAAATCCCTGCCGGAATGAGGAATGATACTAATAGCAGAACACGGCCTTTTTCTGCGCCAAACTTGAACACAAGAGGAATTGACATACTTCCAAAAATAAGGGAGATTACCCATGCACCGAGTGTCAAAAACAGAAGCTCTCCAATCCCTACTATGTCGAGTACGATTTTATGTGTGATTAGGCCACCGATAAAACCAATAATCAGCCCAAAGAGGCTGCCAATGGCGCAGAAGATAGCCAGCACCATAAATTTTCCAGCAACCAATTCTTTCTTGGAAACTGGCATTATCATAGCATACCGTGTCCATTTAGAACTGTCATCAAAAGAAAAGGTTGTTACAATCATCATGCTGCACAAAATCGCACATACAAAAATATAGCCTTCTACGCCGGAAAACGGAATAAGCGCAACGGCAAAAACCACAAGGATGAATAGCATAGATTTCGCATTGTGGCCGATATTAAATAAATCTTTCAAAACAAGACTTTTCATTTTGCTTGCTCTCCTTTCACATACAGCAGCAGAATATCGTCGATTGTTGCGTCGTCCACTACGGCATTTTTATATTTCCTCCGGGCTTTTTCCTTGTCAGCTACCAGCACATTCCATTGATAATCATCTTTGCGGTAAGCCAGAATTTCCGCTTTATCGAGCTGGTCGAACAGTGCTGCGCCACAGCGGATAATACCATAGTTATAACGAAGTTCATCTTTCGTTTTACAAAAAAGAACCTTGCCCTGATGAATAAATGTAATGTAATCTGCGACTTTTTCTAAATCTGTTGTGATATGCGAGGACATCAAAATGGAATGATTTTCGTCCTGAACAAATTCAAGAAATACATCAAGAATATCATCACGCATTACAGGGTCGAGGCCGCTTGTCGCTTCGTCCAAAATCAGTAGCTTGGGGTTATGGGAAAGGGCGACGGCAATACACAACTTCATCTTCATTCCCTTGGACAGAGATTTAATTTCCTTATCCGCTGGAAGTTGAAACCGCTTTAGATAGTCTTGAAACAGATGGCCGTCCCACTGTTTGTAGGCAGCACCAGCAATTTTCCCGACTTTGGCCGGAGTGAGCGTTTCATAGAAGTTAATTCCGTCAAACACTACGCCAACATCCTCTTTGATTTGTTTTGTGGACGATAATTCCTGCCCCCAAAAAGTAACTGTTCCATCATCTTTATGAATTAAATCAAGAATAGCATTGATAGTTGTGCTTTTTCCGGCTCCATTTTCGCCAATAAGCCCCATGATTGTTCCTTTCGGAACCGAAAACGAAACATGGTCTAACTTGAAATCGGCGTATTGCTTTGTCAAGTTCTCAACCTGCAAAATAGCGTTCATAGTTAATCCTCCTCTTGATAAAATATCGTCAGTAATTCAATCAGTTTTTCCAACGATATTCCACTTATCCGCCCAATATCGGCGGCCTCTTGCAAATGTTCTTCGGCCAATCTCTGCTGTTCTTCCTGATAAAAGTCTTTGTTCTGTGCCGACACAAAACTTCCTCGGCCTACCGTCGTTTCAATAAAACCGTCCCTTTGCAAATCTTCATACGCTTTTTGAACGGTAATAACACTCACATGAATGGACTTTGCCAGCGCCCGCATAGAGGGAATAGGATCGCCGGTTTTTAACTCGCCACTCATAATCATGGCTTTTATCTGTGAAGTTATCTGCTCATAAATTGGCTTGCTCGTATTACTGCTTATGATAATTTCCACAACGCCCCTCCTTTGTTCTTCAATGTACTTATCGTACAAGTACATTATATTCAAAGCAAACACTTTTGTCAATAGGGTATTAGAAAATTTATCTTTGCTTATTAAGCAAAAGAAGCCACACAATTTGTATGGCTTCCATGAAATTCTACTTTGAAATTTTTACGGAATAACGGGCTGTTGTCTATCAACTTCTTGTGTGTTACTTTATGGCACATGAGCATTCCGGCCCGGTATGTCAGCGGCTTTGCGGCGGTGGTGCCCCCCTCCGGGCGGGTGGATGTACCGGATTCCTCTGCACACGCTTGGGTGGAGATCTATCTGGACGGCTATGGCTGGTATCCGGTGGAGGTGACCCCAGGCTATGGCGGCGGAGGGGGAACAACGGCGTTGGAGACCCCATCCCCCTCCCAGACCCCTGCACCGGAAACCACCCCCACACCCACCAGGGCCCCCACGACCGGGGCGGTGCGGACTCCGGCCCCCACCCAGACGCTGCCGCCCGACAGCGCCCACGCCGGGGATGGAGAGGCGGAAAAGGTCGCCCCGCTCCTGCGGTGGACGGTTCCGCCTGGCCTTGGCCTGATCCTGTTGGCGGTTCTCTGCCTCCGGCGGCGTCTCCTGCGGGAAAAGCGTCTGCGCCGCCTGGAGTGGGAGGGGGAGGCCAATCAGGCCGTCCTGGCGGCCTACGGGTACCTCCAACGCCTGCTGCCCTGGGGCGGACAGGAGAACGCCAGGCTGGAGGAGCTGGCCCGCAAGGCCAAGTTCAGCCAACACAGGCTGACGGAGAAGGAGCGGGGGGAGGCCGCGGCGCTGGTCCTCCGGGAGGCGGGACGGGTGGACGCCGCGCTTCCGGTCTGGAAGCGGTTGGCCTTCCGCTATCTGTGGGGCCTGTTCTGATGCGCCCAAACTGACCTTGCCGAATTTTCTAAAACTGAGATTTGAAATAAGACCAGTATCCGGCTATAATCAGACCAGCAACTGAGATAGGAGTGTTTGGAATGAATCGCCGTTTTGATCCCCGGACGCTGGCCTTCCTGGGGATGATGACCGCCCTGGTCTTTGCCAGCAATTACGCCCGCATTATCATGCCCATCGCCATCGGTGGGCGTACCTCGTTCACCCTGGCCAACATCGTCTGCGTGCTCTCCGGGCTGCTGCTGGGGCCCATCGGGGGGCTGGCCTCCGGGCTGGGCTCCGCCCTCTATGACCTCACCAATCCCCTCTATGCAGCCGAGTGCTGGATCACCTTCCTCACCAAGGGCGTCATGGGACTGGTGGCCGGCCTGCTGGTGCGCCGGCAGGCCAGGGAGGGAGAGTTGAGCTACGCCCGGTGCCTGGTGGGGGCGGTATGCGGATGCCTCGCCTATTATGTGCTCTATTTCGCCAAGAGCTTTTTCTATGACGGACTGTTGGTGGAGGGGCTCCAGCCCGGAGTGGCGCTGGCCGCGCTCCCGCTGAAAATCCCCGCGTCAGTCTTCAACGCCTCCGTGGCCATCATTGCCGCGCCGCCGCTGGCTCTGGCCCTCCAGGCCGCCCTCAAGCGCAGCGGACTTACCCTGCGCCGGGCGTGAGTTGACCCATGCTGGAAAACAAGCAGCGGCCCGCGTTCCAAGAGGAACGCGGGCCGCTGCTTGTCAGTTCAGGCCGTACTCTGCCGCCAGCTTTTTGAAAAGGGGGAGGGCTTTTTGCACCGTTTCAGTGGCGGTGCAGAAGGCGATGCGGCACCAGCCGGGACAGTGGAAGTCGTCGGTGGGGGGGAAGAGAAGGTCGTAGCGTTTGGCCCGTTCACAGAAGGCGGCGGCGTCGGGCTCCGGAGATTTGACCATCAGGTAGAAGGTGCCGCCGGGCTCCACGCAGGTGTAGCCCAGCTCGGTGAGGCCGTGATAGAGGAGGTCCCGATTGGTCTGGTAGACGGTGAGGTCGGCGGTGAGTCCGTCGCACTCGGCGGCCACCCGCTGGAAGAGGCTGGGGGCGTTGACGTAGCCCAGCACCCGGCCCGCGCCGCAGATGGCGGCATACAGGGCCTCCCGGTCCGCCACCGGCTTGCCGATCAGGATATAGCCGATCCGCTCGCCGGGCAGGGAGAGAGATTTGCTGTAGGAGTAGCACACCAGCGTGTCGTCGTAGAAGTCCGGGAGCCAGGGGACGGAAAAGCCCTCGAAGACGATCTCGCGGTAGGGCTCATCGGAGATGAGATAGATGGGGTGGCCGTATTCAGCGGCCTTTCGGCGCAGAAGCTCCGCCATAGCGCTCAGGGTCTCGGCGGTATAGACCACGCCGGAGGGATTGTTGGGGGAATTCACCACTACCGCTTTGGTGTGGGAGGTGATGGCCCGCTCCAGGGCGCCCAGGTCGGGCTGAAAGGTGGCGTAGTCCGGCGGGACCACCACCGGCTCTCCGCCGTTTCCGGTGATGAAGTAGGTATACTCGGTGAAGAAGGGGGCCAGGAGGATGAACTGGTCTCCGGGGCAGGCCAAGGCCCGGAAGCAGCAGCACAGGGCCGCCGCCGCGCCCACCGTGAGGTAGAGGTCCCCGGCGTCATAGGGCCCTCCGAAGCGGCGGGTGAGGGAGGCCGCCAGCTTTTCCCGGACGCCCAGTTCTCCCTGGGCGGTGGTATAGCCATGGACGGAGGCGGCCTCCGGGCCGCTGAGCAGCTCCCGAATGAAGTCGTTGACCCGTCGGGGCGGTTCCACACTGGGATTACCCAGGGAGAAGTCCAGCACCTTTTCCGCACCCACCTCCCGGGCGCGGAGAAGGCCGTATTCCCGGATCTCACGCATAATATTGCGCTTGGAGCCCATTTGGATGAGGGATTCCGGCAGATTCATTCCGCCACCTCCAGGTCCACACAGCAGCGATCTTTCAAATGGACCTTGGCCCAGCGTTTAAAAGCCACATGGGGGGGATAGTCCTGGTAGGCGGCCAGGGCCTCCATGCTGTCCAGGTCGCAGGAGAGGCCCACGCCGTGGGTTCCAAGCCCCTGGTCAAAGCCGATGTGGGCCGCGCGCAGGCCGGGGACGGCCCCCACCATAGCGGCGAAGGTCTCCTTGAGAAAGCGCTCGGTTTCGCCCCGGTCGGCGTTTTCCTCGGCCAGATTCCAGAAGATCATATGTCGGATCATACGCTTCAACTCCTTTGCGATATTGTAGCACAGCAAAGCGGAAAAGGGAAGAGCGCGGCATACTGCGAAATGGACAAAAAGCGGCCCGCCTCTCCAAAGGCGGGCCGCTGAAAATGCGGTAATAGCCACGGGGGATGCCTCCGGGGCCGCCCGGCCGCGTGGCCGGAGGAGGCGGACGTCAGGCGGCGGTAATGGTGAGTACGCCGTCGGCTTCGGTGACAGAGAGTCCCAGCAGGGCGGCCAGACCCTCAGCAGTGACGCAGTGATAACCGGGGGACATGAGGGCGGCGGCGACCTCCACCTGGCCATCAGCCAGGACGGAGAGGGTGGTTTCCGTGACGGCAGGGCTCATAGCGGAGTCCTGGATGGGCTCGGCCGTATAGGCCGCGCCCTTGGTGATGACCACCATCTGGCCGTTCCACTCTACATTGAAGGCGGCGGAGGTGTCCTTCAGGGCAAAGGCCAGATCGCGGAGACGGTAGTAGACGGCGCCGTCGTTGATTTGGTAGGCAAAGGCGGAACCCACTACCGTGCCGTTCACCGCCACGTTGCCGGCGGGCGCGGCGCTGGCGATGATGGCGTCGTAATCGGCCAGATTATAGCTCTTGTCGTAGGGGGTATCCAGCCGTCCGGCGTTCACCAGGTCGATGATCTCCTGGCGGCGGGGGTCGTCCAGGCTCAGATCTACACCCACGATCTTCCAGTTGTTGTCCACCTCGGGAGAGATGGGGGCGTGCTCGGCCAGATAGGCCACGATCATATCGCGGATGGAGTTGGAGGATTCCCACTCCTTCTTGCCTGCGATGAGGTTCTGCGCCTTCAGGGCGGAGGAATAACGGTAGTTGTTCACCGCCAGGGTCAGAGTCTGGTCATCCTGGAGGGGCGCGCCCTTGAACATGACGTTTTTGATGCGCTCGCCCTTGGGCTGGCTCAGGTCGATCTCATAGTCCACACCGGCGAACATGTCATAGAGATAGCCGGGATACTCGGGATCGAAGGAGATGTTGATGTCCCCGGGCACCCACTGGTTGTAGCACGCGGCGGCCCATTCCATGTACCCTTTGAGCTCCTTGCCGGTGACGGTGACACGATAGAGAGTGTTGTCGAACTTGTAGATGTCGAAGATATTGCCGTAATTGATGTCGCCCTCGGGCAGATCGCTGGTATCCTTGAAGAGGGCGGCGGCGGAGACATCGGCGCCGGAATTCTCCAGTTGGACCTTGTTGATGAGGTCCATCACGGCGGTATCCTGGAGCTTCCCCTCAGGCAGACCGGCGATTTCGTCCACGGGCTGGAACTTGGCGGTGGTGGAACCCAGGGCTGCGCCGCCCTCTCCGTCCTCGCCGGAGCCGCCGCCGGTGATGAAGTCGATGGTCTTCTGGTGGGACTCCTTCACCAGCTCGATGTCGCGGAGGTCCTGGCTGGGGGTTACGCCGGTCATGTCCACGATCTCCACCGTGGCGTCGGTGACATGGTTGTTCTGATCCAGCGTGAGGTCAAAGCGGGCGATGTCACGGCCGCCGTTGCGCACGCCGCCGATGACGGTATCGCCCTGCGTCTCACTGACCACCACATGGTTGTGGGCCACCTGGAGCACATCAATCTCGGGGTTATCGTCCAGGATCTTCTGGGCGGAATCAGAACCGCCGTCTTCATCGAACTCGGCATACATGCCCATGTGGGCGGAGACCACGATCACGTCGGCGCCGTCGCCGATCTCGGCGATGGCATTCTTGACGGCGGTATTGGCGGCCTCGTAGGTACAGGCCTCCACGCCCTCCTTGCCGCCGTCCCAGATGGGCACGTCGGGGGTGACCACGCCGATGACGGCTACCTTCACGCCGTCCTTCTCCACAATGGTCCAGCCCGCGCCGGTGACAAAGCCGCCGGAGGCGTCCTTGACATTGGCGGCCAGGACGGGGAACTGTGCCTGAGAAAGGATCTTCTGCATGGTGTCGATGCCCCAATTGAACTCATGGTTGCCCAGGGTCATGGCGTCATAGCCCATGTAGTTCATGGCGGCCACGACGGGGTGGGGCTCTTCGGGAATCTTGTTGTAGATGTCGTCGGTCATAATGGTGCCCTGAATGTCATCCCCGGCGTCGATGAGGATGGTGTTCGGGTTCTCGGCGCGCACCTGTTGGATATAGGTGTACAGGCGGGCCATGCCGTTGTTGTCGGTCTCCTTGCTGTCCTCGTAGCTGAAGCCCCAGATATTGCCGTGCATATCCGAGGTGCCTAGGATGGTGATGTGCTTTTCCCCTTCGGCGGCAAAGGCCGCGGAGGGCAGCAGCGCCAGCACCATGACCAGGGCCAGCAGGACGGAGAGCAGTTTCTTGCCGTGCTTCATGTGTAGAGTCTCCTCCATTCAAAAAAGATACCTTTATTTTAGCACTGCCGGTCAGGAAATACAAGAAAGCCGGGTCCGTCCGGCACCCTCTTCTGAAAAGGCTTGGAAGGGGAAATCTGTGAGAGAAAAAGCACCGGGAGCGCCATTTGACGGTGAATAAGGCAACTTTTCGGACTGCTTAGGTTGAAGGAAGCACAGCAGCCTGCCGAAAAAGTTTTTCGGCAGGCTGGGCCGCCCCTGTTCGGGGCGCCGGGATAAATGCGGCAGGGACTTTCAGACGCTCGGGTTTTTGAGCAGGTCCTGTTCCTCGGGGTGCTGCGCAAACCATTTCACCGCGTAAGAACACACGGGAACGGCCTTGAGACCTCTGGCGCGGAAACGGTCCGCGGCGGCTTTGACCAGGTCCGCGGCGACGCCCCTCCCCTGGAGCTCAGGGGAGACATAGGTGTGATCGATGGACATGGCCCGGTCGGACCGCTGGTGAAACGTGATCTCTGCGGCCATGCGTCCGTGATCGTCGGTGAGATAAATGCGCTCGGCCTCATATCGAAATTCCATAGGGATGCCTCCGTTCCGCCGCGGATGAGGGCCCCGCGGCGTATTCTGGCAGCAGTATATCACACCCGCGCCGGTTTTCATAGCCCCCCACGATCCATCTGGAACCGGTTTTTGCCCGCACGTTTGGCCCGGTAGAGGGCGGCGTCCGCCCGGTCAAAGAGCTGGCTGTATTCTGCCGGCCCCTTACCGCAGGCGGCGCCGACGCTGCACTGGAACATGGGGTCCCCCTTCCGGCGGCACTTCAGGTTGCGGTAGAGCACGTGAAGGGCCTCCTCAGCGGTCCGGGGAGCGGTCCCGGGCAGAAAGACCACAAACTCGTCTCCCCCATACCGTCCGCACAGGGCACCGGGCCCAAAACTGCGGGACAGGATGGCGGCAAAGGCCAGCAGGACCTGATCCCCAAAGGTGTGGCCGTAGCGGTCGTTGAACCGTTTGAAGTCGTCCAGGTCGGTCACCAACAGGGCGTAGGTCTCCTCCGGCCCGGCGGCGGAAAGGTAGGTACGGACGTCCAGGCGAAAGGCGTCCTTGTTGAGAAGGCCGGTCATGGCCTCCCGCCGGGCCTGCTCCGTCAGCGTTTGGCAGCGCTCGGAGAGCTCCGCCTCCGCCCGCCGCAGGTCGCTGAGATCCAGAAGAAAGCACTCCAGATGTACCCCCAGCGCCTCCGTGTCCACCAGACCGGCGCACAGCGTGACCCAGAGGGGGGGAAGACTCCGCCGGAGCAGGCGGTATTCCGCCTTGATCCGACCGGCAGAGGCAAGGAGGGATTCCAGCGCGGCGAGGATGCAGGGGCGGTCCTCCGGGCAGAAGAGATCGTATAGCGCGCCGCCGGAGGCCTGGATGAGGGCCTCGGCGCTCTCCCAGCCGGTCAACGCCAGCAGCCCGGGACTCAGCCGCAGCAGGGACCAGTCGGGCAGGGCCGCCGCCGCCGTGCCTCCGGGCAAAATGTCGGAAGCCGAAGGATAGACGCGCCCCTCTACAATGGCGCGGTCAATGGAATCCGCCACGATATCTCCTCCCTTTCACGTGGAATGTTACCCCACAATACCACACCGGAGGGGTCGAAGCGGCGGGAGAAGGGTCGGGACGGAAGCTCACCGGGACAGGGGGAATTCCACCTCCACGGTAAAGAGATCGGCGTCGGTGCTTACCCGCAGGGCGCCCCCGCAGGCGGCAGTGAAACTGCTGGCGATGGCCAGGCCCAAGCCGCTGCCTCCATCGGTGCGGCTCTGGTCGCCCCGGACGAACCGGGCGGTAAAATCCACGCCGGGGGGAAGCTCTGTGCGGGAGATGTTTTTGAGGCGTACCGTGGCGGCATCTTTGCCCGCATCCAGGGTCACGTAGACTCTGGAGCCCTCCAGCGAGTATTCCAGCACGTTCTGGACAAGGTTCTGAAACACGCGGTAGAGACGGTCTCCGTCGGCTGTGATCCATACGGGCGCCTCCGGGAGCTCGGTACGGAAGGTAAGGGAGCTCTGGGAGACCGCCTCGTCCATGTCGGCCAGCGTTTGGCGGAGAAGCTTCCCCAAGTCCAACCGCTCCGTGTGGAGGGAGAGCTCTCCGGAGGCGGCCTTGCTCACTTCGAACACATCCTGGACCATGACGCTGAGCCGCTGGGCTTTGTCGTTGAGGATGCGGATATAGTCCTGCACATGCTCAGGCAGGTCCTCCTCCTCACGGAGCAGCTCGGCATAGCTGATGACCGAGGTGAGGGGAGTCTTGAGATCGTGGGAGACGTTGGCGATGAGCTCTACTTTCATCCGCTCGCTCTTCATCCGCTCCTCCAGGGCGGCACGCATCCCCTGATGGATACCATTGAGGTCCTCCGCTGCCTGCCGGAGATCGGAGTCCGCAGGCAGTTCCAGCGGAGCGGTCAGGTCTCCGCTCCGGACGGCGGAAAGCCGGGCAGTGAAGGGGCCGAGCTGCCGGAGCAGGTCCCAGCCCCTGCGCAGAAGCCAGACCATGGGGGCCAGGAGCAGCAAGACGAGGGCGGTGGCCAGAAGCAGGGAAAAGAAGCGCTGGCGCCAGAAGTTAAAATAATAGAAAAGAACGTTATAAAACAACAGGTATAGGAGAAACCATGCCGCGATACTGAGCAGGAGGATACAGACCGCCGCCGCGAGCCCCCGCCGGAGGAAGCGGCGCTGAAGGGGAAGGGCGAGTTCGGCAGCGGAGAGGGCGGCGCGGAGCTTGCGGAGGGCCCGGCCGACCCGTCCCGCCAGGGCGCAGCACAGACTGTGGCGCCAGGGCTTCTCATTATGCCGCAGGTCACAGCCCGCCAGATAGAGCAGCCAGGGGTACGCCAGACAGAACGTCGCTGCTACGGCCAGAGCGGCTGCATAAGAGAAGAAAGCGCGCGCAAAGAAACCAAGGCAGAACAGCGGTGCCAGCAAAGGGGGAGCGGCGACCGCCAGGACCTTGCACTCGAACCAGACCGGTCCCGTGCGCCGGGCCAGGGCCAGGCGGGCCTCCCGGCGGGCATCCCGCCATAAAAAGGCCAGGAGCAGCAGAAGAAGGGCGAGGCCGAGCACGGCGCATTCCCCCAGGTAGAACCAGCGGGCTATGGTCAAGCCCTGCTGGAGCTCATAGAGACTGCTGTAACAGCCCCGGACGCGGACCGGCTGGGCAATGGCGGCCAGATAGACCCGGATGTCACCGTCCCCCTCTTCCGCCGGACGGTTGCTGTAACCCGGCACGTCCCAGAGGCTGTCCGGCGTATAGACGCCGTCGCCATAGATGTCCAGCGCCTCCCCGTCCTTGTGGATGGAGACGCGACCGCCGTCATAGGTCAGGGCGAAGTTGTACCCGACGGGAGGCCCGCCGGCGAGCGCCGTCTCTGTGTTGCTGTACACGGTCTGCCAGGCGCCGGAGGCGGAGCGTATCATGAGCTGGCAGAGCAGATTGCTGCCCTCCTCTTCCATGGAGTACCAACTGCTCTTGTCGGCGCTCCGGGCCAGCCGGAGCGCCGACTCCAACTGATCTTCGATTTCCCGCCGGAAGAGGGCTGTGTTCTGATAGTCGGCCTGGAACGCGTCCTGGGGGCTGTAGCCGCCGGGAAGAAGCACCGCCCCGGCAAACACCGCGCCGGCGAGCCCCACCAGCAAAAGGTCCACCCCCAGTACCAGGGCCAGCAGACTAAGTCTTTTTTTCCATCTTGTAACCAATTCCCCACACCACCTTCAGATATTCCGGCTGCCTGGGATTGAGCTCGATCTTTTCCCGAATCCGGCGGATATGGACCATCACGGTGTTCTCGGGGGCATAGCACTCCCCTTCCCACACCCGGCGGTAGATCTCCTCGGCCGGAAAAATGCGTCCCAGGTTCCGCATCAGCAGGTCCACGATCCGGGTCTCGGTGGCGGTGAGGCGCACCGGCTCTCCGTCGGCGGCCAGCACCAGATCCCCGGGGCGGTAGACGAGCCGCCCGTTGACGATCTCGTCCTGCCGGGCCTCTCCGTGGACATCCCCCAGTCGGGTGTACCGCCGGAGCTGACTGCGGACCCGGGCCGCCAGCTCCTGGGGGCTGAAGGGCTTGGTCACATAGTCGTCCGCGCCTACCGAGAGGCCCAGGATCTTGTCCGTCTCCTCGCTGCGGGCGGAGAGGACGATGATGGGCAGATTCCGCCTGTCCCGGATCCGCATGACGGCGGAGAGGCCGTCCAGCCGAGGCATCATCACGTCGATGAGCAGCAGCTGCACCGCCGGGTCCATGACCCGGTCCAGGGCCTCCATACCGTTGTAGGCCCTGATTACCCGATAGCCCTCTTTCTCCAGCAGGATGGCGATGGCGCCCACGATCTCCCGGTCGTCATCCACCACTAAAATGGTCTCATGCATGGTCGAACCCTCCCAAAGCCGGTCTTTAGCATAGCAGGAAACTCTTACGGACCCGGCGACAAAATTCTTACAGATCTCTTACAGCATCAGTAGGAATAGCAGCTGAGCACCAGTTCGCGCAGCTGTGTCAGGTCCCCGCCCGGCATCCGGAACTGACGTTCCCTCAGGTGCTCCAGCACAAGATCGTTGAGGCTGTGATAGGTGTAATAGGTGACATGCGGGCGGCAGAGCGCGCCAGGCAGAGCTTTTTCCGTGACGCCGATCAGAATGGGGTCCTGAAACATCCGGGCGTAGCGCTCCAACTGTGGCGTGGGGTCCGCGTCCCCCAGTTTGAGCTCGAAGAGGACCGCGCGGTCTCCCTTCATGGCCAGAAGATCGACCCGGCCCCCGTCGGGCAGTAAGTACTCCTGACCCAGCAGACGGTATGTGGGGAAGAGGTCGGAAAAGCTGTCCATCATCCGGACCTGGAGTTGGCGCTCAGAGTAGTGGCGGTAGGTCCCCATGGGCAGGAAATAGGCATAGGGCAGGAGCATCTTCTGAAGAGAAAGAATGGAGAAGTCCCCAAAACGTCCCCGAAAAAAATCCAGCAGGGAGAGGATCGCCTTGAGCTCGAGGGGGTAATAGCAGGTGCCGCACCGCTGGGCCACCTCCTGAAAGAGCTGCTCGAACGCCGGCTCCGGGGGCAGCCGGTGCAGGAAGCTCCACACGGGGAGAGCGATGCAGTCCCGATGTGCGGCAGACATGCCGGGGACGCCGTGGGCAAAGAAATGGAGCAGGTCCCCGGAGAGAACAGACCAGCCTTCCATAGCCACCCCTCCTTATAGCCAGGCGCGCTGGAGGCGGCGAAAGGCAGAAATCATATCCGCCACCTTGAGACGGGCGTATCCCATGACCAGGGTGGGAGGCGCGTCGGGCGGCGGCGGAGTGAGACAGCAGTCGGAGAGCGGGTACACCGCCACCCCGTATTCCGCCGCCCGGCGGACCAGCGTCTCCTCACTGAGACCGTTTTCCATGCGCAGGAGCATGTGGAGCCCGGCATCCGCCCCGGACAGGGTCCCGGGGATGCCGAAGTCACGGACGCAGGCGGCCAGAGCGGCCTTGCGGTCCCGGTACTCCACCCGCATCCGGGCGATGTGACGCTCGAAATGCCCTCCCTCCAGGAAGCGGGAGAGGGTGTACTGCTCAAAGGAGGGGACCGTAGAGGAGTAGAAGAGAAAATCGCGACGGTAGCGCTCCGCCAGATGGGGGGGCAACACCATATAGCCGATGCGCAGGGAGGGGGCCAGACTCTTGGCAAAGGTATTGAGGTATACCACTCTCTCCCCGCCGTCCAGACTCTGGAGGGCGGGGATGGGACGACCGGAAAAGCGGAACTCGCTGTCGTAATCGTCTTCAATGATGTACCGCTCCGGGATCTCGGTAGCCCAGGAGAGGAGCTCACGCCGCCGCCCCACGGGCATGACAGTGCCCAGGGGATAGTGGTGGGAGGGGGTCACGTGGACCACCCTGGCGCCGGACCAGCGCAGGGCATCCACACGCAGCCCCTGGTCGTCCAGCGGAATGGGGCAGACCAGGGCCCCCTGATGGGCCAGAATACGGCTCACCTTCAGGTAACCGGGGTCCTCCACTGCGTACCCTCCCTCACGGCCCAGGAGCTGAAAGAGGATGCCGATGAGATACTCCGAACCGGCTCCCACCACCACCTGATCGGGGTTGGCGGTGATGCCCCGGAAATCATGGAGATATTGGACGATGGCCGCCCGCAGGGCAGGGACGCCCTGGGGCTCGATGGCGGAAAGAAGTCCGCTGTCCTCCCGGGTGAGCACTTGGCGCATCAGCTTGGCCCAGGTGGAAAAGGGAAAATGGACGGCGTCCACAGCGTTGGTGGCAAAATCATACTCCGGAACGGGGGCGGCCGCCGCCTCCGAAACAGGCACGGAGGGCGCCTGTTGGGCTGGGGGTGAGGCGATCTCCAGAGGCGAGACAAAAAAGCCGCGCTTGGGTTCGGAGCGGATATAGCCCTCGGCCAGAAGCTGGCCATAGGCACCCTCCACCGTCACCACGCTCACCTTGAGGTGGGCGGAGAGGGCGCGCTTGGAGGGCAGCTTTTCACCGGCTATCAGGGAGCCGGACTCGATGTCGCGGCGGAGCTGGAGATAGAGCTGTTCATAGAGCGGGCGGCCCAGCGAGGGGTCCAGTACGGGCGTCAGCATGGTCGACCTCCAATCTGACCTTGTAAGAATAAAGAAGGATCTTATGGGGAATAAGGTCAGATTTGATTATACCGGAGGAAGGCGGCGGATGCAAGGCCGGGACAAAAAATCCGCCCCCTCCATAACAGAGGGGGCGGATATCGGACATAGGGAAGGATTTACTTCTTGGAGTAGTCGTAGAAGCCCTTGCCGGTCTTGCGGCCGAGGTAGCCGGCGCGGACCATCTTGCGGAGGAGGAGAGAAGCGCGATACTTGGAGTCGCCGGTCTCCTGGTAGAGCACGTCCATGA
>Ga0129308_1000173_pt1 | contig 112186 bp, 114 predicted proteins | sample L827metagenome_FD_94440 | JGI IMG/M metagenome (GOLD analysis project Ga0129308, IMG submission 94440) | Ring-tailed lemur group fecal microbial communities from Wisconsin, USA - L827 metagenome | ecosystem: Host-associated > Mammals > Digestive system > Large intestine > Fecal | place: USA...
ACAGTAGAACAATTAAAAACTCTCATCTGGAGGTATTTCATCAGCTATTGGAATAACCGTAGAACCTGCTCTGCTAATGGTGGATTACCTCCAATGGTTAAACGACAACAATACTATGCTTCGTTGCAAGAGGCAGCATAAGGTCGAACATTCTTGAAAAAAAGTGTAAACTAATATTGACAATATCAGCCAAAGGGGAGCAATGAATTATGCAGTGACAAAAGAAAGACTAACCCGCTTTGGATTAGTTTCAATGTTAGATTACTACACCGAAAGGTGTGTTACTTGTTAAGTTGATTGAACCGCCGTGTACCGGACGGTACGCACGGTGGTGTGAGAGGTCGGGAAAATTTATTTAATTTTCCCTCCTACTCGATTTTTTCTATTAATCATTATCTATAGACCTATTATACAATTTTACAACCTATGATTTCAATTTGAACAGATACACATTCGTGCAAAATCAGCACGAAGACATTTTCAATATAAAAAAGAACTTAACACAAAATCGTGAAAAGTTCTTTTCGCTAATTTTTCAAATACTACAACAGACTATTCGCTTACATCATTCAACTTCAACTATATGTATCTTGCCAATACATTGCTTAAGTCCTTCTCTTTTTCTTGATATATTTGTCCAGCAAAAAACGCTGTCAACACCATTTCTAAACTATTTGCTTCATGACATCTATATTTCAAAAAATAGAACAACGATTCAGAAAAAGACTTTAATCCATCATTGTCTCTAAGAAGAATGGGTGTCTCATTATTTCCACTCATAAAATCCATAATATATGCTAATACAAAGCGTTCATTGATATACATCAATTCCTTTTCTTGTTCTAACACCTGTATAGGTTTTCTTTTTAAAATCCAAAATGATACATATGCTACTATTTTTATACTATTCACATGTTCAATACCATGAAAAAGCTTTAAACGTCTTATATCTTCAAAATAATCAACAAGCATATAGCCTAACCCCAGCTCATTCACAATTACTTTGCCTTCTAAGTCAGCTTTTTTGATAAAATCATTCATGTCATTCAATAAAGCTGTAAATCTTTTTTCAAACTTATCATTTTTCTGACTAAACTGTTGCAAAAGCAAATCAGCTTTTACAAATTCTGAATGAATGTTATTCATACTTTCCCTCCAAATCTCTTAATCGCTTCATCATTTCTGGAGTTAAAGACTTTCTAAATTTTTCACTTTGTATTTTATCATCATAACTATTTCCTTTATTTATAAGAGTGTGTACTAAGACATATGATAAATCCATTAATGAAACAAAAGCTGCTGCCTTTTTAGCTGAATCAGAAGATGTTTTTAAAATAACTAATTCAGAATTAACTCTATCATCTATATTCTCTGAAGCAATCCTCCTATTTTTTATAATACCAGAAAATATTGAGCAATAATTTCTCACTATTAAAACAAGAGATAAAGCTACAAAACCTATTATTGCTGCCATTTTAATTATTTCCATCTATTTCACCTCCCAAATTTCCTTTATATATTTACTGGCTGAAAGCACAAACATCAATATGAAATACCCTAAATTAAGCCCAAATACAACATCCATGTTCATATTAGAATTTGCATCTTTCTGTATTATTACTATTGTATACACAATTGCTCCCAAAATAAGTAAAATCAAATTAAGCATCCAATCATCTTGTTCTTTATACATAAAATCATTCATTGCTGTAATTGTAAATGAAATTCCAACAAACATAATACTAATATCACAAAACAATTTGTAAAACATTGTTTCCAAATTACCACCACTTATTAAATCCCAAAATGGTAAAGCCATAAGTGGCAGAAGGGAAATTGCTATACCAAACAGCCAGACTTTAAATTTTCTCTTTGAACTTTTTAATTTTTGTTTATTCTGTTTTTCCACTTTCTTTTCATCAGCAACAGCCATAACTTCTCTAACGTTTCTCATTTTTCTAATCCCCAATGTGAAAATTTTCCTATAACTATATGTATAATACTATATCTTTAATGCAATGACAAGTGCAAATATTTTTTAAACGTAGCGATTTTCCTTTATCTATTATATGCAATGAAAAATCTTTTCCAAACTTTTTCAGTACGCCATTCCCTCAAAAAGTACACCATTTCATACGCCATTTTGGGGCAAAAGTACACCATTTTTACACCATTTTGCCCCAAATTTATAAGAAAATGTAAGAATTTATAAGAAGACCGTCCCAAAGTCAAAAGCCCTGAAACCCTTGATTTTACTGGCTATTTGCCTATAATCTCAGCAGTATCAATAAACTCAAACGGCGTCTGCTGGTATACATAATAATTCAACCAATTCGAATACAAAATATTCCCATGGGACCTCCACTGCAGCCGCGGCTTCTGGGTATCGTCATCCCCCGGATAATAATTCACCGGCATCTCAATCGGCAGTCCCTTTTCCTTGTCCCGCTTATACTCCTTATCTAAGGTAATGCGGTCGTACTCCGGGTGTCCCATGACAAAAATCCGCCTGCCCTCGTCCGCAATGGCAAGGAACACGCCAGCCACCTCAGACTCCGCTAAAATCGTCAGCTCCTTCACATTGCGGATTGCCTCGGCGCTCACCTCGGTATGCCTGGAATGGGGCGCCATAAAATAATCGTCAAAACCGCGCACCAGCGGCACCTTCCGGTTCATCACACGGTGCTCGAATACGCCGAACATTTTCTTCGGCAGCAGCGTTTTCTGCAGCCCATAGTGATAGTAAAGCCCCGCCTGAGCACCCCAGCATGAATGCAGAGTGGAAGTCACATGGGTTTTCGTCCATTCAAAAATCTCGCAGATTTCCTCCCAGTAATCCACCTCTTCGTACTCCATCTTTTCCACAGGCGCCCCGGTAATAATGAGTCCGTCAAAATATCGGTTTTTCACCTGCTCAAAAGTCTCATAAAATTTGTTCAGATGGCTCATGGATGTATTTTTGGATTCATGGGTGGAAACCGTGATAAAAGTCACCTCCACCTGCAGCGGTGTATTGGACAGGGAGCGCAGAAGCTGCAGCTCTGTCTCTTCTTTTAGTGGCATAAGATTTAAAATACCAATCTGAATCGCCCGTATATCCTGATGTGTCGCTCGTTTCTCATCCATAACAAAAATATTTTCCTTTTCTAGTATTTCCTTTGCCGGTAAATCGCTCTGTGTCTTTATTGGCATATCTATCCCTCTTCCCTTTTTACAAGTAACTTTCTTCTTACCGTCCATTCCCTGACAGGTATTGCAGTAACACTTCTTACCGTCCATTCCCTGGCGGATATTGCAGTAACACTTCTTACCGATTGATATTCAACATCCGGTATAATTCTTCCTCACTGATAACGGTAATTCCAAGCTGGTTCGCCTTATCCAGCTTGCTTCCTGCATTTTCGCCCGCAAGCACATAATCTGTTTTCTTTGAGACAGAACCGGAAACCTTTCCGCCGTACTTCTCAACCAGCTCTGCTGCCTCTTTTCTTCCAAGACTCGGCAGGGTTCCTGTCACCACCACGGTTTTTCCGGTCAATGCAGATTCTATTGTCTCAGCCTCCTGTGCCTCCATATTCACACCTAAGGTTTTTAACCGCTCCAGCATTTCCTGATTTTTTTCATTTTCAAAGAAAGTGCGGATACACTGGGCGCTGACCTCGCCGATATCATTTACCGCCGTCAGTTCTTCCGCCGTGGCATGTTCTAAACGCTCCATGGATTTGAAATATTTCATAATGGATTTTGCTGCCGCCTTTCCCACATTGGGAATACCAAAACCTGTCAGCAGCTTGTAGGCGTCATTCTGCTTTGCTTTCTCGATGGTGTCAAGCAGCTTGTCCGTATTTTTTTCTTTTCCGATAATTCCCTGCTCAATCAGTTCATCCCGGTACTTTTTCAATTCAAAAATATCTGCAACATCTTTAATATACCCCAAACGGACCAAATCTTCAATATAAACTGTACCGAAGCCCTTGATATCCATGGCGTCGCGCCCCACAAAATTAATGATGCGGCGTTCTAGCTGCGCCGGGCAGTTCGGGGAGGTACATTTAATGTCCGCCGTATCTTTTTCCCTCTCGGTCCTCGCACCGCACACCGGGCAGGTATCCGGAATCAAAAAACGTTTCCAGTCCGCCGGGCGCTTTTCCTTCTTTACCTCTTTGACCTTCGGGATGATTTCTCCCGACTTATATACCACAATCGTATCACCGATACCGATATCCAGGTCATCAATAAAATCCTGATTGTGCAGGGTTGCCCTCGAAACGGAGGTTCCGCAGAGACGCACCGGCTCAAAAATAGCGGTGGGGGTAATTCGTCCGGTTCTGCCTACCGAAAGCTCTATGTCAAGAAGTTTACTCTCCTTTTCCTCCGGCGGGTACTTGTATGCCACCGCCCATCTCGGCACTTTGGAGGTGCTTCCTAATTGTTCCCTGTCGGCATAGCTGTTGATTTTCACCACGGCGCCGTCTATATCATAAGCTAAATTTCCCCGGTTTTCCCCGATGGCGCAGATGGCGTCCCAGACCTCCTCCGCTGTCCGGCAGACTTTATAATCGTCAATGACGGTAATGCCCTGTTTTTTCAAAAACTCATACCCCTCCGTGTGGGTGGCAAATTCCATGCCCCGCACCTGCTGGATATTAAAAATAAACATGGAAAGCTCCCTCTCCTTTGTGACACTGCTGTCAAGCTGGCGTAAGGTTCCGGCTGCACAGTTTCTCGGATTGGCAAAGGGCTTTTTCCCCAACAGCTCCTGCCGCTCATTGACCCGTTCAAACGCCTCGTTTTTCATATAGACTTCCCCGCGGATTTCTAAATATTCCGGGGCGTCCTTCAATTTCTTTTTCACATCGCTGATGACCTTGGCGTTTGCCGTTACATCTTCGCCGAAGTTCACGCCGTCCCCACGGGTCAGCGCCAACGCAAGATTTCCCTGCTCATAGCGCAGCGCCATGGAAAGCCCGTCAATCTTATATTCCACCACAAATTCAGGATTGTCTAACTGCTCCCGCATCTGCTCTACAAATTCACAGACTTCCTCCTTGGAAAAAACATCCTGCAAACTTAACATGGGAACATTGTGCGCCACCAGCACCCCCGCCGTCCGCTTTGCCGTACCTCCCACGCGCTTTGTGGGGGAATCCTCCGTCACCAGTTCGGGGTGCTCCTTTTCTAACTTTTTCAGTTCCTGCATCATCATGTCAAATTCATAATCTGTAATCTCAGGACTGTCCTGATTGTAATAGCGGTCACTGTGATAATTTATTTTTTCCCGCAGCTCTTTGATTTGCTCTTCTACTGTCATGGTTTCCTCCGTCTTTTTCCGGTATGATGGTTGTATTTGATGAATTTTTAATTAATTCTAACAGTCTGCGATACTCTTCCCCTGTCACCTCGCGATAGGTTCCACTTTTTAAGTTGCCCAATTCAATATTCATAATACGGGTTCTGACTAATTTTTCCACCCGATATCCGAAATATTCGCACATGCGGCGTATCTGGCGGTTCAGCCCCTGGGTCAGAATAATTTTAAACTGCCGTTTTCCCGTCTGCTCCACTCTGCATTTCCGGGTTGTGGTCTGCAGCTCCACCAAAGGCACGCCTCCCGCCAGCCCTCTTAAAAAACTGCCCGTCACCGGCTTATTGACCGTCACAAGGTATTCCTTTTCGTGCATATTTCCGGCGCGCATAATGCGGTTGACAATATCCCCGTTATTGGTCATCAACAGCAGCCCTTCCGAATCCTTGTCCAGCCTTCCCACCGGGTAAATCCGTTTGGGATAGCCGATAAAATCCACCACATTATTTTTTTCCCGTTTCTCAGCGGTGCAGACGATTCCCACCGGCTTATGAAACGCCAGCAAAATCATTTCCTCTTCCTTTTCTACCGGCTTTCCAAGAAAAAGTACCTGCTGCCCCGGAAAAACCTTTGTCCCCATCTCCGCTTTTTTCCCGTCAACGGTGACATTTCCCGCCTCCACCTGGCGGTCCGCCTCTCTTCTCGAACACACTCCGGCTTCGCTGAGATATTTGTTGATTCTCACTCCATTTTCGTCCATCTGCACATTCTCTCCAAATTTTCCTGCCATCCTATTTCCGCCGCATTTCCTGCAAAATCCATGGCGCTTAAAATCTTTCCGGCAGCCTCTTTCCATATGGAAAAACGGAGACTTCTCAGGTAAAAGTCTCCGCTTCCGCTCATTTCACATCTTATCTTACTGCAACAGGTCCGTCTTAATATACCCCGTCTCCCCGTTCCAAGTCACTTTTGTCCAGCCCTCTGCATAGCTCATAACGACTGTTACTTTTTCTCCTGCAAAAGCAGTTCCAATCTTATCGGAAGTCTCACTCATACCGGAACGAATATTGGTAGAGCTAGACAGCGTAATCACCTGTCCCTCTGTCAAAGCCCCTGCTGTATTGTCAGAAGTATCAGCGCTGTCCGTCTGCGGCGCTTCTGTGGTCAGATACTCCGTCTTGATGTATCCGGTTGTCCCACCGTAATTGACGATACTCCATTCTCCGTCTGTTCCGGTCCTGCCGATGGCAGTGCCCTTTTCCACTGTTCCTAATTTTTCGGAGGAAGTGTCCGCAGCCGCTCTGACATTTACCTTATCTACCGTATATACTGTCTCTGTTTTATCCTCTGTCTGCTCCGAATCCGTGGTTTCTGTTTCCTCCGGCGTCTCGGTGCTCTCCGTCTCTTCCGGCGTCTCTGTTTCCTCCGGAACCTCCGTCTCGTTCTCCGCATTCTGGGCAATAATATTCTGCTTCCATGTGGTGATTGCCGCAGGAAGTTTCACATTAATCACATCCGCTAAAGCGGTATCTGCCGTCACTGCCTCGTTGTATTTCGCCTGAATCTCCTGTTTAAGCGCTATAAAATCCGCACTTTCCTCATATTTATCAATCAGACTCTGCACACTGGTGTCCACTGCGTTTTCTTTAATCTTGGAGTTATACTGGCTGTAGAGGTTATCAATACACAGAGAGCCGTCCTCATTGGTTCTGACATAGAAGAAATCTAACCCCGGCGCCATCGTCTCTGCATCTGTAAACTTAATTTCAATAAATACAGATACCAGATAGGAATTATCGTCCAATCCACGCTTGGTATAACACTTGATATTCTCGTAACTGTCCACGTATTTACTGTATTCTGCAATGTAACTCTTCTCATTTTCAGATATCGGAGAAGCAATGGCAGCGATGGTATCCACGTCTCCTGCTGCATAAGCGGTAAAATACTGATTAATCAGGGCATTTACGTCCTCGTGGGCATCCACTTCATATGCCTCTTCCGTTTCACTCTCCGCCTCGGTAGCGATGACATTTTCCTTGCCGTCTCCGCTGTTTTTCGGCGCTCCGCAGTTGACTAATACCAAAACCAATACTATAAATAAAGCACCCGCTGTAAAATACCGGATATTCTGTTTTACGAATGCTAAAAGGTCGTTGTTTTTATGATTATCGTTGTTCGCTGTATTTTCTGAATTATCTTTTCCTTTAGAAAAAGCCATTTTATCTACCATACCTTTCTTTCACATATCATCAAATAGTAACTAAAAAAATGCGCCCGGCGGGAATCGAACCCGCATTGCTGGAGTCGGAGTCCAGTGTTCTATCCATTAGACTACGGTCGCCTGTTCATGTAAGAAAGTATGTGTAACTTTTTTTAACGCATGTTCTATCATAGCAGACATAAAAATAATTGTCAACAAAAAAACCGGAAAGCATGAAAACTTTCCGGTCATAAAATTTCTATTTTCCCAGTCTGCCTCTCTGACAGCGCCAGTTTATGCCTTGGCTCAGTCTGCCGGAATGCCGTGTTCTTTGTGAATCATCTCATTCATTTCCCGGAGTACCTCTGCGGATTTTTTCAGCTGCGCCTGCTCCTCCTCATCTAATGAAATGGGAATCACGTCCTCCACGCCGTCTTTTCCCACAATGGCGGGCATACTGATAACAAGGTCCTCCATGCCGTACATTCCGTGCATCATAGACGACACCGGAAGAATGGATTTTTCATCCCGGATGATGCACTCACAAATCCGTTTCACCGCCATGGCAATGCCGTAATAGGTGGCGCGTTTCCGCTCAATAATTTCATAGGCGCTGTTTTTCACTTCCTCGTAAATCCTGTTTTCCGATTCCTCATGAAAAAAATGTCCCCGCATTTCGCAGAAATCACTGAGCTTTACCCCGGACACATTGGCATTGGACCATGCCGCAAGCTCGCTGTCTCCGTGCTCCCCGATAATAAAAGCATGGACGCTGCGGTTATCTACCTTTAAATGCTCCCCAATCAGATATTTTAGCCGCGCCGTATCAAGCACCGTACCGGAGCCAATCACCCGGTGCTCCGGGAAACCGGAAAGCTTTAACGTGGTGTAAGTTAAAATATCCACCGGATTGGACACCACAAGAAGAATCCCTTCGCAATTCCTCTTCGCAATCTCCGGTATAATGCTTTTAAAAATCTCCACGTTTTTATGAATCAAATCCAGCCTGGTCTCTTCCGGCTTCTGATTCGCCCCCGCCGTAATGATAATCACTCCCGCATCCACAATATCATCATAATCCCCGGCATAGAGCTTAATCGGTCTTGCAAAAGGCAGCCCATGGCTGATATCCATCGCCTCCCCCTCAGCTCTCGCCCTGTCCACATCAATCATCACCATCTCCGAAAAAATGCCGCTCTGCATCAGCGCAAACGCCGCCGAAGAACCCACAAATCCACAGCCAATCATCGCTGCCTTCCGAATGTTTACCTTAGCCATAATTTCCTCCATTTCTGTACTGTCTATTTCCCATATGCCGCATAGCATATTTTTCTGCAGTAAAATCTACAGCTTTACCATAGTGTTCCCAATTTGAGTTCTTTCTATAAGCTTCTATTTTTCATCACAATGCAGTTTTATCGGTTCTGTTGAAACATCAAGATATGCGTCATCTTCCCAGAAACAAACCTGACATATATCATACTGCCCCCGTGAATCTAACGTCCGATATCCGCAACATAAACATTGATATTTTTTCATCTCTTCCTCCCGCATTCAAGAACATATATTCGATTTTTATATTTACATTTTATCACCATCTGTTATAATTATATATAGAAAACAGTATATTAGGAACCAAGCGGGCTGTCACAACCGTCATTCAGCAGTTTGCCCCCAATATAATCATAACCCAAAACATAAAAGAAAATATGAAAGGAGTCCCCCACCTATGCCCGCACCCATCATCTACCACATCGACGTCAACTCCGCCTACTTAAGCTGGGAAGCCGCACGCCGGTTAGAAGAAAACCCGGACGCACTGGATATCCGCACCATTGCCTCCGCCATCGGCGGCAACGAAGAAATGCGCCACGGCATTGTCCTCGCCAAATCTCCCCTTGCAAAAAAATACGGCGTCGTCACCGGAGAGCCCCTCGTCCACGCCAGACGGAAGTGCCCCGATTTGGTGACCTTTCCTCCTGATTTTGAACTTTACGCCAAGCGTTCCAACGAATTTATGGCATTGCTGAGGGAATACGCCCCGGAGGTGGAGGCCTACAGCATTGACGAGGCATTCTGCGATATGACCGGCACAGGAAGCCTCTACGGTGACCCGGTGGAATTTGCCCATACCTTAAAGGACAAAATCCGCACCGAGCTTGGCTTTACCGTCAACATCGGCATTTCCTCCAACCGCCTGTTAGCAAAGATGGCTTCTGATTTTGAGAAACCGGATAAGGTCCACACCCTTTTCCCGGAAGAGCTGCCGGAAAAATTCTGGCCCCTTCCCATCGAAGATTTATTTTTTGTAGGAAAATCTACTGCAAAAAAACTGCGCTCCTTCGGCATCCGTACCATCGGAGACCTGGCAAACAGCGAGCGGGACACCATCGTTTCCCTGCTCAAAAGCCACGGCGATACCATCTGGCACTATGCCAACGGCATTGAGATTACGGAGCTGAGCCACGAAGCCCCCATGAACAAGGGTTACGGCAATTCCATCACCATCCATTATGACGTTACGGATTCGGACACCGCCAAAAAAATACTGCTTTCTCTCTGTGAAACAGTAGGCGCCCGCATCCGCAATGCAGGCGCCTATATCAGCGTAGTTCAAATACAAATTGTAGACAGTGAATTTCACCAGCGCTGCTGTCAGACAACACTGCCTTCCTCCACCAATATTACCGAAAAAATTTATGACGCCGCCTGCAGCCTCTTTGACCGTTTATGGGACCACTCCCCCATCCGTCTGTTAGGCGTTTCCACCAGCAAAGCCACTACAGAAAGCTACGAACAGTACAGCCTTTTTGACTCAGAAAAAAGCGAGCGTCTTGCGAAGTTAAATTCCGCCGTAGACAGCATACGCAGACGTTTCGGAGAGGATTCTGTCAAGCGTGCTTGTTTTATCGAACCCTCTGCCGAGGATAAACGCTCTGCCGGAAGTATGCCTGATACGAAGGACAGCTAAGCCACGTCCTCAAACTGTGAATTATACAGGTTTGCATAAAATCCGTCCGCAGCCAGAAGCTCCTGGTGATTCCCCTGCTCCACAATGTCGCCGTCCTTCATAACCAGAATCAGGTCTGCGTCACGAATCGTAGAAAGCCTGTGGGCGATGATAAAGCTGGTTCTTCCCTTCATCAGGTTATCCATAGCCTTCTGGATGGCAATTTCCGTTCTGGTATCTACGGAAGAGGTGGCTTCGTCTAAGATTAAAATCTTATTGTCCGCCAGAATAGCTCTTGCAATGGTAAGCAGCTGTTTCTGTCCCTGGGACACATTGCTGGCGTCCTCATTTAATTCCATCTGGTAACCGCCGGGCAGAGTCCGGATAAAGTGGTCTGCATGTGCCGCCTTTGCCGCCGCAATCACCTCTTCATCGGTGGCGTCTAATCTGCCGTAACGAATATTTTCCATAATCGTTCCTTTAAACAGCCAGGTATCCTGCAGCACCATGCCGAAGGCGTCCCTCAGTTCCCTGCGGTTGAAATCCTTTACATTATGCCCGTCAATCTTGATTGCCCCGCCATTGACGTCATAGAAACGCATCAGCAGCTTCACCATAGTGGTTTTTCCTGCTCCGGTAGGACCTACAATGGCAATCTTCTGCCCCTGTTTTACCTTTGCGCTGAAATCCTTAATAATCATCTGCTCCGGATTATAACCGAAGCTTACATGCTCAAACTCCACATTTCCAATGACAGTATTCACATCCACTGCATGCTCCGTCACCTGGTCTTCCTCTTCTTCCTCTAAGAACTCAAAAACACGCTCCGTCGCCGCCGCCATGGACTGAAGCTGGTTCGTCACCTGCGCAATCTGGGTAATGGGCTGGGTAAAATTCTTCACATACTGGATAAATGCCTGGATATCTCCAATGGTAATCACATTTCGGATTGCCAAAAGCCCTCCGGCAAGCGCCACTGCCGCATAGCCTAAATTGCCGACAAAACTCATAATCGGCTGCATCATGCCGGACAAAAACTGGGATTTCCATGCAGAATCATATAAAACATTGTTGATACGGTCAAATTCCTCAATCGTATCTTTTTCCCGGTTAAAGGCTTTGATTACCAGATGTCCGCCGTAAACCTCTTCCACCTGTCCGTTAATATGACCCAAATATTCCTGCTGGGAACGGAAAAATTTCTGGGAATGCTTCACCACCACAGAAATCAACGCCATGGAAACAGGAAGTATCACAATGGCAATCAGGGTCATCAATGGGGAAATACTGAGCATCATGATAAATACGCCCACCATAGTGGCAATGGAGGTAATCAGCATCGTGATACTCTGGTTCAGTCCCATTCCCAACGTATCCACATCATTGGTGATACGGGATAACACCTCTCCGTAGGTTCTGCTCTCAAAATATTTCATCGGCATACGGTTGATTTTTTCCGAAATCTCTTTTCTGAGGCGATAACAGATTTTCTGGGTAATTCCCGTCATAATCCAGCCCTGAATAAAGTTGAAAATGGCGCTGCCAAGATATAATGCCAGTACAAAGAGCAGTATTCTTCCTATTTTACCAAAATCAATGCCTCCGGTGCCGGAAATCTTTGCCACTAAGCCTTCCGACAGCGCAGTGGTGGCACGCCCCAAAATCTTTGGTCCCGCCACATTAAATACGGTAGAGCCCACCGCAAAAAGCAGAACCACAATGATTGCCGCTTTATATTTTCCGATATAAGCGATTAGTTTTCTTATGGAGCCTTTAAAGTCCTTCGCTTTCTCTCCCGGCTGCATTCCGCCGCCCATGGGTCCTCTTCTTCTGTTTGTACGCGTTTCGTTACTCATGGTCAGACACCTCGCTTTCCTCTAACCCAAGTTCTTTTGCAGAGAGCTGTGATTTTGCAATCTGCTGATAAGTCTCGCAGGTTTTTAACAATTCCTCATGGGTTCCCTTTCCCACAATCTTTCCATCATCCAGCACTAAAATCTGTTCCGCATGGAGAATGGTGCTGATACGCTGCGCCACAATAATCACCGTGCTGTCCTTCACCTTCTCTGCAAGGGCTTTCCGAAGCGCCGCATCCGTCTTTAAATCCAGTGCGGAAAAGCTGTCATCAAACACATAAATTTTCGGCTGTTTGGCTATTGCTCTGGCAATGGCAAGACGCTGCTTCTGTCCGCCGGAAACATTGGTTCCTCCCTGGGCGATGGCGCTGTCATAACCGTCGCTCTTTTCCTCGATAAAATCTGCCGCCTGTGCGATTTCGGCAGCTTCCCTCATTTCCTCATCAGTAGCATTCTGTCTGCCGAATTTCAGGTTTGAGGCAATGGTTCCTGAAAACAGCACACCCTTCTGGGGTACAAAACCGATTTCCTCCCGAAGCTCTGACATGGAAATATTGCGGATATCCTGACCGTCTAAGGTGATGGAGCCGTCAGTCACATCATAAAGGCGGGGAATCAGGTTTACTAACGTAGATTTTCCGCATCCGGTACTTCCGATAATCGCCGTGGTCTTTCCCGGTTCCGCCGTAAAATCAATCTGCTCTAACACATCTGCCTCTGCCCCCGGATAACGGAAATTCACATTTGTAAATTTCAGCACGCCCCGGTGAGATTTTAAGGTTTCCGGATTCTCTTTATCCATGATGGAAGAATCTGTGCTAATAACCTCGTCAATACGCTCGGCAGCCACAGCCGCACGGGGCAGCATAATGGACATCATGGTAAGCATTAAGAATGACATAACAATCATCATCGAATATGTGATAAACGCAGTCATCGCTCCCACCTGCATGGTTCCGGCATCGATTCTGTGAGCCCCGAACCACACGATACCTACCGTCAGGACATTCATAATCATCATCATACCCGGCATCATAAAGGTCATGACACGGTTGGTAAAAAGCATGGTTTTCGTCAAATCCTTATTGGCAATGTCAAACCGCTCTTCCTCTTTCTGTTCTCTGCCAAAGGCACGGATAACGGAGATTCCGGTTAAAATTTCTCTTGCCACCAGGTTAATGCGGTCTATCAGCTTCTGCATTAATTGGAATTTCGGCATGGCAACCGCTACCAGTACCATCACATAGCCTAAAATCACAAGAACTGCCAGCGCAATAATCCATCCCATTCCGGCTCCGGTCTGTACCACCTTTAAAATACCGCCGATGCCCAGAATTGGCGCATACGCCACCATACGGAGCAGCATAGCGGAAACCATCTGTATCTGCTGTATGTCATTGGTGCTTCGGGTTATCAGCGAGGCGGTGGAAAATTTATCCATCTCAGCATTGGAAAATCCCACAACCTTTTTGAATATTTTTCCACGCAAATCCCGTCCGATTCCGGCTCCGATTCTGGAAGCAAAAAAGCCTACCAGCACCGTGGCAATCCCCATAAGCAATGCCATCCCAACCATTTTTACGCCTGCCGACAAAAGATAGGACTGCTGTGTGTCCTCTATCTTTAACCCTGCCGCTTCATGACAGGATACTGCATAGGCAACCCCCATGGATTTTACCATGGAGCTTCCCATGGTATCTATGGTATTCTCCAACGTGCTGCGCATGTCAAGAATCTGTTCCTCTGTCATCTGTCCTGCCGCTTTCATGCCAGCAAAGAGCGGACGGATATCCACGCAGTTTTCTGTCACTGTATTTCCATCCTCATCCTCTGTTTCCCGCTCAAAGGTTTTTAACTCAATTCCCATAGATGCACCCAGCTGCTCCACCGTCATGGCGTCTAAGGCAGCGGCGTCCATGCCGGACTGCTCTGCGAGCATCTGCCGGAAGGTTCCCTCTTCCATGGCTGACATCTGGTAGTTTAACAGCAGCGGCAGCGTAAAGGTTTCGTCTAATTCATCTAAGGTATCTTCCTCTGCGGTAAGACGGTAATTTTCCCCGTCTTTCTCATAGCAGTTCTCCCACTGCATGCTTTCCTCTTCCGTCATAAACAGCTTTGCCAGTTCAAATTCCTCTCCGGTAACCGCCTCCGGAACCACATGCTCTACACCGCTGTTAATAATTCCCACATCAATGATATCTGAGGTATACGCCGGCAGTGACAAATCACACCATGCCTGCACCATCAGCAATGCAAGAACAATGATGATAGACTTCCAATAAGGAAGCATATTTTTAAATATTTTGCTCATCTTCCTGTTTCCTTTCCTTTTTCTTTATACGAAGCTCAATCTCCTCTTTCGTAATCAGGTAAATTTCATCCAGATATCCAATCAGCCGTTTGATATCCTCCTGGTCCATCTTCGCAAAAACCGCATGCATCACTTCGTTTATACCGCTTTTGCATTCTTCTAAGACCTGCTTTCCCTGCTCCGTCAGTTCCACATAGGTATTTCTCCTGTCTGCCCTGTTGACGCTGCGCTCAATCAGTCCTTTCTCTTCCAGATTTTTCAGCGTCCTCGAAACTGCCGAAGGCTTTGCCTGCATTTTTTCTGCCAGTACAGAGGTGGTGACTTTTTTCTCTCCCTCTGCGCAGTCTAAATTCGATATCTCCATCAGAGTCATACAATCCACCTTCGTCATGTCCGGCAGCAATTCGCGAATCCTCAGCTTATGAAACTGGGACATCGCCGTGAAAAATTGCCTGTAAATCGCTTCCATCCTTTCCTCCTTATCCACATTTTTACCTCCGAACCAGCTTAACGCTCCACCGTTTCAAGTTCTTTCCCTTTTTCCACCTTGTTAATATTTAACATTGTTATTTATTAGCATGGTTAAAAATAACATGGAAAACCACCTAAGTCAATAGATGTTTTCCATGTTTATGCTTTTTTCATAATTTCTTTATATTCCGTTTTCATTACTTTTATGAATCGTTTCTAAAATCATCGCCAAATCCTGCATCTGGTACTGTCCGGGGGCGCTGCATTTTTTATTGGCGCCAAAGGTGACACAGGAACCGAAGGTTTCCCCGCAAAGTCTGCTGATACCTCCTAATTTTCCCATGGACATGGTAATCACCGGCGTGTCCCCATTTTCCCGCTTAAACTCTTCCGTCACCTCCAGAAGATTTAACACGTCCTTGGCGCTTTTCGGCATCACTGCCAGTTTTACAATATCTGCGCCTCCTGCGCACATCCGCTCTAAGAGCATTTTCATCACATCCCCAGACGGGGTTTCCTCGAAATCGTGATGGGACGCCACCACCTTTACCCCCTTCTCCTGAAGCTGCTTGATTTTTCGCAGGGGCTTTTCCTCTTCAAAATACTCCAAATCAATCAAATCCACGCAGCCTGACTCCGCCGCAAGGTCATGAAGGTCTGCTAACATCTCTCCCTCCGGCTGCGCCTCGCCGCCCTGTTTTTTACTGCGGAAGGTGTAGAGAAATATTTTTTCCCCCAGCACCGGCGCCACCGTCTCTAAAATTTCCCGCACCGCATTAAAATCCGAAAATTTTTCGAAGGCGTCCACCCTCCACTCTATCATATCCGCAGGGCTTTTTGTAAGATAGGTAATCTCTGTAATAATTTTTTCTTTTTCTCTCTCCATCACCGGAACGCAGACAAGCGGTTTTCCCGTTCCGATTTCCCTGTTTTTTATCATTAACTGTTTCATCCTGTTTTCCTCTTTCTTCTATAATTTATTCTACTGAAATCTTGTTTCTGGTGTACTGTATCGCTGATATCTGGTAAAACTACGCAGGATATTCATTCATCTGCAAGCCTGTTCCATCTATTTTATATGATTCGTTTATATTATAATGTACTTTACACCATTATGCAAACATTTGACAATCCATGTAATATCCTTTAATATAGCTTATGAAAATTTCTAAGCAAATAAAAAACACATCCTATTGGGGTGACAATCCGGCGATAGGATGGTTACAGCAGCTCCGGCTTATGAAAATTGAAAATAAACGCAGCTATGCGTAGAAATGAGGATATGTTATGAGTTTTACATTTTTAAACCAGCTGCCCTCTCCGGCAGAAATCAAGAGAGATTACCCTCTTCCGGCAGAACTTGCCGCATTAAAAAAAGAAAGAGACGCTATGATTTCCGACGTCATCACCGGAAAGGATGACCGTTTTCTTGTTATCATCGGTCCCTGCTCCGCAGACAATGAGGATTCCGTCTGCGATTACGTCAGCAGGCTTACACCTATTCAGGAAAAAGTGGCGGACAAGCTGATTATCATTCCGAGGGTTTACACCAACAAGCCCCGGACCACAGGGGAAGGCTACAAGGGCATTGCCTCCCAGCCGGACCCGGAGAAAGCACCGGATATGGTAGAAGGTCTGATTGCCATGCGTAAAATGCACATCCGCGCCGTGAAAGAAAGCGGCTTAACCTGTGCCGATGAAATGCTTTACCCGGAAAACTGGGGCTATGTAGAGGATTTACTCTCCTATGTCGCCATCGGCGCCCGCTCCGTGGAGGACCAGCAGCACCGTCTGACCGTCAGCGGTTTTGACGTTGCCTCCGGTATGAAAAATCCAACCAGCGGCGATTTTTCCGTTATGTTAAACTCCGTTTACGCAGCACAGCACCCGCACCATTTTGTATACCGCGGCTATGAGGTGGAAACCAGCGGCAACCCGCTGACCCACGTGGTACTCCGGGGAGCTGTCAGCAAACACGGCAACACCACCCAGAATTATCACTATGAGGATTTAATCCGTCTCTGTGAGATGTACGATAAAATGGATTTGGTAAATCCGGCAGCCATCGTGGATGTAAACCATTCCAACTCCGGCAAAAAATTCAAGGAGCAGATTCGTATCGTCAAAGAGGTTATGCACAACCGTCAGGTATCCGGGGATATTCACAAGATGGTAAAGGGCGTGATGATTGAGAGCTATATTGAAGAGGGCAGCCAGAAAATCGGTGACCACATCTACGGAAAATCCATCACAGACCCCTGCTTGGGCTGGGAGGATTCTGAGAAATTAATTTATCATATTGCAGAAATGTGTTAAAGTTCATCTTCTCGGATAACGAAAACTTACCTAAAAATCACAAATCTTACCCGCACGGGCAGCAAAAAGCCCGCCCACGGATAATCAAAAAGCTCACCCTCGCGGGTAATCAAAAAGCTCATCCTCTCGGATGAGCTTTTAAATATACTTCACGGATACGTCCCTGCCCTATCTGGGAATAGATTTGGGTGGTGGAAATATCCGAATGTCCCAGCATTTCCTGGACGGATTTTAAATCCGCTCCGTTGCTGACTAAGTGGGCGGCAAAGGAATGGCGCAGCGTATGGGGTGTAATCTCCGCTGTGATTCCCGCCTTTTTGCCGTAGGACTTAATCAGCTTCCAAAAGCCCTGCCGGCTCATATCCTGCCCGGTACAGTTTGTAAACAGCCAGGGACAGTTCTCATCGCCAATCAGCTTCGGTCTTCCCTGTTCCATATATTTTTTCAGCGCATCCCGCGCCACATCCCCAAAAGGAATAATCCTCTCTCTGTGTCCGTCCGTACAGGTGACATATTCCATCTGTAAATTCAAATCCGTAACCTTCAGGGAAATCAGCTCCGTCACCCGGATTCCTGTTGCATACAAAAGCTCTAACATCGCCCTATCCCGCAGCTCCTTCGGAGTATTTCCGCAGGGCTGCTCTAACAGCAGCGTCACTTCCTCCGTAGATAAAATGGCAGGCATTTTCTTTTCAATCTTCGGCGCCTTTAATTTCTCGGCAGGGTCCTCATCTATTCTGCGCTCTTTCTCCAGATAATGAAAAAAAGCCTTCATAGATGCAATACTCCTTGAAATGGTAGCCGGCTTTCTGCCCTGTTTTTCTAAATACATCACATAAGCATTCAGATGTGTAGCAGTCACTTTTTCCGCCTCATCAATGCCCTGTGCGGACAGAAATTCACGCATTTTTCTCAAATCACGCTCGTAAGAAACCTCTGTGTTGGCAGAGGTCTGCTTTTCCTTATGAAGATATTGAATAAAATCCTGTATGTCCTGTACCATAGTTCTACCTGTCCTGTTTTTGATTTTCTGTAGCGTAAAAATGTACCCCGAATTGAGGTACATTTAATATTATAATAACAAGTTTTTAGAAAAGCAATCGGTAATTTTCCCGAAAAAACAGGGGGTTTTCCCATTCTACAAGATATCGTTCTTCTTCTTTTTTTCTTACCATATCTTGTAAAAAAATCGTAAACTTTCTTCAAAATTTTTTTAATATCTGCTGCCACAAAACCGGATTGACATAAACTTCTGACAAAATTCCCAAAATAAAAAACAACAGGCAGAGGGCATATCCGGCAAACGTCCCCGGACTGCTGTTCCTAAGGTAAGGCTCTTCCTTTATTCTGATGGAGAAAAACACCGCTCCCCCTGCCAGATAAAAAAGCCACTGGGGCAGAACCCCGCTTAACACTAAAAATACGCCTCCCGCTCCGAAATTGGCAATGGCAACTACCATAAGGATACCGAAGGCTGCCGCAAGCAGACATTCTAATAGCAGCAGTGCCGCTTTTGCCCGAAAAAACCGTTCCAAAATCAGTACTGCTGCTATCTCCTTTCCTCTGAGCCAGAGGATTTGATATAAAAATTTGTCATAGTTTATCTTTGCATAGGCATATTGATTCAAAAAGTAAGTATTAAAAATCCCATAGGTAGTCAGCAGTTCTTTTCCCCACAGATTCGCAGTCAGAATCCCGGCAAGAAATGCCGCCGCCATCAAATACCCATTCCGCTTCACCCAAAACACCAAACGTTCTTTTTGTAATTTTATGCCCTGCCGAAAAATTTATTTCTGTTTCTGCTCTTCATTCAGAAGATTTTTGTAGGCAAGGATTGCCGATACGGTCTTTGCGTCCTGCATTTTTCCTGCATAAATCATCTCGCAGAGTTCCTCTACCTCATAGGCTTCCACATCAATAAATTCCCCTTCGTCTAAATGCTGTTTTCCGGGCTTTAAATCCCTTGCCAGATAGACGTCGATAAACTCGTCACAAAATGCCACGGTGGTCTTTAGAGATAGAAGCTTCGTCAGGTTATCGCTGCAATATCCTGTTTCTTCCTCAAGCTCCCTGGCTGCGCAAACCTTTGTGTCCTCTGTGACACTGTCCCTGGAGCCTGCAGGTATCTCTAACGTCATACGCTCAATGGCATTCCGGTACTGGCGCACCATTAATATTTTTCCATCCTCCCGTACAGGCACCACTGCGGCTGCCCCTTTTCTATGGGAAATAAAATCCCATTCCTCTGTCTTTCCATTGGGCAGCTCCATGGTATCGGTATAAATATCTAAAATAGCGCCCTTTCGCAGTAATTCACGTTTTACTCTTTTTACCTGTTCCATTTTGTTTTCCTCCATCACCTGCAAGCTCTATGCCCCGGAAAGTCAACACACTTCCAAACCTGCCGCTTAGCGAAACAGCCTTTGCTGTGAGCAAAACTTGCTTTGCAAGTCCAGAAGTACTTCTCACACTCTCACCCATGGCTCTCTAACATGCGGTAGCCCACCCTTGGGATTGTTGTGATATAAACCGGGTGCATCGGCATTTTTTCTATTTTTTTACGGATATTTGTCATATTTACCCGCAAAATCCGGCTGTTATACTCCATATAAGGTCCCCAGATTTTTTCTAACAACATCTGATAGGTAACGACAGCTCCGGAATTTAAAGCAAGACATTCTAAAATCCGATACTCCACCGGAGAAAAATGTACCTGCGCCCCCTGCAAGGTCACCTGCCGTCTGGAAAAGTCTATTTTCAATCCCTCGGCTTCGTAACAGGGCACCTGGGGCTTGGTGACTCTCCGCCGCAGTGCTGTATAAATCCGTGCCTCCACCTCTTCCCGGCAGAAGGGCTTCATAATATAGTCATCCGCCCCTGCATAAAGTGCATTTACCTTATCCGCCGGTCCGCCTTTTTTCGATATTACCAGAACCGGACAGCTGTTCCACTGCCGAAGCCATCGGATAAACTCCATTCCCTCCATGTCCGGCAGCTGAATATCTAACAGTACCACATCCGGACAAATTCCTGCTGAAATCTCCATCCCGCTTCTTCCGTTTTCGGCAATGTATACTTTATACTGTCCCTGTTTTGCCATTCTGCGGACGAAGCTCATGCTTTCCTCATCATTATCAATCAACAATAGCTTTGCACGGTCACTTATTCTGTTTTCTTCCAATTTTCCTTCCTCCTGTAGCTCAAATGATAGTTTCACTGATAGCTACAGAAGTTTTTTTCTTCCCATCTAAATGGTGGATATAATCTATATTCCGCCACAAGGCGGCATGACAGGCTACAAGCCTTTTCCGAAGCCCCCTTACGGTAAGCTGGGGAAGCAGAAATCCTATGTACCAGACTGCCAGCAGGCAGGCAAGCTGATAACGGCCAGCGCTCTCCGTCTGAACCGTTTTTTCCACCATCTTAAGCTGCGCAAACACCAGCGTCCTTGATGTCCTCTGAAAAAGAGCATCTGCGGCGGCAGCTTCGTTTGGTGCAGACCACATGCATGCCCCTGCCGTCCTCTCACTGCTGACATGACCTGTTTCCTGTAAAAAGGAGGTTTCCTGCGGCAGTTTCCAGGCAAAAAGCAATAGGGCTGATAATAACAGCATCGCTAGCAAAAATCCCCTGCCGGACTGGCAGTTCATTTTTGAATGTCTTTTCATCTGTCGCTCACCTCCGTTTCTGCTTATTATTTTAATTTGCTCTCTGTTAAAAGTCAATAAGGAACCACAGTTTAGAGAGTTCTTCCGACAAAATGCAACAAATATCTACAGCATAGAAAAATAAAGCGGCTGTGTCTCCTCTTTCATTCTTCGTTGGCATAAATAAATCAATCGAACCCGCGAAGAATATAGAAACCCCCGCCATATTCTCACAAATATGGCGGGGGTTCTCATTCATTCGTTGTCACTCACTCATTATTTCGCATAATCAGTCACTCTAGACTCTCGGATTACATTTACTTTAATCTGACCTGGATATTCCAGTTCTGCCTCAATCTGTTTTGAGATATCGCGGGCAAGCAATACCATATCCGCATCGCTAACCTGCTCTGGAACAACCATAATTCGAATTTCCCTACCTGCCTGAATGGCAAAGGATTTGTCTACACCCTTAAATCCGTTGGATATATCTTCTAACTGTTTTAATCTGTTTGAATATGTTTCAAGTGTCTCTCTTCTGGCACCTGGTCTTGCTGCACTGATAGTATCTGCAGCCTGTACGATACATGCAATTAAAGTCTCCGGCTCTACATCACCATGATGTGCCTCCACAGCATTGATGACAATAGCAGACTCTTTGTATTTTCTACATAAATCCACACCAATCTGGATATGGGAACCTTCCATATCGTGGTCTACGGATTTACCGATATCATGAAGCAGACCTGCACGTTTTGCAGTTCTGACGTCTACGCCGATTTCTGCTGCCAGCAGACCGGAAAGCTGTGCTACTTCAATAGAATGCTTTAACGCATTCTGACCATAGCTTGTCCTGAATTTCATTCTGCCAAGCAGACGGACAAGTTCAGGGTGAATACCGTGAACTCCAACCTCTAAGGTTGCAGCCTCACCTTCCTCCCGAATCATGGTCTCCACTTCTTTCTGTGCTTTTTCTACCATTTCCTCAATTCTAGCCGGATGGATACGTCCGTCTACAATCAATTTTTCCAAAGCAATTCTTGCCACTTCACGTCTGATTGGGTCAAATCCCGATAAAATAACTGCTTCCGGTGTATCGTCAATGATTAAATCCACACCCGTCATTGTCTCTAATGTACGGATATTGCGGCCCTCACGTCCGATAATTCGCCCTTTCATCTCGTCATTGGGAAGCTGTACCACAGAGATGGTAGTCTCTGCCACATGGTCAGCAGCACATTTCTGAATGGCTGTCACCACATATTCCTTTGCTTTCTTGTCAGCTTCTTCCTTTGCTTTGTGTTCCATTTCTTTGATTAATTTTGCAGTATCAAGTTTAACATCTTCTTCAACAGTTTTTAAGAGATATTCCTTTGCCTGTTCGGAGGTCAGACCGGAAATTCGTTCTAGTTCCTGTACACGCTCTTCATTGAGCTTTGCGACCTGTTCTTTCTGTCTGTTGATTTCCTCTTCCTTTGCAGCAAAACCGGCTTCACGCTTCTCAATCGCCTCTAACTTCCGGTCCAGATTCTCTTCCTTCTGGACAATACGGCGTTCGCTGCGCTGAATCTCAGCTCTACGCTCTTTGACTTCCTTGTCCAAATCGTTTTTCACGCGAATGGACTCTTCCTTTGCTTCGAGCGTTGCCTCACGCTTTTTCGTCTCCGCTGCCTTTACCGCCTCATCAATAATCTCACGGGCTTTTTCGTCCGCATTGCCAATCTTTGCCTCTGTAACCTTTTTATGGTAAGCAGTAGTGGCAAAATATACGATGACCGCAGTAACAATCAGAGTCACAACAACAGCAATCACTGTCGTCTCCACAGGGCACCTCCTTATAAAATTTTCATTGTACATATAACATAAAAACTCTATCCGTTATCTGTCATAAATTACAACATATAAATTTTATGCTATTTTGATAATTATGTCAAGTGGATAACTGTACAATATGCCTAATATTGCATTTTTCTTTCGAAAAAATACAACATATTGTGCAAAGAAACCTCTCCGCCTTCTTACAGACCGCCCTTTTCCCCGCTATACAGCGTCAAAATTTTCTGCCGGATTTTCCGATTTCATCACCTGTAAAATATCACTGCTCTGAAAGCCTCTGCGCATTAAAAACTGATAGGTTTTCTGCTGTTCTTTTCTGTCGCTTCTCCCGTAATCAAAATGACGTTTTTCTAACAGCCGGCGTATCTTTTCCCGCTCATCGGAGGAAAATGTCTGCTCTAATACATCCTCTATCGTAGCTTTATCAATCCCCTTGGCATATAAGTCCATCTTCAGCCGCTGCCTGCTTTTCTTCTGCTGGTGAAACCGGACATAATTTTCCGCATAGCGGGTGTCATCAATATAATGATAGGATTTCACGTAAGCAATGGCATCTTCTACACAGATATCGGGATAACCGTTCTGGCGGAGCTTCTCCGCCAGCTGGCTCTCGGTACGGTCCATGCGCTCCAACAGGTGCATCGCTCTCTTTTTTGCCCGCATTCCCACAATCTCTTTCAGTATCTTCTCATAGAGCGCTTCTGAGATATACTCTCCCTCCTTAAGGGAAAGTCTGCGGATTTCTCCCTTGTAGAGAAGAACCTTCATGCCATTATCAAATTGCACCAAAGCTCTTCCCTTCTCTTGGGAAAGTATCGCTGTAATCTGCAATTCCTCCATGGACTACTCCTTACTGCCCTCTTTATCGCTCTCTGCCTGGGCTGCTGCTTTTTCATCCACGACTGTTTTAATGCTTTTTGTGCCGGATTTATTTTCCGGTTCCTTCTCTTCTTCCTCCGGGGCATCCTCCGTCTTAAAAATCTCCCGGACCTTTGCCTCAATCTCTTCACAAATCAAAGGATTTTCTTTGAGGTAAATCTTTGCATTCTCTCTTCCCTGACCGATTTTCTCACCGTTATAGGCGTACCATGCACCGGATTTGTTTACCACGCCGTTGTCTGCCGCTAAATCAAGAATGTCTCCCTCTCTTGAGATTCCCTGACCAAACATAATGTCAAACTCTGCCTCACGGAATGGCGGCGCCACTTTATTTTTCACAATCTTTACTCTGGTACGGTTGCCGACTACCTCTCCGCCCTGCTTTAAGGATTCAATTCTTCTGACATCCATACGGACAGAAGAATAAAATTTCAGTGCGCGTCCTCCGGTGGTGGTCTCCGGATTTCCAAACATGACGCCTACCTTTTCACGCAGCTGGTTGATGAAAAGCACGATACAGTTGGATTTGCTGATAACTGCGGTTAATTTTCTAAGCGCCTGGCTCATCAGACGCGCCTGCAAGCCCACATGAGAATCTCCCATATCGCCGTCAATCTCCGCCTTGGGAACCAATGCCGCCACGGAGTCCACGATTACAATATCCACAGCCCCTGAACGCACCATCGTCTCCGTAATCTCAAGCGCCTGCTCTCCGCAGTCGGGCTGTGATATGTAAAGGTTATCAATATCAACGCCGATGTTCTTCGCATAGACCGGGTCTAAGGCATGCTCCGCATCAATAAATCCGGCAATGCCGCCCCTCTTCTGCACCTCTGCCACACAGTGCAGCGCAACGGTGGTCTTACCACTGGACTCAGGTCCGTATACCTCAATGATTCTTCCCTTGGGAAGTCCCCCAAGACCCAGCGCCAAATCCAGGCTCAACGCCCCGGTGGGTACTGTCTCCACATTCATATGTGCGGTATTGTCTCCCAGCTTCATAATGGAGCCTTTTCCGTACTGTTTCTCAATCTGTGAAATCGCTGCATCCAATGCCTTCATTTTGTCATTCTTGACTGCATTTATTTCTTTGTACTTGTCTTCTCTTGCCATGATTTTCCTCCGTGCGAACTTATGTTCGTTTTTCTGTTTTAATAGTATTATAATTTGTTCTGATTGTCAACAATTAAATTCTAACTTATTATGTGTCCAATAAATGGGACACATCTTTTTTCCATAAAAACCCCCCCTTTATTGATTAAAAATCATTTCTCGAACTCTCCGGCTGAACTGCCGCTGGTATGCTTTCAGACAAAAACAACAGACGTCTCCGTTCTTTTTTTAGAAAAAAGCAAATGTGTTTCAGATAACGTGATTATATCATCTGACCTTTCGTATGACAAGTGTTTGTAACAAAAAAGTTGTAATCTCCCCTCATTCTGTGTAAACTATAGTCAGACAAATTTTTTACAGTGAGGACTGCTATGGAAAAATTATTGGCATTTCATTTTGACGAAACAGAACTTTTTCAATTAAGACAGCTTGCCGCCGCCCACAAAATACGCTTAGAGGCGGTGGAAACCATTGACTATAAACAGACCCTTGAGGCATTGGCATCCGGCAGGAAAAATTCCCTGACAGAGCCCTTTACCGGAGAAGCGCCGGAAGAAAATTTGCTGCTGCTCTGTGATTTTTCAGAAAAACGCATGGACAAGCTGCTGCTCTCCCTGCGCAAAAGCCCAGTGCAGGTGGATTACAAAGCAGTGCTGACTCCCAGCAACAGACAGTGGAATGTTCTGCGGCTTCTGTTAGAGCTGCGGGCAGAAAAAGCCGCCTATGAAAAACAAACCCGGCGCTAAATCCTGCCGCTTTATTTTGCCACCAGGTATTCCAGCGGCTTTTTCAGTCTCTTTGAGAAAAACTTCACCACAAAGCCTGTAAAAACCGCTGACAGCACTGTTCCCTCCCTGGTTCCTACCACAGAGAAGTCAAAAAAGAAAAGGGACAGCAGTACGGCGGCTATGACGCAGCTCAAATCAAAAGCAACTTTCATATTGCCAAATTCCTTATGTGTCGTGTCAGACACCGCCTTTACAAACGCCTCCCCGGAATTCATAATGACATTTGCTATTACGGAAATTGAGACACCCAGTGCGAGGACGACAATTCCTATAAAAACCATAATCAGCCGCTGTATGTACGTGTCTGTTGGCAGCGCCGACACACACCGCAAACCCAAATCCGTAAAATAACCAAACAAAAAAGAAATCGGTATCTGAAGCAGCTGGATAGGTTTAAAATTTTTTCTGAGTATCAATATCTGCCCGGCAATTAAAATACAGTTCCATATAATCAGCCATGTTCCAAGGGTAAAAAACGAAAATCTGCAGCTTAACACATTTGCCACGGAGGAAATGGGCGATACCCCAAGCTCCCCATGCTTTGTAAATGCAACCCCAAGCGCCGATAAAAATAAACCCATTATTAATAATACATAGCGTTTTACAGTTTCCTTTTTCGTCATTTGTATCCTTCTTTCTGTCATTAAAATTAGCACAAATTCTTGTGAGAAATGTGAGAAGCAGTTCTGTTTCCTCTTCGGAAAATCCCTCCAATATGGCATGCCGACGCAATTTCCGAAAATAGGACAGTAGGAATTTTTCATTCAAAAAAATCCATACTGCCCTGTTCTACCGGAAGCCTTTGTTTTACTCCCCACACTCTTTCAGCATTTCTAAAATATTTTCTTTCTGCTGCAGTCCAATCGCCTTATTTTTGAACAGCCCATACTGCATTACAATTATGGTTGGAATGCTCATTATCTGATATTTTAAGGCAAGTGCAGCCTCTTCGTCCACGTTTACCTTGCCGAATTTTACTTTGCTCTCCAGCTCCTCGGAAAGCGCCTCTATGATAGGTCCCTGCATCTGGCACGGTCCGCACCACTCCGCCCAGAAATCCAGTACCACCGGAATTTTGCAGGCAAGTACTTCCTGTTCAAAATTATCGTTTGTAATTGTTACTACTGCCATGTTGGTTTCTCCTTTCTCCTCGCGTTCGCGCAATACCCGGAAATTTACTTTGACGAGAGACACAGGGAACAAAAAGCGTTCCCTGTGCGGACAGACACTTGGAGCAAATTCGGCTCCAAGTGTCTGTCCGCGCGTTCGCGCAATACCCGGAAATTTGTGCAAGCACATATCCGGATACTCCGCTCACTTGCTCTCGTCCCTAATCTCGTCCGAATTCTGACAGTACCAGTCCTTCGTTCCGGTCTAAGACCATGCCGACGCTCCATGCGTTGACGAACAAAAGCAGCGGTCTGCCTTTTAAATCCTGTATTTTCTTCATATCGGAGGTTCCCACTAACCTGTCCATATCCACCTCTTCATTTTCAATCCAGCGGATATGCTCATAGGGCAGGTTATCCATGCGGATTTCCACATTATATTCGTTTTCCAGACGATATTTTAATACGTCAAACTGTAGGACGCCCACCACGCCCACAATGACCTCTTCCATTCCTCTGTCATATTCCTGGAAAATCTGGATGGCGCCCTCCTGGGCTATCTGCTCAATGCCCTTCATGAACTGTTTCCGCTTCATGGTATCCACCTGGCGCACTCTGGCGAAATGCTCCGGCGCAAAGGTAGGAATACCCTCAAAACGGAAGGGCTTTGCCGTGGTGATGGTATCGCCGATGGAAAAGATACCCGGGTCAAAGACGCCGATAATATCCCCGGCATAGGCCTCTTCCACAATGTGACGCTCCTGCGCCATCATCTGCTGGGGCTGGGACAGCTTGATTTTCTTATTGCCGCCCTGGACATGGGTCACCTCCATGCCTGCCTCGAATTTTCCGGAGCAGATGCGCATAAAGGCAATACGGTCACGGTGGGCTTTGTTCATGTTCGCCTGAATCTTAAACACAAAGGCGGAAAAATCTTCACTGAACGGGTCAACCTCGCCGATATCCGCTTTTCGCGGCAGCGGGGAATAAGTCATTTTCAGGAAATGCTGCAAAAATGTCTCCACGCCGAAGTTGGTAAGGGCGGAACCGAAAAATACCGGAGAAAGCTCTCCCTTTGTCACCATCTCCTGGTCAAATTCCGCGCTGGCGCCGTCAAGCAGTTCAATTTCCTCTAACAGCTTGTCCATGGCTTCCTGACCAATTTCTTCTAACAATGCCGGGTCGTCAATGGAAATATGGCGCTCCGTCCCCTCCTTCGTACCCTTTAAGGTATCCGCAAAGGTCATGACCTCCCTGGTATTGCGGTCATACACTCCCTTAAATCCCTTTCCGGAGCCGATGGGCCAGTTGACGGGACAGGTGGCAATCCCTAACTCTTTTTCAATCTCATCTAATAAATCAAAGGTGTCGTTGGCGTCCCGGTCCATTTTATTGATAAAGGTAAAAATCGGGATATGACGCATCACGCAGACCTTGAATAATTTTCTGGTCTGTGCCTCCACACCCTTCGAGCCGTCAATCACCATCACGGCAGAATCCGCCGCCATCAGGGTACGGTAGGTATCCTCCGAGAAATCCTGGTGTCCCGGCGTGTCCAGAATGTTGATGCAATATCCGCCGTAATTAAACTGCAATACGGAGGAAGTAACGGAAATACCTCTCTCCTTCTCAATTTCCATCCAGTCGGAAACCGCATGGCGCGCCGTCGCCTTTCCCTTGACAGAGCCGGCTAAATTGATAGCGCCTCCGTAAAGTAAAAATTTTTCCGTCAATGTGGTTTTTCCCGCATCCGGGTGGGAAATAATCGCAAAAGTACGTCGTTTTTCTATCTCTTTCTTTAAATCAGCCAAAACAAATCTATCCTCCAAATCCATTTTCAGTGTGAATAGCCCGAAAGCGCATTTCACACTTTGGCACTATAACATATTTTCCGCAAAAAAGCAAAATATTCCAACACAGTTTAAAATGGATGCCCTAAAATGTCAATGGCTGTTCCCGCACATTCCTGTTTTATGCCGAAATAAGCAAGAATCGTGGCTGCAATATCCGCAAAGCTCTCCCTTGTGCCGTAATTCACTCCGGCTTTCACCGGATTTCCGTAAATCACTAACGGCGTATACTCCCTGGAATGGTCGGTAGAAGGCGTGCTGGGGTCGCAGCCGTGGTCTGCGGTAATCATAAGAATATCTTCCTCCCTCATTGCTCCAAGCAGCTCCGGCAGCCGCTCGTCAAAATAAGTCAGCGCCTTTGCATAACCCTCCACATCATTGCGGTGTCCGTAGAGCATATCGTAATCCACCAGATTGGTAAAGCACAGCCCTGTAAAATCCTTTTTCATATAGTCCAGGGTCTTGTTGATGCCGTCCTCATTTCCCGTGGTGCGGACATATTCGGTAATGCCTTTTTCCGCAAAAATATCAATGATTTTCCCCACGGAAAGCACGTCAAAGCCGCTGCCGCTTAACTGGTCTAACATGGTGGTTTTCGGCGGCTGCAGGGAAAAATCATGGCGTCTGGTGGTCCTGGTAAAATTACCCGGCTCGCCGATAAAAGGTCTTGCAATGACACGTCCCACGCCGTGCTCTCCCTGCAGCATTTCCCTTGCAATCCGGCAGTATTCATAGAGGGTTTCCACCGGAACAATATCCTCATGGGCTGCAATCTGGAACACGGAATCCGCAGAAGTGTAAACAATCAAATCTCCTGTTTTCATATGCTCCTCACCGAAATCCCGAATCACGTCCGTGCCGGAATAGGGCTTATTGCAGAGAACGCCCCTGCCTGTCCTCCCGCTGAATTCTTTTAAGATTTCCTCCGGGAAACCATTAGGGTAGGTTGGCAGCGGGCTTGGTGAAATCACCCCTGCAATCTCCCAGTGTCCGATGGTGGTATCTTTTCCCTTGGAAACTTCTGTCATTCTTGCCACCGCCCCGGCGAAACTTGCCTCTTTTTCTCCGATGTTTACCCCGTCAATATTGAAAAAACCAAGCTTTCTCATATTCGGCATCGAAAAATAAGGACTTTTTGACGCCGCCAAAATGGTGTTGCTCCCTGCGTCCCCATAGTCCGCCGCATCCGGCATTTCTCCGATACCCACACTGTCTAAAACAATTAAAAATACACGCTTCATCGTTACCTCCCATAAACAAAAATCTATATCCTTAGCATATACACAAAGCTGCTAAAAATCAAGAAAAAAGGTATTCCCAAGATAGCTTTCCCCATCTTTGGAACACCTTTGCATTCTATTCCGTTTCCGCCGTGTCTGTCACTACAATCGGCGTGATTACTATTTTTTCCGCGGAGACATTGGTTTTTCTCTTTACAATGTCCTCCACCTGGGCGCGCTTGGAATCTGTCACCTCTCCCATATTTAAGACCACGTCGCAGTTGTCGTCGGTAATGCTCACCACAACATCTGTAAAGCCCTTTGCCTCTAACAGCATTTCCGCCGCCGCTTCACGCTCCGCAATGTCTGTCATCGCCACCATTTTATTGACTGCCTCCTGCTTAAGGTTGTCAGCCAGGGAAGTATTATTTACGATTTCAAGCAGGGCTTCTTTATTCTTAGAGCGAATCTGCTCCCTGTTTAACTTCATTTCCGCTGCGTAGTCTAAATTGTTGATGGTGGTGCTGGTGAGAACAGCTTCACCGGGGTTCTCCACTGCGCCTGCATCTGCCACTTCTTCCCCTGCTGCGTCAGCGTCTGCCACTTCTTCCCCTGCTGCATCGGCGTCTGCCACATTTTCACCCGTCGCTGCATCGGCTACCGTGTCACTGTCTGTCTCCCCGTTCTCCGCCACTGCGTCTGAGGTTCCGTCGGTTCCGTCTGCCACCGTGCCGTCCTCTAAATTGTCCACACTCTCATCTAACGCCGCCGTCTCCGTTCCGTCCACTGCCGCTAACTCTTCCCCTGTTCCCTCGTCGGTAAAAATCTCCCCCACCATGCTGTCCTCGTCGGAAATCTCGTAGTCCTCTTCTAACGCATCCGCGCTCGTCTCCTTTGCTGCAGGGTCATCAATATTGTTATTCATGTAGCTGAAATAGCCAGCCACCGCTATCATTAGTGCCAGCGCCGTAATCACCAGCTGATTTTTTTTGAATATTTTCTTCACGGTTATCCCTCCTTAGATTCCATCTTTACTACCTTAATTCTATGTGCCTCTACCGGAAATAATGCCTGGATTGTCTCTGAAATATCAGAAACCACAGCTCCATTTCCTCCCCCCTCCGCCACCACCACAATTCCCTCAATGGTAGGCAGATTTTCCTTCTGTATGTAAGGCTCCTTTTCCTGCCCGTTCTCTGTATAAATCGTGCTCTCCCCTGTCTGCTGTTCCGTTACCGTGCGGCTGCCGCCATTGCTGTCGTTTTCCGTGGTCGTGGTGGTGTTTTTCGTGGTATCCTTTTCCACCACAATGCTGCCGTTATCCGCCACGGTAATCATCACTGTAACCTTCCCAACCCCCTCCATCTGCGATAGTACCTTTTCTAATTTATTCTCCATCTGGCTGATATAGTCATCTTTTGCCTTTGAGATTTCTGTTTTCTGTTCCTTTGAAGCGCTTTCTTCCGTTTCCTTCGCCGGAATCAGGTCGTTGCTGTTCTTTTTCTCCCCCATAGGCATGGCAATAATTAAAATCAGCACCCCCGCTAACGCCAGCACCACCCAATCCGTCTTTTTTAACTTCCGCCAGGGTTTCTCCCGCAGGAAACCACCCAATTTTTCTCCCCACTGTCCCATTTTTCCTCTCATTCTGCCGCTTTGCCTATCGCAGAGTTTTTGCGGCTTACCTCACTTTTTCTTACCTAAAACTTTACTCTTCTTCCATATTCCCGGCTTTCTCAGGATTTCGATACTGAAAATGCTACCTTCCCTCATACCAGACCGCCGCCTCTGTATCTTCCAGCTGATAGTAAGCTTCCAGCTCTCCCTTTAATTTTTTGCAGACGGACTCGTTCCCTATCTTTTTTCCCTCCTCCAGAGCAATACTTACCGGTTCAATGTCCCCATCACTTTTATCCCTTAAGGACACGTTCAGGGTTTCCACTTCATACTCTCCGCTCAGCGTCACCTCCACCTTCCCCACCGCAAGCCCGTAAGGCTCCACATAGTTTTCCGCCGTCCGGTATACGTCCTGCTCCACCGCTTCCTCGTATTTTTCCAGATAATAATCATTCTGCATATATTCCAATTTTGCAGTGTCCTCTGAAACCTCCCGCAGGCTCTCCACAAAGGTTTCATACTGTATTTTTTCCAGAAAGGCATCGCTGTCGCAGAAAACAGACAGCAGCGGATATAAAAATCCCAAAGAAAGCACCAGCTGGGAGAAAAAACGGATGTATTTTTTCATGCCCTTTTCGGGCACCAGCTGAATCAATAAAAGCAAAATGATAAAAAGCGCCAGAAATCCTCTGACATAACGAACTATTTCTGCCATATCACGTTACGCCCTTCCTAAATAAATCCGGAAACTGCCGTTGTCAGTGCAATGGTCAGGAAAAACAGCACCACGCAGTAGCCCATCAGCTTTAAATAAAGCACGCCGCCCTCTGCCATCCCTTTTAAGCACCCGGCAATACGCTTGTCCGTCACCGGCTCTGTCACCGCCGCCGCAAGCTTATAAAAAAGCGCCATGCAGGCTACCTTTCCCATGGGTACAATGCTGATTAAAACCAAAATCAGCACTGCCGCCGCGCCCACACAGTTTTTAATCATAATGCCGGAGCCCAGCAAAAGCTCCGTCACCCCATTGATGGTATTTCCCACGCCCGGTATCAGGGAAGCCGCCTTTCCTATGGTGCCGTTTAACAGCCTGTCTTTCGCCGGATTCACCAGTCCCTGCACCACATTTAACCCCAGCACCGCAATCCCTGCAATTTTCATGCCCCAGCAGACTGCTCCTTTTAAAAGCTCCGTTAAATTGGCAAATTTCTCATCCTCAAAAAAGTGGTTAAAAAGCTCCATCAGCACATAAATGTGGATCATGGGAATTAAGATATTCAAAAAAAGCCACTGCACCAGATAAATCACCAAAAACGCCGTCTGGTAAAAGCCTGCCGAGCTGCTGCTCCCGTTGGAAAACACCATGGTAATGCAGAAGGTGGGGATTACCATTTTCATAAATTCCACACTGTCGTTTAAGACTCCCTGCACAATCTCCTGAAAGGACAAAAAGGACTGCAGCAGCATAACCGCCAATACGCAGTACACCAGCATAAAACACAAATCCGAAATGTAAGAGGAAGAAAACGCGCCTGCAAAATTCTTTAAGATGGAAAATCCCACCGCTAAAAGCACCACCTCAATCAACAGCTTCCGGTTTCTGTCCACCTCCGCAAACAGAACGTCCTTCAGCCAGTCCAAAATCCGGCTGTAATCAAAATTCGCAATCCCCTGCTCTAACATCTGCCCCACCAGCTCCGAAAAACTGATGTGCTCCCCCATGCCGAACTCTTCCTTTTCTAAAAATCCGTCCAGCTCCGCAAAATCCACGCTTCCCATCATTTCCTCTATCAAAGTGTCCTCCTCCCCTCCGTTCTGCCCATACAGGTCTGTCTCCAGGGCAGATACCGGAACCGGGAAACACAAAAAAAATAAAGACAGAAGCATTACTGTAATCCATTTTCTTTTCCTCATAAAAAGCTCCCTATGGTTTCCAAAAATGCCGTCAGTACCGGAATGCTCACCACCAGGATAGACATTTTTGCAAACATCTCTATCTGGCTCGCGATAGCGCCATACCCGGCATCCTTGCAGACATTCACTGCAAATTCCGCCACATAGGTGATTCCCACCATCTTCACCACCAGCGCAATGTACGTCCCATCCACTAACACCAGGCTTTCTAACCGTTCCACAAACCGAAGCACCGTCTCCACCTTTGTGATAATGTAGATAAAAATGCAGATACAGACTGCCATACTGATAAAGGTACTGTATTCCCCCTTTTCCTTCCGCAGCAGAAGCGCAATCATCACTCCCGCAATTCCGAGAACCGCAATCCGTAAAATATCCATTTTCCCACCTCTCCCTTTTCCTACAACGCAAACAGAGACTGCATTGTCTCAAACAGCTCATAGATATAGGGCACAATCCAGAACAGAACGATAATCAGCCCTGCCAGACTGGTTAAAAATGCGTGTTCCTCCCTGCCGCTGTGTTTTAACACCTGGCTGATGACGGTCACTAAGATTCCCACCGCCGCAATCTTAAAAATTAAATTTACACTCATTCTTTCCTCCATGCGCATATGCCTTTTGTACTGTCCGAAAAAATTCGGCATCCGTTTTTTTCCAACCGCTTTCTTTCTGTGGTACAGACTATAGCAGTAAAATCATCAGCATAAAACCGCCCATGACGCTTACGGTTTGAAGCACCCGCTGTTTTTCTTTCTGTTCACTTCGGGTTTGTTCTATCACATAATCTAACCGCTCTAAATAAAGAGACAGGTTCTTAGCGTTCTCCTCTGTATTTTTCCCGAAAAATGCTTTTCCGGCATTTTCTATAATATCCGCCTCTGTCTCCGTAAGACCAAGGCTTTTCCTCTCTCCGTCAAAAACCTGTTTCCAGAGGACAGCTCCGCCCTCCCCGTTTTTTTCCGCTAAAAGCCTGCTTAGGCTGCCGCAGATTCCCATCAGCCGCAGGTCCTTAGAGCGGATTCGCGTCCCTAAAATGCGCTCCATGGGCAGCAGGCTGTACTGCGCCTCCTGGGAAATATCCAGCAGAAGCTGCCGCAAATCATATAACAGCGCAAGGTGCTCCCGCAGCTCCACCCCAAAGCTGATGGCAAGTCCCACGCTTGCCGTACCTATCAGAATACATCCTATCACCTTTAGCATAAGCATCGCATTCCCGCATCAAAAATATGTATCTCCCGCTGCCCGTCGGGACGCCGTCTGATTTGCACAAAACGCTCAAACATCTGCCGTTCCATCCAGCGCCTTAAATGAGGCTTTTCCTGCAGCTCCTGTATCTCCCCCGCATGGATTGTGCCAAGAACCCGGCTGCCGGAGCATACTGTCTGCTCCACCGCAAGAAAATCTTCTTCCGTTCCCAGCTCATCCACCGCAATGACCTGGGGCGACATGGAACGCAGCAAAAGCAGCATGCCCTCCGGCTTTCTGCAGCCGTCCAACACATCAGTCCGGGGTCCCAAATCATTCTGGGGGATTCCCATGTGGCATGCCCCTATCTCAGAGCGCTCATCCACCACACATACCTTAAGCCCTGCCCGTCCCTCTTCTCCGGTGGAAAGAAGTCTGATACAATCCCTTAAATAAGTGGTTTTCCCTCCGCCGGGGGCGGAGAGAAACAGGGTATTGTAAATATTGTCCCCTTCTAAGAGATGCGGCAGCAGCTTTTCTGCGCAGCCTAATCTCTCATGGGCGATGCGGAAATTAAAAAATGTAATATGGTGCATTCCCGTAATTTTTCCCTGCTCCGTCACTGCCTGTCCGATAAGTCCGATACGATGACCGCCCTCTACGGTGAGATACCCCTGTTTTACTTCCTCCTGGTAGGCATAGAGGGAATAATTGCTGATATAATCAAGCATCTCCGCCAAATCCTCTTTTGTCGCCCGGTAGGTTTCACCCTCTTCTAAGGAAAAATAACGGCTGCCATTTCCGTAACAAAGCTCTATGGGCTGTCCGATGCGGATACGGATTTCCTCTAACCCCTGCATCTGTATTTTTCCGATTTCCTCCCGGATATGTACCGGAAAAAAACGGCTGATTTCAAGCATAACGAGCACCTCCTTCATTTCCCCATGTTTCATTGTATGAGACATGCCTTGATTTATGACAAAAAAAATCGCCACTGACGTGACGATTTTTTGTACGATAAAATATCATATTGTTATGTACTTTCATTCCTTAGTAAGTGAAATGTAAGTTCTCTGTTATCTTTGTCTTTTCATTGACACACTGGACAAGGACATAGGAATCTGTTCCTTTTAAGGTAATCTTCTGCGAAAATTTTGCGCTGTTTACATTACTGTACTGCTTTGTTTTTCCGCCGTTGTAGACAGATACATAGTTAATTTTCCAGCCGCTCTTTAACTGTACGCTTAAATTCTGGTTCTTATAAGTCTTACCTCCCTTTTTGACAATATTTGTTGTTTTAAACTTGGAGGTTAAATTGGTTTTTCCAATTTTAAAGCTCTTTGCCGGATTGCTGTATTTCTTTACGGTAAGGGTCGTCTTTAATTTTACGCCCTTTACAGTACAGGTAATCGTAGTTTTCTGTGCTTTGTCCCCAAAGTATACAACGACATAGCCATCCCTTTTCTCTGCCTTCATGTTCTTGTTGGAGCTCTTTAAATTTTTAATCTCGGATTTCTTGCTGCAGCCCACAATACTGATAACGCTCCAGTTCTTCGTTGTAGTATCTCCAGGCTTGTAGGTGACTACGGTATCACTGAACGGATTAATGTAGACACTGCTGTTTGCTGCCTTTACCTCATTTGCCGGAGCAAAAACTCCTGCTGTAATAACCATTGCAGCCACTAACATAAATGCAATGACCTTTTGTGCGAACTTTTTCATAAAAAAATTCTCCCTTCCTATTAAATATATATTTTTTTCACCCCAAAAGACAACGGCTTGTTTTCCGCTGCCCTTTGAAGCGTCACATTGTGACCGTTTTTACATGCGCTCCGGCGCAGAAAAGCCCAGTACGTCTATGCTGGTTTCCAGCACAGCTTTCGTCAGCTCCAACAGCCGGATATAGGATTTCTGAACCGCCTCGTTCTCTTCCGTCATAATCTTGTTTCCATGATAGAAGCTGTTGAAGGCGTTGGCAAGGTCATAAATATAGGAGCACACCTTATGGGGCGCCGTCTCTTCAAAGGCGCTCTCCATCATGGCGTTAAACTTGGACAGCTCTAACATCAGGTTCTTTTCACTGTCGCTGTGAGCAGCCTCTATCACTGACCCTTCCGTATTTTTCCCTAAACCATAATATTTATTTAAAATAGATTTTATGCGGACAATCGTATAAAGAATATATGGACCTGTATTTCCCTCAAAGGAGGTAAAACGGTCAATATCAAAAATATAATCCTTACTTGCCTGGTTGGACAAATCGCCGTACTTGATGGCAGCAAGCGCCACCACCTTTGCCGTCTCCTTTGCCTCTTCCTCGCTGATGTCAAGATTTTCCTTGGTTTTCTGGTTCTCCACGATTTTCTTTAACATCTCGCCGTTGATTTCACTGACTAAATGCTCCAAACGCATCACGCCGCCCTCACGGGTTTTAAACGGCTTGCCGTCCTTGCCGTTCATGGTGCCGAAGCCTAAGAATTTCAGCCCGGTTTCCGGCGTCACAAGCCCTGTTTTTCTCGCACAGCGGAATACCTGGGTAAAATAAAGCTCCTGCCGCTTGTCCACCACATAAATAATCTGGTCCGGATGGTAGTCCTTCATACGCCAGACAATCGTGGCAAGGTCTGTGGTATTGTAAAGGGACGCCCCGTCGGATTTTAATATCATGCAGGGCGGAATCTCCTTGGTGTCCGTCTCTTCTTTTACGTCCACCACCAAGGCACCGTCGCTTACATAGGCAAAGCCGTCGTCCTTCATCTTCTGCACCATGTCAGGAATATATGGCTGGGCGTCTGATTCCCCTTTCCAGAGCTCGAAGGAGACGTTTAAGTTCTCATAATTGCGCTTTAAGTCGGTGACAGACACATTCAAAATATGGGACAATAACGCCTGATAGCCTCTTCTGCCGTGCTGTAATTCAAAGGTCGCCTGCATGGCAGCCTCTTTGTAGGCTTCGTCCTCTTTTGATTTCTTGCTGGCGGTGGGGTAAATCTCCTCTAATTCAGAAATGGTGAAGGGTGCCTCCGCCGGGTATTCTCCCTCATATGCCTCGTCAAAATAGGGCAGCTCCGGCTTCCGCAGCTTTAACTCTGTGATGATAAGCCCCATCTGAAGCCCCCAGTCACCTAAATGCACGTCGCCAATCATATTGTGTCCCATGAATTTACCGATACGCTTAATGCTCTCACCGATGATGGCGGAACGGAGGTGTCCCACATGAAGGGGCTTTGCCACGTTCGGTCCGCCGTAATCAATCATGATGGTCTTTGGCTCTTTTACTTTTTCACAGCCGAAGCGCCCCGCATCCTCCTGCATTTTCGCCACATAATCCGCTAAATAGGTTTCCTCTATTTTCAGGTTCAAAAAGCCCGGTTTTACAGATTCTGCCATGGAAAACATGGGGTTTGCCGCTAATTTTTCCGCCACTTCATCCGCAATCATAAAGGGAGCTTTTTTATACTCCTTTGCGGCTGCCATGGCGCCGTTGCACTGATATTCGCAGAGATCCGGTCTATTCGATAAGGTAACCTTGCCGTATTTTGCGTCATAGCCGCATTCCACAAATACTCTGGTTACTTCTTCGCTGATAAGGTCTAAGATTTTTTTCATAACCAACGTTCCTTTCTAAAAACATATTACTACCTATTTTATACATATAGGAAAAGAATGTCAAACGCTTTCGAAATTTTAAACCATAACGAAACGCTATGCAGCCGTCAGACCACATAGCGTTTTTGTATTTTCTAAGCAAAAAACTGTTCCTCTAAGATTATCTTCCCGACATATACCACCGGACCTGTCATAAAAATCCGGTCATCCTCCGCAAATTCAATGAGCAAATCGCCGCCCTTCATATGTACTGTCACTTTATCGTCCACAAGCTCTAATCTGTGGGACGCCGCAGCGGCAGCACATGCCCCGGTGCCGGAGGCGTGGGTGTAACCGGCTCCCCTCTCGTAAATCTCAATCTGTATGTTCTCTCTGTCTAATACATGGCAAAGCTGCATATTGACCCGATTGGGAAAATACTTGGAATTTTCCACATAGGGGCCTAACTGCATTGCCTTTTTAGGACTGACGTCCTCTAACATAATGACGCAGTTGGGATTTCCCATGGAAACGCAGGTGGCATTGTAAAAATTGTCGCAAAAAAATACGGATTCGTTCATGATTTCTTCTCCGAACCCTACCACCGGAATCTTTCCCGCCTGAAACTCCGCATATCCCATATCCACACGCATCCGCTCCCCGGCGGCGTCTAAAAAAGCCACCCTGGTTTTCCCGGCCTTTGTGGTCAGCTCGTAGGAATCCTCTTTCACGTAACCCGCATCCTTTAAGTATTTTGAAAAAATCCGGATGCCGTTGCCGCTCTTTTCTGCCTCACTTCCATCCGGATTAAAGATTCGTACTTTTATCTCATTTTCTTCCAGTAACGGTCCATAAAGCACCCCGTCCGCCCCAACGCCGACATTCCGCCTGCAGAGCAGCCTTACAAAGCGCTCCTGCAGCTTCGTCCCGTTGATAACGGGGTCATAGATAAGATAATCATTTCCAAGACCATGGTATTTACGCAGAATGATTTCTGACATAGCTATCCCCTGTTTTCTATCCTTATCTTATCATATGCCAAAAAACGCAATGAGTTCTAGTTATGAACGTGTCAGCGCACTAGCTCCTGTTTTCATCAATCAGGCTTCTGAGGCTGTCTGATTTCTCCTGCAGAATCTTCTCAATCTGCCCTTTGGTGACTTCATCCTTAACCTCCTGCCTGCCGTAAGAACCGGAATAAGAGCCTGTAGTCTTGTTGTACATTTCCTCTGTCTCCTCCGCAGCAGCCTCCTGGGGCAGCTGTGTTTCGGCTTCTTGCGGCACACTGATTTCAGGCTCCGGCTGTCTGGGCATATAATTGACATTCCAGAACTTAATTATGCTTTTGCTGATTCTCTCGCGTTCGTTTCTTTCATCAATGATATCTCTCATGGTACCCTGCTCCACTATCTTTGTTATCTTTCATTTTACCATTATTTTCTCATAAAAAAAAGTTACTTTCTGAATAAAATTTGAACATTTGTAGCATCCTTTTATCAAAAATAACCAAACCCGGAGGAAAATGTACTATGGCTTCATACAAAGTTGAAATCTGCGGCGTCAATACCGCAAAACTCCCCATTTTAAAGGAGGAAGAAAAGGAAGCTCTCTTTGTCCGCATCAAACAGGGCGATTTAGAAGCCAGAGAAACCTACATCAAGGGAAATCTGCGTCTTGTCTTAAGCGTTATCAAACGCTTCTCCGGCAACCACGAAAATGTGGACGACCTGTTCCAAATCGGCTGTATCGGTCTGATTAAGTCCATTGATAACTTTGACCCCACCATGGGCGTAAAATTTTCCACCTACGCCGTTCCCATGATTATCGGTGAAATCCGGCGCTACCTGCGGGACAACAATTCCATCCGCGTCAGCCGTTCCCTGCGGGACACCGCCTACAAAGCCATCCATGCCAAGGAAATCCTCTCCCGCACCTCTGCGAAGGAGCCTACCTTAGATGAAATCTCCAAAGAGGCGGGCATTCCCAAGGAGGACATCGTGTTTGCCCTCGACGCCATCCAAAGCCCCTTAAGCCTCTACGACCCTGTATACACCGACGGCGGCGACACCCTCTATGTCATGGACCAAATCAGCGACAAGAAAAACCGTGAGGATATCTGGATTGAAGAGCTGTCCTTAAACGACGCCTTAGACCACTTAAACGAGCGGGAAAACTATATCCTTAAGCTGCGCTTTTTTGAAGGAAAAACCCAGATGGAGGTAGCGGAGGAAATCCACATTTCCCAGGCGCAGGTAAGCCGTCTGGAAAAATCCGCCTTAAAATCCATCCGGCATTACCTGTCCCTTTGACCCTTCCGGCAGCCAGAATTACCGTATCACAACCGCACCGCTGTCTGCCGGAAAAAAATTCCGCATTACCGCTCCCATTTATTGCAGAGGGCGGTAATCTGGTCTGCAAAACGTCCCAGCTCCTTATTCGGCATACCTTCGCATTTGTTGATGACGGTGAGCAGACGCTGTCCTGCTGCCAGAAGCCTTGCAAATACATTGTTGGAAACGCGCCCGTTCACTTTCTCTTTCTTCTTCTCAACTAACTGTCTGGAGCCTTCCTTAATGCACATGCCGGTAGCCAAATCAAAGGTATCTCCGCTGAAAGGCGCATAAGCGTCATAACCTAATTCCCGGTGGAGGTGCTCTGCAAACTGCTCCGTCACCTTATCATCCCCATGCACCACGAATACCTTCTTCGGCTTTGTCTCAAAGGCTGCCGCCCATTTAGTCAGCTGGTTGATATCCGCATGACCGCTGATGCCCGGAAGGTTCTCAATCCTTGCCTGCACATCAATGGTCTCGCCAAACAGCCTTACCTCTTTTGCCCCGTTTAACAGGGAGTGACCTAATGTTCCGGGCACCTGGAAGCCTACAAATAAAATAGTGGAATCCTTCCTCCAGAGGTTATGCTTCAAATGATGCCTGATACGCCCCGCCTCACACATACCGGAGGCGGACAGAATCACCTTTGGCTTTTCATCAAAGTTAATCATTTTGGATTCATCGCTGGTTATCGCCATCCGAAGCCCCTGAAAGCCAATGGGGTTAATGCCCTGCCGCACCAGCCCTAACGCCTCGTCATCAAAGCAGTCCTCCACATTCTTATTGAAAATACTGGTTGCCTCCACCGCTAAGGGGCTGTCAACGTACACCTCAAAATCCTGGTATTCCGGCAGAAGCCCCTCTGTCTTAATGCGCCGGATAAAATACAGCATTTCCTGGGTACGCCCTACAGAAAATGCCGGAATCACCAGATTGCCTCCCCGGATAAAGGTATCCTTTAACACCTCCGCTAACTTGACGGCAAAATCCGGCGGCGCCGTGTGCGCCCTGTCCCCGTAGGTAGACTCCATCACCACATAATCGGCTTCTTTGATATATTCCGGGTCCTTTATCAATGGACGGTTTCCCGGTCCGATATCACCGGAAAATACGATTTTTACTTCCTTCTCGCCTTCCTCCTGCACCCACATTTCAATGGAGGAAGAGCCTAACAAATGTCCCGCATCCACGAAACGAACCTTTAACCCCTCGCATACCTCTATGATATGCTGGTAATCGCAGGGGACAAAATGTCCTAACACGCTCATGGCGTCATTCATATCGTAAAGCGGCACTACTTCCGGCAGTCCCGCCCTCTTTGCCTTCCGGTTCCGCCACTCCGCCTCGAACATCTGGATATGTGCGCTGTCCTTTAACATAATGTCGCACAGCTGGTTCGTCGCCACCGTAGAAAATATCTGTCCCCGGAAACCGTGGTTATACAGTAATGGCAGCAGTCCGGAATGGTCGATATGAGCATGGGTGATAAATACATAGTCAATATCCGATGCATTCACCGGAATCTCCTGATTGACATACAAATCCGCCCCCTGCTCCATTCCGCAGTCCACTAAAATATGTTTGTCACCAAAGGAAAGAAAATGACAGCTCCCTGTGACCTCATGCGCAGCCCCTAAAAACTCTAATAACATAAGATGTCCCCTCCATTCTGTCCGTTGCATTTCCTGTAAATCTGCAGTTTGATTCTATGGTATAATTATACTATTTTTCTGCTATATTTACAATATTTTTACGCAATTTGTACAAAACATCTGGAAATTAAGGTTGCTGTTCACACGGCACCATGCACTACGCTGCATGGCGTTGCACGAACAGCAGCATTACATCTTAGACACGGCAGCAGACAGGGCAGATTCTCACTCCAACCGCACAATCTCACGTTTCAGCCGCACCATGATTTTCTTTTCCAGGCGGGAAATATAGGACTGGGAAATCCCCAGCATATCCGCCACCTCCTTCTGGGTTTTTTCCTCCCCGTCTAAGGAATTTAAGCCGAAACGCAGCTCGATAATCATGCGCTCCCTGCCGGAAAGCTTCTCGATGGCGCCCTTTAGCAGCCTCCGCTCCACATCCGTCTCAATGTCCCGGTAAATCACGTCCTCGTCCGTCCCCAGAATGTCGGAAAGCAGCAGCTCATTGCCGTCCCAGTCCACATTTAAGGGCTCGTCAATGGAAACCTCTAACTTCGTCTTGTTATTTCTGCGCAGATACATCAGTATCTCATTTTCGATGCAGCGGGAGGCATAGGTTGCCAGCTTAATATTTTTATTGGGGTTAAAGGTATTAATTGCCTTAATCAGCCCAATGGTTCCGATGGAAATCAAATCCTCCACTCCCACCCCGGTATTGTCAAATTTTTTCGCAATATACACCACCAGCCTTAGGTTATGCTCTATCAGCCGTTTTCTGGCATTTTCCCGCGCTTCATATCCCTTTCCTGCCTCCCCTTCTGCGCCTAACAGTTCAATGCAGCGCGCTTCTTCCTCACTCTCCAACGGCGGCGGCAGTATCTCCGCTCCGCCGATATAATGAACCTCGTCTTTCTCCCGAAATAATATTTTAGAAAGGGAAAAACTTTTCATCTCCTGCCAGAAATTCCCCTTTCCCGGCATTTTTAATTTTATGTACATAGCTCCATTCACCTGCTTTTCACTTTCTATTTTTTCTGCAAACCGCCCTCCGGCAGCTTTCATTTTCTATTTTTTTCTGCACGCCACCCCTCGGCAGCTTTTAAAATGCTTCTGTTTTCTTCTGTATTTTCCCCGCAGACAGAGGCGTGAAGAATCATATCGTAGTCCTTTCCCTCAAGCAGTCCCTTTTCCGCCAGTCCTATGGCTGCATTTTTTATGACAATCCGGCGAGTGCCGCACAAAAGCTCCAGCCGTTCAATGTCTGTGACCCGCAGAAGTCCGTTCTGCTCCCCTAAGGAACGGTAAGGCACAAAACGAATGTTATCTTTTCCCGCGTCTATCAACTCTTTTGCCTTTTCATAGCTTAAAATACTGACCGCTTTTCCCGTATAGGGGTCCCTTAGCTGGTTTCCGCTGTCCCAGTATGCCCGAATGCTTATCTGCCGTATGTCTTTTTGGATACTGCCGGGAAAAATGTGGCTTCCAAAGGCTTTGAACTGTACCAGATACGCCACTGCCGAAAAAAGAAGCACCACTGCAAGGAGTATCTGCATAAAATGGTACTGTGAGAATGTCTCCTGTTCCCGCAGCCATTCCATTCCCCCGCCAAGAAGCAGCACCATGAAATAAGTAACCAGCCAGTTTTCTAAAAACTGTTTCTTCGTGCCGATTCCAAAGCAGCCTAACACCATACCCGTGTTGAGTACAAAATGGGTCAACAGCTGATACCACGTCATATCCCTGACCGACAGCAGCAGAACCAGCCCTAAAAAAGAGCACAGCGCCGACACGGCAAACAAACGCAGCATGCCCTTTCCCCGTTTCAGCAGCAGATTACTTCCCATAACCGCCGCATAATCTAAGCACAGATTTTGCAGAAGAAACACATCTGCGTAGAACACATAAATCTTTCTCACCCCTTTTCTGTTCTCTTCGATGTCATTATAACTGCGTTCTTGTTCTTTTTTTGTCAAAAAGAGGGAGAAAAAACCGGGAAACGGTTGCCGTTTTTCTACAAAATAAGGGAGCCTTTCGGCTCCCTGTCATTTCGGTATAACGTCCTGCTAATTTTGAGACGTTATACTATCTTCCAATCTCTTCATCTCCGTATAAGCCAGCAAGAACGGACCCACACCCTTAGCATCATCCTTTACCACAGGCTCAGACATATAATAATCAAAGGTTCCGGAACGCATATCCTTTCCTCCAAGCCCTGCCACAAGACAGATACCGTCTAAGTGCAGCTCGCCCTTTTCATCTTCGGACAAATATTTCTCACAGATACCCTGGAATGCCTTTTTGCCGTACTCTCTGTAGCTCTCCGGCAAAAATCCAAGACGCACGCCTTTTAGCAGGGCATATGCCAGAATGGAGCTGCCGCTGGTCTCTAAGTAGTTGCGCTCCATACCGCCCACGTTGACCACCTGATACCACATGCCGCTTTCGTCCTGGTATTTTAGCAGGGCGTCCATCAAATCCACGAAAATCTGTTTCATTTTCTCATAGGGCTCTCCCACGGAAGCGTCCGCTTTATCTAAGGTATCAAGCAGTGCCATGGAAAACCACCCTAATGCCCTCAGCCAGAAATTCTGGCTTAAGCCTGTCACCTTGTCGCACCAGAACATTTCCCTTGAGGAATCGTAAGCGTGATAGTAAAGCCCTGTTTTCGGGTCGCGCATGTTTTTCTCTACGTTGAAAAACTGGCTGAAAATATCGTCATAGTTTTTCTTATCGTTGAACCTTGTCTCATATTCCATATAGAAAGGCTGGCACATATAAAGCCCGTCTAACCACACCTGATTCGGATAAATATTTTTGTGCCAGAAATTCCCCTCTTTCGTGCGGGGCATCTGCTCAATCTGGCTGTATACCAGGTCGATGGCTTTGCGGTATTTTTCTTTTCCGGTCAAATCATATAATTCAAAGAGAGTTTTTCCTGCGTTGACATTGTCAATGTTTAATTCCTCCACGGAATAACCCTCGATGGAGCCGTCCTCCCTTACCTTGCAGTCGATAAAATTATCGGCAAACTGAAAATATTTTTCCTCTTTTGTGATGGCATACATTTCTAAGATTGCCTTAATCATACAGCCGTCAATGTAATTCCAGGTGGAGGGCTTTCCCTGCAAAATCTTCTCGATATTCCAGATGGGACGGTCCGGTGTACTCTTCTCTAAAAGTTCATCAATGTATTTTTCAATACGTTCCATGGTTTCCTTCTCCTTTTCTCTCATGGGGCAGATTCCTGCTGCCGTTAAACTTATATCTCTATCATAACGAAAAGATTTTTATTTGTAAATACAAATTTTGTAAACGCTTACATTTTTCTCCTTATCTCCCTGCGCTTCACCCCGTTTTTCTTCGCCTGGGGCGCCCATCCGCTCCCCGCTGCCAGCATGTACATCCATCTTGGGAAACCGGAGGGCTCCACAAAAACATTTTCAAATTCCTGACTTTGGTTCACGGCAGCCGCCATCCGTTCTAAGCCTTCCCCTAACCCCTTGTTTGGTCCCTGATTGATGGGAACAGCTCCAAGACTGCCTAGCATTTCCCCGCCGCCAACGGCAATGCCTCCGCCATATGTAACATTTATTTTATCACACCAGTTTTTTACAATAGCAAGCTCAATATGCCCCTGCCTGCTGTCATAAAATCCCAGATTGGAAATCACATAAACCCTGAACTTCCGCCTTGCAGAGATACCCTTTTTATAGATTTGTTCCATCAGCTCCACCACCTGGGCAGGGGCGCTGTCCACATACAAGGGCATTCCAAGAACCAGTGTCTCTGCTTCTCCTTTTTCCAGTTTTTCTAAGCAGGCGGTTCTGTCCTCTTTTTTTGATAAATGAAAATGCTCACAGGGAAGCGTCAGATTTTCCTCTAATCTTTTCAAAAAATAATTGGAATTGCTCCGTTCTCCCCGGTAACTGCAATTTAGGAGAATTACTTTGTGCGCTTCATCCGGCGTTTCTTCTGTCATGGCTGCTGTTTCCGGGGCTTCATACGCTGTCTGCCGATGCGGCTCGTCCGCTGTTTTTTCAGTCATGGCTGCCGTTTCCGGGGCTTCATGCACTGCCCCAGAATACGGTTCATTTTGTGGTGCTTCTATCCGGCACAGCTCTTCTTTTGTGGTGAATGTCACGCTTCCCACTGTCCCATGGAGATTTACGGCATTGGCTGCCGCCAGCTCCTTTGCTGTTTTCTTTTCTGCCTCCGTAATATCCTCCCCGTAAAAAATAACGTTTATTTCCAGATTTTTCCGATATCTGGCTTTGTGGTGCATTTCGCCGTTCTTTATTTCAAAATAAGGAAGAACATAGGAAATCGACCTGTCTATCACATTTTTTATAAAGGAGCTGTAACCGCCAAAGCTGCACTTGCTGATAAGAAACAACTTGTCCGCCTTTGCAATCCACTCGCCCATTTTCTGATATTCGTCCGGTATCACACACTGTCCCGGCGTTTTTACCCAGCAGCCAAAACAGCCGACGCATTTTTTAATGGTTCCATTGTCGGAAATGACCCTTGCATTTTGATACTGGTCTGAGATTTTTTCCCATTCCCTCTGTGTTAAATCATGTATTACAATATTCATTTTCAAACCTCCAGCAATCCATAGAAGAACGCCTCTTTCTGGTTTTAAAACCCTTTCTCTGCCTTATGACATTAACATCATAACATAGGATTGCCGAAAATAAAATCAGAATACTTTATTTTTGCGTAATTAGCACTTTTCCATTTTTGACAAAAACTGCATGTTTATCCTTCTTAAAATCTCACATACTATCACTGAACAAAACAACAGCGGAAGAAATTCCACAGGCGTTTTGTTCCATAGAAAACCAAACAATAAAGGACTAACATCCAAACGTACAAAAGGAGGAAACTATTATGGCAAGTCGTTCATCTAACAGAGCAGCAGTTCCAGAAGCAAAAAGCGCATTAGACCGTTTCAAATATGAGGTTGCCAGCGAAATCGGCGTACCTTTAAAGGACGGTTACAACGGTGACTTAACTTCCAGACAGAATGGTTCTGTCGGCGGTTATATGGTTAAGAAAATGATTGAGGCACAGGAGAAGCAGATGGCAGGTAAGTAAACTTACCGAAAGTAAAACTTTCCGCAAGTAAATCACTGCTATCTTACTCCCGATAAAATGTTTCAGAAATTTTCATCCTGATGTAGGGTACAAATGAAAAAGGGCTCCCGAAGGATTTTAACTTAAAATCCTTTGGGAGTTTTGCTTTGTCTTGCGTGTCGTACATAATTATGCTATAATTATGCAAAAGAAAGGAGTGAAATATTATGCCTCTTATTATGCCAATTAAAGATTTGCGCAATACAACTGAGATTTCCAACCTTGCGCACAAAGAACAGGAGCCTATTTTCATTACCAAAAATGGATATAGCGATTTAGTTGTAATGAGCAGTGAATTATATGATAAATTTGCAAGAACCAATCGCATTGACCAAGCCATTTACGAATCCGAACAGGAAATATTAAACGGAGCAGAAGCCGTCGACGCAGATATTGTTTTTGCAGAACTGGAGAAAAAACATTTTGGATAAATACAAAGTAAAAATCAATCCGAAAGCAATACAGGAATTGGACAGCATTTACGAATACATCGCAAATGAAAAGCTGGCTCCCGAAAATGCAAAAGAACAGACCGCCAGAATAAAAAAGGCTATTTTACATTTGGACACATTTCCACAATCCCATCAGGAGCGTAACGAGGGAAGATACGCCGGAAAAGGTTATCGCCAGTTGTTAATCGACAACTATATCGCCATCTTCCGAATTGATGAAGACGACAAAATTGTCTATATTGTGACGATACAATATCAGGGACGAAATTTATAAAATAACCACCAACTGATATATTCAGGATTATCCCAAAGTTTGGGATAATCCTAACTTTCAAATTCTTTATAATCTAACATTTTCCCCTCGTCCTTACAAATTCAGCTTACTTCTCCGCTCCTCAAAGAACAGTTCCAGATAATGCCGCAAATTCTCATGCTCCTCCAAAATCAAATCCGGGTCCGCCTGCAAAAGCGCCGTCACTTCCTCCGAAGCCTGCTGCAGCACAGACGCATCCTGGTAAATGTCCGCAAGGGCAAATTCCATATCCCCGGACTGGCGGATACCGAAGAAATCACCCGGTCCCCGGAGCTTTAAATCTGCGCTTGCGATTTTAAAACCATCGTTGGATTTATTTAAAATATCCAGGCGCTTCGCCGAATCCCGATTGTCCGTACAGTTTATCATAATACAGTAAGACTGTGCATCCCCACGTCCCACGCGCCCCCTCAGCTGGTGCAGCTGCGCAAGACCGAAGCGCTCCGCATTTTCAATCATCATCACCGTGGCATTCGGCACATTGACGCCAACCTCTACCACTGTGGTAGAAATCAACACCTGTATCTCGTTGCTGACATACTGCTCCATAATTCGGTTTTTCTGCTCCGGCTTCATCTGTCCGTGCAGAACGCCTAACTGAATTTCCGGTGGAAGCTCTGCCCGGAGTTTTTTCGCATAATCGGTCACGTTTTCCGCCTCTATATTTTCGCTTTCCTCCACCAGAGGGCAGATGACATACGCCTGGTGTCCGTTTTTCACTTCATTTTCAATAAAAGCGTAGGCTTTGGGGCGGTATTCCTTATTCACCACGCAGTTTTTAATGGGAAGCCTCTTCGCAGGCACCTCGTCCACGACAGAAATATCCAAATCCCCGTAAATGATAATGGCAAGGGTTCTGGGTATGGGGGTGGCGCTCATCACCAGCACATGGGGCTCATAACCCTTCTCCGCAAAGGTTTCCCGCTGTTTTACGCCGAAACGGTGCTGCTCATCGGTAATGACAAGGGCAAGGTTCTGGTAAACCGCTTTTTCCTGTATCAGCGCATGAGTTCCGATAATCATGGCATTGGGATAAACCTGCAATGCCTCATAAGCTCTTCGCTTCTGTCTTGCCGTCATGGAGCCTGTTAAAAGCACCACCGGAATATGTAAGCCGAAATCCTCACACAATTTCTGATAGGTTTCATAGTGCTGTCTTGCTAAAACCTCCGTGGGCGCCATAATCGCAGACTGATAGCCGTTATGGGCGGCAAACGCCATGGCAAGAAAGGCTATGATGGTTTTTCCCGAGCCTACATCTCCCTGTATCAAACGCTGCATGACTGTCTCGGAGCGCATATCCCGCATGACGTCCCCTAACGCCCTCCGCTGCGCCCCGGTCAGCGCATAGGGAAGCTTTTCTATCAATTCCTCCACAAAGCCGTCCTCTGCAAATTCAAAGCCGTTGGGCTCTTTTTCCCTCTTTTCCTTCTGGTACTGCATACTTAAGATAAACAGGAAAAATTCATCGAACACCAGACGTTTTCTTGCAGTAATCAGCGTTTCCATATCCGATGGGAAATGAATTTGGCGGATAGCGTAATTATACTCACAAAGCAGATATTTTTCCCGCATATAGGAGGGCAGATAATCCCGGAACAGATTATCGTCCTGCAGTGCGCCGCGAACCGTCTTTGTCACCAGGTTATTGGTAAGTCCTCCCGTCAGCCCATACACCGGGAGAAAAACCTGCTCCATGGCGGCATACTGCTCCTGGGTATAAACCACAGGCTGCTCCATCACAAGTCTGCCGTTTTTGCGCTGTACTTTTCCATAGAAAATATAGCTGCAGCCGGATTTTAAATTATTTTTCATATAAGGCATACGAAACCAGACTAGCTCCATGGAGACGTCCAGCTCCCCAATCATGGTCACGGTAATCTGCATGGTGCGCACCTTCCTCACCACCGGGGTTTTTACGATACGTCCTAAGACCGCCGCCGTCTCTCCCTCCGTCACCTCGTCCACATGTTTGATTTCGGGATACTGGATATAGGTCCGGGGATAATGAAGGAGTATATCACCTACGGTGTATACTCCTATCTTGTGAAACAATTCTTCTGTTTTCGCTCCCACGCCCTTAATTTCTGAAATTGCAGAATTACGGTTCATAGTTGCTCCTTTATTCGTCTATTTTGGCACTTCTCATTCTACCGAAAGTACATAGTAATAAATCGGCTGTCCGCCGTAGTGCACTTCCACTTCCACGTCCGGGTAAGCCTCTTCTATCTTAGCTCCCAGCTCGTCTGCCTCTTCCTGTTTCATGTCCTCGCCGTAGTAAACGCTGACAATCGCAGAGTCCTCGTCAATAAGCTGCGCCATCATCTCCATTACCGTCGGCTCTAACTCCTGTCCCACGGAGAGGATTCCGGCATCGCCGATACCCATATAGTCATCCTGTTTGATTTCTTTATCGTCAATGACAGTATCACGGACTGCATAAGTCACCTGACCTGTTTTTACCGCACCGATTTCCGCATTCATGCGTTCCTCGTTGTCCTCCGGCGTGCTGTCAGGGATATAGTTAATCAAAGCCGTGATTCCCTGCGGAATGGTCTTTGTCGGAATCACAATAACCTGTTTCTCCTCGGTCAGAGAAGCTGCCTGATTGGCTGCAAGGATAATGTTTTTGTTATTCGGCAAAATAAAGATGGTCTTTGCATTGACCTTCTCAATGGCATTTAACATATCCTCTGTGCTGGGGTTCATGGTCTGTCCGCCCTCAATGATGTAATCCACTCCAAGACCTTTAAAAATCTCGTTGATACCCTCGCCGATGCTGACGGAGATAAAGCCCATCTCCTTCGGCGGTTCCGCCGGGGCTTCTTCCTTCTGCTCCGCTGCGCCCTCTCCTGCCGGAAGCCCTGCGGACTGCATTTCTTTTTCCTTCAAAGCGGAAATCTTCTCATCACGCTCTAACTTCATATTTTCGATAATAATAGTAGTAAGTCCGCCAAGGTTAAGTGCACGCTGCATCGCCATACCAGGGTCATTGGTATGTACGTGTACCTTTACAATCTCATCATCAGCCACCACTACAATAGAATCACCAATCGTCTCCAGATAAGACTTAAACTCGCTCTCCTGCTTATCCGTAATCGGTTTCTCTAACATAATGAGGAACTGGGTGCAGTAAGCAAATTTAATCTCCTGGTTTGCCTGGGCTTCAATATTATAGGAAGCTGCAGATGCGCCGCCCTCTGTCTTTGCCTCCGGAACGTCGATGGTGTAGTCAATCTCTTTGCCAAGCAGGGCGTCCAATGCTCCCTTTAATACCTGCATTAAGCCCTGTCCGCCGGAATCCACAACGCCTGCCTGTTTTAATACGGGAAGCATCTCCGGCGTCAGGTCTAACACCCGGTCACCCTCTTTAATCACTTCCTCACAGAAGGTCACCAGATTATCTGTCTCATCACTTAATTCTAAGGCACGGTCCGCCATTCCCTTAGCAACGGTGAGGATGGTTCCCTCCTTGGGCTTCATAACCGCCTTATAAGCCGTCTCTACTGATTTCTGGAAGGCATCGGACAAAATCTGTACCGTCACCTCGTCATACTGTGCAATAACCTTGGTAAATCCACGGAACAGCTGGGATAAAATAACACCGGAGTTACCTCTCGCGCCCCGGAGAGAGCCGGAGGAAATCGCTTTCGCTAAAGCTGCCATATCTTTTTTGTCTAAAGCGCTGACCTCTTTTGCCGCAGACATAATCGTCATGGACATGTTCGTTCCGGTATCGCCGTCCGGCACCGGAAATACATTTAATTCATTAATCCACTCTTTTTTTGCCTCTAAGTTCTTTGCTCCTGCTAAAAACATCTTTCCTAACAGTTCCGCATTTATCGTAGTGATTTCCACTTTCTGAATCCTCCTTAATCAATCACACGCACGCCTTCGACGTAAATGTTCATTTTCTTGATTTCCATACCGGTAAACTCTTCTACTTTATATTTTACCGTTTCGATTAGATTGTCGGAAACCGTACCGATACTCACCCCATAAGATACGATGACGTGAAAATCTATCGTAATCATATTATCCTCATCAATGGTGACGTTAATACCGTGTGTCAGATAATCTTTCTTTAACAGCTTTACCAGGCCGTCCTTCATATTTACTGCAGCCATGCCGACGATACCAAAACACTCCACTGCAACGGAGCCTGCATAGGTAGCAATTACTTCAGAGTCTATTGAAACTTTTCCCCACTGGGTCTCCATATGTCCGTTCATATACTATCGTTCTCCTTTCAAAGACGCATTAACGCTAGTTTATTGTATATTATAACCTCTTTTTGCAAAAATTCATAGTCCTGTTTTCGTTTTTTAATATTTTTTTTAAAATTTACTTGCAATATACATTTTTATCTGCTAGAATAATCATGTTGTGAACTTGTACGGTATGATACAGATAAATCTGTAAAATATGACAGGAAATCTTGCAAAGCAACAAGATTAGGATATGCAAGGAGGTGCTAGGATATGGCAAAATGTGCAGTTTGTGGAAAGGGCGCTCATTTCGGAAACAATGTGAGCCATTCACATAGAAGATCAAATAGAATGTGGAAATCAAACATCAAACGTGTAAGCTGTAAAGTAAACGGAACACCAAAGAAATTATATGTATGTGCTTCCTGTTTAAAATCCGGTAAAGTAGAAAGAGCTTAGTGATTTTTAAAAGAGTATCGAAGGCGGATGCCTGCGATACTCTTTTTTTATTTCCTATTGTTTATCCCACAAGCCCTGAATGTACTCTCTCGCCGCCACGGCATTCTCCGGGACGGTATTTTCCAGGGTGGCGTGAACATATGGCTTCCGCTCCTTCATAAAGCGGATGACCTGGCTGTAATCCATCTCCCCGGTTCCTGCGGCTACGGAGACAAGCTGGTTGTCCTGCACCACGAAATCCTTGATATGCACCATGGCAATATCTTCCCCTAACAGGTCGATTGCCTCGGCGAAGATTTCTTCCCGGTTCTGATAATTGGAAATATCCAGCAAATTCACCGGGTCAAAGATAATCTGCAGATTGGGGGAGGCAATTTCATCTAATACCCTCCTGGCACGCTTCGGGCTGCAGACAATGTGCTTGTAAACCGGCTCAATAGCAAAGATGACGCCCATTTTTTCCGCATATTCCACCACCGGACGTACATTTTTGATGAAGATTTCCAGTGCTTCTTCTGAATGGTTCCGTTCTTCAAATTGATAGGCTTCATTGACCGCTCCCGTCTCCGTGCCTACCACGCCCGCTCCAAGGAGGGAGGCGAAACGGATATTCGTCAGATAACGCTTTCTGATTTTCGCAAAGCTTTCCTCGTTGGGGTTTGCCAGATTTAGATAACATCCCAAAACGGCGATATCCAGTTCGTTTTTTGCAAATATTTTTTTCAGATAAAGCGCCAGCCCCGGCGTCAGCGCGCTATCGTCCACCGGGTACTCGGAAATCACTTTGCCTAAGGCTAAATGCCCGCAGGCAAAGCCCTGCTCATGGGCGATGGCAAGCCGTTCCTCTAAGGGCGCTTTTTTGATATCGTGCAAACGGATTCCTAACTGCATGTTTTCTTTCCTTTCTTTTTGAAACCGGCAGCAGCTTCTCTTTCCCGGACAAAAACCGCCGCCAGACGACTGTTTCATTTCACACTACCGTACCACTTTCTCGTCTACGCCAAGCAGCGTCAGCTCTTCGCCCTCCTGCCCGGTGATGGAAACATTTTCCAATACCAGTTTTTTGACGTTATTGGCAAAAATGCCTTTCTTACTGCAGGCTTCTACCCCCGCTGACATCGCCGGAACGTCGCATTTCGGGTTCTCGGCATAGGTGACGGAGACATTTTTCATAATAATTTCTTCGATTTTCTGCTCCGGCAGTCCGTCAAAGTGGGCGGCGGCAACGTGGCAGTTTTTCGCCTCAATATCCTCAAAATCAAGACGTTTGATTTCCGGCGTCCGCTCATCTACAGGCATTGCCTCACGGCTCTGGACATATTCGGTTTTGCCATCCGGGTCGCAGAAATAAAAGCTGTTCACCACGAAGGGCGTCATAACATGGTCCATCTTGATTTTTTTGAATGCAATATTGTCTAACACCGCATCTTTTCCACGCCCGCGCCTCGTCTTGATACGCAGTCCCCGGTCTGTATGGCGGAATAAGCACTCCTCCACAATGAGATTTTTCACGCCGCCCGCCATCTCGCTTCCCACGGTAACAGCGCCATGTCCGTTTTCCATTAAGCACTGTCTGATATGAAGATTTTCCGATGGTGTCTTATGCTTTCTTCCCATATAGATTTTCCCGGATTTGACAGCGATGCAGTCGTCTCCAAGGGAGAAACGGATTCCGGCAATCTCCACGTTTTTACAGGACTCCGGGTCCAAACCGTCGGTATTGGGGGAATCGCTGGGATTCTCCACTGTCAGGTTGTAAAACTTCAAATCGTCGGAAAAATAGGGGTGCAGCGTCCAGGAGGGGCTGTTGCAGAATTTTACGCCCTGCAAGGTCACATTTTTACAGTGGCTGATGAAAAACAGCCTCGGACGGAATGCGCCCACCATCACCTTGGGATTGTGCCACCAGTTTTCCTTTGAAGCGTTGCCGTTGATGGTTCCTTTGCCGTAAATCCGCACATTTTCCACGGTAATTCCGGTGATAATTCCGGCAAACATCGGCAGCGGGTTTCCCTCCCAGGTTCCTAAATTATATTCCTCCGTCTCATCATAGCTCTCGATAAGCGCCGGGAACTTCGGATAGGCATTGCGGTCTGTCTCCGCCTTTAACTCTGCTCCCTCCGCCAATTCCAGGTTCAGATTGCTTTTTAAAAAGAGGCTGGTGATACGGTAGGTTCCTCTGGGAATGAGGACACGGCTTCTTTCCGGGCAGGCTAAAATTGCAGCCTGGATAAATTTCGTATCGTCATTCACGCCGTCTCCCTTTGCGCCGAAGTCCCTGACATTTAAGGTGACAAATTCATATTCTGTAGTAAATTTCAGGCTTCCCGCCTCGGTTCCGTCCTCTTTTTTTACCACCACCTCATATTCCGTCTGCGGTTTTAAGTCAAACAGAGAGGTAATGACCGTCTCCGCCGTCTTTACCGCCGTTCCATTCAGGTAAATCTGATAGTTCTCTTTTGTGTTGTAGATACCGCCGTCTGCAAGCTCTAAGGTCGCGCTTCTTGCAGATTTGTCCATTAATTTGATTTCCATCCCATTCTCTCCTTTAAAGCCCCAGTGTTTCCATCTGTTTTTTCAGCAGGATTTCCTGCGCATACGCCAGGAAAAACATGCCTGCCGTCTTTGCGTCTGTTTCTTCGGAAAGCTGTCCGGCGCAGGTTTCTAACAGTTCCATGGCGTTCTGTGCATATTTCTCCTTCAGCAGAAGCTCCATACGGCAGGCTTTTAACATGGTATACGCCACGCAGATTTTTACTGCTGTGCTCCACTGTTCCTTTTTCCCCAGCATTTCCTTTAACAGCGCCTTGTAGTAATCCTGCAGTTTCCGGTACTGCTCATAAATCTCAATGCTCATGCAGTCCATCACGTCCACCAGCGCCATCATGTCATAGGAAACCTGCTCCAGGTCGGAAACGAGAAGTCCCCCATCCGCACTGTAAATTTTCTCCTGCACCTTATCAAACTGTCCAATGATATGGTTATACTGCTCTTTTTTGCCGTATTTCGTCTCACACTCCATGTAAAAAGGAAGTATCCTGTACATTCCCTCTAATTCCACCATACTGCCCAGTTTATAGTAAAGGCTGCCGTCTTTATCCCCCGGCTCTTCCTGCAGTCCGGCTTTCAAAGTCTCCACCGTCTCTAAGTATTTCTGCTCTCCAGTACTTTTGTAAAGGAAAGAATAGACACTGCCATACTCTGCCTTGCTTTCCGGCTCTGCATTTTTTAGATAGTCCATGTATACTCCGCCGTCTGCGGCTTCCGCCATCTGTGCAGCGCCCTTTAGCAGAAGGCTGTCCTGCCTGCCGGATTTCAGATACTCTTCCATCCATGTTTCTGTTTTCATATTCATAACCACACCTTTCTTCTTATTTTCCACCGGCTCTTTCCGGTTTGCCGGTTTTCTCTCCGTTTGCTGCTTTTGTTTCGCCTGCCTTCTTCCAGCAGCCGGTTTTGTATACAAGATACAATGCCAATGCCGCCAGACCGTTGCTGACTACCACCGAATACCAGATGCTCCGTACGCCCATATCAAGAATTTCCTGACACACATATAAGGTTCCGAAACGGAACACCCAAAGCCTCGCCACGTCCACCACCATATTGACGGTGGTCTGCCCGCAGCCCTGGAATAAACCGATGGTGGAATTATATATGCCGTTGACAAAGCACCAGAACGCCATGATACTCAAGAAGTCCGCCGCCATTCGGATAACCTCCGGGTCATCGGAAAAAATCTTCACAATGGCAGTGGAAATCGGCATTCTTGATAAAATCATGCCTCCCACAAAAAGGAAGATAACACAAATCCGCCGGGACAAAAGATACCCCTCCTGCGCCCGCTTCATCTGCTTTGCCCCCACATTCTGCCCCACAATAATCGCCACTGCAGAGCCAATGCCGTTTGAGGGCAGGGTAATCAGCCCGTTGACCTTATTTCCGATGCCATAGGCTGCCATTGCCTGTGTCCCGTATGCGAATACACTTTTGCTCATCAGAAGAAAGCCAAGCTGGGTGGTGCTTCCTCCGATGGTGCTGGGAAGCCCCACTTTTACAATGCTTTTTAATTTTTCTTTCTCGAATTTCATCTTCCGGATTTCCAGATACAGCAGCCGCTTTTTATTGTGGAGTATCACAAAGGCAATGACTGCCGGAATTGCTTTGGCTATCATGGTTGCCAGAGCCGCACCTGCCACGCCAAAGCGGAATACCACCATCAAAAGCGGGTCTAACAGCATATTGAGCACAATCCCCAGCACATTCATCAGCATTGGTCTTAAGGTGTCCCCCTGTGCCTGGTTGATTGCCACATACATATTTACCATATACAAAAAGGGCATGTCCAACACCGCAATCTGCATATAGATTTTGCTATACACAAAGGTTTCTCCCTCCGCTCCAAGCCAGGTTACAATCGCCGGGGTTGCAGCTGCCACCGCTGCAGCACAGACCACGGCAAAGCCCATGGCACAGACAAAGATATGGTTTGCCATCGCCCTTGCGTCCTCGTCTTTTTTGGCGCCGACAAACTGTGATATCAGTACGGAGCCTGCCACGGTGATTCCTGCGCCGAAATTAATGACTAAATTCTGCACCGGAGTTACCAGATTGATGGCTGCTAACTCTTCCGTTCCCAATTTCCCCAGCCAGTAGGTATCCGTCAGGTTATACATGGTCTGTAAAAAACTGTTAATGACCACAGGGACGGACAACAATAAAATTGCCCTTACCATATTTCCGCTTAAAATCTGTTCTCTGTTGACTGTCTTATTCATGCCAGTTTTCCTCTGTCTCATTTCTTTCAGTTTGAAATAAGAAAAAGTGGCTCAAGATTACTCCCAAGCCACTAATAAATCACTGTATCTGCCGCCTAATTCTTTCAGTCCTCTCGCAATACAGCTGCCATACATCACCGCCCCCTCATAGCGCAGGTGTGTGTTATCCGTCAGCCCCTCCATATAAGATGGGTAAACGCCCTTTGGCAGATGCATATACCAGTCCATACTCTTTTTGGCACCGGCTTTTCGCAGTTCTGCCCGGCTCATGCTGTAAAGGTCAATGAGAGGTACCTCTAATTTTTCTGCGGTCTGCTTCATGGCTGCCACGTAATCGGAATGTTCTCCTAAGCCTAACTGGTCTCCCTCCACGAAACATCTTCTCTCTAATGGTGTGATTAACACCGGCAAGGCTTTCTTTTCTCTTGCAGTGTTCACAAATTTTTCCAGATTTGACATATATTCCGAAAACGGAGCTGTATAGCGGGAAGGGTCCTGTTTCTTTTCATCGTTGTGTCCAAACTGGATAAAAAGAAAATCTCCTTCTCCAATTCGCTCCGCTATCGGCGATAGTCTGGCCTCATCAATAAAACTTTTGGTACTCCTGCCGTTTTTTGCATGATTCTCCACTCTCACCTCCGGCTTTAGGAACAGGTGGAACACCTGTCCTATGCCGGTCTGGGGATATGTGGTGATATCATTATATTGTACGGTAGAGTCTCCCGCCCAATAAATTGTTGCCATACATGCTGCCCTCTCGGATTCTGATTATTCTTTTACTGCTCCGATATTTACACCTTTTACGAAGTATTTCTGTAAGAACGGATATAAAATCATGAACGGAAGGATAACGATGATAATCGCTGCGTTCTTAATTGTATTCTCCGTTACACCTGCGGTTACCGCCGGCGAATCACTACCCATAATCATACCGCGTAACTTCATCTGGAAGTTGTATAAATCAGAGTTGGTGATATACAGTTTGTAATGTGTATAATCGTTCCAGTAGGAAACTGCAAACATCAAACCGATGGATGCTAACGCTGCTTTTGACATCGGAAGCACAATTCGGATGAAGGTCTGCATCGGGGAACATCCGTCTAAGGTTGCCGACTCAAACAAGCTGGCAGGAATACCCTCGAAGAAGTTCCTCATCAATACCAGGTTGTAGACGTTTAATGCCGGGAAGAGAATAACTACCCAAAGCGTATTTGTCAAATGCAAAGATTTTAATACCAAATAGGTCGGTATCATACCACCGTTGAAAATCATGGTAAATAATAACATGTTTGCCATGAAGTTACGTCCCGGCATATCATACTGAATTAATACATATGCACCAAAGGTAGAAAGAATCAATGCTACAGCTGTACCGCAGATTGTGGTAATAAAGGAAATAATCAACGGCTGGTACATTGTCGGGTTCTTAAATACGGTAATATAACCCGTTAAACCAAATTCCTCCGGCCACAATTTCATACCATATGCGGTTTTTAAATCAAATGAGTCAACCAAAATCTTCCAAATCGGAACAATAATGATTAAACTGATAATAATAAAGATTAACCCGTTTACAATCGGGAATACCTGTATTTTTTTCTTGCTTTTCATATCTGCTGCTCCTTCCTAGACGATTCCTCGTCCATCACGCACTTTCTTGCTCAGCCAGTTACAGAAAAGAACCAGAACACAACCGATAATTGATTTAAACAAACCAACCGCTGTCGTATAGCCATAGTTCGGAATTGCACCACTGTTAAAGGTCTGATAGTAAATGTACGTTTCAAGAACGTTCGCTGTGCCTAAAACGGCATCATTCTGTAATACGAATGCAGACTCGAAAAGGTTCATAACCTTCGCAAGGTTCAAAATCAATACGGTAAGGATTGTATTTGCCAAGGCAGGAAATGTGATATAACGCATTTTGCCCCAGCGTCCGGCGCCATCAATAGATGCAGCCTCATAAAGTTCTGTATTTATTCCGGAAAGGGTTGCCATAAAGATAACGGTCTGCCATCCGGTTTCTTTCCAAATATTAATCAGATAGTAAGCAAAACGCCACCACTTCGTATCTCCTAAGAAATAAATCATATTATCTGCGCTTACCACTCCCATTTCAACAAGAAATGTATTAACAAGACCCTGTGAAGTAGGCGCTAAAATCAGGGAGAATACGGATGCTGTTACTACCCATGACATAAAATGCGGCAGGTAAATAATAGTCTGTACCACTTTTTTAAAATGAATATTGGCAATCTCATTTAAAAAGATAGAAACAACAACTGCTACTGCCACAGTTAAAAACAGCTTTATAATACTAATCTCCAACGTATTGGTAAATGCTGACCAGAAATTCGGCATTGAGAACATCTTCTCAAAATTTGCCAGACCCGTAAAGGTTGGGTCTTTAATGCCGTTGTAATCGGTAAACGCATAACGGATACCAAGCATCGGGAGATAGAAAAAGATTACTGCAAAAATAAACACGGGAAGAAACATCAGATAGAATCCCCTGTATTTATAGATTTTAGCAGCCAGGTGTTTCCTGGAGTTATTCGCACTCGGTGCGGCTGATTGTTTTTTATTATTTTTCATATCTGTTCTTCCTCTTCACCAAAACTAAATGACTACTAATGAATATGTGGAGCTATGGACTCCCACAGCTCCACATCCTTCTTTCTTCCGACCTGCGGAAATATCTTATTTAATTACTGATTTAAAGAGTCAACGATTGTCTGTGACCACTCAGCGCCATGCTCGTTCTCGTAACGTGCATATGCTTCTTCGATTGTGGATTTGCCCATAACTACGTTAGCTACTAACTCGTTCTTTAAGGTTGTTAAATCACCGTTGTACTCGCTCATAGCGTCTGTTGTCGGAACAAGGTCTGCTGCTACACAGTTCTCATTGAATAATGCTGCAGAGTTCTTTGTAGAATCTGGGAGAGACTCATCTTTCGGGTCGTTTGCCAGCTCAACAAGTGCAAGCATTGGATCAATGTGTGCTTTGGTATACTGGGTTCCAGGAGTCTCAAGGTTCTCACATCCGTGGAATTCGCCCTCAGCGTAAACTTTCTCGTTCTCTTCGCCTTCGAAGATAGTCTCAGCTTTGGTTGACCAGTGAACATCTTCTACACCGTAGGTAAATAAGAACTGAACGTCTCCGCCATCCTGCATAGCTTCGATGAAGTATTTGAATACGCCTTCCGGATTCTCACACTGAGAGGTGATTGCCCATACAGGTGGAACTCGGTCAAGATACTGTCCTACTTCTGCGATTGGAGCTAATGCAACTAACTCGCTGTCTTTGCCGTTTGCCTCAAGGTTTGTCTCAAGGTTTGTCTGCCATGTACCAGCCCAGTAAGTAAATACACCGAACTCATCGCCGTAGTATTTGTCACGGCAGTCTTTGGTACCGTTGGTTAATGTGGTCGGGTCGATAACACCTTTTGCATATGCGTCAGCCATTCTCTGAAGAGCGTCTTTCATAGCGTCCTCGGTGAAACCATCTTTCCATGTGCCATCCTCTGCTAAATAGAAGCTTGGATGTGCATCCTGATAAAACTCAGGTAAGTAGTTGATATACGGAGCCTCTGTTCCGATGAAGCCTGCAGCAGATACACCGTAGGTATTGCCGTTTGTTCCATCGCCATCCGGGTCGCCGGTGGTGAATGCTTCCAGCATTGCTAAGTACTCTTCATAGTTTGTCGGAGCTTCCAGTCCGCAGTTATCTAACCATGCTTTCTTAACATATGTAACACATCCGTTACCACGTGCAGACGGCATACCATATAATTTACCGTCAATTCTTACACCATCAATAACTCCGGTGCTTCCGAACGCATCCTGTCTCTGTTTTAATTCAGAGTTCTCATATGCATCTGTCATATCCCAAAGAACACCCTGCTCTGCATATCCTGCATAATATGTAGAAGAAAGTATCATGACATCCGGCCACTCGCCGCTTGCGATGGTCTGACCTACTACATCGTAGTAAGCGTCATGGTCTGGCTGGGTTACTGTGAATTTAATTCCAGTCAGCTCTTCGAGTTTTGCAATGAACTGGTCCTGTGCGTTCTCTTTTGTAAACACGGTTCCGTCTACCATGATGGAGATTTCTTCCGGTTTCTCTACATCAGATGCTGTATCAGCAGCTGCTGCATCCCCGCTTTCATTGCTCTCTGTTGTGGCTGCGTCTGTGCCACTGTTGGTTCCTGCATCAGAAGTTCCTGCATCCCCGGTTCCTCCATTATTGGAACCACACCCCATGCTGGCTACCATTGCTGCAACCAGCAGTAATGAAACTACCTTTTTTTTCATAAAAGACCTCCTATAGTATGAAATTTGCCTGACATGAATGTAAGTGCTTTCACGTCTTGCTCATACATTACCATTTTCTTTGATTTTCAGCAAGAAACAATATTTGTTGTAAGGAACAAAATTTGTTTCATCTCTCAAAAAAGCCCGATTTTACGGGGTTTTTTACAGTTCTTTCTTGTTGTATTTTTTTTCTCTTTATGCTAAAATAACAACATGTTATTCGTATAAACTATACAAAGGATGTTTGTTCAATGAAGATAAATCTTGCAAAATCACCAGAAACCCAGCCGAAAAATGAGAAACATACATTTCTTATGGTGAAACTCGCTGTATCCTACAGCATTTTTTTGCTGGTGATTCTTTTTTTGACCTTTTACTTACACCATGCTTCTACACAAAATGCAGCGGAAAAATTCTGGGCGCAGAACAAGTCCACTTTTGCCAGCGCCGTCACTCTGTTAAACAGTGATTTGACCATTATGGACTCCTATTGCCGTCAGATTACCCAGGATGCGGACTTCCGGCGCCTCGCACAGATGACGGATACCTCCGGCATCGACTTTTATCTCTCCGGCAGGCAGTTAAAAAACTCTCTGTCCGCCCATTTATATGCTTACAGCGAGCTGCCGGTCAATTCTTACTTTATTTATCTGCGCAACACAAATTATGTACTATCCGTCAATTCCTTCACCACGGAGGGCTTATACTATTTACATAATTATCGGGCTGCCGAAACAGAGCTTCCCAGCCTTGATACCTGGCGGGAACTCATTTATGCAAACAACGGCACCGGCTCCATGTATTCCCTTGCCGATTATGTGCTGCCCGGCAGTGACGATGCGTATCTCTACCTTATTAATATGAATGCGCTTACATCAAGAAATGTCCCTGCCACTGCCGGATTTCATCTCAGCTACAGCAAGCTGAAAAGCATTTTTTCCGGCGTCTCCCTAGAAAACGGCGGTTGTATCATCGCATTGGACAATCAAAGTACGCCTTTTTTTGTCATCTCAGAGGCCGGCAGCATAGCCGAGAACCAAAATTCCTTTGACAGCAGCGCCCTTGCCGCTGATTTAAAGGCGTTGACCTTCTCTGACGGCTATGCCTCCTGCTATATGGACGGCAATGAAATGCATATAACCCGTATTTCTACGGAGCTCAACGGTCTGCAGTATTACCTGATTCAACCGGAAAGCCTTTGCCCGCCGCGTTACCAGACATTTTTTGCTCTGTTTTTAACACTCGCCGCCATTTTAGGGCTTGGACTTGTTTTATTGTTAGTCCGCACCAACATGCAGCCCATTTTAGAGCTTGATACCGAGTTAAAAGAAGCAATTACGGACCGAAATCAGCTGCAGGAAGTGGTGGAAGCTGCGAAACCCATTATTTACAACACCTATTTAAGACAGCTTATGTCCGGCAGCCTCTCTTCTCCGGATGAGGTAAAATACATTCAGTCTTTTCTTCATTTAGACAGCCCGGATTTGAAATTTTATGTGATGTACGGCATTACCTATGAAAATGATTTTGTGGAAAATTCCAATAATACAGAAGGAAGCGACAACATTTCCCAGATAATCCACAGTGTTCTGGCAAAATATTTTTCCTACCACAACACGCTTTACCTCTTTTCTCCTCAGGAACGGGTCTATGCGCTGCTGCTCCCCTTCGAGGGCAACGAGGAGGATGTCCTGATTTCCATTCAGGAAAAGGTTTTGGACATTCACGAAACACTGTTGGAACAATATTCCATCTGGTTCTTTACCGGAATCGGACTTCCCTGTCATTTTAACAACATCTGGGAATCCTACCAGCAGGCAAAGGATGCCTCCGGCTATACCTCTAAGAGCTATATTTTCCTGCCCTATGAGATGTTAAAGAAAAATTCCAGGGTTTATTACTATCCGATGGAGTTTTCTTCCAAGCTGGTTCAGTTTATCACCACCGGGAACACCACCCAGGTCATGGAATTATTCCTGCTGATTCACCAGGAGAACATCGAGGAACGAGCCCTTCCTTTCCAGCTGTTAAAATTTTTGCTGTCCGATATCCGCAACACCTTGCTGAAGGCACGTTTCGCCATCACCAATGTTCCGGAGGACAACCCGGAATTACAGGAAATCGACGATATGCTCTCCAAGGATGAGCTGACCTTCCGTTATTGCCAGGATATCGCCCTGAAATTATGCCATTTCTTCGAGGTAAAATCCGAAAAGGGCAGCCTGATTGACAATATTGTGGCGTATATCCGGAAAAATTATAAGGACCCGTCCCTGTGCCTGAACAAGATATCCGATGAATTTAACATATCGGAAAGCTATTTCTCCCATATGTTTAAGGAAAATATGAATATTAACTTCTCTGTCTATTTAGAGGATTTGCGGTTAAATGAAGCGGCGCGGCTCATCAAAGAGGGAAATTCCAACGTGACCGATATTTCTCTGGAGGTTGGCTATAACAATACCACTTCTTTCCGCCGTGCTTTTAAGAAAAAATTCGGAGTTACTCCAAGCGCCATGAGCGCTAACTAAAGGGGGTTTTACCATGCTGACTTTCAAACGGGCTCTCCCGGAACAGACCGGAATGCCCTCCTGGTGTATTGTAAATTTCATCGAACGGCTGCAGCGGCAGAAGGTTCCCATGCACAGTATTCTTCTCTATCACCGTGACTGCCTGATTGCCGAGGGCTACTACGCCCCTTACCAGGCAGACACCCTGCACCGTATGTTCTCCATCAGTAAAAGTTTTACTTCCATTGCCATCGGTCTCTTAGCCGATGAGGGAAAACTTTCTTTAGATGACGCCATTGTCCGCTACTTCCCGGATAAAGTGCCGGAAAACGTCCATCCATGGATTTCCGCCATGACCATCCGCGATATGCTGATGATGCGCACCTGTCACGCTTCCACTACTTACAAGGTAGACATGAAAAGCGACTGGGTGGAAAGCTTTTTTACCATCCCGCCTACCCATCCCTCCGGAAAGATTTTTCACTATGACACCTCTTCCGCTCATACCCTTGCCGCCCTTGCGGAGCGTCTGAGCGGTATGCCGATGTTGGATTATCTCCGGAAAAAATTAGCGCCTTTGGGGCTTTCTGCAGAAGCCTATATGCTCACCGACCCCTTTGGCGTCTCCATGGGGGGCAGCGGTCTGGTGGCAACGCCTATGGATTTGTTGAAGTTCGGTTACTTTATTTTCCATGAGGGCTCGGTGGAAGGACAGCAGCTGCTCTCTTCCTCCTATATCAGAGAAGCCACCTCCCATCTCTCCGATACCCTGGTCACTTCCCCCTGCCGCAGCGAGGGCTGTGGTTACGGCTATCAGTTCTGGCGCAACGAAAAGGGCGGCTATGTCTGCTACGGCATGGGCGGACAGCTGATTATTTTTCTGCCGGACTATGATTTGATTTGCGTCACCACCGCCGATACCCAGGGGATTGTGGGCGGAAATCAGTTGATTTACGACGCTCTGTATGAAGAGATTTTACCTTTCATACAGGCAAATCCACTGCCGGAGGATAAAAAAGCTCATTGTGCGCTCAAAACTACATTAGAAAATTTGCAGATTGCACCGCTTGCCGGGAATATTTTTTCACCTGTGATGGAGACGGTCAATGATACGGTTTTTCGGTTTGCCGAAAACAGTATGGGGTTTGCGGATATGCGTTTTCACTTTTCTGATGGTGCTTCTACGTTGGAATTTACGCTGCGTGGGGAAAGGTATTCTCTTTCCTTTGGGCTTGGAAAGCTTGTTACCGGGGATTTTCCGATATATCACCAGAGATATGCGGCAAGCGGAGGGTGGACTTCGGAGAATACGCTTTATGTGCGGTTTCATATTATTGACGAGTTTGTGGGGGCGGTGCATTTTGAGGTTTGCTTTGGGGATGGGGATGTTACTGTGTTTATGAAGAAGCAGGAGGAAAGTTTATTTGCGGAGTTTAATGGGCATTTGTATGGGAGAAAAGGGGAAGGTAGTGGCGTATAAAAACGGCTGCCCCTCCCAAATTTGCTGCCGCTATTCGCTGCTAAGAAAATCTATGATTTATACATTTACGTTTTCTACCCTTTGCGTGCCGTCTCAAAGGCGCCCTCCATGGCGCCACTGAGACTAAAAATGCCATCCGGGCATTTTTGCACTAGGTTATGAAGTATAAATCAAGATTTTCTAAGCAGCTCCTAGAGGCACAAATTGGGGAGTGGCAGCCGTTTTTATACAATCTACGTTTTCTCACTCCGCCTAGGGAAATGCCGCTTGCGACTTTTTCTTGTGAGCTGGTGTTTCTTTTATTCAAAAATATTGACCACTTGAATAACTGCTTTACACATGAGTACCACTTCTTTCTCATTTTCCTTGAAATATTTAATCTTGTCTGGCGTATTAGTCTTACCTGTAAAAATTTTATAACGCACATCAACCGGATATGTACAGACAAAACTCATATTTCCCATCCTCCCATATAACCACACTTTTTATAGCCTAACACCGCACCCCCCATTTTTTTCAATACATTTCCTCAGCGTTTTCCCCCCAACTTTGCCAAGGAGCAGGTTAGAAAATCTTATGTCCAGGCTGCCGGGGCTTTGGGGGACTTTCTTTACTGGGAGCTGGGCATATTGCCGGAAGGGCAGGGCTCTGGGGCTGGCTCTGGGAAGAGTTTAGAAGTTCTTAGTACCCTGCTCCACACACAGCAATTTTCAGACACGGATGTCTGAAAAAGGCACAATCGAGCCAGGGAAGGCGCATTTGTACCGGTTGCGTCCACCGCCAGCAACCTTGCTGCAGGGTACTTAGAACTTCTTAACTCTGTACAGCGCCAGCCCCAGAGCCCTGCCCTTCCGGCAATATGCCCTCACACAACAAAAATCAAGTCCCCCAAAGCCCCGGCTGCCTGAACATTAGATTTTCTTATCTGCGGACAAAATAAAAAAAGGAAACACCCAGCGCTATTTCTTAACATTCGCCAGGCATTTCCCAATAAAGATTCAACCCAAAAATTAATTGTGTCCCCCACAGCTATGCTCCCCGCATCCATGCTCTCCACAGGCATGTCCCTCGCCGTGATGTTCGTCATGATGACTGCAGGTCGCATTGGGATTAAACTCCAGCTTTCCCTCTGCAAACGCCTGTACCGCTGCATCTGCGCTGCCTGCCACACCGGCATACAATTTGATGCCTGCGGCTGCCAGCGCCATCTGAGCACCGCCGCCGATACCGCCGCAAATCAGGACGTCTGCCTTCAATGCGCTTAAGACACCTGCCAGCGCTCCATGTCCGCTTCCGTTGGTATCTACCACCTCGGATGAAACAATTTTTCCGTCTTCAAGGTCATAAACCTTGAATTCTGCTGTGTGTCCGAAATGCTGGAAAATCTCACCGTTTTCATAAGTTACTGCTACTCTCATCATCTTATCTCCTTTTGGTTTTTGATATTGCTGATAATAATATTGCTTGAAGCAGCCATCACACCCGCAGCTTTTTCCGTCGCAGAGCAGAAACTCACCGCCCTGAATGCGAAGGGGCAGTCCGTCTACTAAAACATCCGCCAGTTTTTTCCGGGCGCTCTCATAAATCCGCTGCACCGTTGTCCTGGCAACCTGCATGGTTTCGCTGCACTTTTCCTGGGACATGCCCTCCTTGTCAATCAGACGGAGCACTTCGTATTCATCTACTGTCAGGATAACGGGGGTTTTCCCCTCTCCGCTATCTACAGGCTGAAACTCCAGCGTTTTAGGAAAATGGCATACTTTTCTGCATTTTGTAGGTCTTGGCATAAAATACTCCTCCCACAAATTTTAATTTTATTATAGAGCTGTTTCGGGTATATGTCAACAATATTATTGGCATATGTCCAAAATACTGTCTAGCAAATAATCAGAATCCTTCACGGCAAAACATATTTTGCCGCTGTCTATTTTCCCGCATATCAGCAAAGGAGCAGAATATGTACTCTCTACATACTCTGCTCCTTTTGCTATTCTAAATCAAATTGCATTCGTTAAAGTTCTTTTGACTTATGTCACCTTACTGTGGCTGTTTTCCGATGTAAGCTAAGATACCGCCGTCTACATAAACCACATGTCCATTTACAAAGTTAGATGCGTCAGATGCTAAGAACACAGCCGGACCCTGTAAATCGGTTGCTTCTCCCCATCTTGCAGCCGGAGTTTTTGCAATGATGAACTGGTCGAACGGATGTCTGGAGCCGTCCGGCTGAATCTCACGCAACGGTGCAGTCTGTGGTGTTGCAATATAGCCAGGTCCGATACCGTTACACTGGATATTGAACTCGCCGTACTCAGATGCGATATTCTTGGTAAGCATTTTCAAACCGCCCTTTGCAGCCGCATAAGCAGATACTGTCTCACGACCAAGCTCGCTCATCATAGAACAGATATTAATGATTTTTCCGTGGCCTTTTTTAATCATGCTTGGAATCACTGCTTTGGAAACGATGAACGGTGCGTTTAAGTCAACGTCGATAACCTGACGGAATTCTGCTGCGGTCATGTCGCACATTGGGATACGTTTGATGATACCTGCATTGTTTACTAAGATATCAATTACGCCAACCTCTTCCTCTACTTTTTTCACAAGTTCATTTACCTGCTCCTCGTTGGTAACGTCACATACATAGCCGTGTGCTTTGATACCTTTTTCTGCATAAGCAGCAATTCCCTTGTCCACTAATTCCTGTTTAATATCGTTGAAAACGATGGTTGCACCTGCCTCAGCGTATGCGGATGCGATTGCAAAGCCGATACCGTAAGAAGCTCCGGTTACAAGTGCGATTTTTCCCTCTAATGAAAAACTGTCTAAAATTGCCATTTTTATTCTCTCCTTTTCTTGTTCTCTATTTGCAAATTTTCCGTTTGCCGGAAAATCCGTTGCACATAATTTCACTGAAAACTGCCTGCGCCTTTTTGCCTGTCAGCTTTCTTTTCTCTCTGCGCTGTTTATCAGGGTAACTCTCTGCTTAAGGCTGCCCTTATAAGGTAACGCCCTGCTTGAAGATTGCCATGTCATGGAAGCCAGCCTCTTCGCTGCAGACCTTCTTGCCGGAGGCAACTTCTAACACATAGTCAAAAAGTTTCTGTCCGGTCTCCTCTAATTCTGCGTCCTCCACTAAAACTCCGGCATTGAAATCAATCCAGTTTTTCTTCTTGCCTGCCAAAGTGCTGTTGCTGGCGATTTTTACAGTCGGAACCGGAGAAGCAAACGGGGTTCCCCGCCCTGTGGTGAAGAGTACGATATGTGCTCCGCTGGCTGCAAGGGCTGTGGAAGCCACCAAATCATTGCCCGGTGCGCTTAACAGATTTAAGCCCGGTGTTTCCACTCTTTCTCCATAAGAGAGCACGCCTTTGACTGCCGCGCTTCCTGATTTCTGGGTACAGCCTAAGGATTTGTCCTCTAAGGTGGTGATACCGCCTTTTTTATTTCCCGGCGACGGATTTTCATAAATCGTCTGATGGTTATCCTGGAAATATTTCTTAAAGTTGTTAATCAAATCTACGGTCTTTTCAAATAATTCCTCGTTTTCACAGCGGTTCATCAACAGGGTTTCCGCTCCGAACATCTCCGGAACCTCCGTCAAAATCGTGGTTCCGCCTTTGCTGATGAGGATATCGGAGAATTTACCCACTAACGGGTTTGCCGTGATACCGGAAAATCCGTCGCTGCCGCCGCATTTCATGCCGATGATTAATTTGGAAGCGCTGATAGGCTCTCTTTCAAATCCGGCTGCGTAGTCGATTAACTCGGACAGCATTTGTGCGCCCGCTTCCATCTCGTCCTCATGCTCCTGACAGACTAAGAATTTCACACGGTTTTCGTCATAGTCACCGATATATTTTTTCAATTCGTCAATATTGCTGTTTTCACAGCCAAGCCCTAATACAAGCACACCGCCTGCATTGGGATGGTTGACTAAATCCGCCAGGATGGTTCTGGTATGCTCCTGGTCATCTCCCATCTGGGAGCAGCCATATGGATGCGGAAATGCGATGACTTCCTCCACCGTACCGTGTACCCTGGCATTTGCTGCCTTCGCCATGGCGGTGGCGATATTGTTGACACAGCCGACCGTAGGGATAATCCAGACTTCGTTGCGGACGCCGACTTTTCCGTCGGGACGGTGAAAGCCCATAAAGGTGCGCTCTTCTGTCTGTTTTGTCTCTGTCTCCACCGGCTCATAGGTATACTCTAACAGTTCGCCCAGGGCAGTTTTTACGTTGTGGGTATGGACCCAGTGGCCTGTACCGATGGCTTCTTTGGCATTTCCAATGCGAAACCCGTATTTTACCACGTCCCCGCCCTCCGGAATGTCGGTAATTGCCATCTTATGTCCTGCCGGGATAGTCTCAGCAGCGGTTACGGCAGTTCCCGCAACCGTTACTGTCTCGCCCTGTGCCAGCTCTTTTAATGCCACAATGACGTTATCATTTTCATGGATTTTAATAAAATCTTTCATAGATTCGCTCCTTTTTATTGCGAATATTTTCCATTGCTTTTCTCAATGTTTATGTAAAAATTTTCTCCATTGCTTTTCTCAATGTTTTATGTGAAAACACTTCCATTGCTTTTCTTATGCGAAAATTTTCTCCATTGCTTTTCTCATGCCGAGGGCACGGATATCGGAAATGTAAGAAGTAACTGCCTCCTCCACTCCGTCTAATTTGGTTAAATCCTGTCCCCAGAAATCTTCGTTGGAAAGTACGGCATGGGTATATTCCGCAGCTTCTTTTCCGCTGTTTGCTGCAAAGAACTCCAATACTGCCGCATCATCTAAAATCTGGTACTCAGCGCCGTCCCTGTGACCGATTAACGCCTTGTCGCGGATTTCGGAACCGGTATAGAACGCCATCAACGCTGCTAAGGAGAAGGTTAAGTGTGCCGGAAGCTTTCCTTCTTTATTGATGTACTCTAAGAAGCTGGGCATACATCTTGCTCTCCACTTGGAAACAGAGTTTAAGGAGATGGACAATAACGCATGTTTCACATACGGGTTGTTAAATCTGGTGATAACAGCCTCTGCAAAATCCTGTAAATCCTGTTTCGGCAATGTCAAAGTAGGAATTACCTCATCAAAGATGGTTGCCTTGATGAATTTTAATATCATTTCATCCTGCATGGACTCTAATACAATGTCGTTTCCGCAGAGATAAGAAGCTAATACAAAGGAGGTATGGGCGCCGTTTAAGATACGAACCTTTCTCTGTTTGTACGGCTTCTGGTTGTCGGTAAAGATAACCGGAAGACCCGCTGCCGGAAGCGGGAATTCATCGCTTAAATCTCTTGGGCTTTCGATAACCCAGAGTGCAAACGGCTCGCCTGTTACAATCAGGTTATCCTGATATCCGAACTCCTTGCAGAGCTCTTCTGCTTCATCTCTCGGATATCCGGTCACGATACGGTCAACTAAGGTAGAGGTAAATACGCAGGCGTTGTTTAACCATGCGGTAAATTCCTCCTCTAAGTTCCAGAGCTTTGCTAATTTGAGTACACACTCTTTCAGATGAATGCCGTTATCATCAATCAGCTCCACCGGAAGCATGATAAGACCCTTGTCCTCTGCTCCGTTGAAATGTTTATATCTCTCATATAAGAATTTGGTCAATTTGCCCGGATAGGTTTTCGGCGGGTTCATCTCAAGGCGGTCCGTATCGTCATAAACAATACCAGCCTCTGTGGTGTTGGAAACAATGAAACGTAAGGTATCAAGTTTTGCAAAATCCGCATATTTCTCATACTCGTTGTAAGCGTCAACCACATCTGTCACACTGGTTACAACACGGTTGATTCTCTTCGCCTCTCCGTCCACGATACCTCTCAGCTGTACGGTATACTGGCACTCCTGGTCATGGAAACGCTCTAATGTACCAAACTCGATTGGTTTTACGAGAACGATGTCTCCGTCAAACTTGCCCTGCTCGTTGGCAATATCAATCATATAGTCAACGAAGGCGCGAAGGAAGTTTCCCTCACCAAACTGCAACACTTTGACTGGTCTTTCTTTTTTTCCTGTTTTTGCTTTGCTTAATAATTCCATGGTATCCTCCTGGTATTTTAAAAGATTACATTTTTTCAACAGATTTGCCTTTCTGCCCGCAATCTATTGTCTGCACTATGTAGCTTATGCTGCACTCTGTTGCTTTGTAAGCGTTTACATTATCTATTTTTACACCTTTTCGGCAATTAGTCAATATGTAATTTTGCACAATTTAGTAATTTTATCTATTTTCTTTTTTCACAGGCTCATATTTTTTATATTTTTGCCATTTTTCTTCGGAAACTGGTTGCTTTCTTTTTTTTCATATTGTATAATACCCTCATAGACTATGAAACTGCTTTCATTACCAATATGCTTGCTTTTGCCGTAAATGAAAGCGCTTACACTCCGTGATTATGAAAAGACAGTGCAGCATTTTTCCGGCTGGCTTTACCGCAATCACTTTTACGGGAGATTTACCATGACGATTTATGACATTTCAAAAAAGGCAGGCGTTTCCATTGCCACTGTTTCCCGTGTCTTAAACGGAAGTGACAAGGTTCGTCCCGCCACCAAAAAAAAGGTAATGGACATTATTGAGAAGTATGATTATACGCCCAATGCCTTTGCCAGGGGAATGGGGCTTCATTCCCTCAAAACCATCGGTATTTTATGTGCGGACTCTTCCGACCTGTTTCTTGCCAAGGCAGTTTACTATTTAGAGCAGGAGCTGCAGGCAAACGGTTATGAGTCCATCCTCTGCTGTACCGGCTACAATTTGGATATCAAGAAAACCTATGTGGATTTGATTCTTTCCAAAAAGGTAGACGGCATTATTCTGGTGGGTTCTAACTTTATCGGAACAACTGAGGACGAAAACCAGTATATTAAGGATATCTCTTCCCAGATACCCACCATGCTTTTAAATGCAGCTTACGACTATCCCAATGTTTACAGTACCCTGTGCGACGATTACACTGCAATGTATGAGGCTGCCTCTTCTATGCTTAAGGCAGGAATTTCGGACATTTTGTACCTGTACAATTCTGACTCCTACAGCGGTGCAAAAAAGCGCAGCGGATTTGCCGCCGCTATGGAGGATAACCATGTTCCTGATTACGAAAAGCTGATTTTCTACTATAACGGCGACCCGCAGCGGGTGAAGGATATTTCAAAGTTTGTGGATTCCATCGCAAAGAAACTTACTTTCCACGGCGTTATTGCGTCAGACGACGCCCTTGCCATCGGCGCTATCAAAAGCGCCGGAAAACGAGGCGTCCGTATTCCGGAAGATTTATCCGTCATTGGGTATAATAACTCTATGCTGACCTGCTGCTGCACCCCGGAGCTGACCTCCGTGGACAACCGTCTGGAATCCCAGACCCATCAGCTGGTACAAACCCTGTTAGGAGTCCTTTCCGGTGAGGAAATGCCCAAGCAGTCCGTTTTTTCGGGAAAACTAATCAAACGCGGAACTACTATATTTTAAATAGAGTATCATTCATTTTATTTATGGAGGGAAAAACAAAATGAAACAATTTATGGATGAAAACTTTTTACTGCAGACCGAAACCGCACAGAAGCTCTATCACGACTATGCGGAAACCACGCCTATCTTAGATTACCACTGCCATATCAATCCGCAGGAAATCTATGAGGACCGCCAGTTTGAAAACATTACCCAGGTATGGTTAGGCGGCGACCATTATAAATGGCGTTTCATGCGTTCCTGCGGTGTGGATGAAAAATACATCACCGGAGACGCCTCTGACAAGGAGAAATTTTTCAAATGGGCGGAGGTGTTAGGGAAAGCCATCGGCAACCCGCTCTTCCACTGGAGCCATCTGGAATTAAAGAAATATTTCGGCTACAACGGCGTATTAAACAAAAATACCGCTGAGGAAGTCTGGGAGTTATGCAACAAGAGACTTGCCGAGCCGGATATGACCGTCCGCAATATCATCAAACAGTCCAATGTCACCTTAATCTGCACCACCGATGACCCGGTTGACAGCTTAGAGTGGCACAAAAAAATTGCAGAGGACAGCTCCTTTGACGTTCAGGTGCTTCCGGCATGGCGTCCTGACAAAGCCATGAATATTGAAAAAGTAACTTTTACGGATTATATTGCACAGTTAGCAGAGGTTTCCGGCGTTTCCATCGCTACTTTCGCCGATTTAAAGAAAGCCCTCTGCAACCGTATGGACTTCTTCGCTTCCATGGGCTGCAGCGTTTCCGACCATGCCCTTGAGTATGTGATGTACGCTCCCGCTTCTGACGAGGAAATCGAGGCTATCTTTGCAAAACGTCTTGCAGGAAACGGCGTTACCCGTGAGGAAGAACTGAAATTTAAAACAGCCTTTATGATTTTTGTCGGAAACCAGTACGCAGAGCGCAACTGGGTAATGCAGCTCCATTATGGCTGTAAACGCGACAACAACACACCGATGTTTGACCGTCTCGGACCGGATACCGGATATGACTGTATCAATAACTACGCTCCGTCCTCCGAAATGGCAGATTATTTAAACGCTTTAAACCAGAACGGCAATCTGCCGAAAACCATCATTTACAGCTTAAATCCAAATGACAACCAGGCAATCGGAACGATTTTAGGCTGTTTCCAGGATTCTACCGCTGTTGCCAAAATCCAGCAGGGCTCCGCATGGTGGTTCAACGACCACAAGGTTGGTATGCAGGACCAGATGATTTCCCTTGCAAACCTTGGAAATCTCTCGGGCTTCGTGGGAATGCTGACAGACTCCAGAAGCTTCTTATCCTATACCCGCCACGATTATTTCCGCAGAATCCTCTGCAACTTAATCGGAAACTGGGTAGAGAACGGCGAGTTCCCGGCAGACTACGAGACGTTAGAGGAAATCGTAAAGGGAATCTGCTACAACAACGCTGTGAAGTATTTTGGATTTAACTTATAAAAAATAACATTTGCAGAAATGTTCGGATGACCGGAACTATTATGGGCATAAACCATAATGTTTCCGGAAGCTCCGGGCATTTTCTACGGAAAATATATCATTTTGTAAAGGAGATTTTATCATGGAACTTAGAACAGCCGCATCCCCAAGAGATGTGAAACACTACACCACAGAGCGTTTAAGAGAAGAATTTTTAATTGACGATTTATTTCAGACAGACGAGATTAAATTAGTTTACAGCCATATTGACCGTATCATCACCGGTTCCGCTGTGCCTGTCAACAAATCCTTAGTCCTCACCGCAGGCGACGAGCTTCGCGCACAGTATTTCTGCGAGAGACGGGAGCTTGGAGTTATCAATATCGGCGGCGCCGGAACCATCACCATTGACGGGAAAGAATACAAAGTCGGACACAAAGAGGGTATGTACATAGGAATGGGTTCAAAGGATATTTCCTTTGCCAGCGACTCCGCTTCTGCTCCGGCAAAATTTTATTTAAACAGCGCTCCGGCACACAGAACCTGCCCTACTGTTTTAATTAAACCGGAGGGTACGGCAGAGGACGGCGTTGTGATTGTAAAAGACTGCAACAAGGTAGAGCTGGGCTCTTTGGAGACTGCAAACCACAGAACCATCTGCAAATACATTCTGCCGGGTCAGGTGGAAAGCTGTCAGTTGGAAATGGGTATGACCAAATTAGAGCCGGGCAGCGTATGGAATACCATGCCGTGCCATACACATGACAGACGTATGGAAGTTTATCTGTATTTTGATATGCCGGAGGACGCTCTGGTTATGCACTACATGGGCGAGCCCACTGAGACACGCCACATTGTGATGAGAAATGAGCAGGCGGTGATTTCTCCCAGCTGGTCTATCCATTCCGGGTGCGGAACACAGGCGTATACCTTTATCTGGGGTATGGTTGGGGAAAACCAGGACTTCGATGATATGGATGGGGTTGAGATGACCGATTTGATGTAGGAAAATATGTCTCTAAAAGGACGCAAGCTGGTTTTTGGAGACATATATGCCATACTTCCTTGGTTTAAAATGATGAAAGAAAGGATTATTTAATATGAAGATTGCTTTGATTAATGAAAATAGCCAGGCGGCGAAGAATGAGATGATTTGCGCTACTTTGAAATCAGTGGTGGAGCCGATGGGACATGAGGTGTTTAACTACGGGATGTACTCTGCGGAGGACGAACATCAGCTTACCTATGTGCAGAATGGTATTCTTGCGGCTGTTCTGATTAATTCCGGAGCGGCGGATTTTGTGATTACGGGCTGTGGAACCGGAGAGGGAGCTATGCTGGCTTGTAATGCTTTTCCGCAGGTGCTTTGCGGACATATTGAGTCTCCGTTGGACGCTTACCTGTTTTCCCAGGTGAATGACGGAAATTGTATTGCTCTCCCATTTGCTGAAAATTTCGGTTGGGGCGGAGAATTAAATTTAACTTATATTTTTGAGAAATTATTCTGTGCACCGGGCGGCGGCGGATATCCCAAGGAGCGTGTCGTGCCGGAGCAGAGAAATAAGAAAATTCTTGATGAGGTGAAGAAGGTTACTCACAGGGATTTGGTTTCTATTTTGAAGGAGTTAGACCAGGAGTTAGTAAAAGGTGCGCTCTCTGGTGAGCATTTCAAGGAGTATTTCTATGCAAACTGCAAGGATGACGCGATTGCAGAATGTGTGAAAGCGATTGTTGGCGAATAATTAAAATACGATTTCATTTTCTTATCGTTATTCTTAGATAATAGAACACAAAGCATAAAAACAGCCCCGGAAGTCCAGACAGGATTTCCGGGGCTGTTCCCTTCTAATTCCCCACAAAAACACCATGTCAAAGGATTTTGACACGTCTCACATCCCCATGTAAACATATTTTGATAGACAACCTCCCCCTTTTCTGACAAAATAGTTACAAAAGAGAAACGGAAAGGATTACACCATGGATATCGGAAAAAAATTAAAGAACGCAAGATTGTCTGCCGGACTCACCCAGGAACAGGTTTCCGCTGAAATCCTGGTCTCCCGCCAGACCATTTCAAACTGGGAAAATGAAAAATCATTTCCGGACATTGTCAGCGTCATTAAGCTGAGCGACCTCTATTCGGTCAGTCTGGACACCCTTCTCAAAGGAGATGATGAAATGATGGAACATCTGGAAGAAAGCACCAACACGGTAAACAGCAATAAAAAATTAATTGCCGCCATCGCTGCTAACATTCTGCTCTTTACGCTGATGATTGCCTTAAGCGGCATCCTGCCGGATAACCGTTATTTTTTGGTGGGCGTTTTCTCACTGGCGACCCTCAGCACAGCAGCGCTTATGTATCAGATTATCCGCAGAATTTAATCGAAAGGAGACAAGTTATGGAATTAAAGAATCTATTGGCAGTTATCAGCGCCGCTTTCCTCTTAGTCGGCGACATCACAACCTTTTGGCAGCTATATAAATTGGTAGAAATCGATTCTGCCTCCAGAGGGCTGAAATGTCCAAAGCTTTGGGGGATTTTCGCCGCCGGCGGAAATAATTCCTCCGGTCTGCCCCTCTATCTTATAAAACGCAGACAATATCCCGTTCTTCACCCATCGAAAAGCCTGCAGACAGAGTTGGACAGCAGGAAAAAGAAAGCGGGAATCGGGCTGATTTTTGCAGTCATCGGCATGATTGGCTTTATCTGTTTTATCGTATTATAAAATCAAGTAGGAGGTATTTATGGAATTATTTATCAGTAAACTCATCGGCAGTATCATTCAACTTCTTCTTTTTTCTATCCTTCCATTTTTCTGGTGGCTTTTTACCGCAAGGAAAAAATGCAGTTTTTTTCAGTGGATAGGCTTATGGAAAGGGGAACGCAAAAAAAGCTCGAAACTTTTTCTGTGGACGGCAGGAATTTTTGTCGGCTTTCTGGCTGTTTCCATATTTATTTTATTTTTAGTGCAGGGAACCGCTACGGCTGCCTCCGAATTTACCGGACTGGGTGCACAGGCGCTGCCCTCTATCCTGATTTATGCCTTTTTCCATACATCACTGCCGGAAGAACTTCTATTTCGCGGATTTCTGTTAAAAAGGCTCTCCGCAAAATTCGGATTTACAGCAGGAAATACCATTCAGGCGCTGCTGTTTGGGCTTCTGCACGGCGTTATGTTCTTTTCTCTGGTGAATACAGGCACAGCAGTCCTTATCATCCTTTTCACCGGGGGAATCGCATGGTGCATGGGATGGCTGAATGAAACCAAGGCAGGCGGCTCTCTTCTGCCAAGCTGGTTTATTCATGGGCTTTCGAATACTTTTTCGGGAATCTGCGCTGCATTTTCCATTCTCTAAAAACAACACTGCACCTATGGAGGCATTGTAAAAGCAGCTTTTTTAATGTATTAATTAGCGAAGCAAAAACAATCCGCGGATATTGAAAAAAATACCCGCGGATTGTTTCTGTTTTAGATTCCCTTTTTCACCGCTGTTCCAAATCCGCCTTCTTCACCCCAAGTATCCGCTCCACATTTTCCACCCGCTCTTTCGTGGGCGGCTCTATGCCCTCTAAGGGATATTCCAGCCCCAGATTCTCCCATTTAAAAACGCCAAGGGTATGGTAAGGCAGCACCTCCACCCGCTCCACGTTCTTTAAGGTTCGGATAAACTCTGCAAGCCGATGCAGATACTCGTCCGTATCATTCCGCTGCGGCACCAGCACATGGCGAATCCAGACCGGTTTTTCCAGTTCTGACAGTTCTTCCGCCATGGCTAAGATATTCCGGTTGGTCTGGCCCGTCAATCTCCGGTGCTGTTCCTCGTCTATGTGCTTGATGTCTAAAAGCAGCAGGTCGGTATACTTCATCAGTTCCTTCCATTTTGAGTAAAAAGGTTCCTCTCTGGTAAATGGGTTTCCACTGGTGTCTAACGTGGTATGAATCCCCTTTTCCTTTGCCAGCCGGAAAAATTCCAGTAAAAAATCGATCTGCAGCAGAGGCTCCCCGCCGCTTACGGTAATACCGCCCTTTTCTCCCCAGTAGGAGCGGTAACGCCACGCCTTTTCCAACAGTTCCGACGCTGTGTATGGCGTTCCGCTCCGTATTCCCCAGGTATCGGGATTGTGGCAGAACTGGCAGCGCATGGCGCAGCCGCTCAAAAAGATAACATACCGCACGCCGGGACCGTCCACGGAACCGAAGCTCTCTAACGAATGCACATATCCCGTTATTTTTTCCATGCTTACATTCTCTCGTGGCAGGTTCTTGCGATAACGTCCATCTGCTGTTCCTTGGTCAGGTCAATGAATTTCACCGCATAACCGGAAACACGGATGGTAAAGTTCGCATATTCCTCTTTCTCCGGATGCTCCATAGCGTCAATGAGCTTCTCTTTTCCAAATACATTGACATTCAGATGGTGTGCTCCCTGGTCAAAGTAGCCGTCTAACACCTGTACCAGATTTTCGGTGCGCTCGGCGTCATCATGGCCTAAAGCGCCCGGATTGATGGTCTGGGTGTTGGAAATGCCGTCTAAGGCTTCCTCATAAGGCAGCTTTGCCACGGAATTTAAGGACGCCAGCAAGCCATTCTGCTCTGCGCCGTAAGCCGGATTTGCACCGGGCGCTAAAGGCGCTCCTGCTTTTCTTCCGTCCGGAAGGGAACCGGTGGCTTTGCCGTATACCACATTTGATGTAATGGTAAGGATAGATGTGGTGGGCTCGGAATCCCTGTAGGTATGGCAGCTTCTGATTTTTTTCATAAAGGTGCGCAACAGCCATACTGCGATTTCGTCCGCACGTTCGTCATCATTTCCATATTTCGGGAAATCTCCTTCCGTTTCATAATCTACCGCTAAACCGTTTTCGTCACGGATGACCTTTACTTTTGCGTATTTGATAGCGCTTAAGGAGTCTACCACATGGGAGAAGCCTGCGATGCCGGTGGCGAAGGTACGTCTCACCTCTGTGTCAATTAACGCCATCTGGGTTGCCTCATAGTAATATTTATCGTGCATGTAATGAATCATGTTTAAGGTTTCCACATATGCCTGTGCCAGCCAGGTCATCATCACGTCGTAGCGTGCCATTACCTCGTCGTAGTCTAAGTATTCCGATGTAATCGGACGGTAAGCCGGACCCACCTGCTCTTTGGTTTTCTCGTCGATACCGCCGTTAATGGCATAAAGCAGGCATTTTGCCAGGTTTGCCCTTGCGCCGAAGAACTGGATTTCTTTTCCTGTCTCGGTAGCGGAAACACAGCAGCAGACCGCATAATCATCGCCCCATACCGGACGCATCACATCATCATTTTCATACTGCACGGAGCTTGTTTTGATGGAAATATAAGCCGCATATTTCTTGAAGCTCTCCGGCAAATGGGAGGAATATAACACCGTCAGGTTTGGCTCCGGGGAAGGTCCCATATTTTCCAAGGTGTGCAGGAAACGGAAGCAGGTCTTTGTCACCTGGGAGCGTCCGTCCATGCCGATACCCGCCACATCTAAGGTCGCCCATACCGGGTCGCCGGAGAACAGCTGGTTATAAGACTCAATCCGGGCAAATTTTACCATACGGAATTTCATCGTCATATGGTCCACTAATTCCTGCGCCTGTTCCTCAGTGAGAATGCCCTTTGCCATATCTCTCTCAATATAAATGTCAAGGAAAGTGGAAACGCGTCCCACGCTCATTGCCGCGCCGTTCTGAGTCTTGATTGCCGCAAGATAAGCAAAGTAGAGCCACTGGAACGCCTCTTTTGCATCCTTTGCCGGCTGGGAAATGTCGTAACCGTAAATCTGCGCCATCTCCTTCATTCCCTTTAAGGAGCGGATTTGTTCCGCCAGCTCTTCACGGATACGATAGTCCTTGCTTCTCATGCTTCTTCTGGCGCTTGCCTCGAAATCCTTCTGTTTTTCCTCAATCAGATAGTCGATGCCGTAAAGCGCCACTCGTCTGTAATCGCCTACAATTCTTCCTCTTCCATAGGTATCCGGAAGTCCGGTCAAAATCTTGTTGTGACGCATGCGCTTCATTTCCGGTGTGTATACATCAAAAACCGCCTGATTGTGGGTTTTGTGATACTTGGTAAAAATCTCATGAAGCTTTTCGCTGGGCTGGTAGCCGTACATGGTACAGGACTGCTCCGCCATCTGAATACCGCCGTAGGGCATGAACGCTCTCTTTAACGGCTTATCGGTCTGTAAGCCTACCACCTGTTCTAAATCCTTTAATTCCTCGCTGATATAGCCAGCGCCATAGGAAGTCAGGGAAGAAACCACCTCGGTCTCCATGTCAAGGACGCCGCCCTTTTTCCTTTCTTCTTTTTGAAGCTCCTGTAACCTGCCCCACAATTTATCCGTTGCCTCGGTGGGTCCTGCTAAAAAGGACTCGTCCCCGTCATAAGGCTTGTAATTGTTCTGAATGAAATCCCGGACATCCACGCCCTCTTTCCATAATCTTCCGGAAAATCCTTCCCATTGCTCAAAATTTTTCATATTTTCCTCCATTTCTGAATTTCTCTCTGAAAATCTTCGGTTAGTTTTTTGTTATTTAAGTTAGCTTATTCTAACCATCTATATCTTATCGAAATTCAGAAAAAAAGCAATAGGAATTATTAGGTTACTTTTCTCAATAACACACGCTTTAGTCATCACAGCAAAATATATAATATCCCGCAAGCATACAGGCTAACATCAAAATAAATCCGAAGAAACGGTTGTGTATCACAATCATTACCAGCATACCCATGGAAAAACAAAATAATGCAAATCCTATTATCCGTTTCATTCATCCACCAAAAAAAGAGCATATATTACTATCAATATATGCTCCTTCGGCAACAACAATACTATGATTCTGTATTATCTTTATTTACGGAATTTTCCAGAATGTCCTCCATCTCTTTCCCGGCTGCTTCCCTTGCTGCGCTGTCTCCGTTCTCCGTGCTGTCGCTTACCGCCTGATTTTTAGAGGTAAATTTATTGACAAAATCGGGAACCATATCCAAAATCTTGGTCACGCCGTCCTGATTCTTGACATTGACCAATTTTGTAGTGCCATTCTGAATAACCAGCACTGCGCTCGGCATAATCTTTCCTCCCATGCCTCCGGCGCCGTTATTTTTCTTATCCTGGGAAAAAGCGCCTGCCGCCACTCCAAAGGATACGTCCACCAGCGGAAGCAGGATGGTATCTCCGATATGAACGGCGTCCCCTACCACGGTTTTGGTGGTGATGAAGCTGTCCATCCCTTTAAACAATGACTCCACTGTTGCATTAAAACTGTTATCTCCCATACTATATTCCTACCTTTCTAATTTTTTCAAAATCTGTTTTACAAATCTGCGGAAATCCTTTTCCTTCCACAGCCTGATACCGGATATGGGTAAATGTAAAAGTCTGATATGACCTTTGATAAAATAAGTTCCCCTTATATACATATGTTCCGCCTCAAAATCCGGGCAGATAGTTATTTCATATTGATACAACATAGGGAACATACATAAAACACCAAGAATCTGCCCCGTTGCCGCCGGGTCACCCATGGAAAAAGTTAAATCTGTCTTTATTTTTCGCAGTCTGGAATGGTGTAACAGGTATTTTCCTTCTTTCCAAACCAGCGAAACGGCTTTTTTATTAGTTTCGTCCGTAAGCAGTTTTTTTATGTCCTCTATTTTTTTCGGCAGCTGCTTAAGGAAATACCCTATTTTATTGATAGTCTGTTTTGCTTTTTCATAGAAACCACGGATTTTCTGCTGGAGAGAAACTCCCTTGCTGCGTTTTCGTATTTTGCTTTTTTCCCGGAATGTTTTATCCTCTGCCGGGAGATTTCCATTTTTAAGGGGTTCCCCCATCTTGCTTTTTTCCGCCAAAGTTGGGGGATTCGTGTCTGTATCCTCCCCATTTCCGGCTCTGTCATCTATATCGGATGATTTTTCTATTTTCTCTCCGGATATGCCGGCTTCGGTATTTCTGTCCCCGGCTGTCTCCGACGGTTCCTCTGCACCCTCTCCGGACATATTTTTTCTATCCTCAGCCGTTTCCGGCGGTTCCTCCCTATCTTCCTCAAAATCCATATCGTCTAACGCCGATTTTTTCTTTTTTCGGGGGAGTACCGGTATTCCCAAAATCCGCAGGCTATACCCAAGCTCTTTTTCCTCATAGGAAAAAGAAACGGACACCACATGCAGCAGCCAGTGAACCTTTCCGAAAATCCGGCGTTCCTCTTCCTCACTGCCCTCCACATGGTAGCGAACCGGCACGCAAAGCACAAGCGCCAGCAGGAGAAGAATCATTCCTATCACAGAGAGAAGCAGGATGCCAATGATTTTTAAAATAAACAGTAATATCGTCATCCTTCCTTTTTCTTTCTCCTTTTCTCATTTAGATAGGGCTCTATCTGAAACTCACCTGTCCTCCGGTAGACCTCATCCACAATGGACGCCGCCACCTCTATGGCTTCCTCGTACCCCTTAGCAAGCCCCACCACACGAAGCTCCTTTTTGGGATAGCCTCTCTGCAATAATTCCTGGGAGGGAATGATATCTAAAAGATTTTCCCGGTTTGACGCTAAGGTAATGACATAAATATTCAGCTGTCCCGCATTGTGGCAAATCTTCCATTTAATTTTCTTTGTCTTATGTACGATACTCTCTCCTACATACAAATCCTCATACCATATCATACAAAATCCTCAAATTTTCTAATGTACTTTGGCAGCAGACCAAGCAGATTTGCCAGATAGCAACGTGTCAGCGCGCCAATGCCCGCTTCTGCGGACAGACATTTTCTTCTGCGGGGCAGGCAGTTGTTAAAAATATTTATGGCTGCCCCACAAATTATTCTTTTTCAATTCCAGATACTCGTTATATGCCTTCTCCAAAATCTGTTTTTCATTTGGAAATTTCAGCAAATGATATGCCTCATGAAATTTGTAATATCCGGAGTCCATAAAATATTCCTCACGCTGTGGCTTGCTGTAATAACTGTCTCCCATCATCAGATACCAGTGGACTTCCTTCTCCACAGTATCTTCCGGCACGGTAAATGAATACTGGCTTTTTCCTACATACTTAATGATATTTGCCTGTGCACCCGTTTCTTCCAGCACCTCCCGAAGCGCCGTATCCTGAAACTCTTCGCCCCGCTCTACAGTCCCTTTGGGCAGTACCCAGCCCTCGTACTTATTCTTATAATTTTTGTACAAAAGCAATATTTTACCACGAAATATTACCACACCACCACAACTCGTTGCTTCTATCATTGCAATACCTCCTGATGTGGTTACCCATAATTAGATTTAGTATAATACTTTTTGTGGTTTCATGCAAGAAGCTTACTGGTAATTCTCGTAATAGGAATCAAAAATTTCTTTTGCGATGGGAACTGCATATTCGCTTCCGATTCCGGAATCCTCCACCAGCACCGCCACTGCAATATCTTCTTTTCCCTCCTGATGGGCATAGCCCACAAACCAGGAGTGGGCGGAATTAGAACCTGTGGAAAATTCTGCCGAACCCGTTTTTCCTGACGCCTCATAATTCTGTCCCTTTAATTTCTGTCCCGTACCGCTCTCCACCACAGCAGACATGTAATCCTGCAGAACGGCGGCATTTTCTGCGGAAATCAGTCGTCCGTATGTTTCCGGCTCCTCCTGCTCCTGTACCGTTCCATCATAGCTTTCCGTGTGATCAATGACATAGGGCTGCATCAGCACGCCGTCATTGGCAATGGCGCTTACAATCAGCGCCATATGGAAAGGCGTCACCAGCGTTTTTCCCTGTCCGAAGGCGGTGCTCATAATGGACGCATCCCCGTCGGTACTCTGCAAAACAAAGCTGCTCTTTGAGGACTCAAATTTCGTCGGCAGGCTGGTATTGAACAGCAGGCTGTCGCACAGCTCCCCGAATTTATCAATATCCAGCTCCAGACCCATGGCGGAATATGCCGCATTGCAGGAATTAGAAAACGCCTGCTTCAAATTCTGCGTCCCGTGGCTCTTATTGTTATAGCAGTGTATCGTGTGGTTTCCCACTGTATAACTGCCGTTGCAGGTGTAGCTGTACCCGCTGTCATCCCCATGCTCAATTAAATATTCCAGAGTGGTTATAATTTTAAAGGTAGAGCCCGGCGGATAAAGCCCCTGAGTAGCACGGTTTAACAGCGCCGCATCGGTGTTGCTCTCTGCAGTGAGGGTGTCCCAGTCCTCCGCCAGAGTATTGGGGTCAAAATCCGGTTTCGACACCATGGCAAGAATTTTCCCGGTGGCGGGCTCCATCACAACCACTGCGCCGTCATAAGAGTCAAGGGCGTCGTAAGCCCGAAGCTGCAGCTCATAATTTAATGTCGTAACAACATTGTCGCCAATACTCTTTTCCCCCTGTATCTCATTGCCCGCCTTTTCCAGGAAAAAGGTATTTGAGCGGAGCAAATCAAAATTCGCCTGGGATTCGATTCCTGTTTTTCCATGAGTAGAATAACCAACCACATGGGCAAATATACTGCCATAAGGATATCTTCTGGTATCATTTCCCTCACTGTCGGTAATGGTTTCCGCTAAAACCTCCCCGCCGGAGGCTAATATCTGCCCCCGCACCACCTTCTGCTCAAAGGTTTCCTGTCTGGTATTGTAGGGATTGTCGATAAAATCCTCGCTTTTTACAAACTGGAAATAAGAAAAATACCCCATCAGACAGACAAACAGAGCCAGAAAGGAATAGGTAATTACCGCAAACTCCCTGTTCTTAGAAGGCGCCTTTTTCTTTTTTGTTTTAGGAGAAGTCTTCGATTTCTTCGTCGAACCTTGTTCTTCTCTTGGTGTTTTGTTTTCCATTCGTCTCTCCTTCATCCTGTCTTAAAATATAGAGTCCCTGAATCACCGCAAATAAAATCATGGTGCTGACTAAGGAGCTTCCGCCGTAGCTCACCAGCGGCAGCGTTACTCCCGTGGAGGGGATAAATTTTGTCACGCCGCCGATGGTTAAAAATACCTGAAAAGCGTAAACCGTCCCCAGCCCCAGCGCCACCAATTTATAAAACTGGTCCTTCATCTGCATGGCAATATTTAAAAACATCAAAAAACAGCTGACACAGACCATAATCAGACACAAAGCAAAGATGCCGCCCATTTCCTCGGAAATCGCAGAAAAAATGAAATCCTGCTCCACCACCGGGATTTTACTGGGGGAACCCTGATAAAGCCCCGTTCCAAACCAGCCGCCCGTACCGATGGCAAAAAGGGACTGGCAAATCTGGTATCCCTCATTGTCAATCACGCTCAAGGGGTCTGACCAGGCAAGCACACGCACCCTGACATGGGAAAACAGCTGGTACGCCACCACCGCCGCGATACAGCCCACCAAAATGCCCCCCGCAAAATAAAACAGCTTCCGGGTCGCCACATAAAGCATTACAAGATATGTAATGAAAAAAATCAGCGCTCCGCCCAAATCCCTGGACGCCACCAAAATCAGTACATGGATTGCCGCCACCACAGTGGTAATGCAGACCTGTTTAAATTCTGTGTTGTAGTGCAGCATACACGCCACAAAAAAGACAAAAATAAGCTTCACAAACTCCGAAGGCTGCAGCGTAACCGGACCAACGGTGATGGATATTTTTGCGCCGTAACTGGTATTACCAAACACCGTAACCACCGCTAAGCCTGCGATTCCCACCACTGCATAAAGCCAGGTCAGTTTCCGCAAAAATTTCGCCTTCCGAATCAGAACCGGAACCACAAAAATAATGATAGCTGACACAATGGCAAAGATATACTGTCTTACCGCTTTTTCATAGGACAGACGGGTCAGCATGATAAAACCCACCACAAGCAGCATACACATATTGTTGGTGACTAGCCTTGAAGCATTGGGATACAACAGCTGGTAGTTTCCCAGAAGCACTGTAATCAACACCACTTCCAAAAAATATAAAATCACGATTTGAATTTCGTCCGTCACAGCATAGATGGAAAGATAGCCGTCTAAATGTATCAGATATAAGAAAAATATCTGACGCTTAAATATCCGTTCCCTCTTTTCATTGCTGATTTTTCCCCTGAATGCCGCAAAACACTCGAAAGTGTACAGCGCAAAGAGTATCATCATCAAAAATTTTGATACTTCTACGATAACGTTCGTCATTTACTCTACCCCTCGTTTATAATGTCCGTTGGTGTATTCTCCGTCATAAGCTTCCCTGACTGTTTTCTGCCCCGCCAGGAATATGGTATCATAAAGTCCCATAATATTCTTGATTTCCCTCTCCCCCTCCGTGGTAAAGGAAATACGGTAGGAAGTGATACCCATCTTTTCGAACTCCTTCCGGTAATCAAACAGCAGCAACGGCGCCGTATTATAAATAACATTATAACATTCCTTACAGTTATTTTTTACCGGGAAATATTTCCCATAACGGTCCTTCAGGTACATCACCTGAGGCTGCTTATCACAGCCCTGCATATTAGCGTGAACGCACTGAGCAGAGGTCATCAGGGGAAGACTGCCGTAAATCAGCAGCTCGCTGTCCCTGTTGTCACGGTTTGACAGTTCCCTCCGGTTCAGCTCCAAAGGAACGGTATCCCGCAGCGGGGCAAACTGCTTCAGCAGCTCCTTTGCCCTGTTATTATAAGTATACAGATTATGGTCAAAAATAACCGGTGTATCTGCCGGGAACTCCTCTCTCACAAATTGCAGTTCATCTAAACTTTTTATCACAAAGCCGTCTAAACCGCTGTTCCTCCATGCTTCCGCCTCTTTCCTGTACCTTTCCATGGTATCCCTGCGGAAAACCGCCGGCAGAATGTAAAAGGCACGTTTTCCCGACGCATGAATGCCCTGTATGTCCTCTGTCAGCAGCTGCAGCCTGTTTTTCTCCTGATAGCAGCTGCTGTCGATATAAATATCGTCCGCCTGCGGAAAACCGCATACTGCGGAAAGCTGCTCTCTGGTTTCCACGGAGACTGCAAGATTTTTCTTTTGAGAAGCAGCCGTTTCCTTTCTCTGCTTTGGTTCCGGCTGACATTGTTCTCTGGTTTCAGAAAAAACGCCAAAATCCGGGGAACCATCCATTTTCGCTCTCCCTGGTGCACTGCGCTGGTATCTTTTTGTTAATTCCTCATTTAATTTATCCAAGACTTCACGACGCAGCTGGTTCAATGCCTGCACCGGAAGGAACAGGTCATCCTCCATCGTAATCACAAGCTCCGAAAACTCGTAGGGCGTATTCCCTGTCTTTCGCAGGTTGCTCTCCACCTTTTCTCTTGTCAAAGGCTGTTTCTGCGCCGTCTGGGGTATTTCTCCCTCTGCGCTGACATGGACATCCCTGTAGGACACTTCTATCCTAGCAGGAAATTCTTTCGATAATCTTAAGTTTCCCTTGATTTTTTCTTTTATTTGCGCCCTGACGTAATTCTGCCGGATTTCCTCCTGCAGCGCTTCGTTTCCCCTGGCATGGTTCGGCTTTTCAAAGGTAATCATATTCCTGCCGTTGTGCTGCTTGTAATACCCTTCCGTAAAGCCGCTGCGGTTGCCGAAATCAAAGAGCTTTCTGTTATCCTCCTTTGACACATGGTAGTTTTCCCTCGCCCTGGCAGCATCGCCAAACCGCTCCAAACCAGCCAGATACCTGTCCACATACTTCCGGTAAACCGATACCACTCCAGCGGCATATTCCGCCTGCTTCATCCTGCCCTCAATCTTAAAGGAATAGACTCCGCTCTCCACCAGCTCCGGCAGCAGCTCTATGGTACACATATCTTTCGGGCTTAAAATATAATTTTCTTTTAACTTTCTTTCTTTCACATCTGAAACCAACCTCTTTTTCCCATCACATACTTCATAGGGAAGTCTGCAGGGTTGGGCGCACCTGCCCCGGTTTCCGCTTCTGCCTCCTAACATACTGCTGAGCAGACACTGACCGGAATAACAATAACAGAGTGCTCCATGGATGAAGCTCTCAATTTCAACCTCCACATGCTCATGGATATCCCGGATTTCCTCTAAGGACATCTCCCGTGCCGTCACCACCCGGTTTGCTCCAAGCTCCTTCATAAGCTTTGCCCCATGCCGGTTCGTCACCGTCATCTGGGTGCTGGTATGGATGTCTAACCCCGGAAATGCCTCCCGGATAAAACGGATGGCTCCTATATCCTGCACAATCACCGCATCCAGCCCCTGTTCATAATAGGGCAGCAGATAATCATAGAGCTCCCCTTCCAGCTCTTCCTCCTTAAAGAGGGTGTTCACCGTCAGATACAGCTGTCTGCCATGGATATGGGCTTCCTCAATGGCACGCTTTAATTCTTCCTCGGAAAAATTATTTGCATACGCCCTCGCCCCGAAACGGCTGCCGCCCAGATAAACCGCATCCGCCCCCGCATGGAGCACCGCCGAAAAAATTTCATAGGAACCAGCCGGAGCCAGTAATTCAATTTGTCGTTTTCCTATCTCTGCCATCCTTTTTCCTTTCCATAAACAGAAACATACTTATGCCATCCGCCGCAATCTCTCAATGGCGTCTGTTTTCACCGAAGCCTCCCCGAAATAAATTGAGGACGAAATCACTCTCGTCCCCATCTTCTATCTCTCTGCGGTCTTTTTCCCGTTGTTCTCTTTCTTTTCCGGCAGCTTTCCCAGCAATTTCTCTTCTAACGATGCCTCCAGCTTTGCCTTGTTCAGTAAAAGCTCCTGGTTTTCTCTCTCCAACCGCTTCATTTCCTTTTCATCGCTTTCCGTCCTGATTTGGTTAGAAATTAAATCGTGTTTTAAATCATAGATTTCTTTATCCTTCGCCTCTATCTGCTGCTCTAATTTTTCCACCTGAGCTTTCGCCTTAAAATAATCGTCTGCAATATTTAATTCCAGCAACGTTGCTTTCATATCCGCAGGAAGCCGTCGGTAGCCCTCTGTGTTATCAAACTCACCGAGTTTATTGTTGATATAGGTGGCGACCTTCTGTAAGTATTCCTCCCCCTCATATCCGCTTAACGTATAAACTTTTCCGCCGATAAGCACTTCTGCGCTTGTCTTTTCTGACATACCAATCATCCTCCTGTGCTTCAACTATCCTTCATTATATCTGTATTTTATTAGAAAATCAACTGTTTTGGCGGGGTAATCCAAAATGCTGGTAGGCAAAATCTGTTGCCACCCTTCCTTTGGGCGTCCGGTTGATAAAACCGTTTTTGACAAGATACGGCTCGTACACGTCCTCGATGGTTCCGGCGTCCTCCCCGATGGCTGCCGCTAAGGTGTCAAGCCCCACCGGACCGCCGGAAAATTTGTCTATGATAAGCATTAAAATATTCCTGTCATTCTGGTCTAAGCCCATCTTGTCTACCTCTAACAAATCCAGGGCAAAGGCGGCTACCTCTTTGGTGATTTTCCCATCGTATTTCACCTCTGCAAAATCCCGCACACGCTTTAACAGGCGGTTGGCAAGACGCGGGGTTCCTCTGGAGCGTCTGGCTAACTCGAAGGCTCCCTCCTCCTCTATCTCCACATTTAATGTCTTTGCAGAATGAATGATAATGGTCTTTAATTCCTCCACCGTGTAAAATTCCAGGTGGTGCACCACGCCGAAACGGTCACGGAGGGGCGCCGATAAAAGCCCTGCTCTGGTGGTGGCTCCCACCAGGGTAAACTTCGGCAAATCCAGACGGATGGAGCGGGCAGTCGCACCCTTTCCAATCATAATATCTATCACATAGTCCTCCATCGCCGGATAAAGCACCTCCTCCACCTGACGGTTGAGGCGGTGGATTTCGTCCACAAAGAGAACGTCCCCCTCCTGCAGGTTGCTTAAAATCGCCGCCATCTCCCCCGGTTTCCCGATGGCAGGACCGGAAGTAATCTTCATATGGGTTCCCATCTCATTGGCAATAATGCCCGCCAGGGTGGTTTTTCCAAGCCCCGGAGGTCCATAAAACAACACATGGTCTAAGGCTTCGCCTCTCTGCTTTGCCGCTTCGATATAGATTTTTAAATTTTGCTTTGCTTTCTGCTGACCGATATAATCGTCTAAGGTCTGGGGACGGAGACTTTTCTCAATTTTTAAGTCCTCCTCCTGCACCTCCGTAGATATGACCCGTTTTTCCATCTGTTACCTCGCACATCTGTCCTCTGATTTTTATTTTAAATAAAAGCCATATTTTTCAACGCCATTTTCAGGATATCTTCCACATCCGTTTCCTCCGTAATCTCAATGCCGTTTAATGCCTTGAGCGCCTCGGAAGAAGAATATCCCAGTGCCACCAACGCCTGCACCGCCTCATTTTTCGCACCTTTTGCCTTTTCCCTGGCAGGCTCCTCCGCTTGTTGAAGTCTCTGCTCAAAGGCGTCCTCAAGGTGCAGCTTGTCTTTCAGTTCTAAAATCAGCCGCTGCGCCGTTTTTACGCCTACTCCCGGCGCCTTTGCGATTGCCTTGGCGTCGTCTCCTAACACGGCAAACCGCAAATCGTCCGTGGTCATCACCGACAGAATTGCCAGCGCCCCTTTCGGACCGATTCCGCTGACTCCCAACAGCAGCTTGAATACCCGCAGCTCATCTTTTCCCAGGAAGCCAAACAGCTGCATGGCGTCCTCGCGGATATTCAGATATGTATAAACCTTAACCTCTTCCCCTAAGGAGGGAAGATGGCTGAAGGTCTGCCCGGTGGTGAAAATATGGTATCCCACGCCGTTTGCCTCCACCACCACCGCATCTTCCTCGATTTCCGCTAAAATTCCCCTGATATATGAATACATGTCTCTCTCCTGCTTCCTTATTCTTACTTCCGGCAGTTTTTGTGAAATGAGTTTTGCTCTTCAAACAAAACAGCTATCGGCACTCACGAAAACTTTTCTCCTACTCTGACAATGATTTCCCGCGCCGCAACGCCAATCAGAAATCCCGTCACAAATCCCGCAATCAGCAGCACCGGAAGATAATACAAAATATTGTAATTTTCCACCACAAGGGCTGCCACCGCTATCTGCCCCACATTGTGAAAAATGCCTCCGCTGACGCTGACGGGCAGCACTCCCAATTTTCCGGTACGCTTTAACAGAACCATCACCAGAAAGCTCAAAATTCCTCCCGCCAGACTGTAGAGAATGCTGAACATATTTCCAAAAAGAAAACCCGCTAACACAATCCGCAGAACGGAGACAGCAAACGCCTCTTTTTCCCCCACGCAGTAGAGCATTAATACCACCACCACATTGGTTAAGCCCAGCTTTACTCCCGGTATGCCAAAGTAAAAGGGAATCAGCGACTCCACATAGCTGCAGATTAACGCCAACGCCAGAAACACACCCAAATATGCCACTTTATTTCGCAACTGAATCCAACTCGCTTTCTTCGTTTCCTAACACTTCCACCACCACTTTATTCGGAAGGCAGACAATCGTCTCCTTCGTCTTAGAGATGGCTCTCTGGTGCACGCAGAGCTTATCCGGGCAGTCCGCCTCCGTAATGTCCGCCGTACCGTCCTTTATCACCAGAAGATTGGCAGTGACGCCGTCTATTACAATGGGAACCTCCCGATTCTCATTCAAAGAATAGGTTCCATACAAACCGCCGTCCACCGTCACCCTTACCTGCGCCCCGCCATCTCCGCGGGTCAGGTAAAAGACGGCTGCCAAAACGAGCAATACCAGAAAAACTCCGGTCAAAAAAATTACATCATTCTTTTTTCTGTTTTTCTTATCGGAACTCTGTCTCGTCTTTCTCATTTTCTAAAACGGTTCTCCTTCAAACTTCCATGCCGGATGGTATCTAATCCTCCTGCGCCAGTTCTCCCAGATAATAAAAGCCCTTGCACTCTTTTAAGGTAACCTCCACGATTTTTCCTATCAAATCGGCGCTTCCCGGTAAATGTACCGTGGAATTATTCGAAAGCCTTCCCGTCACAAGACGCGCGTCCTGACCGTTCTGTTCCTCCACCAGCACCGGAAGAGTCTGCCCTGTCAGCGCCCCGGCTTTCTCTGCGGAAATTTCCTGCACCTCTTTTAACAGACGGTCAAACCGCTCCTTCACCACGTCCTCCGGCACCTGTTCCTCCATGGCTGCCGCAGGGGTTCCCGTCCGTTTGGAATAAATAAAGGTAAAGGCGCTGTCATAGCGGACTTTCCGCACCACGTCCATGGTTTCCTCGAAATCTTCCTCCGTCTCCCCCGGAAATCCCACGATAATATCCGTGGTCAGGGCAATATCCGGCACGGCAGCCCTGATTTTCTCCACCAGCTCCAAATAGTGCTCCTTGTCATAGCGGCGGTTCATCACCTTTAAAATCCGGCTGCTGCCTGACTGCAATGGTAAATGAAGATGTTTACAGATTTTTTTCGAATGCTTCATCACTTCAATCAATTCATCGGACAAATCCTTAGGATGGGAGGTCATAAAGCGAATCCGCTCCAACCCCTCTATCTTCTCAATCTCCTGCAGCAGCTCGGCAAAGCTCATGGGCGTATCTAAATTTTTCCCGTAGGAATTGACATTCTGCCCTAACAGCATTACCTCCACAACGCCGTCCGCCACCAGCCGCTCAATCTCACGGATGATTTCCTTCGGCTCCCTGCTGCGCTCCCTGCCCCTCACATAGGGCACGATACAATAGCTGCAGAAATTGTTGCAGCCGAACATGATATTGACGCCGGATTTGAAGGAATATTTCCGCTCCACCGGCAAATCCTCCACGATTTTGTCCGTATCCTTCCAGATATCAATGGTCATGCGCTCCGCTTTTTTGCCCTGCTTCGGACCGAAGCTGTTTTCCATGGCTGTGACAATCAGCTCCGCAAATTTATAGATATTGTGGGTGCCGAAAATCAGGTTCACAAAGCGGTAGCTCTGCTTGATTTTCTCCACCACCGTAGGCTCCTGCATCATACAGCCGCACATGCCTATCATCATAAAGGGATTTTTCTTCTGAAATCCATTCAGATACCCCAGTCTGCCGTAGACCTTGTTGTTGGCGTTTTCCCGGACGGTACAGGTATTGTAAATGACAAAATCCGCTTTTTCGGAATCCTCCTCCACATACCCTATCTTTTCCAGAATCCCCACCAGTTTTTCCGAATCCCTGGCATTCATCTGGCAGCCAAAGGTGGAAACATGGAAGGTCAGCGGGCTTCCCTTCGCCTCAGAAAGCTGCCCCACATACTCCTTTGCAATATCCATAAAATAGTACTGCCGCTCCGGCTCCGCCTCCGGTATCTGTTTTTTGTCTATGATGTTCAAAACGAATTTCTCTTCCATACCTGTCCTTTCACATTTCTTCCTTTTTCAGCCGCTTTGCCTTCTTTTCCTGCAAAATGCACATTATTCTTCCGTATCAAATGCAGCTTCTTCTGCCTTCTCTACGGTAAACGTATAGGAAAAGGATGCCTCTTTTCCGCCAACAGCCCGAATCATGTTTTTTCCTTTTTTTAAGCGAAGCTCTATCGTACCGCTTTTCTCCGCCTCCCCGGAATCTGTTTCCTCTAACTCCACCAGAGTGGTGACAGCGCCGTCGGGCGTAACCAGTATCAGCTTCGCCTTTCCCTTAGCGACCGTAAAATCATATTCCATCTCGGCAGCGGTATCCTCCTCCGCCTCAAAATTTCTTGCCGTCACCATGCCTTCCATTTTTCCAAAAGAGCCTTCTGCACCGTTGTCAAGCTGGTTTCGGACGCCTGATACAATATTGTAGCTGTCAACATCAGACGCAAGCTTCTCTTCGTTATTATACACCCCTGCAGGATTTCCACAACCGGATAATACTGCCATACAGAGTGCCGCCAGCAGCATGAAATATATTTTCTTTCCCATTTTCATTCTCATCCTCCGCTTTGCTTCTGCCGGAAATTCCCCCGCTTCCTGCTTTCCTCAAGCACCCGAAACGGCTGGAAAAGTTTTCACCGGGAAATCCGACCTATCTTCTGATGTACCTTCCCTACGGGCGCACCTGTCCGTTTCCGTAAATGATGTATTTGGTACTGGTAAGCGCCTCTAAGCCCATGGGTCCTCTGGCATGAAGCTTCTGGGTGCTGATACCGATTTCCGCCCCAAAGCCGAACTCAAAGCCGTCGGAAAACCGGGTGGAGGCATTGACATAAACGCAGGCTGCGTCCACTTCATTTAAAAATTTCTCCGCATTGGAATAATTTTCCGTCACAATCGTCTCGGAGTGTCCTGTGTTATAGCGGTTGATGTGGGAAATGGCTTCCTCCACAGAAGAAACCGTCTTTACGGAAATCATATAGTCTAAGTACTCTTTTCCCCAGTCCTCTTCCTCTGCGGGCTTTATCAGCTCTTTTTTCACTGCCCCGTCTTTTTCCGCAGCCGCGTAGGTTTTCTCGTCCATGTGCATTTCCACAGACTTTGTCTGGAGCGCCTCTGCTAATTTCGGCAGAAAAGCGTCCACGATTTTTTCATGAATCAACAGAGACTCACAGGCGTTGCAGACGCCGATACGCTGGGTTTTCGCATTCATGATGATATTGACCGCCATATCAAAATCTGCGCTCTCGTCCACAAACACATGGCAGTTTCCGGTTCCCGTCTCGATAACCGGAATGGTCGCCTGATTCACCACCGCCTTTATCAGCCCTGCCCCGCCTCTTGGAATGAGCACGTCTACATAATCATTCATTTTCATAAAAGCTGCCGCTGTCTCCCTGGAGGTATCTTCAATCAGGGAAACCGCCTCTTTTCTGATATTTCTGCTCTCTAATGCTTTCTGAATCACGTTTACAATGGCGATGTTGGAATGAATGGCGTCACTGCCTCCCTTTAAAATCACCACGTTACCCGTTTTAAAGCAAAGCCCGAAAGCGTCCACCGTCACGTTGGGTCTTGCCTCATAAATCATACCCACCACGCCGATAGGCACACGTTTTTTTCCGATACGCAGTCCGTTGGGGCGCTGCTTCATGGAGAGCACTTCTCCGATGGGGTCCTCTAGGGAAGCCACCTGGCGGAGTCCTTCTGCAATCTGCGCAACCCTGCTTTCATTTAACATCAGTCGGTCTAACAGTCCCTCCGGCATATGGTTTTTCTTTCCGTTTTCCAAATCCTTTGCATTTGCCGCAATGATTTCTCCCGCATTAGCCGTAAGCGCATCCGCCACTGCAAGCAACGCCTCATTTTTCTCATTTGTTCCGAGTTTTCCGATTTCTGTTGACGCTTCCTTTGCATTTCTGCAGATTCCTATTAATTCCATGTCCTTCACCCTGTCCTTTCTGCTATCTTTTACTATTTTCTCTGTTACCGCTATTCGTTTCTTTTCTAAATCATTCTATTTCAAAGCTCTTGTTCGACAAATATTTTTCAATCCAAATCTTGCATTTTATCGTTTCCAGCCTGTTTCATACACTGCATTTTCTGTATAAATCCAATTCATTTTTACATCCGTTGGTAAAGTTTCCAATTTCTCCTCCAACTGGTTTTCATATGCTAAAGCCATACGGGGTATCTGTGGAAATCGGGAAAAATATCTGTCATAATACCCCTTTCCGTAGCCATAACGGTTTCCGCTTTTGTCAAATACCACGCCGGGTACTAAAATAACTGCCGGAAAATGTTCATACTCCCCAGATAATCCGCACTTTCCAAACTTCTGTGCTCCAAAATCCTCCTGAGGCTGTCCTGCTGTCTCCACGAAGCAAACTCTTCCTGTATCCGGCTTCACCTGCGGACATTCCCGCCTCGGCTCCATCACATGAAACGTTCCTTCCTCCACCTGTTCTAACGAAGTGATTTCAAAAAAGTCCATGGCGCAGTCCCTGCCCGTTCTCGGCAAAGCCACCCGCTTTCCATCTGCCAACGCCTGTTTTAACAGGGGAAGGCAGTCCACTTCCCTTCCCAGCGGATAATACCCGAACACCAGCTGCACGCCTTGATACCAGCTGCTCTCCAGCATTTTTCTGCAAATCATGCTGCTTTTTTCTGCAGCTTCGGCAGCGCTCATCCGATTCCGGATTTCTTTATGAACTTGTCTTAGTTCCTGCTTTTCCATCATTTCCCCATCCAAACCGCACTCTGCCTGTTCCGGCACTTCTACCCGGCGTTTTTCCCTTTGCTGCCGTTCAAACCATGCTCTGCCTGTTCCGGCATATACGCTTAGCTGTTTTTGTTTTTCCCTTTACTGCCGTATTTCTCTCCCAGATTTTCCACGGTGCCGTCGGGATTTACCATATCAATATTATTTAACTGCGCCGTCAAACTCCCCCGCACATCCACCACAAACTGTTTCCGAAGAAGCGCCTGCTCTTTTTTCTCCGCCTCCGTCAGCCCTTCCGCCTTGGATTTGCGGTACAGCTCATTAATTCTGTCAATCTGTTCCTGTTTCATGCTATGTAATACACCTTTCTATCCAATGGTTTCCAATATAAAGTCCTCAATGTGGAACGTCTCTTTCTTTTCCGCCTTAAAAATCGTCCCCACAAAGCTGTCATCAAAAATATGGTGCAGAATGCACACATCTTTTCCGTTGGCGATAATCATATCCACGCCGGATAAGGTTGCAATCTTTGCTGCAGTCAGCTTGGTCGCCATGCCTCCGGTTCCCACATCACTTCCGGTAGTGCCCTTTGCCATGCCGTAAATTTCCGTGTCCATCTTTTCCACCACCTCAATCAGCTCCGCCGCCGGATTCTGCCTTGGGTCGTCGGTAAACAGCCCGTCAATATCGGAAAGCAGAATCAGCAAATCCGCTCCCACCAGTGAGGCAACGATAGCGGATAAGGTGTCATTGTCACCGAACTGCATTTCATAGGTAGATACGGTATCATTTTCATTGACAATGGGGATTGCCCCTAAGCGGAACAATTCCTCAAAGGTATTTTTCGCATTTTCCCGCGACACCGGATTTACCATGGTATTTTTCGTCATCAATACCTGACCTGCCACCTGATTGTACTCTGCAAAAAGCTTCTGGTAAATCATCATCAGCCTTGCCTGCCCCACTGCGGCACACGCCTGCTTTGTGGAAATATCCTTCGGACGCTCCGTAAGCCCTAAGGACTGCCTTCCCACGGCAATGGCGCCGGAGCTCACCAGACACACGTCTATGCCCCGGTTTCTGAGGTTGCACAGCTCCCTCACCAGGTGCTCTAACTTTGTAAAATTCAGATTTCCGGTTTCTTCATAATTTAAAGATGACGAACCGATTTTTACCACAACTCTCTTTTTTTTGTTAAATTGAAATTCTTTCTGCTCCATTTCCTAAGCCCCTCTTTATCTATGGCAGCCGCCTGTTTTGGCGCTGTCTGTTATTTTCCCTTTATTTCTATATAAACTGCACTGTATTACTCTACCATATCTTACGGAAAATGGCAAAAATATTTTCTGAAAATCTGCCGGAAACTCCTTGTAATAAAGCTATAATGTGTGCTAAAGTTTCTTCTAGTGAGATTTAGGCGGCAAACCTGCACCTTTGCAAATCAACAGCATTACCGTGGAGAAAATAGTGTTTACGCAATATTTGTGCCTGCAGCTCAAATTCGCAGATTACGGAAAGGCATGGTTCTTAAAATGTCAAAAAAAATATTATCCTTATTCATCATACTATTATTAACCCTCGGACTTATCTCCGGCTGCGGCGTCAGCAACCCCATTTCCCAGTCCGGATTTTATTTTGATACCGTCATCACCGTCACCCTCTACGACGCATCTAAGGAAAGTGCCCTAAAGGGCTGCTTTGATTTGGCGGAACAGTACGAAAGCTATTTTTCCAACACCCTGCCGGACAGTGATATTTCCAAAATCAATGCGGCGGGCGGCGCTCCCGTCACCGTCCATGAGGAAACCATTGAACTGCTTCAAAAAGGGATTTCTTACGGAAAATTAAGCGACGGGGCTTTCGACATTACCATCGGGAAGCTGTCGGATTTGTGGGATATTTCCCTAAAGGCTCTGTTGGAGGAAACAGACGCCTCCATGGTGCCCTCGGAGTCGGAAATTGCAGAGGCGCTCTCCACCGTAGATTACACCTGTATCAAAATCGACGGAAATGAAGTATCTTTGACCAATCCCGACGCCAAAATTGATTTAGGCGGCATTGCCAAGGGGTATATTGCGGACAAGATGAAAGAATATTTAACAGAACAGGGCGTAGAAAGCGCCCTGATTAATCTGGGCGGAAATGTTTTAACCGTGGGAGAAAAGCCGGACGGCTCCCCTTTTACCATCGGAATCCAGTATCCCTTTAAGGAGGACGGTTCCTCCATCGCTTCGGTAAAAGTGACGGATGAAACCGTGGTATCTTCGGGAATCTATGAGCGTTATTTTGAAGTGGAGGACACCCTCTACCACCATATTTTAGACCCACACACCGGGTATCCCTACGACAATGAGCTGTTAGGCGTCACCATTGTCACCAGAGATTCCGTGGACGGGGACGCCCTCTCCACCATCTGCTTTGCCCTGGGGTTAGAAAAGGGCATGGCTTTCATTGAAGCCCTGGACGGAACGGAAGCCCTGTTTATCACGGAGGATTACGAGCTTCATACCACTTCGGGCATGGGGACGGAGGTTCCTTTTCAGAAATTATAAGATATCACTTACACCTCTTCGTCCGCCCCAAAATACATCTGTTCCCAAAGCGCCGGGGCTGTAACGGTTTCTACCGTCTCCCCCGCTTCTGTTTTTTCAAGAACCGCCTGCCCGCTGACACGGTGGTAGCTGGGGTCTAAGCCCAACAGCTTCATTCCGGCTCTCACAAACCAGGGCATCCCCACCGCCTGTCTGCTGTTTTTCATATTCAGCCGGCTGAGGCTCTGCTCCATCTGAAAGGTAATCTGATACCGCGCGCCGCCCGCGTCGTAATCGTAAACCAGCTTCTTATGAATATGCTTTCCCGTCTCCCGGTCAAATTCCGGTTCGGACTGGCTGTAGGTCAGCTTCTGTGCATCCTCTCCAAGCACCTGACCGTTTTTTGCAAGCAGAAAAATAGGAAAATGGGTATAGCCATATTTTTTCTGGGCGGTAATGTAGCAGCAGATTGCCTGATACTCGCCGATTTTCGCCCTTCCCCAGTACCAGTGGTGCATGAGCTGGTTCATGGGCACATTTCCCCAGTTATGGTCGTGATACCCTGTTCCGGTATACTGCTCCGTCCTGCCGTCACAGGTAAACGTCACATTTACAAGCCCCTCCGGGACAGAGGGCAGCCAGGCAAAATAATCTTTTTTCCCATACAAAAAGAAGCCTGTGGCGGGACGCCACGGCGGAATTTTTCCCACCAGCTGAATATCCGCCTGCACCTTTTCCCCGCTGAAATGAATATGATAGGTATGCAAATCCCCCTCAAAAATACAATCGCCGATTTTCGCATAACAGCGTTCCTTAGAAAAGCTGCATTCCGCTAATTCCGGACGGACCTCGTCCTTTATCTCTGTCCCGTCCGGGTAAGTCAGATGAATGCTGGCAAAGGGTTCATACTCATTTTTCATATGAACCAGAGGCGTGGTGTGAAATTCCGCCACGAGAGACGCTCCGCCGTCTAATTTCCCGTCAAAATACCACCACTCATACTCTCCCTTTTTCCCCTCCGTGCGGACGCCGTCCTCCCAAAGCTCCGGGCTGCCCGGCTTCATGCCAAGACGCTCGTAATCTTCCGGTTTCTCTCCTAAACGTGCGATATGTTTTTCTGACATTGCCACTTCTCCTTTCCGTTTTCCTCAAATGATGTTATAATTGTAACATCACTAAAAAACAGCGTCAATCCATCCCGGCGCAGGTGTGACAAAAGGAGGAATTTGTTCGTGAATAACGCAGAGCAGAAGCTATTTTTCCAGCAATGCCTTTATACGGCGCTGATAAAGCTCATGCAGGAAAAAAATTTTGAAAAAATCAGCATTGAAGAACTGTGCAAAACCGCAGGCGTTTCCAGAATGACCTACTACCGCAGCTACAATAAGAAAGAAGATATTTTAATGCAGCATTTAGAGGAATGCTTTGAAACCTATATGGAAAGGCTGCGCACCGCCCATAAGAAGTCCCCTTATGAAATAGCCCTGTCGTTTTTTGAGTTCTGGCAGGGAGAAGAAAAGCTGTTTTTATCCTCCGTGGTTCATTCCGGGTTATCTTCCCAGCTTATGAACCGCTTTTACGAATATTTAGAACAGGTCTACTCCCTGATGGAATTTGAAACCCCTGTTGAACCCTTTGTCAGCTCTTTCCTTGCGGGAGGGCTGTATAAAATGCTCATTGACCAGATGAAAAACGGGGAGGATACGCCCATTGAGGAAATGGCTCTCTTTCTGGCGAAAGGGAGCCGGGCGCTTACCGGGCTGAAAGAAGAATTGCAGCCATAACTCCCAGTCCCTTTTACAGCTTCCTCTGTGCCGCCCATTCTATTTTATTCCTGTACAACTTTATTTAATTGTTCCGAAAGCTCCTTAATCTGCTCTACGATATCTGCAAGGCTCTCTGTTCCCGCCATATTCTCCTGCGTTGCCGCAGATACCTGCTCCACGGCGTCACAGTTCTTCTGCGTATTATCGCTGATTTGCTTCATATTTCCGGCAGCCTCGCCGCTCTTTTCCCGGATAACCTCTGCCGTTATGTCAATCTCATGAATCTGCCCGGCAAGTTCTTCACTGGAAGCTGTGATGTTCTTTGCGGACTCATTTGCTTCCCTGATACTGTCCATACCTTTTTTGGTATACAAAACATTCTGTTCCATTGCCTCAACTGCAGCCTCTGTATTATTCACCACCTCATGCACAATGCTTCCAATATTTTCGACCGCCCCCTTGGTCTGCTCCGAAAGCTTCTGGATTTCCCCTGCAACCACGGCAAAGCCCTTTCCATGTTCCCCGGCTCTGGCTGCCTCAATCGTGGCGTTCAGCGCCAGAATATTCGTTCTTCCGGAGATACTGGTAATTGTTTCGACAATTCCGATAATCTCCTTGGATTCTTCGCCAAGCATATGGATAACTTCCTTACATTCATTGGTACTGCTGTGTATCTGCTCCATGTTGCTGGTAGCCTCGTCCATCCGCTGCTGGTTTTCCTGGGCATTCTGGCTGATTTTGTCGGTCAGCCCGGCAGTTTTGTGGTTTCTGCTGCTCAGTTCTGTCAGTTCCCCTGCGATATCCTGTATCCTGTTATCTGCATTTTCCACTGCTGCCGCATTATCCGCCGCCCCTGTCAGTAAACGCTCCGCTTCCTCCGCAATACTCTGATTCGCCTGGAGAGAAACCGTCGTAATTTCAGAAAGCTCTGACACCATACCAAGCAAAGCTTCCGAAGTCTGCACAGCATTTTCCTGCATCTGCTTCATACGTTGATACATTTTCTTCTGTTCCTCCGCCCCCAGCAGATTCGAAAGCATGGAGGCGGTTCTGCTGCAGAGCATGGTAAAAATCGCCGCAACTGCAATCAGCACCAGCGCACGGGGAATGACGCCGTATATCATTACTCTATGAAAATCTGTAAAATTGTCATCCTGCAGGGTTTTTAAGTAAAATGCCAATATCTGTCCCACCGAAACACCTGCCACGGTAAGTCCTGTTGCCGTAATATTCAGCCTTTTTGAAAAATAAAGGCTCGCGATTGCGATGGGATATACATAAAGCGCCACCACATGATAGGTGAGCGTAGCGCTGAGCAGCGTGATAAATACTGCCGCACAGACGACATTCACATACTTCACAAAACCGCCATCTTTTTTCAGAATATTTGTAAACAATGTCGGCAGCCATAACAGAATACTCCCACCTAGATACGCACTTGTCATAATTCCCTTATCTACTGTAAAAATCCCCGCCATCTCCAGCAGATAAACCAGCGAAAAAATAATAAATGTAATCCTCATCACCTTTGCTGCCAACAAATTTGCTTCTCTTTCATTCTGCATTAATAAACTCATGATTTGCTCTCTCCTCTCCAATCAGCGTTTGCTCCTCGTGAACCTGCTCCACCTTTTCTCTGATATCCAGAAACACCTCTGCCAAAACAGGTTCAAAATCTCTGCCGCTTCCCTCCTGAATAATCTCAAAGCACTGCTCAATGGGCAGTGCCTCTCTGTAACATCGTTTTTCCGATACTGCATCGAATACATCTGCAATGGTCATAATTCTTGCACACAGCGGAATCTCCTTCCGCTTTAAACCCTCCGGATAGCCGCCTCCGTTCCATTTCTCATGATGAAAACGTGCCACCTCGTATGCCATCTGCGCATACTGTTCATTTCCCAGATGTCCAAAGGTTTCCTAGATAATCTTGCCGCCGCTCACGGTATGAAGCTTCATGATTTCATATTCTTCCTCCGTCAGCTTTCCGGGCTTCTGCAGAATAATGTCCGGCACAGAGATTTTTCCAACATCGTGCATGGGCGCCGCCATACAAAGATTTTCCAGATAATCCTTCGTTAAGACCTCTTTGTAATATCCCCTGCGTCTTAATTCCTCTGCCAGAAGCCTTACATACATCGTCGTCCTTTTGATGTGTCCGCCTGTACTGCCGTCCTTGTTTTCCACCAGCGTCGCAAACCCCATAATCATCTCGTGGTGATACCGGGACAGTTCTGCCACGGAAGGGTTTTCCTGATTCACATATGCTCCCACCACGATAACCGTTACCGCTATGCTGCTGAGTAATGACTGCGGGTAAATCATCTGGTATCCGGTGACACATGCCAGCACAAACAAATAGGTAAAAATGCTGACCCTTTTATGTCTCTCAAGATACCTCCACCGCCTGAAAAAAATAAACATACTGAGCAGAATATAAATCCCCGCCATCATAAAGCAGGAATAGGCGGAAATCCCCATGGAGTAATTGCTCAGTTCCCCCTCATAATACTTTAACGTCGGTATATTTCCCACCACCAGAATCACATTTACCAAAAACGGGCTGTACAAAAACCACCTGCTCTTTCCTTTCGGCATTCCTGTCGTTATGGAAATCATATAAAGAAACAGCCAGAAGATAAAAAAATCAAGGCTCAGCAGAAAAAACAGGTGCATGCATAAATTCACTGTCTCATTTACACTGTCCAGATGATTTACCGTATACGCCGTCACTCCGTCAAAAAACACAGACAGTATACCTACCCCCAATAATCCGTCAAAGATAGACCACCTATGCTTCTGCCGGAATCTCCTGCATTCCTTCAGATAGACAAATACAAGATACAGAATAATCAGCATACAGCCCATCTGAAGCTTGCAATATCCCATATCCAAAATACCCCCTTCCAAAAAATAAAGCCGGCAAACCGTGATTCTTCACCTGTTTGTCGGCTCTGCGTCTATACGTCTCTGCGTCTTTGCGTCTGGCTCTCTGACAATAGCATCATTTAATATTGTTTTACATTAATCAACTGTTCCTGCTTACATTTCGGGCAGAACAACAGAAAATTTTGTAATACTGTATCCTCCCGTACCCAAACGCGGGTCTTACTGTGACAAACGGGGCATAACAGCCATTTTCCTTGCTTTTCCATGAAAATCATCTCTCCTTTTCTTGTTGTCCTGATTGATAACACTCTTTACAAATTATCTTACTGCCAAGCCGTTTCTTCTTCAATAGCTTACAGACAAGATACAAAATCCGCCGATGAAATGCAGCTCAATTCCCTCCCCCTTCCATTGTCCCTACATTCACCAGCCTGCCGGCTTCCAGAATGGCAGTCCTGTCGCAAAATTTTTCCGCCGTCTCCGGTATCCGGGTGGAAAAGAAAATAGTGCTGCCCCTGCCGCATATCTCCCTCATTATATCTTTGAGGACACACAAGTCTTTCAGATTAAGGTCTGCAAATGGTTCATCCATGATGATGAGCTTCGGCGCACGAATGAATGCTGAAAGAATCGCCAGTTTCTGTTTCATGCTGCAAGAATAGTCTGACACCGGCTGTTCTAAGACATTGGTCAGTTCCAGGACATCGGCATATCTGCGAATGCCCTCCTGCCGTTCTGCTGCACTGACAACAAAGATATCTGCAGTAAAATTTAAATACTGAATACCGGTCATAAATTCGTATAGGTCAGGCTTGTCCGGAATGTAAGCAATCTTTCCCTTGCATGCCTGCGGATTTTTTTTCATGGATACACCATCCACCGTAATCTCGCCGTCCTCATACGGCAAAATACCGCAGCAGGATTTCAGCAGCGTAGTTTTTCCGGCTCCGCTATGACCGGCAACACCATAAATTTCCCCCGGAAAAATATGCAGCGACAAATCATCGACTGCCCTTTTTTCCCCATAACATTTCGTTAAATGCTCAATTTTTAACATAATACCCCTTCATTCTTTTCTTCTTTTATTTTTTTGTTTTCCTCCATTCTCACAGTTCATACTAGCGTCAATCCCCTTCCTTTTCAACCGCTTACAGACAAGATGCAAAATATGAGGATAAGTTACAATTCCTGCCTGATTAATTCAAGCAGTTCCGCCAGCTGCATTTCTCCCATATCCTGTTTTCCCTCTTCCGCATCCCTGCATCTGACCGATACGGTATGTCCTGCCTGCTCTTTTTCACCTACTATAATCATGTAGGGTACTTTATCCATCTGCGCTTCCCTGATTTTATAACCCAGCTTTTCATTCCTGCCATCCAGCTCTGCCCTTACTTCGCCGCTTTTCAATTCGGCTGTGATTTCTTCCGCATAGCTCAAATATTTATCGGAAACCGGCAGAACCTTCACCTGAACCGGCGCCAGCCAGACAGGAAATTTTCCCGCATAATGCTCGATTAAAATGCCGATAAACCGTTCTATGGAGCCAAATATCACACGATGAATCATAATCGGACGATGCAGCTCCCCATCTGCTCCGACATACTCTGCCTGAAATCTCATCGGCAGTTGAAAATCAAGCTGTATCGTTCCGCACTGCCAGGTCCTACCTATCGAATCCCTTAAATGAAAATCCAGCTTAGGACCGTAAAATGCACCGTCCCCTTCGTTGACCGTAAAGGAAAGTCCCAATCCGCTCACCGCTTCCTCCAGAGCTTTTGTAGCAAGCTCCCAGTCCGCGTCACTTCCAATGCTGTTATCCGGTCTTGTGGATAATTCAATCTCATAAGAAAAGCCGAATCTGGAATATACCTCGTCAATCAGCCTGACTACGCCCTGTATTTCCTCCTGAATCTGCTCCTCTGCCATAAAGATATGAGCGTCGTCCTGCGTAAAGCAGCGGACGCGCATCAACCCGTGGAGCTGTCCTGATTTCTCATGGCGGTGCACCATGCCAAGTTCCCCGATTCTCATCGGAAGCTCTTTATAAGAACGCGGCTGCAGCTTATATACCAGCATTCCGCCGGGGCAATTCATGGGTTTTACCGCAAAATCCGTATCATCAATCACAGTGGTATACATATTTTCCTTATAGTGCTCCCAATGTCCGGACGTCTCCCACAACTGCCGGTTCAGCATCATCGGTGTAGAAATTTCCACATACCCATCCCTTACATGGATTTTTCTCCAATAATCAATCAGCAGATTTTTTATCACCATTCCCCTTGGCAGAAAAAACGGAAATCCCGGTCCTTCCTCCATGAATGCAAATAATCCAAGCTCCTGCCCCAATTTTCTGTGGTCTCTGGCTTTCGCTTCCTTCAGCATACGCAAATGCTGCTCTAATTCCGACGCCTTCGGAAAAGAGATACCGTAAATCCTTGTCAGCATCCTGCTGTGCTCATCCCCTCTCCAATATGCTCCCGCAATGGAAAGCAGCCTGATTGCCTTAATCTGGCAGGTATTTGAGATATGCGGTCCGGCACAGAATTCCACATAATCTCCCTGTTTATAAAAGGTAATCGTTTCTGTATCCGGAAGCCCCTGGATTAATTCGGCTTTATAAGGTTCCCCTTTCTTTTCCATAAACCTCAGCGCCTCCTCCCTGCTAACCTCATAAACCTGCAGTGACAGGGATTCCTTTACAATCCGGCGCATTTCCTCTTCCACCTCTTTCAGATGCGTCTCGGTAAATGGAAAGCAAAACTCAAAATCATAATAAAATCCCTGCGCGATTGCCGGTCCAATGGCACATTTTGTTTCAGGGTACAACCGCTTTACTGCCTGTGCCAAAACATGGGCGCTGGTATGCCAGAACGCAGCCTTTCCCTCCGGGCTTTCGAAGCTTACTTCCGTTAATTCTCCGTTTTTGTGCAAAACTTTCATTTTCCTATGTCTCCTTTCAATTCGGGCATTTTCTGCCATGATAAACAACATAAGAAAAGCACCCAAAAAGACTTCTGCATATCGTCTTTAAGGGTGCATTTGCACGGTTCCACCTTAACTTTTCACTTCAGATTCCAACAAATCCTATCCTTTAACGCAGGCATACGGTAACACTTACTGAGGTTTCAGCATTACAGCTCTGGAATGGTTTTCGTCTGCCGTCCTCATAAATGGCTTCCACCAAAACGCCATTCTCTCTGGATGATTTCATGTAAACTACTCTTTTCCGTCATTGCTTTTCTTATGTTATTGGATATAGATTAACAGCAATCTTTGTAAAAGTCAACTGTTATTTCACATCCATTGTGACCTTATCAGGTTAGGCAATAAATCATGATTGCCTGTTGTACCTGCAACAGGTATTTTTTAAATTCATATCCCACAAAATAATCTGATTGTATGACATCATCAGACACTTCTTCTCCCCTGTAAAATGGTGGACACGGATTTAATATTGCCCCCTGGTTTGCTTTTTTCATAACCTGTGTTGTAACTTTACATTTTTCAAAATCAGCAAGAACGGCTGCAGGCAATGAATCCGTACAAACAATATCCTTGCCTATTATTGCTTCTTCTATATCATAATGCGATACCACTCCGTCAATTTCATAGCCTTTCCCACAACACTGTTCCAGGTCAAATCCAAAAACCTTAGCCGCCTCTTTCCATGCATATCCTATATTTCCGTTCTCTCCACAAAAAAGGAACTTATCTTCTCTGAAATTTTTCCTTATTTTAGAAAGTGCATATAAATCAGAAAGCATTTCGCAGGGGTGATTTATATCTGTCATTGCATTAATTACCGGAACAGAAGAATATCTTGCTATTTTTTCCATAACCTGAATATCTTTATGACGCACAATCACCAAGTCAGCCCAATTATTCAAATATCCAATCACATCCTGCAAATCTTCTTTTTTATCCAAAGTCTCTGTTGGAAATAAAATGGATTGTCCACCTAAGAGATAAACACCCTTTTCAAATGTCACTCTCGTTCTGACACTGGAATTTGGAAAAAACATCACAACCGTCTTTCCTTTTAAAAAGTTCCCGTATTTTTCTTTTAACACTTCATCTGCAATTTTAAAAATCTCTGTTATTTCGTCTATCTTATAATCTGTCAATCGTATCAGATTTTTCATCATAAATCACCTCCATAACTTCCCAGTTATCCTGCTTCCTATTTACAGTATCTTCCCGGAAAATTTTTCCTATTTTAAATAAGGTTTGTTCCATCAATGGTGACAGAAATATACTGCGGCAAACTCCTGTCCAGCTTTATTTCTCCCAAATCCATCCTGCGTTTCATCTGATTCCGGGACAATCCTAACATCTCTGCAATATGTTTTTCGGGACGGATTTTTAACTGATACGGATTATGTATCGTAATCACAGTCTTTTCTTCTGAAGCACTGGTTTCCACCATTTCTTTCAGCTTAACAAATTCATACTCCACTGCTCCCATATCAATGTCCGCTTTGTTTTTCCGAAATAACTGGATATTTCTGCCATACATTTCTGTAAGCTGCTCATCATTTGCCAGAAAGCGTTCATATTCCTCTTCCGCTATGGAAGAAACCCTCTGCCGCTCATAAATCGCCAGATTTAAGGTATGTTTACATTCCTCGCATTGGTAAATCAGCCAGACATCCAGTTTATTACCATTCGCATTGACCCGAAACTTTTTTGTATTTATAAAATGGGTCTTTCTGCCGCATTTTGCACAATTCCGAATTACCGGAAAAGAATCCCTCGGAATCACTTCATATTCAATTTTCTTTAAATAGCTCATCTGCATCTCCTGTTCATTTCATGGGTGAATGCACCGGCTATTACATTACGAATTGTATTTTATTTGCAATAGCCGTGCTATGCAAAGTAAACGGGTGTTGTCATAAACAAATCTCTCCTTCCTGTCGTTATCAAACTCTTCCTTACCCCTTTTTATAAAAATCCTTTTTCAGTTCCAGCAGCTTGCGGTTCATCGCATCCGCATCCATCTTTCCCTGCGCCCAGTCAATCAGGCAGACTGCTCCATATACAATCAGCACAGAAACTGCAACCTTAATGGCAGCGCTTACATCACGCAGCGGCACGCTAAAGTACAGAAAACCCAGTACGATTCCCTCAATTAACAGTACCTGCAATACCCTGCGAAAAAACATTTCTCTCACAGACAGCTCATGCCGTGAATATCTGACCAAAGACGGCAGAACACAAAGAGCGGACAACAAAACCGGTCCCCAAAAGGATGTATACCGAAGATGCGCCTCCGGATTCAACAGTTGTCCCATAATTGCCATATCTATAGAGATACACAAATGAATAATCAAAAACCAACGAAACATTTTTGCAAAAAATTCCCGCATTTTTACACCTCCATAAGCCGCTTTTTAAAATCCCCTGCGTACATCCGGGAAATCATAATTTCCTCCCCATTTGACATACGGGCAAGGAAACGGGAATCCAATGCCGGGCGTATAGAATCAATCTGCATCAGATTAACAAGAATGGACTTTGAACAGCGGACAAACCGGCGTTCCATATACTGTGTTTCAATCTCATACAGTCTCTTTTTTACCGAGTACAGCTCATTTGCAGTGTAGGCAAAGACCTGCTCGCCAACCGCTTCAAAATAAAGGATTTCTTCCAATGGAATCTGAAAAACTGCATCGTTAATATATCCTGTTACAATATCTCCCTTCATCAACGCATATTCTCTGATGTCTTCAAAATCCTTTGTCATTTCCACACATTCCAGAACAACCTGTTCTTCTTTCTGCTGAAATACTTTTCGTACTGATACCCGCACACTCTCACCTCCTTTTCATTCCCGCCACGGTTATCATAGGGCGGATTTTATATCGTTTCACCAGCTTACCGACCTTCAAATTCCGCTTTGTCCCGTTCTCCATTTTCCGACAGAAAACAAAGGCGCAGAACATTCCTCTATAAAATAAGGTTCAGCTCTGCGTCTTAGCGTCTGGCGTCTTTATTTAATGCATTTTAAGTTTCTGATTAAGGAATCACATTTCGTTCAAAAATCCGCATAATAGCCGTTTGCAATTCCCCCTCTTTGGTTCCAAGCAATCGTTCTGCATTGTAAATAAATCCCTGCATCCGTTGTTCCCTCTGTTCCTGACTTTGTTCTGTCATATCATCAAACATAACATTTGCATACAGCATAATCATCTCAATAGCCTCTGTTCCATACTTCGTGTGGAATATCCCTTCTTCCTTTCCTTCTTCTAAGAGATGATTCAAAATCGGTACAATTCCCGCTAAAATCTGATTCTGAATTTTCTGATGCAGCAACGCATTCTGCGGTCTGTGAATTTGACGCATTACCTCATTTTCAAACTCTGTGTCTACATTCAAAGCAAGGATTATTTCTGTCATGCGGGTTAAAACCGGAACATCTTTATCCTTTACGACTTCTGATGCTTTTTCCAGCATCCGCCCAACCATCCGGCTTGTCATCCCATCCAAAACATCCTCTTTTGACCTGAAATGGTTATATAAGGTCCCTCTGACTATACCAGCTTTTTTCATAATATCATTTGTGCTGGTCTTATCAAAACCCTTTGCCAAAAATAATTCTTCCGCGGCATCCAGAATTTTATCTCTCATTTTCTTTTTCCACTTCTTTCTTTTGCCCTGCTCATTTTCCACAGTATAGACAGACTGTCTATCTATTTTTATAGTAATCGAACCGACAGGCTTTGTCAAGACCTATGTGGAAAGAGTTTACAAATCACGCTGCTTTTACTTCCGTCTGCATCATTCCCTGCTCGCAGGACATCATTGCAAATTCCGTATATCCATTTACTTCTGTGTTTTTTCCAAACGAGTTTCTTACAATATGCAAAATCTGCGCCTTTTCCAATCTGTTCTTTGTGACATTATAATTCATTGTTCTTCCCTTCCAAACAAGTAAATATTTCGTCGTGACGCTCCAGCCAACGAAGTAATTTCGTGGAGAATATCGCCTGCCGGAGATATATGTAGCGATTACTTGCTGCCGAGGCATAATATTGTCCGTAGTAATCGCACACCGCAATCTGGTAATAAAACAGAGATACCATGCAGCTCAAATCCGTGTCATTCAAAGCTGCGAATTTCAGATACTCCGACGCATAGCGAACAAATCCGTCCCTGTCTATCTCTCCATTTTTACATGACGAGGCAGCATACACATAGGAACGGGTAATCTCCCATATCACCGGATGAACACAGGCTGTCGTCCAGTCAATAACCGCATTGATTTTTCCATCCCCACACAGAAGCTGACTGATAAAAAAGTCGCCATGCGTAGCACAACAAGTCAGTTTATCCAAGTCAAATTCATATTTCGGAAAACGGTTCATCAGTTCCATGCGATACTGCAAATCGGCAATAATGTCCTTATCTTCCCTGCTTTTTGCAATGGCGAGAGAATTTTCATAAGATTCTATTGCCCGTTCCGGGGTCATGTACTGAAAGAAGTCCGCTCCGATACCAACAGGCAAACCCTGATAATCCTTCAATGCCGTATGGATTCTTCCCAACATCTGTGCCGATTGCGTCAACAGCCACTCCGGAGCTTCGTGCCAATCGTACATTCTGCCTTCAATATAATCCTGGACATGAAAAAAATTCCCGTCGGTATCTGAGGTCAGAAATTCCCCTGTACTATTCCGTAAAAAACGGCAGCATGGAATATCGTGGTGCTTCAAATACTCGCACAATTCCGGTTCCAGCTCCGGATGATTGATTTCGCTCAAAGCGGGATATTTGACCACATATTTTCCGTTGGCACAAGTAACAAAGTAAGTGTCCGAACCTGCTCCCACAGAAGATTTTTCAATTAAAACCGGCTGCAGACCATACATTCTTTTTAATATCTCTTTCATAATCCAAGTTTCTCCAGTGACGGCTGTATATCCGCAAGTTTGTACAGCCGCCCATCCATGTTCCGGTCAAGAAATCGGTAATCATACAATTCCCTTCGCAGGGTGGCAGGGTCGGCAAAAGTATGCCAGTCCAGCAGCAACTCATTTATCTCGCGCTCTGTATATTCCCGTCCTGCTTCCAATTTTTCGGCTAGGTAAAACAGCGCATATATCTTCATTTTTCGTTTGGCAGGAAAAGCCTTCAGCTTTCCGCTATCATCAAGAAAATTTCGTAATATCTCTTTCGTTTCCATACTCTCTTTCCTCGTATTATAAAGTAGTAGTGTTTATAGTCCCTCTCCAAGGACTGTATGCTATACTGTTGGAGATACTGTGGTTTGGTTCTATTTTCCTACCACCCGATGGTTTAAGAAAGGCTCCAA
>Ga0129308_1000175_pt1 | contig 110940 bp, 110 predicted proteins | sample L827metagenome_FD_94440 | JGI IMG/M metagenome (GOLD analysis project Ga0129308, IMG submission 94440) | Ring-tailed lemur group fecal microbial communities from Wisconsin, USA - L827 metagenome | ecosystem: Host-associated > Mammals > Digestive system > Large intestine > Fecal | place: USA...
CGCTGGCGAAGGAGAAGCGGGTCCGGGTGGAGTTGTCCCGGAAGAGGGAGATGCCCAGGCCGGAATCAAAGATCCTCGCGGAAATGTTCCGCTCCCGCAGATCCCGCAGCGCGTCCGCCACGGCAAACACCCCGGCGATCTCCTGGTCCGTCTTGTCCCAAGTGAGGAAAAAGTCGTTTTTGTATAGCCTGGAGACATCCAGGGTCCCCAATTCCTTCAAAATCTCCTGAAACTGGCTCATGGTCTTTCCTCCTGACGTAATCGGCCTTCCGCCTCTTCTCTTACCACCCATCATAGCCACCCGGCGGCCTCCTGTCAATGCATCTTACAAATTCTTAGCCGTCCAAACTGTTTTTTGATTCTCGACTTGATTTCTGTCTCTCATGTGCTATGATGGAGATACCAATAAAATGACGGCAAGATATCCGGGCGCAGGCTGGGGGCCATTGCCTCCCCTGCTCTCCTGGGCCTGTCGGGCGCGGCCGCGCCGCCCGCGGACGGATATCCGGGCTGCCTGGCCCACGTCCCAAAGAGGCCGAGCCCTTGTTTGCGCCGCCTCACCTTCTCACCTTAAAAATGGTCTATTGATAAAGGAGGTTTTTCCATGATCGACCTGACCATCCACCATGAGAACTTGGCCCACAACATCCGCAAGGCCCGCGAAAACCGCGTCGTTATCCCCACCTATCGGCAAATGAAGCACCCCGAGACCATTCCGGGCGTCATCCGGGATCGGCTGAAGGCTGTGGGGCTTTGGGACGTGGATCCCCTCAATCTCTTCCGCATCACCTGGAAAAACGAGGCCAAGGAGACCGGCGGGCTCTATCAGGACGTGCCCAATTACATCGAGCTGCCCCCCTCTCTCACCGGCGTCCCCGCCCGCATCGTGTGCCTGGTGGGAAAGTGGTTTCCCACCGGCTGCCATAAGGTGGGAGCCTCCTACGGCTGTCTGGTGCCCCGTCTGGTCACAGGTCAGTTCGACGCCACCACAGATCACGCTGTCTGGCCGTCCACCGGCAACTACTGCCGGGGCGGCGCCTTCAATTCCAAGCTGCTGGCGGTGGACTCGGTTGCCATCCTCCCCGAGGGCATGAGCCGGGAGCGCTTCGACTGGCTGCGCTCCATCGCCGGTCAGGTCATCGCAACCCCCGGCTGCGAGTCCAACGTGAAGGAGATTTTCGACAAGGCCAACGAGCTCAAACGCCAGCCCCACATGATGGTCTTCAACCAGTTCGAGGAGATGGGCAACCACCTGTGGCACTATCAGGTCACCGGCGACGCCATCGCCACCGTCTTTGAGCATGTCAAGCGCCCCGGGGACCGGATGGCCGGGGCCTGCTTTACCTCCGGGTCGGCGGGCACCATCGGCTGCGGCGACTACCTCAAGGAGCACTATCCCGCCATGCGTCTGGCGGTGGGAGAGGCCCTCCAGTGCCCCACAATCCTCAACAACGGCTTCGGCGGCCACCGCATCGAGGGCATTGGAGACAAGCATATCCCCTGGATCCACAACGTGAAAAACACCGACATGGTCATTGCCATCGACGATGAGGATTCCCAACGCCTCCTGCGCCTTTTCAACGATCCGGCCGGGCTCCGCTACCTCGGGACGGAGGCCGGTGTGGACGAAGAAACCCTCTCCCGGCTCTCCTGGCTGGGCATCTCCGGCATCGCCAACGTCCTGTGCTGCATCAAAATGGCCAAATACTACGAATTGACCGGTCGGGACGTGGTGTGCACCGTCCTCACCGACTCGGCCGCCATGTACGGCTCCCGCATCCAGGAGCTCTCTGCGCAGTACGGTCCCTACGACGCCGCGGCAGCAGCCGTGGACCACCAGCTCCACATGCTGGGGCTGCGCACCGACTCCATGGAGGAGCTCACCTACCAGGGCCGCAAGCGGGTCCACAACCTCAAGTACTACACCTGGGTGGAGCAGCAAGGCCGGACGGTGGACGAACTGAACGACCTGTGGTATGATGAGGAAAAGACCTGGAAGGGCGTCCACGCCCAGGCGGACGAGCTGGACGGACTCATAGAAGCCTTCAACGAGGCCACCGGCGTGCTGAAGAGCCTGTAGAGGGCGGCGATATGAAATATGTCCGTCACGCCCGCTGTGTCCGCTGCGGCGCCATCTACGAGGCCGTCCCCGCCCTCACCACCTGCCGCTGCGGCGGCATCCTGGACATCGAGTACGATTACGAGGCCATCCGGGCCGACTTTTCCCCCGCAGACCTGGACGGATGCCGGGATTATTCCATGTGGCGCTACCGTCCCTTCCTTCCGGTGGAGGACGGCTCGCCGCCCACGCCCCTGCGGGTGGGCTGGTCCCCCCTTTACCGGGCCGACAGGCTGGCCCGTACGCTTGGGCTGAGGACCCTCTACCTCAAGGATGACGGCCAGAATCCCACCTCCTCCCTGAAGGACCGTGCCTCCGCCATGGCGGTGGTCAAGGCCAGGGAGGCGGGGGCGGATACCATCGCCTGCTCCTCCACCGGCAACGCCGCCTCCTCTCTGGCCGGGAACGCGGCCGCCGCAGGCTTCCGCACCTACATCTTCGTGCCCGCCCGGGCCCCCAAGGGAAAGGTGGCCCAGCTTATGATCTTCGGCGCCGCCGTCATCACGGTGGACGGCTCCTATGAGGACACCTTTGCCCTCTCTAAGGAGGCCATCGACCGTTGGGGCTGGTACAACCGGAACGCCGCCATCAACCCCTACCTCTCCGAGGGAAAAAAGACCGTCACCCTGGAGATCATGGAACAGCTCCACTGGCAGGTCCCGGACTATATCGCCCTCTCCGTGGGGGACGGCTGCACCATCGCCGGAGCCTGGAAAGGACTCAAGGACCTCTGCGCCGCCGGGTTTATCGACCGGCTGCCCCGCCTGATCTCTGTTCAGGCGGAGGGCTGTTGTCCCTTGAACCGGGCCATTCAGACGGGAGAGCCCTGGCGCCCCATGGAGGAGAACACCCTGGCCGACTCCATCGCCGTAGGCGTCCCCCGCAACGCGGACAAGGCCCTCGCCGCCATCCGGGAGTCCCGGGGACTGGCCGTCACCGTCTCCGACGAGGAGATCCTGGATGCCATGCGCCTGCTGGGCCGCACCCAGGGGATCTTTGGCGAGCCCGCCGGTGTCACCGGCACCGCCGGCATAAAAAAGGCCCTGGAGCTCGGCCTTATCGATCCGGATTCCACTGTGGTTAGCGTGGTCACCGGCAACGGTCTCAAGGACGTGCAGAGCGGCATCCGGGCCGCGGGCGAGCCTATGCTGGTCCCGCCGGATATGGACGCCCTGCTCTCCGCCTTCGCCCAGCGCCGCATCGCCCCCTAAAATAAGGAAAAGTGAGGATACCCCCTATGGATCAGACTTCCAAGGCCGTCACGACCGGCGTCATCGTCTACCGCATCATCACCGTGGCCAACCTGGCTCTCACCTTTGCCCTGTTTATCAGCGGCAGCGGCGGCAGCCTGACCCGCACCGTCGTGTTCATGGCCTGGCTGGCCCTGGGAGTGTATTCCCTCATCCACATGCTCAGCGACGTCCTCTCCGGCCAGCACAAAAAAGCGCAGAATTTTCAAAACACCATCGCCCTTTGGGAGCAGAACACGGGAGATCACGGAACCGCCATGCGGTATTTTACCCTGATGCTGGTCGCCTCCTCCCTCCTCAAGCTGGCGGTCCCCGTGGCCCTCTGGGTGCTCTTTCGCTGACCCGGCGGCCCCGCGCCGCAGCGCGCGGGCTTCATTTTGACGCGGCAGGGTCAGAATGGGGCCCGTTTTTCTTTCCGCATCTCTGTCCACTTTTAAAATAATATCGCTTTGCAGTGTCTTTTGGCAAATTCCGCCGCATTTGAAAAGAGGTGTCTCCTGATGTCCATTCTGATCCAAAACGGCATCCTCGTCCTCCCCACGGGCCCTATCCAGGCCGACCTGCGGGTGGCAGGCGGCAGGATTGCAGAGCTGGGGCCCGGCCTCGCCCCTGGCGCTTCCCGTGTCATCGACGCCCAGGAACGGCTGGTCTTTCCCGGCTTTATCGACACCCACACCCACTTTGAGATGAACAAGGGCTTTCCCAACGAGACCGCTGACGACTGGTACACCGGCACCCGGGCGGCGCTGGCCGGAGGCACCACCACGGTGCTGGACTTCGCCGAGCCGGAGCGCGGCGCCACTCTGGCCTCTGCGCTGGAGACATGGCATGGCCGGGCGGACGGCGCGGCCTGCTGCAACTACGGCTTTCACATGACTGTCAAGGACTGGTCCCCCTCCATCCGCAGCGAACTGCGGGAGATGACCGCCGCTGGAGTCACCTCTTACAAGGTCTATCTGGCCTACGACAACCTCCGCCTCTCCGACGCCGCCGCCTATGAGGTGGTGAAGGCCGTGGGGGCAGAGGGCGGCGTGGTGGGCTGCCACTGTGAAAACGGCGACCTGGTGACCGAGGGCATCCGTGCTCAGCAGGCGGCCGGAAATCTGAGTCCGGCCGCCCATCCCCTGTCCCGCCCGCCTGCGGTGGAGGCCGAGGCGGTGGGCCGCTGGCTGACCATCGCCGAGTTGGCGGGCTGCCCGGTAAACATTGTCCACCTGTCCACCCTCCGGGGGCTGGAGGCCGTGCGGGCCGCACGGACCAGGGGACAGCGGCTGTATGTGGAGACCTGTCCCCAGTATCTGCTGCTGGACGAGCGGAGCTACCGTCTGCCCGGCTTTGAGAGCGCCAAGTTCGTGCTCTCTCCTCCCCTGCGCGCGCAGGAAAACTGCGCCGCCCTGTGGGACGCCCTGGAGGCGGGAGAGATCGACACCATAGGCACCGACCACTGCTCCTTCCGCTTCCACGGCGCCAAAGAGCTGGGACGAGAGGACTTCTCCAAGATCCCCAACGGCATCCCCGGCGTGGAGCACCGTCCCAGCCTGATGTACACCTACGGGGTGGCGGCGGGGCGCATTACCGCCGTGGATATGGCCCGGCTGCTTGCGGAAAATCCGGCCCGTCTCTTCGGGATGTATCCCCAAAAGGGGGTCCTGGCCGTGGGGAGCGATGCTGATCTTGTTATTTTTGATCCAAATGATACAGGCCGTATTACCGCTGAGACCCAATATCAGAATGTGGATTACACCCCTTATGAGGGAATGGCGCTCCGCGGGCGGGTGGACACCGTCCTCCTGGGGGGCGAGGTGGCGGTGGAGGGCGGCCGGGCGCTGCTGGAGCGCCGGGGCCGCTATGTCTCTCGGGGGCCCAGCGGTTTCTGGCGGTGAGGGCGGGACCATGGAGATCGGTTGCGTCCTCCTCTGCTCCGGCTACGGCCGCCGCTTCGGCTCCAACAAGCTGCTGGCCCTTTTGGACGGAGTTCCCCTCTACCGCCGGGCCTTTGCCGCCCTGCCCCCCGCCCTCTTTACAAAGGCGGTGGTCACCAGCCAGTATGGCGAGATATTGGCCCAGGCGGGAAAGCTGGGCTACCTTCCCCTCCTCAATTGCCACCCCTGGGAGGGGGTGGCGGCGGGTATCCGGCTGGGCCTCGCCGCCCTGCGGAATATGGACGGAGTCCTGTTTTCGGTCTGCGATCAGCCAAATTTGACAACAAAAAGTATTGAAAACTTGATAAATTCCTTTCTGGAATCGCCCGATTTCATTCATGCCCTCTCTTGGCAGGGCCGGCGGGGCAATCCGGTCCTCTTCCCCAAGGCTCTCTTTCCAGAGCTGATGGCCCTCACCGGAGATGCCGGGGGCAGCGCGGTCATCCGGCGCCACGCGGAACTTCTCCGCCTCACCGAGGCGGGGTCTCCCCGCGAGCTCTCCGATGTGGACTACCCTGAGGAACTGTAGGCCACTCCGTATCAGATACGGCGCCCCGCAGCGGTCAACCGCTGCGGGGCGCTTTCGTCTCGAAATTTTTTGCCGGCTCCCAAGAGGAGCAGGTTGGTTCTGGCGTCCGCCTTTTGGGGCGCGGACAGCGGCAGTGCCCGTACCAGATGGCGCTGTATTTCCCATGCCGGAAAATATAGTGCTGGTAATAATGCACACATATCCCGCAAACCTCGCCTGCAACGATCTCATGTTTGTACATAAGATCCCCTCAGACACCGTTTGGTGTTTATCTAAACATATTATCTATACACCAAATGGTGTATAGTATCAACAACAGGAGGGATGATTTATGGCACTCTATCCACGCATGCGGGGCTTACGGGAGGATTTAGACTACTCGCAGGCCAAGATGGCCGCCGCATTGGGGTTATACAAGACGACCTATGCCCGCTATGAGAGCGGAGAGCGGGACATCCCCCTCTCTGTTGCAATCAAAATTGCTGTCTACCATCATGTCACTCTGGACTACCTGTGCGGTCTCTCCGACAAAAAGACGGCGGACAGCTAATGCTGTCCGCCGTTTACAGATGCGGCCGCCGGCTCTTCGGCTGCCAGGCAAAAGACCCGCTCGATGTCCTCCCGCTCGGCGTGGCCCTCATGGACCTTTTCCCCGCCCACGTAGTAGGTCGGGACATAATAGTAATCATACGAATTGGCCAGCTCCGGCTCCTCCGCCTCGTCGATCATCTGCAGCGGGATGTCACGCCATTCGGGGTGCGCCTGAAAGAGCTCCTCCTGAAGCCGCAGGGCCAGCTTGCAGTGGGGACAATAGGTCAGCTTGAACAAGATCACGTCCTTCATCCTTCTACCTCCTTGCCTTTCTCAGGCTATCCGAGATGTTCCCCCAAAATCTTGAATCCTATCCCGATGAGCACCAGTCCGCCGGCCAGCTCCGCCCGCTTCTGAAAGAGGCAGCCCAACCGCCGCCCCAGCAGCCCGCCCGCCAGGGAGAAGGCAAATGCCACACCGCCGATGACCAAGGCCGCCCACAGGATATTCACATGCTGGAGAAACGCCATAGAGACGCCCACGGCCAGGGCGTCGATGCTGGTGGCCACAGCCAGCAGGCACAGCCGCCGCCGGGTGAGCTCCGACGGGACCCGGACCCCCTCTCCTCCACAGCTCTGCTCCAGGGCCCCGGCCACCATCCGTCCGCCGATAAAGGCCAGGAGCGCGAATGCCACCCAGTGGTCCACCGCCCGGATGCAGCCGCTGACGCCGGTGCCCAGAGCCCACCCCGCCAGGGGCATGAGAAACTGAAAGAGCCCGAACCAGAGTCCCACCCGCGCCGCCTGCCGGACCCCAAATCCGGGCACGGAGATGCCGCAGGATACGGACACGGCAAAGGCATCCATCGCCAGGCTCACCGCGATGAGGAGAATCGTCACAGGCACCCGATCACCGCCCTCGTCAATACTGTTATAGCACAGGAACATATGCTTTTCCACCTGAATTTATGCCGGACCCTTGCCTTTTGGAGGAAAACCGGCTAAGATAGCATCGACAATCCCGAGAAGGAGGCTCCGCCGTGACTTCAGAAGATTATATGCGCCGCGCCCTCGTCCTGGCCCGCCGCGCCCTCAGCACCGGGGACGTGCCCGTGGGCTGCGTCGTCGCGGATGCGGATGGGGCGATCATCGGCGAGGGCTGGAACCGCAGGGAAGCCGAAGGGGACGCCCTGGCCCACGCCGAGGTGGAGGCCATTCGCAGCGCCTGCCGGCGCCGGGGCGGCTGGAACCTGCACGGCTGCACCCTCTATGTGACCCTAGAGCCCTGCCCCATGTGCGCCGGGGCCATCATCAACGCCCGGCTCAAAAGCGTCTGCTACGGCGCACGGGATGAAAAGGCCGGGGCCTGCGGCTCCGTCCTCAACCTCTTTATGGAGGACTTCAACCACAAGCCCCGGCTCTACGGCGGCGTCCTCCGGGAGGAATGCGCCGCGCTGCTCCAGGAATTTTTCCACACCTTGCGCAAAAAAGGCGGGATATCCACGCTGATTTAAAACATTTGTAACAACTCCGGTCTTCTTTTTTAACAAAGCCCTGATAGGATATCCTCAGCAAGAGACGATACTTCTTTTCATTCTATCCTCCAAATCCGGAAAAAAGCGGCGGAATATCCGCCGCTTTTTTCTGTCCAAACGCAAATTACACAGATTTTACTGCTTTCTGCAAAGATTTAATCTTTTTGTAACAACTCCAGATTTGATTCTTAACAACTCCCGGGTATTATACTACTTGCAAGAGACAGTTTCTTTTCATTTCATTGTATCCTCTTTCCTTTGGTGAGAGCCGGACGTCAGGAGCAGGCGTCCGGCTTTTGCTATGCTCAGGGGGTCTCCCTCTCCCTGGCCGAGCAGAGATAAAGGGGGATCGCGGCCAACTGCGCGGCCATGGAGACAGCTACCATCGCCGGAATGCTCACATCGTACAGCGCGCCCAGGAGCCAGCTCCCCAGGAACCAGAACACGCCGAAGGAGCACTCGAAAATACCATAACCCGTGGCCCGACTGCTCTTGGGCACCATGCTGCTCACGGCGGCCTTCAGAATGGACTCCTGGGCCCCCATCCCCACTCCCCAGAGGGCGATGCCCAGAAGCAGTGCGGGAATAGAGTCAAAGGCGAATACAAACAGGGCGAAGGGGGCGGAGAGCAGGGTGGACCAAACCAGGGCCCTGACTCCTTTTTTATCGTACATGTGACCGAACACCAGGGCGGCGGCCGCATCCACCAGCATGGCTCCGGCGTACAGCAGGGGCAGGGTGCCGCTGTTCACCAGTGCGGAGGTCTCGGCAAGGCCCGAGGCCAGGGGCGTATACAGCCGTGAGACATGCATGAGGATGATGGAGTAGTCGATAAAACCGAAGGCGAAGAGGCTGATCCCGGCGATATACAGCACGAACTCCTTTTTCATCCGAAAGGGCACGTATTCCTTGGGCTCCGGCTCAAACTGCTCCGGATTGGGGAATTTGTGCTTGGTCACCAGCAGCAGCACAATGGTGATCGCTCCGGGGACTGCCAACACGGCAAAGCAAGCCGAGTAGATCTGAAAGGTGCTCCCCTCCGTCTGGAAAAGCATCACCAGATAGAGCAGCACCGGCCCCAGGAAGGCCCCGATCTGGTCCAGCAGCTCCTGGAGGCCAAAGCTCTTGCCCGTGCCCTCCTGGGTGGCGGCAAAGGACATGATGGTGTCCTTCGCAGGCTTCTTGATGGCCTTGCCCATGCGCTGAACCACCAGCAGAGCGCAGGCCCAGAGCCAGCCGTGTTCTCCCACCAGGGCCAGCGCCGGGACGGCCAGCACATCCAGTACATAGCCCAGGATGGTCATGGGCCAGTATTGGCGCGTCCTGTCCGTGAGCTTTCCGAACACATAGCGCATGGAATAGCCGATGAGCTCCCCCAGTCCGGAGACAAAACCGATGGCGGCCGAAGAGGCTCCCAGCAGCGTAAGGTAGGCCCCCCGTATGCTGGAGGCTCCCTCATGTGTCATGTCGGAGAACAGACTCACCACACCGAAGAGCAGGATAAACAGCATGGCCTGGGACAGCCTCCGCTTCTTTTTTTCATTCCTCATTTCGATCCTCTCCCTTTATCCGCTCCGCTACATTGGGAAAGCCCGCCCGGCTCTCCGCCTTGGACCGCTGATACAGGAGCTCCAGGACCCGGACGAACTCCCTGCGCTCCTTCTTTCCCAGAGGCTCCAGCAGCCACTCGTAAAAGAGCGTCTCCACCTGGGTCTTTGAGTTCTTCAGCCGCTCGGCCTTCTCCGTGGCATAGAGGAGCTGGCTCCGGCCGTCCTTGGGGTTGCGCTCCCGGATCAGATAGCCTTTGCTCTCCAGGTTGGCCGCCTGCCGGGCCACGGCTCCCTTGTCCACGCCCAGTCGCTTGCAGGCCTCCGCCTGCGTGATGCCAGGGGCATGGCGTACCACATGGATGAGGTCGAACTCCGCCGTCCCCACCCCGTCGGCCCGCAGCGTACGGGTGGTGAACTTGGCGGCCTCCCGCGCGATCTTCGTCATTCTCCGCTGTGTGATGTCCACTGTCATCTCTCCCAAACAAGTTGTAGTGTCAACCTGATAGATGATACTACAACTTGTTTCCTTTGTCAATGCTTCCCACAAAGACGGCCGCCGCCCGAAATACCGGGCGGCGGCCTTAGGCTGTCGAAAAGGTCACCCTGTCCGTCATGAGAAGTGTCATCTCCGAGGCGTATGTCCCCGAAAACGGCGAATCTTGTGTTTCTTCCGTCGTATGTGGACGCCGGGATTCTGTGAAGCGCGCCTGCGGGCATCTTTTTGACAGACCACGGCCGCAGTCATCGCTCCTCGCGGAAGAAGGGCAGGCCCAGGCTGGCCGGGGGCTGTTTATCCTTGCTGTTGCGCATGCTGGTGAAGATCAGGACGATCACCGTTACCACATAGGGCAGGATCTTATAGAGCTGGTCGGGGATGAAGGGGAGCTGGAGCCTTAGGTAGAGGATCATCAGAGCGCCGAAGAGCACCGAGCCCCAGATGGCGTTGACGGGCCGCCACAGGCAGAAGATGACCAGCGCCACCGCCAGCCAGCCCTCGCCGGAGAGGCCCTCATGGTTCCAGACGCAGCCTGCGATGGTCGTAATATAGACCATGCCGCCGATGGCCGAAATCCCACCGCCGATCACAGTGGACAGGTACTTGTACTTTGTGACGTTGATTCCGGCAGCGTCTGCGGTGGCGGGACTCTCCCCCACCGCCCGCAGATGGAGGCCGGGGCGGCTCTTGTTGAAGAAGAACGCCATGGCCACCGCAATGGCCACGCCCAGGTAGACGAAGATGTTGTAGCTGAACAGCAGCGGGCCCGCCACGGGAATGCTCTGGAGTGCCGCGGGAAAAGGCGAGCCCTGAAAGACCGCCTTGAGCTCGTTGCTGATGGCCACATAACCGCCGGAGGTCACGCGCATATACTCGCCGATGAACTGCCCCGCGCCGGTGCCAAAGATGGCCAAGGCCAGACCCGTGACATTCTGGTTGGCCCGGAGCGTGATGGTGATGAAGCTGTAGATGAGGGCCCCGAACGCGCCCCCCAAGAAGGCGAACAGGATGGCGATGAGCACGGCCACCAGACCGTTTGTGTTTCCGCCGGTCATCATCTCGTAATAGAAGGCACCGCCTAGGCCCATGGCGCCTCCCATATACATCATGCCCTCCACGCCCAGGTTCAGGTTGCCGGACTTCTCCGACAGGATCTCTCCCACCGTGCCGAAGAGCAGCGGCGTGCCGTTGAGCACTGCGGCGCTGATGAGGAGAACCAGAAAGCTCTGATTGATGTTCATGCGCCGGACACCTCCTCCCTATGCTTTCCCCGGAAGATCATCTGATAGTTGATGAAAAATTCACAGCCCAGCATGCAGAAGAGGAAGATGCCGGTGATGATGTCGGAGATGGAGGCAGGGACCGTCATGCGGGTCTGCAGGGTGTCCGCCCCCTTCTCCAGCACGGCCAGCAGCCCGGATATCCCGATCATGGCAAAGGGATTGAGCTGGGCCAGCCACGCCACGGTGATGGCGGTAAAGCCCACTCCGGCCGCCACGCCGTCGTAAAGGGTGTTGTTGGCGCCGGAGCACACGATAAAGCCCACCAGACCGCTGATGGCCCCGGAGAGGAACATGGTGCGCATGATGATCCGCCCCACGTTCATGCCCGCATAGCGCGCGGTGTTCTCACTCTCTCCGATGACGGCGATCTCATAGCCCTGCTTGGTATATTTCATGTAGATATACATGAGCACGGTCAGCGCCAGCACGATGATCCAGCCGCAGTGGACCCCGAGGACCTTGGGCAATACGGCGGCGGAGTCGAACTGCGGGATGATCTGGGACCCGGGGCGCCCCTCCCAGGGGCCGCCCTGGAGCCATTTGACCACACCGATGATGATATAGTTCATCATCAGAGTGAAGAGGGTCTCGTTGGTACCCCATCTGGCCTTGAAAAAGGCGGGGATCAGGGCCCACAGGCCGCCGAACAGCGCGCCGGACGCCGCCATGACCGCCAGCAGCACCGGAGAGGGCAGCTTGTCGTACCAGAAGAGGGCAAAGTAGCTGGCCGCCACAGCCCCCGCGGTGATCTGCCCCTCGGCCCCGATATTCCAAAACCGCATCTTGAAGCAGGGCGCGATGGCAAGGGCGGTGCCCAGCAAGGGGATGGCGATTTTTACCGTCTGCCAGACGGCCGTCTTTTTGCCCAGGGAGCCGGAGAGGATGGTGCCATAGGCCGACACAGGACTATGGCCCATAATGAGGAAAATCAGCGCACCCAGCAGAATGGCCGCCACAAAGGAGCCGCCGCGGATGCACCAGACCTGCCACCGGGGCATGTCGTCCCGTTTGGCCAGACGGATCAGGGGCGTGTTCTGTTCGTGCATCTACGCTTCCTCCCTTCCGCCGCCCACCCGGGTCATAAGCAGGCCGACCTCTTCCTTGGTGGCGGTACGGGCGTCCACCACGCCGCTCACCCTGCCGCCGCAGAGGACCAGGATCCGGTCGCACAGCTCCAGCAGGACGTCCAGGTCCTCCCCCACGAAAAGAACGGCCACTCCCTTTTTCTTCTGCTCGGTCATCAGATTATAGATGGTATATGAGGTGTTGATGTCCAGACCCCGGACGGCATAGGCGCTCATCAGCACCGTGGGCGAGGAGGCGATCTCCCGACCCACCAGCACCTTCTGGACGTTGCCGCCGGAGAGCCGCCGGACGGGGAACTCCACGCTGGGCGTCACCACCTCCAGGCTCTCCTTCACCTTTAGGGCCAGCTCATTGGGGTCCTTCCGGTTGACGAAGGCGCCCTTCCCCTTCCGCCAGGAGCGGAGCATCATGTTGCCCGTCATTCCCATGCCGCCCACCAGGCCCATACCCAGCCGGTCCTCGGGCACGAAGGCCAGAGATACGCCGGCCTGCTTGATCTGCATGGGAGTCCTCCCCACCAGATCGAAGGTCTCCTTCCCCTCCGGCGTATACCGGATCGACCCCTTGGTAATGGGGTAAAGGCCGGCGATGGCCTCCAGCAACTCCTTCTGTCCCGAGCCGGCGATACCGGCCACACCCAGGATCTCGCCGCTCCGGGCGGTAAAGCTCACATCGTCCAGCTTCTTCACGCCTTCGGCATCCAGGCAGGTGAGCCCCTGGATCTCCAGACGGGGCTCCGGGTTCACAGGCTCAGGGCGGTCAATGTTCAGGGTGACGGCGTGTCCCACCATCATATCGGTCAGCGCCTGGGGGTTGGTCTCGGCGGTGTTCACCGTGCCGATGTATTTCCCCTTGCGCAGCACCGCCACCTTGTCCGAGAGGGCCATGACCTCGTGGAGCTTATGGGTAATGATAACGATGGCCTTGCCGTCTGCACGCATGGCGCGGAGAATATCGAAGAGCCGGTCCGTCTCCTGGGGCGTGAGCACCGCTGTAGGCTCATCCAAAATCAGGATGTCGGCGCCCCGGTAGAGCACCTTGACAATCTCCACCGTCTGCTTCTCGGAGACCGACATATCGTAGACCTTCTTGTTGGGATCGATTCCGAAGCCATACCGGTCGCTGATCTCCTTCACCTTCGCCGCGATCTCCCTGCGGTCCAGCCTGCTGCCGTCGTGAAGGCCCAGAACGATGTTCTCCGCGGCGGTAAAGACATCGATCAGCTTGAAATGCTGATGGATCATCCCGATCCCGTGGTCGAAGGCGTCCTTGGGGGAACGGATAGCCACCGGCCTGCCCTCCACCAGGATCTCCCCCTCGTCGGGAAAGTAGATACCCGAGAGCATGTTCATCAGGGTGGTCTTTCCGCTGCCGTTCTCTCCCAGCAGGGAAAGTATCTCACCGCGGTCCAGGGCCAGGTCGATGTCGTCGTTGGCCACCACCTTGCCGAAGCGCTTGGTGATGTGCCGGAGTTCGATTGCATGGACAGTTTCCAAGGCTGTCATCCTTCCTTTTCATGCGGCAGGAGCGAAATCCCTTCGGCTTTGGCTCCTGGGCGCCAGACTTGCGCTGGGAAATTCGGCTCGCCGATCCGGGTGCGGGCGGGCGCCCTTCACAAGAGCAAAAGGGGGCTGCCGTCGCAGCCCCCTCTTGGTGATACGCGCATCAGAATGCAGAGTTCAGCCACTCGATGCCGTCAATGGTCAGGGCGAAGTAGGGAGCGGACTGGAAGTAGGACTCGTGGAACGCGCCGTCAAACACGGCCTCCTCGGAGTCGGGCGTGAAGTCGCCGTCGGTATCCAGCGCAAAGGCCTGGGTCAGCTCAGCGCCGTCAATGGTGAAGGTGGAGGTGTCGAACACCTGGAGGGTCCCGTCATGGATGGCCTTTTCCACCTCGGCCAGCTTCTCGGCGGTGCCCTCGGCGGCAATGGCCTCGTTGAGATCGGTCATGACCACGGCTCCCATATCCATGCCGTGGCACCAGTCCTGGTCAAAGCTCTCGCCGTTGGCAACGGCCTCGATGGCGTACTCAAAGTAAACGGACCAGTCGATGCGGGTGGAGATGAGTGAGGCTTCGGGGGCCACGGAGATCATGTCGTTGTTGTAACCGCAGCTGAAAGCGCCCTTGGACTGGGCGGTGGTGGCGGGAGAGGTGTTGTCGGAGTGCTGGGAGATCATGATGCAGCCCAGGTCGCACAGCGCGGCGGCGGCGTTCCCCTCCTCCGTGGCGTTGGACCAGGAGCCCACGAACTGGACCTTCATGGTAGTGCTGGGGCACATGCTCTTGGCGCCCAGATAGTAGGCGGTGAAGCCGGAGATCACTTCCGCGAAGGAATAGGCGCCCACATAGCCGATCACGGCCTGCTCGGGGGTGATGTCGCCGTTGTCGATCATCTCCTGCATCTTCATGCCGGCCACCACGCCGGCCAGATAACGGCCCTCGTAGATGTTGGCGAAGGCGTTGTGGGTGTTCTCCAGCCCGTCGTTCCAGGAGCCCTGGTTGGTGCAGGAGATGAACTCCACCTCGGGATAATCGGGAGCCACCTTCAGCATGTAAGGCTCAAAGCCGTAGGAGTTGTTGATGATGAGGTCGCAGCCCTCCTCGGCCAGCTCGATATTGGCGTCCTCACAGCCGGAGTCCTCGCCGATGTTCCACTTGACGACCCACTCCACCTCGATGCCTTTGGCGGCCAACGCCTCGGTGGCGGCCTCCTTGCCGCGGACAAAGTTGTAGGTATAGCCCTGGTCGTTCTCGTCGCCGATGCAGATGAGGCCCACCTTCACGGTCTTGGCCGGCTCAGTGGTGTCGGCGGGCGCGGAAGTATCCGCGGGGGCGGTGGTGTCGGCGGGGGCCGGGGTGGAGCTGCCGGAGCCGCCGGAGCATGCGGCGAGGCTCAGCGTCATGGCGCCTGCCAGGAACAGGGCAAGAATACGTTTCTTCATTCTTTTCATTCCTCCTCAAAATAGTTGGTCGATATCCGGATCCGTCAAAATGAAAAACGGCTGCCACAGCCGGGATATCCAAGAAAATGTCGTATACCGCCAGCGGGCAGCCGAAGGGCTCCATCCGCTCATCCCAGGAGAGCGGCGCTCTCTCTGGCTGCGGCAGCATGCGGGGCGCGCGGGCCCCGCGAAATTTGGTATGCAAACAGGCGCGTCAGCAGAACGTGATCCCGTTCTCCTCGCTCATGGACTTGACCCGCGCCAGAGATTCCACCCGGACGCCCATGCTGCGGATCAGATCTCCGCCGGGCTGAAACGCCTTTTCCACGCAGATGCCCGCCCCAACCAAGGTGGCGCCCGCATCCCGGACCAGATTGATGAGTCCCTGCAGCGCCGAGCCGTTGGCCAGGAAATCGTCAATGAGCAGGACCCGATCGGTGGGAAGCAGAAACTCCTTGGCCACAATGATATCATACACCTTGCCGTGGGTAAAGGACTCCACCTGAGAGGTATAGACATCCCCCGCGATATTCTTTGTCTTATTTTTTTTGGCGAAGATCACCGGGCAATGAAAAAACTGCGCAGTCACACACGCGATCCCGATCCCCGATGCCTCGATGGTCAAAATCTTGGTGACTCCGCAGTCCCCGTACAGCCGCTGAAACTCCTTGCCGATCTCATTGAAGAGGTCCACGTCCATCTGATGGTTCAGAAAACTGTCCACCTTGAGGACGTCGCCGCCCTTAATCTTTCCGTCCTTCCGGATCCGATCCTCCAAAAGCTTCATTGCAGCCGCTCCTCTGTAAGTATACTCAAAAGCAAAAGTAAGATAACCTTATTCTACAGTAAAATCTACCAGCGTTCAATGAAGCAAATGTAACAAAAAACCCAATGTATTCCACACGCTTTTGACGAAAGCGACGGCATGTCCAGCCGTCCATCCACCTCTTTCCTTCCTGGAAATAACCGTTGTATAACCGCCTCCGACCTGCTAAAATAGGGTCTGTCGAATCAATTGTTTTACGGTCCGCTTCCACCGGCCTCAGGAGGGCGCGGATCTCTGCCGCTGCTTCGCCGGTCCCCGGCGGCAGCCTGGAGGAGGAAATCCATGTTTATCAAACGCATCTCCGCGCTCCTGGTCTGCGCTGCCCTGCTCAGTGGGCTCACCGCTTCGGCCCAGGCAGTGGAGTTTCCCGACGTGTCCACGGAACACTGGGCCTATGCCGACATTCAAAAGGCTTCGGGATACGGGCTGATCCAGGGGCTGGAAGACGGGACCTTTCGTCCGGAGGAGACCCTGAACCGCGCCTCTTTCGTCACCATCCTTCAGCGCATGTTCTCCTGGGAGGACGTATTGCCGGCCTCTCCCTCCTTCTCCGATGTCCGGCCCGGCGACTGGTATTACGCGGCCGCCGAGACAGCCCGTGCCCACGGCGTTACCGGCGAGGAGACGCTCTTTCAGCCTATGGCCTACATCACGCGGGAGGATATGGCGGTCATGCTGGTGCGGGCGCTGGGGTATGAATCCCTGGCCGGCGACATCGCCTCCCTGGGCGTCCCCTTCCCCGATGTGACCTCCCACCCCGGTCACATCGCCCTCTCCGCCGCCATCGGTATGACCACCGGCGTGGAGGTGGACGGCCAGCTTCTCTTCCAGCCAGATGCCTTCGCCACCCGTGGACAGGCCGCCGCCATGCTTTCCCGTGTCTACGAGCGCTACTGCTCAACCATCGACTGGCTCAATGGCTTTTACGCCTTCTCCTCGTATTCCCAAATCTCCTTTACCGACGAGATGGACGTGGTGTCGGTGGGCTGGGCCCGAATGAGCTATGACGCCGACGCCGGCCCCTGGCTCAACTCCACCAGCTCGGGGGGAAACGACTGGGTCAAGCCGCAGGATGCTTCCACCGCCACCTCTTATTTCCAGGGAAACGGCACGCCCTATACGCTCAACGTCTATGCAGACACCACACAGGACGTCGCCCTTCCCGACGGCTCCAGGACCAGTGTACTGGAGACCATTCTCCCCGACCCGTCGGTCAGGGCGCAGGCCGTGGCCGCCTTGACCGCCGCGGCTTCGGACTATGCGGGCATCACCATCGACTTTGAAGGACTGCGGACCGATCTCTTAAAGGCCGACTTTGTCTCCTTCATGACCGAACTGCGGGCCGCGCTTCCCTCCGGCAAGACCCTCTTTGTCTGCGTTCCCCCCAACGACTGGTACAAGGGCTATGATTTCAGGGCCCTTGGCGAGGTGTGCGACAAGGTCATCTACATGGTCCATGACTATCAGTGGACCAGCGTACCCAGCTATCAGATCGGCAAGCCCATGGGGACCACGGAGGATACCTCCTCCCCAGTCACCCCCTTCCCCGACGTCTACCGGGCCCTGCAGGCCATCACTGACGCGGAGACCGGTGTGCAGGACAAGAGCAAAATCGCCCTCCAGATCTCCTTCGGCACGGCGGGTTTTCAGGTGGATGAGAACGGGAACCTCCTCTCCTCCACCATCTACCATCCCGCCCAGAATACCATTGCCAAGCGCCTGCTCCAGTCCGACACGGTGGTGACTTACGATGACCACACCCGCAATCCTGCGGCCCTCTATACCACTGAGGACGGCAGCCGCATTCTTCTCTGGTACGAGGATGCCCGAAGTGTGGCGGACAAGCTGACCCTGGCCCGGATGTTCGGCATCACAGGGGTGTCGGTGTGGCGCTTGGGAAATATTCCTGCCTACTCCGACGTCCCTAATTATGACGTCTGGTCCGCCATTTTGGCCCAGCGGTGAAGCTGCTGCGCCCATTGATCAGGAGATGATGCGCCCATGCTCACAAAGAAGACCCTTCAGGAATTTCTGCTTCTCTCCCTCGGCACGTCTCTGGTATCCATCGGCGTCTATTTCTTTAAGTTTCCCAACCACTTTTCCATGGGCGGCGTCTCCGGTCTCTCTATTTTGCTGGGTGAGCTTTTTTCCGCTCCCTGGCTCACCCCCTCCACCTTTAACACCCTAATCAACATCATCTTTCTCGCTTTGGGCTTTGTGGTGCTGGACAAGGGCTTTGGGGTCCGTACGGTGTACTGCTCACTTCTCTACTCCGGTCTGGTCCAGGTCCTTGAGTGGATCTATCCCATGGAGCGTCCCCTCACCGACGAGCTGATGCTGGAGCTCTTTTTTGCCGTTATCCTGCCGGCTCTGGGCTCGGCCATCCTCTTCAACCTGGGCTCCTCCACCGGCGGTACGGACATTGCGGCCATGATCCTCAAGAAGTATACCGGCGTGGATGTGGGGCGGGCTCTGCTCTACTCGGATGTTCTCATCGCCGCCTCGGCCCTCTTTGTCTTTGGTATCACGGCCGGCCTGTGCTCACTGTTGGGCCTGGTCCTCAAATCGGTGCTGGTCGACAATGTGATCGAATCCCTGAACCGCCGAAAGGCCTTTATCATCGTCACCGCTCATCCCGAGATCGCCTGCAGCTATATCACCGACAATCTGGTCCGGGGCGCCACCCTCTGGGATGCCGAGGGGGCCTACACCCATCAGGAACACCATATCGTGCTCACGGTCCTCTCCCGGAGTCAGGCCGTCCTCCTCCGCCGCCATCTGAAGGCACAGGATCCCCAGGCTTTTATGATCGTCACCAATTCCAGCGAGATTTTTGGAAAAGGCTTTCTCAGGGCCTGACCCGTAATGCAAAGTCGGCCCAGAGCGGGGACCTCCTAAATGAGGCCCCGCTCTGGGCCGACTTTGCGCTTTACGGCTGGACACCGTCCTACAGGCGGTAGCGTTTGCGCAGATATTCCAGAAAAGAGCACAGCTCCGTTCGGGCCGCCTCGGGCAGGTTGTCAAAATAGAGAAATCCGCTCTCCGTGTGCCGGATGGGCACCTCTTCTCTGGTCAGCCCCATGAGATAGTCCATTGACACGTTGAAATATTCAGCGAACTTTTTCTTCAACGCGTCCTCAGGTTCATTGACATTGCGCTCATATTTGGACAGCGCACTCACTGAAATCCCCATCAATTCCGCAAATTCCTTCTGGCCGATCTTTCTGCCCTTTCGGAGCTCCGCCAGACGTTCACCCTCCATTGCAATGACCCCCACTTCGGGAAAAGAGTATTCTCCCTCTCCACCTCATTTTTATATTCTGCCCAAATCAGAAAATATTTACTTGATAATGGCCGAATTCTGCGTATAATTAGTTTTGAATAGCAAATAACGGCGAATGGCGTGGTTTTATGATTGAGCGTTTCCTTCTCCTGTCTGGCGGCTATTTTCCCGAAGCCCTGCGAAAGACCGTTCTCTTCCATGCGAAGGAGTCTATGGAACAGGCGAGGCGGGACGGCGCCCTTCTTTGGACGGATCTCCCCCTCTTCGACCTTTCCCCTCTCCCCTGGAGCCACGGTATCATCTCCATCCCCCGCTCTTTCTGGCAGCGCTTTGACACCGATCGCGCCTATTACGGCTGTCTGGTCCGTCGATCCGCTCAGGTCTGTATTCTGGCCCTCCATGCCGATCCCTACCATCGGGAACGGGTGGCCCTGGTCAGCGGGCTATGCACGCTCCATGAGGTGCCTTTCCGTGCCCATCTCTTTTAGCGCATCGTTCCAATATTCAAAACAATCCCTAAGCGCCCTGCTTATGGACGCAAGTGTGTTTGCTCCTGCCATACTCCGGAAATAAAAAAATTTCCCCCTCGACGGTTTTCCCCTTCTTTCTCTTACAGCTATGGTAAAATATGGTTATCAAAGCAGAAGGGAGTCCTCTCTATGCAGTTTCTTCGCAAAAAAGGCCTCTTTGAGTCTGGCAGGGTGCTCTATCTGTCGGTGGACTCCCTGCGGCCCAATCCCAATCAGCCCAGGACTCAATTTTCTCAGGAGGGCCTGGAGGAGCTATCCGCCAGTATTCAGGAGCACGGGATTCTCCAGCCTCTCTCAGTTCGGCGGGTTGAGGGCGGATATGAATTGGTTTCCGGAGAGCGGCGCCTCAGAGCCGCCAAGTTGGCAGGGCTGAGGGAGGTCCCCTGTATCGCGGTAGATGTAGATGATACGGCTTCCTCGCTTCTGGCCCTAGTGGAAAATCTACAGCGCCGGGATCTGGACTTTCTGGAGGAGGCCTTTGCGCTGGACAAGCTGATCCGCACCTATCACCTCTCCCAGGAGGAGGCGGCCCGGCGCATTGGGAAGTCCCAATCGGCAGTAGCCAACAAGCTGCGGCTCTTGAAGCTTCCTCCGGAAGCGCTGTACCTGCTCCGTGAGAGCGGCCTTACTGAGCGTCACGCCCGGGCGCTGCTCCGCTTGGAGGGGGATGAGGCAAGGCTTTCCGCTCTTCGCCATGTGGCCGCCAATCACTTGACGGTGGCCAAAACCGAGGCTTATGTGGAAAGCCTTCTTTCTCCCAAGCCGCAAAAGCGGAAGCCCACTTATCTGATTAAAGATGTGCGATTTTTCCTCAATACCGTTACCCGTGGCCTCTCACTGATGAAGGGTGCCGGAATTGATGCTCAGTGTGGCCGGCAGGAGACTGCAGATGCCATTCTTCTCACCATCCGCATTCCAAAGTGCTCTTGACAGGCTCCCCTCTTCTCCCCCGGCGGAATGTTTCACGTGAAACATTCCGCCGGCTTCTTTTTGGAATGTTTCACGTGAAACACGGAAATTTAGTTGAATTAACACGGCGCACGCATTATAATAGAACCTGTTGAAATACCGGGCACCCCTGCAAGGGGGTGCTCGCCCGCTCCGGCCTTTGGTCCTCAATCCGCATTCCTTCCAACCTCCCGAAAGAAAGAGAGCAGGTGTCCCATGGGAAAAACCATCGCAATCGTCAACCAGAAAGGCGGCGTCGGCAAAACCACGACTTGCGTCAACTTGGCCGCCGCACTCAAGGCCCTGGACCGTCGCATCTTGGTCTGCGACTTTGACCCACAGGCCAATACCACTTCGGGATTTGGGGTCGATAAGACCGCCTCTTCCCCCTCCATCTACGATGTGCTGATCGACGATGCCGACTGCCGGAAAGCCATCGTCCCCACCGTCTGGGCCGATGTGATCCCCTCCAACAAGGCTTTGGCCGGGGCCACTGTGGAGATGATCGGTATGTCCCGGCGGGAATATCTGCTCAAGGATGCTTTGGCTCCCTTCCATGAGGAATATGACTACATCTTTGTGGACTGTCCCCCCTCTCTGGAACTTCTCACCCTCAACGCACTGTGCGCCGCAGACACCATTCTGGTTCCCGTTCAATGCGAATACTACGCTCTGGAAGGCCTCAGCGACCTTCTCTCTACCATACGCATCGTAAAGCGGTCCCTGAATCCGGACATTGATCTGGAGGGGGTGGTCCTCACCATGTTTGACGGACGGACCAACCTTTCCATGCAGGTGGCGGAGGAGGTCAAACGTCATTTCCCCGGTAAGGTCTATGCCACGGTCATCCCCCGGAACGTCCGCCTCTCCGAAGCCCCCAGCCACGGGAAGCCTGTCACTGCCTACGACGGCCTTTCCCGGGGCGCCGAAGCCTATCGCGCCCTGGCGGAAGAGCTGGTGGAAAAGAACGGCTACGCAGTGACAAGAGTCTGAGCTCCGCCTGTTTTCCTGCGGCGCAAGCGAGCTTCCTTTTATCAAAACCCAAGTAAACTGTAACGTAGAAGGAGTGATCCTATGGCATCAGAACGCGGCCTGGGCAAAGGTCTGGGTGCTCTGCTGGGCGACGCGGCCCTGCAATCCCAGGAGGGCGGCTCGGTCTCTCTCCCCCTGGCCCAGGTGGAGCCGGGCCTGAAACAGCCCCGGAAACGATTTGATGAAGAGACTTTGGCCGATCTGGCCGACTCTATTCGTACACACGGTATCATCCAGCCCCTTACTGTGCGGCGGCTGTCCTCCGGCTATTATCAGATCATCGCAGGCGAGCGCCGTTGGCGGGCCGCCAAGCTGGCCGGTCTGTCAGAGGTGCCCGCTGTCATCATAGAGGCCGACGATCGCAAGGTGATGGAGCTGGGCCTTATTGAAAACCTCCAGCGCGAGGACCTCAATCCCATGGAAGAAGCCATGGGATATCGAACCCTAATGGAGGAATACGGTCTCACCCAGGAAGAGACTGCTCAGCGCGTAGGCAAATCACGCCCCGCTGTAGCAAATGCGCTGCGGCTGATCGCCCTGCCCGACGCCATCCGTCATCTTGTGGAAGAGGGGCAGCTCTCCGCAGGCCATGCCAGAGCGCTTCTGAGCATCTCCAGCAGCACCCTTCAAAAAAAGCTGGCCCAAAAGATCATTGCCGAGGGACTCTCCGTCCGGCAGACCGAGGCCCTAGCAAAACGCTTTGCCAGAGAAGAGGCGCAGGAGGAAACCGCATATGCAGCGCCGCCCGACCCCATGAAGCTCTATCGGGACGCCGCAGCGAAGGACCTCACCACCCGCTGGGGCAGAAAGGTCTCGATCACGATGGGGCCCAAAAAGGGAAAGCTGGAATTTGAGTTCTATAATGACAAAGACCTCACCGAGCTGTTGGACAGGCTCTCCGACCTGAGGGGAGGAGGCCAGTCTTGAACCGGGAACCAGAAGAAAAGCAGGAGCATGAATCCGGAGGGCTCCAACACGCCGCCGAGCATGAGCGGCCCCATAAGCGGCTCTCCGTCATGAATTACCTCACCATCCTCTTTGCCGCCGCGTTTTTGCTGCTGCTCCTCAGCTATCTGATGCAGCAGCGCACCAACAGCGAAACCATCGAGGGGCTGAAACAGTCGGTTTCCGCCATGCAGTCCATCGACAGCCTCCAAAAAGAAAAAGAGGGACTGGAGTCCCAAGTGGCATTGCTGGAGGAGCAGGTCGCCCACCTGGAAGGCCAGGTCAGCGCCCTCCAAAATGAAACTGCGGCGCTTCAGAGCACCGCCGAGGACCAAGCACACGCTGCCGAGGCCATGGACTGGTTCTGGAGAATTCAGCGGGAGCTCTCCCGGGGCCGTTACGGCTCAGCGCGTTCCCTGGTGGAGGCATTCCAGGCCACCGGCTTGGAGGACTGCCTGCCCACCGATCACCCTGCGGACCCTGAGGGTCCTTCCCCCGCCGAGCAGTATCAGGAGATCCTCGCCGTGCTATACTAAGGCGTAGCCGAACAGATAGAACGCCCACCCGAGGGCCTTTGTTTCACGTGAAACATCCCAGCGCTGAACGACTAACAATGAGGTGAACAACATGTTGGATATCAAATTTATCCGCGAAAATCCCGAGGCGGTGAAAGAAAACATCCGGAAAAAATTCCAGGAGGAAAAGCTTCCCCTGGTTGACCAGGTGCTGGAACTGGATAGCCAAAACCGCCAGACCATTCAAGAGGCTCAAGACTTGAGGACCCAGAGAAACACCCTCTCCAAGCAGGTGGGAATGCTGATGGGGCAGGCCAAGAAGGACCCGTCCAAACTGGCAGAGGCTGAAGCCCTGAAGGCCAAAGTCACGGCCGACGCCCAGCGCCTGGCCGAATTAGAGGCACAGGAAACCGCCCTTGCTGAGGAGATCCGAAAAATCATGCTGGTGATCCCCCAGATCATCGACCCCTCCGTCCCCATCGGGCCAGACGACTCCGCCAATGTGGAGGTCCAGCGTTTCGGTGAGCCACTGGTGCCCGACTTCGAGGTCCCTTACCACACCGACATCATGGAGTCCTTTGATGGCATCGATATGGAGGCCGCCGGGCGGGTGTCCGGCTCCGGCTTCTATTATCTGCTGGGCGATATTGCCCGCCTCCACGAGGCTGTTCTGGCCTATGGCCGGGACTTCATGATCGACAAGGGCTTCACCTACTGTATCCCCCCCTTCATGATCCACGGGAACGTAGTGGAGGGTGTGATGAGTCAGACCGATATGGACGGCATGATGTATAAGATCGAAGGGGAAGACCTCTACCTCATCGGTACTTCTGAGCACTCGATGATCGGGCGCTTTATCGATCAGATCATTCCAGAGGAAAAGACCCCCCAGACCCTCACCTCCTACTCCCCCTGCTTCCGCAAGGAAAAGGGCTCCCACGGCATTGAAGAGCGGGGCGTCTACCGCATCCACCAGTTTGAAAAGCAGGAGATGATCGTAGTCTGCAGGCCCGAGGAATCCATGGACTGGTATGAAAAGCTGTGGCGGTATTCTGTAGAGCTCTTCCGCAATTTTGATATCCCCGTCCGGCAACTGGAGTGCTGCTCCGGCGACCTGGCCGATCTAAAGGTGAAATCCTGCGACATCGAGGCCTGGAGTCCCCGGCAGAAAAAATACTTTGAAGTCTGTTCCTGCTCCAACCTAGGCGACGCCCAGGCCCGGCGGCTGAAAATCCGCATCCGGGGAGAGGATGGGAAAAATTATCTGGCCCACACCCTCAACAACACCTGTGTGGCCCCTCCCCGCATGCTCATCGCCCTCCTGGAAAACAATCTCCAGGCCGATGGCAGCGTAAAAGTCCCCAAGGTCCTCCAACCCTATATGGGAGGAAAGGCGCTCCTGGTCCCGAAGACAAAATAAGAACTGCCGCCCGCAGATCCCATACCCTTCCGCGTCTCCCGCTGAAAGAGAGGAATCCAATGAGACCCCGATTTTTTCCCCTTGCCCTGGCGCTGTCCGTGCTGCTCGCCCTCCCCGCGGCCGCCTTTTCCGACGTGCCCGCAGACACCTGGTACGCCAGCAGCGCAGCCCAATGTCAACAGGCCGGCCTGCTCAAAGGCACCTCCTCAGACACCTTTTCCCCAGACAAAACCGTCACCTTGGCAGAGGTCATGACTGTGGCCGCCCGTCTGTCCTACCAGCAGTCAGGCGGAAACGGAGACCTCCCGACGGCTCCGGAGAGTTGGGGAACCGGTTCGATCAACACGCCTGCCGGTGCAGTCCTGCTCTCCTTCTCCTCTGAAGACCTGGACCACAAATTGTCCTACTATTTTGACAGTGCCACACCCCGCCGTTTCCACCTGCTGTTGGAGGTGAACAGCCAGGAATATAAAGCCCTCTCCCCCGCCGGCGGAGCCGCAGAGGTGAGTCTGACGCTGAATGGAGCCATTGTGCTCACAGGCTTCCTCGCACCCGCATCCGACGGCACGCTCCGCATCGAGTTTACCGCCGCCGTAGGGCTCGACTACACTGCCTTCCACCGCGAACTCTCCTCTTTTCTTCCCGCACCGGCCCGTGGATTGTGGTATCGAAACGCCCTGTGGTATGCGCGCGAACACGGCCTGATGGACGCGCAGCCCATGGAAACCCCCTTTGAAGCCCCCGCCTCCCGGGAAGAACTGGGGGAGTGGATCCTGTCCGCACTGCCAGCAGACTGTTTTCCCGCCATCACCACCGTGGACTCCCTCCCTGACACGGAAGATCCGGGCGTACTCACGCTTTACCGCGCGGGAATCTTCACCGGTGTGGATGCACAGGGTACGTTTGCAGGAAATCGCACCCTTACCCGCGCCGAACTGGCTGCCGTATTGGCCAGAGTTCTGGACCCACAGCAAAGAGTTTCCCTTAATTCCAGGAATTAGTTTCTATTTTTATAATTTTATGGTATTACACAGGCTGCTCATAACCAAAAGGAGGGTCAGATCATGTATCAGGAAAAAACCAAAGGGTTTATCGCAGAGTTCAAGCAATTCATTGCCCGCGGCAACGTCATGGACATGGCGGTGGGCGTCATCGTCGGCGGCGCGTTCAAGGCCATTGCCGATTCCCTCACCGCCGATATCATCATGCCCATCATTGGTATCTTTGTCAGCGAAAATTCTTTTGCGGACCTAAGCCTCACCGTGGGGACCGCCGTCATTACATATGGAAATTTCATTCAGGCTGTGCTCAATTTCCTCATTATGGCCCTTGTCGTATTCTGTCTGGTCAAGGGTATCAACCGCTTCCATCGCAAAAAGGAAGAGGCGCCCGCCGCTCCCCCGGCACCCGCCGAGCCCTCTGAGGAAGAAAAGCTCCTGATGGAGATCCGCGACTTGCTGAAGGAGCAGAAGTAACCTCTATTTCAATCCGCAAGGAGAACATTATGCCTGACGAAAAGCAGAATCAGGACCCCGGTCAGCAAAGCGAACCTCCCGTCTACGCATCTCCCGTCAAACGGGCCTGGGCATGGGTGGGAATCGCCTATATGCTCATCACCTTGGCCACCTTCACCTACTATCTGGCCACCGCGAGGATACTCACCGGCATCGGCCCTCTCCTCTTCTGCCCCGCGCTGGCGGGGCTGGGAGCCACCGCCGTACTGCGCTATCGCGCCGGCGAAGGGCGGGGCGGACCGGTGGCCTGCGCCGTTCTGACCGCCCTCTGCGCGGTGCTGCTGCTCCTCAACCTGGGGATCGGTATTCCCGCACTGCTGCGGAATTTTGGAGGCTGAGCCATGACCGAACAGCTAAAAGAGGGGCTGGCCCAATTGGGGCTTACACCGCCGGAAGGCGCCGTGGCACAGATGGTCCGGTACGCCGGACTGCTCCTGGAGCAAAACAAGGTGATGAATCTCACCGCCATCAAAGAGCCTGCGCAGGTGGCAGCCCTTCACTTTCTGGACTCCGCCGCCCTGCTGGGCTGTGCCGACCTGAGGGGAAAATCCCTGGTGGACGTGGGCACCGGCGCCGGTTTTCCCGGCATGGTGCTCAAGCTCATGGTCCCGGAGCTGCGGCTCACCCTGGTGGACAGTCTGGGCAAGCGCCTGGACTGGTTGGGCGAGGTGTGCGGAGCACTGGGACTGGAGGGGGTGGAGCGCCGTCACGCCCGCGCCGAGGAGCTCGCCCTCCAGTCGGGCTGGAGGGACTCCTTTGACTTTGCAACGGCCAGAGCCGTAGCCGAGCTGCGGGTGCTGTGTGAGATCTGCCTCCCCTATGTAAAAGTGGGTGGCCGGTTCCTCGCCATGAAAGCCGCGGACTGCGACGAAGAACTCTCCGCTGCTGCACACGGTGCAGAACTCCTGGGGGGGCGGCTTCTCCCCTCCTATCGGTACCACATCCCCGGCACAGAGGTCGACCGAAGGGTCATCGTCGTGGAGAAGGTCGCCCCCACGCCCAAGGGCTATCCCAGACGTTGGGCTAAGATCCAGAAATCGCCTCTCTCCTGACGACGGTCCGCCCGCCGGAACACCGCCGACGCGCCCGAGAAGAAATTTCACATTTCGCATAAAATGATTTGAACTATCTGATTGCAAATGGTATAATAGTAACCATCTGGTAGGAGGCACTCTATGGGTACGGTAATCGTCGTCACATCGGGCAAGGGCGGAACTGGAAAGACCTCGCTCACCGGCGGCGTGGCCTCCTGTCTGGCGGCGCTGGGCAGACAGGTGCTGTGTATCGACATGGATATCGGCCTGCGCAACCTGGACATCTCTCTGGGCATGACCGACCGGGCCCTGATGGACTTTACCGACGTACTGGAGGGCCGCTGCTCTTTGGAGCGGGCCGCCGTGGAACATCCGGTCATCCGAAACCTCTACCTCCTTACCGCACCGGTAAGCCCTCCCCCCCACCCTTTGGGAGAGAGTTCCATGCTGGACCTGCTGCGGCAGGCCCGGGAACGATTTGACTATGTGCTCATCGACTCCCCCGCCGGCCTGGGCTCCGGCTTTCGCCTGGCCTCCTGCGGCGCAGACCGCGCCGTGGTCGTCTCCACCAACGACTCCTCCGCCCTTCGGGACGCACAGCGCACCGTTACCGAGCTGGGCCGCAGCATAGACACCATCCACTTGGTGATGAACCGCATCCAGCCCAAGCTGATGCGCCGGCTGAGGACCACCATCGACGACGCCATGGATGCCGCAGGTCTTCCCCTCCTGGGCGTGGTGCCCGAGGACGCACAGGTCATTCTGGCCGCCAATACCTCCCAGCCCTTGATCCTGACTAGCCGGAAGGGCGCGGCCCTGGCCTATCTGAACATCGCCAAACGGCTGCTGGGCGAACGTGTCCCCCTGATGAAAATACATTGACGATATATTTTAGAGAGGATGAGCTAAGATGAATCTTGCACTGATGAGCCACGACCGTAGAAAGGAATTGATGGTGCAGTTCTGTATCGCTTACTGCGGCATTCTCTCCAAGCATACCGTATGCGCCACCAACACCACCGGCAAGCTGGTGGCCGAGGCCACCGGTCTGCCGGTCAATCTTTTCCTGTCTCACGAGCACGGCGGGATCCAGCAGATCGGCGCCCGCATTGCCTACAATGAGATCGATATGGTGCTCTTCTTCACCGAGCCCCAGTCCGACGACCTGGACGACGACGTCCGCTATATCCGTAAGCTCTGTGACCAGTATAACATTCCCCTCGCCACCAATGTGGCCACCGCTGAAATGCTCATTCTGGGCCTGGAGCGGGGCGATCTGGACTGGCGCGATATTGTCAGCCCCAAAACTGCGCCCTTCCGGGTATGACAGGGCCGCATGTCCTGCCCTGACGGTGATGGCCGCCGGAGCCGCTTTCTTTCCAAAAAGCTGTGATTTTTGGTTGACTTTTTCCCAAAAGTGGGATACTATTTGAAAGAATCGAACCGCAAAGACGGAGCATGAGTACCCCGCAGCACCGCCGGACAGAGAGGAACCCCAAGGCTGAAAGGGCTCCACGGCCAGGAGTGGGAGAAGACGGCCCCAGCAGCGGGCCCGGAGACGGGTGCGGTCCCCTTCCCGCAACAGAAGGTCGAAGGACGGCCCCGCGTTATACCGCAGGCCGTTAAAAATGGGTGGCACCACGAAAGCAGGCGCTTTCGTCCCATTGGGGACGAAAGCGCCTTTTTGTCCTTTTTACAGACAAGACCCCAACATCTTATCACAAAGGAGCGTTTCCATGGACCGTATCAAACCCAGAACCCTCTCCGGCTTTATGGAGCTGCTGCCGCAGCGGCAGGTACAGTTCGAGCGCATGGTGGAGGCCCTGCGCAAAACCTACTCTCTCTATGGTTTTACCCCCCTGGATACCCCCGCCATCGAGGCCAGCGAGGTGCTTCTGGCTAAAGGCGGCGGAGAGACCGAAAAGCAGATCTACCGCTTTACCAAAGGGGACACGGACCTCAGCCTGCGTTTTGATCTCACCGTCCCCTTGGCCAAGTATGTGGCGCTGCACCACAATGAACTTACTTTCCCCTTCCGGCGCTTTCAAATCGGAAAGGTCTACCGGGGAGAGCGGGCACAGCGGGGCCGGTTCCGGGAGTTTTATCAGGCCGATATCGATGTGATCGGCGACGGCGCGCTGGATATCGCTAACGAGGCCGAGGTGCCCGCCATCATCTACAATACCTTCACCGCCCTGGGCCTCAGGCGCTTTAAGATCCGTGTCAACAACCGCAAGGTCCTCAACGGCCTCTTTGACGCCTTGGGCCTCCGGGCGCAGTCCGGAGACGTGATGCGCACCATTGATAAGCTGGAGAAAATCGGCGCGGAAAAGGTTAGAGCGATTCTCACCGAGGATTTTGCCGTGCCCGCCGACACAGCGGACAAGCTTCTCGCTCTCCTTGCCACTAAGGACCCCATGTCCGCTCTGGAACATTACCGCGGTCAAAATGCCCTCCTGGATCAGGGGATCGAAGAGCTCTCCACCGTGGTGGGCTATATGTCCGCCTTCGGTGTGCCAGCCGACCACTTTATGGTGGACCTGACCATCGCCCGCGGCCTGGACTACTATACCGGGACCGTTTATGAGACCGTCATGCTGGATCACCCCGAGATCGGCTCCATCTGTTCCGGCGGCAGATATGACAACTTAGCGGAATATTACACTGATAAACAACTCCCTGGAGTCGGAATTTCCATTGGTCTCACCCGTCTGTTTTTTGTCCTGGAGGACCAGGGCTATCTCAACGACGCACTCCTCACCGCGCCGGCGGATGTCCTCATTCTCCCCATGACCCAGGATCTCTCCCCCGCCATCTCACTGGCCACCACTCTTCGGGAGGCGGGGGTCCGGACCCAGCTCTATACGGAGCAGAAAAAATTCAAGGCTAAAATGAACTATGCCGACAAGCTGGGGATTCCCTATGTGATCTTCCTGGGAGAGGACGAGGTGAGCGCAGGGGTCTGTGCCGTCAAGGACATGGGCTCCGGCGAACAGGTCAAGGCCGACCCTGACCAGGCTGTGGCGCTCATCCAGGCGGGTATTCGGCAGCGCAGTACTGGCACGCCCATTCAGGACAAGGTTTCAGAGCACATGAGAGGGCAGCCCTGAAGCCTGACTCTTTCCTTTGAGAACGGTCATTTTTGATTCCATTTTGTATATTTTATTTTATAATAAACATTAAGGAGAGATATTGATATGTTTCAGTCCCGCACCCACACCTGTAACGAGCTCCGCATCGAGCACGTGGGGCAGCAGGTCACCCTTGTCGGCTGGATGGAAAATGTCCGGGAAGTGGGCGGAAATCTGGCCTTTGTCATCCTCCGGGATTTCTATGGCACCACCCAAGTAGTGGTCGAGACCGAAGACATGATGAAGCTCGTCAAATCCATCAACAAGGAATCCACCATCCGGGTAGAGGGCATCGTTCGGGAGCGCGACAGCAAGAATCCCAAGCTGTCCACCGGGGATATCGAAGTCCTGCCCAGCAAAATCGAGGTTTTGGGCCGGTGCCGCTACCATGAGCTCCCCTTTCCGATCAACCGCAGCCGCGAGGCGGATGAGGCCGCCCGACTCAAGTACCGCTACCTGGACCTCCGGAATCCCGCTGTAAAGGGCAACATCGTGCTGCGCTGTCAGGTGGTGGCGGCCCTGCGCCAAGCCATGACCGATCACGGCTTCCTGGAGATCACCACCCCTATCCTCACCGCCTCCTCCCCCGAGGGGGCCCGGGATTATCTGGTGCCTGCCCGAAACCATCCGGGTAAGTTCTATGCCCTGCCGCAGGCGCCCCAGCAGTTCAAACAGCTCCTGATGGCCTCCGGCTTCGACCGCTACTTTCAGATCGCCCCCTGCTTCCGGGACGAGGATGCCCGGGCCGACCGCTCCCCCGGCGAATTCTATCAATTGGATATGGAGATGGCCTTCGCCACCCAGGAGGATGTCTTCGCCGTGCTGGAGGATGTGCTGCCTCCCATCTTTGCCAAGTACGGCAAGTATCATACGGCCTCCTCCGCACCCTTTACCCGCATTCCCTTTGCCCAGGCCATGGACACCTACGGCTCCGACAAACCGGACCTGCGCATCGATCTCACCGCGGTGGACGCCACAGCGCTCCTCGCCGACTGCGGCTTCGGTCCCTTTGAGGGAAGTGTGGTAAAGGCCGTACCCGTCACTAACTTTACCGCCACACGCAAGCAGATCGACAAGCTCTGCGCCGATGTGGAGGTACAGTCAGGTGGCAAAGTCTACTGGTTCCGGCTGGACGAAAAGGGAGAGCTGGTGGGCGGTATCTCCAAGTTCCTACAGGACCGGAAGGAGGCCGTGATTGCGGCCCTGGGCTTGAAACCCAATACCTTTGTGGGCTTGACCGCCGGGAAAAAGCTGGCGGCCCAAAAGACCGCCGGCGTACTCATCAAGATGCTCCCCGCCCTCGCCCCCGAGCATATGGATAAGGAACGGTACGCGTTCTGCTGGATCACCGACTTCCCCATGTATGAGATCGGCGAGGAGTCCGGTGAGCTGGAGTTCTGCCACAACCCCTTCTCCATGCCCATCGGTGAACTGGAGATCCTGGAAAAGGCCCACCGGGGAGAGGTGGACCCCCTCACCATCATGGCCTATCAGTATGACTTGGTGTGCAACGGCGTGGAACTCTCCTCCGGTGCAGTCCGGAACCACGACCCTGAGATCATGATCCGGGCCTTTGAGCTGGTTCGGCTGGGTGAAGAGGACGTCAAGGCCAAGTTCCCCGCCATGTACAACGCCTTTTGCTATGGAGCTCCCCCCCATGCGGGTATCGCCCCCGGCGTAGACCGGATTGTCATGCTCCTGGCCGGTGAGGATTCTATCCGTGAGATCATCCCCTTCCCTATGAACAAAAATGCACAGGATCTGATGATGGATGCCCCTTCCACCGTCAGCCAGAAACAACTGGACGAGCTGCATATTGCGTTGGTAGAGCCGGAAGCATGATCCCGGCTTGCCCTGGTGACGGAAGGAGCCCCGGACCTTTGAGGTCCGGGGCTCCTTCCGTTATGGTCCGTTTGAGATGTACTATGTAAAGGGTGAATCAACCACCCAATACATCACATTGACCGACGGCTCATTTGTGGCAGAATATCAGAAACTGGAATTCTGTGATCGACTCGCAGGGGGGGCCGGAGCGGGAGCGTCTGGGAATGACCTGGACGCTCTTTCTTTTTATAAGCCCCGGTAAGGGCGCACTTACTCACCACCCGCCGCTGGCCGGTGGTGGTATGGCCTTGCGCCCTCCGGGGGACGGGGGGTGGGGCGGCTCCGCCGTCAGCTTCCCCCCGCGCCGGTATATACAGCAGACGCCAACGGCGGCTTGGGCATCGGACGCCGCTGCTTCGATATACTGGGGCTTGGGCGCCGTCAGCCACCAACAAGCTGCGCCGGGTATATACCGAGGCATTGCTTGCTACTACTGTCAACGTCCGTCAAAAAAGGTTGAACATTGTTCGGATTAGTGGTATAATTTACCATATCAATTTGGTAAATGGAGTTTACCAAGCAATTTTAGAAAATGAAAAAACCGGTATTGGAGATATGGGTAAATGAATGAATATATGGAGTATTTAGCGAAAATAATCCCCGAAAAAGATAGTCTTAAACTTGTAAAAAATGAAGCAGAAAAATATTATAAATCACATTCTCTTGACGATTGTTTTAACATGGGAATTGAACTTTATCATTCGGATAATTTTCAAATCCAAGAAGTGGGGATTTTCCTTTTGGGATATTCTGCACATCACAATATCTCTGCACTTTCCTTTTTGAAAGATACTGTTAGCCAACATGATAGTTGGAAAGTACAAGAAATCTTAGCTATGGCTTTTGATAATCATTGTAAAATTATTGGGTATAATGTAGCTTTACCTTTGATTAAAGAGTGGTTAAATAGCGATTGTGCCAATGTTCGCAGAGCTGTTTCAGAAGGATTACGGATATGGACAAGTCGTCCTTATTTTAAGGATAATCCTCAAATAGCAATACAGTTATTATCTGCTCATAGAGAAGATCCAAGTGAATATGTGCGAAAATCGGTAGGAAATGCTTTGAGAGATATTAGCAAAAAATATCCTGAGCTAATTTCAAAAGAATTAAGTTTATGGAATTTATCATCTAAAGAAATCATACAGGTATATAAACTGGCGAACAAATTTTTGGATTTAACTTGAAAATAAACAACATCTGGTCGGGCAGATAACAAGGCTAACCGAACCAATCAACGGTGAAGATGAACGGTGCTTTCAGCGGCGCCGTTGACAGTCTAGCCCGTCTTTTCTGCTGGGTAGTCAAGGGGGGAGTTCCACTTTGGTGAAATCCCCCTTGACAAATCTTCTCTTGAGACAGTGTGTGGAAAAATATGTGGAAAAGTGTGTTTTGTCTCTTTTCCACCTGTTCCGTTAAATCTGTATCTCTCCACATCCATCCGCCACCCTGTCAAAACAGGGTACGAGAGCGAGCGACAAGATCATACACAGGGCATAGCCCGGGGACCAGAATACCCGGCGCTTAGGCGGGCCCGCAATCTTCAATCAAGCCATAACCCTTCCAAAAAAATTGTGATAGAAAAACCCTCCATGCGAACAGCATTTATCCGCATGGAGGGCGATCCCGCTCTATTCCGCCGGGGCCTGCTCCTATTCCGCTGCCGGAGGCTTGGGCTGCCCTCCCCCGCCCCGATGACGGCGGCGGTGGTTCCGCCCGCTCTGTTTCTTCTCGGTCTTTTCGCCCTCGGTCTCAGGACCCTTTGGTTTTTCTGTCCGGGGCGGCTTGTCCCCCTTAGGCTTGTCTGTATGGCGGGGGGGCTGCTGTTTTTTCCGCTCCTGCGGAATCCGCTGGGTCAGCTGCTCATACTCCTCTTCTTCCTCATTCCGGGGACGCCGCCGCCGCTCCGGACGCCGAGACCCTCCCCGCCGCTCCGGAGGCAACTTTTTCTCCCGCAGGGGAGCGGCATTTTCCTCAGCCGTCTGAAAGACACGCTCCAGCGCCTCCGAAAGAGCCGTTTTTTCCGACGCGGGCCGCTCCTCCAGCGCCTCCTTGGGATCCGTTTTCCGCAGCTTTGCCAACTCTTCAGGGGGCGGGGCCACATAGCCCTCCGGCCGTTTTCCCTTTCCATTGCGTACCACGCAGATCTCACAGTTGTGGTAACACTTTGGCGTCTCAGGCGCATCGTCCAAACGCACCTTTACCTGCTCCCGGAGCAAATTCACCTGACACACATTGCCCACACCGTCCGGTGTCTCCACAAAGGACTCCGGCTTGGGCATCCGCTTGACGGCATCTTCATAGGCGTCCTGCTCGTACTTGAGGCAGCACATCAGGCGTCCACAGGTACCTGATATCTTCGTGGGATTAAGGGACAGATTCTGCGTTTTCGCCATCTTGATGGACACGGGCTGGAACTCATCCAGGAAAGTGGCACAGCAAAAGGGCTTTCCACAGATCCCCAGGCCCCCCAGCATCTTGGCCTCGTCACGCACACCGATCTGGCGGAGTTCGATACGGGTGTGAAAAATACCAGCCAGATCTTTGACCAAGGCCCGGAAGTCCACCCTGCCCTCTGAGGTAAAGAAGAACAATATCTTGTTCCCCTCAAAATTGTACTCTACCTCCACCAGCTTCATATCCAGCTTATGCTCGGCAATTTTCTCCTGACAGATGTGGAAGGCCCGCTCCTCCTTCTCCCGGTTCCGGGCCACGGTCCGCTCATCCTCCTCCGTGGCCACCCGAAGCATGGGGCGCAGCGGAGCCACTACGGCCTCATCCTCCACCATGGTATTGCCCTTCAAACATTCTCCGTATTCGATCCCCTTGGCCGTTTCAACAATGACGCCCTGTCCGGGTTCCACTTGAATGCCTTTCGGATCGAAATAGTATTGCTTTCCGCCGCTTTTAAAACGGACGCCTATAATTTCTGTCATTGGGGTACCTCGTATCTCTTTTGATTCGGACCTGTTCAAACATGCGCAAAGGCTCCCACACAGAGCCAACCGGCAATATGGCCGGCCCCTACATGGAAGGAGAGCGCCTCCTTGAGTACCTGAATATGGCCGATGAGCCGAAGGGAACGGCCCGGCGCATCTCCGCGAAGAAGTCCGTCCCGGAGCTGCTGTACCGTTTCATCCATCAGGCCGGAGAGCGCGTCCCGATCCCATTTCTCCAGCCCCACGCAATATTCCAGCAGCTCGCCCTCTCCTCCGTCCTTCAGGAGAGAAGCCAGCCTGGAAGCGGCCTCACGGATCCGTTCCTCCTCTTCTCCTCCGCCCTCCAGCCAAGCTACCGCCCGCCCCAGAACGCCCTCGCAGCGCCCTGCGGCATCCAGCACCCTTTCTCTCGGCAGGGTAGAAAATCTGGTGAGCAGATACTCCCGGCACTCCGCCGGGGTCACCTGGCTGAGGTTGAGCAGCTCACAGCGGGAACGGACCGTGGCAAGCATATTTCCGGCATTGTCGGTGAGCAGCAGGAACGCGGCATAGGCCGGACCGTCCTCCAGCAGCTTTAAAAGCGCGTTCTGAGCGCTTCCGTTCATGGTCTGGGCGTTTTCCAGCACATAGACCTTCCGCGCCGCTTCATTGGGGCGGACATAAGCGTCCGCCCGGAGCTCCCGAATCTGGGATACGCTGATATCCTTCCCATCCAGGCCGATACGGATAACATCCGGGTGGACACCTGCTCCCGCCTTCCGGCAGTCGGGGCAGTGTCCGCAGGGTGGCTCCCCTCGGCCGGAGCAGACCAGTGCCGAGGATAGGATCCCCCCCAGTGTCCGCTTACCGGTCCCGGACGGCCCTGCCAAAATGTACGCATGTGAAAGCCCACGACCGGTCTGAAGTCGGTGCTTGACCTGCGCGTTGCCTACCAGAGCGTCAAGTCCCCGCATCAGGCGCGCTCAAATCGTTCGATATCCACCACAAAAATGGTGGCACCTCCCACCGTGACCTCCACAGGCATACTGGGATAATAGCCGTAGCTCATCTCAGTGGTGGTGGGGATCATCTGCTTCCGACTGTGAGAGTGCTCTTTGATGATGTCGATCACAGCCTGCACCTTCTCCTCATCCACGCCCACGAGGATAGTGACGTTTCCGGCCATCAGAAACCCGCCGGTGGTGGCCAGCTTGGTCGAGGAAAAACCCTTCTTAGTCAGGGCATGGGTCACCGCATTGGCGTCGTCAAAGTTGATGATAGCAAGGATCAGTTTCATAGAACTCCCTCCTCAGGGACAGGCATACTGCCTCTTTACAATATGCCTATCTTATTCTTTATATTATAACCTACTTCGCAGAAATATGAAAGATGTTTTTTCGCTCTGCCCCGGGTCAGAAAGGAAAAACGGGAAGCGGCATACTCTCGCCGCTTCCCGTTTGGAATCTTATGCTCTGTGCTCTCCTCTGGAGTAGGCCACCACCGTGCGGCGGTTGGGTTCGGTGCCGGTGGAGTAGGTCGTCACGTCTGGATAATCCTGAAGGGCCGTATGGATCACATGGCGCTCATAGGCGTTCATGGGCTCTAACGTCACGTTCCGGCGGTACTTCACCACCTTGCCCGCCACCTTTCTGGCCAGACGCTCCAGGGATTCCTCCCGCTTGGCCCGGTAGTTTTCCGCATCCACATGGATGCGACTGCGCTTGGACGCTCCGCGGTTCACCGCGTAACTGGTGAGCTGTTGAATCGCGTCCAGCGTCTCGCCCCGGCGCCCGATGAGAGCCCCCAGGTTCTCACCCACCAGCTCCACCTTGTAGCTGCCGTCCTCCCCCATAGTGATCTTCGGAGTGGCCTCCACCTCCATGTGGGCCATCAGGCCGGTGAGAAAGCGATCAATGGATTCAGCCTTGTCCCCCAACTCCTCCGGGGCAGCCGTCGTCTGAGAGGTCAAATCGGCGGGAGCGGCCGTGTCCTCCGCCCTTTCGACCGCAGGATCCGGCTCCTTTTCCGCGGTCGAAGCAGGCTTCTTCTCCACAACAGGGACAGGGACCGGCTCGTCGGGCACCTCATAGGTCACTTTGATCTTTGCGGGGCTGCCTCCAATGCCCAAAAAACCACTCTTGGCCCGCTCCAGGACCTCCACGGACACCTCGTCCCGATCCAGACCCAACTGCCGCAGCGCGGCGGCAATGGCTTCTTCCTCATTTTTTCCAGTACACTCAATATACTTCAACATAGGTCTTCTCTTCTCCTTATGTTGGGGTCATTCCCGTCCCTCAGGCTTCTGGATCTCCTCGATTTCCTCATCCAGCTTGGCCCAGGGGTCCTCAGAATCGGTCCCGTTTTCCTCGACAGCGCTTTCGGAAACGGGATTCTCGTCGGGAGCTTCCGGAGTCTTCTCCTCCACAAGCTCCTCTGCGATCATCTCATCGGCGGCGGCCTCCAAAGTCGCCTCTTGCAGCTTGTCCGATTTTTTCTCCAGAGCGGCCTCCACGGCGTTCTCATCGATGGGGGCTCCCGGATCCTTGTAAAGGGTCGGCCCGTCGGGGCTGTAGCGATAGGGGTCATACGCCCGGCCCCGGGCATAGGAGCGAATGCCCACACGGCTCACCTCGATTACAGAGGCGTCGCTCTTCTTCTTTTCCACCGCGGCGGCCTTTTTCTTACCCTTATTGGTCTTGGCCTCAGCCAGCGCCTGGGCTTTCCGCTCCGCGGCCTCCCGGCGCCTTTTCTTCTCCTCTTCCTTCTCCAGGCGCTCCTGTTCGGCGCGGGCCGCGGCAGCGGCCTCATAATCCTTTTTCAGAATTTTACCCGCCACAAACTCCTGCAGCAGAGACAGCAGGTTGTTCACCACCCAGTACACGCCCAGACCGGCAGGCATGATAAAACCGATCCACAGGGACATCAGGGGACTCATGATCATCATCATACGGTTGGTGGAGTTTTGCTGGGCATTCTGGGACTGGCTGTTCATCTGATTGGTCCGCATGGAGATGATGGAGAACAGAAGGCCTGTAACAGCGGAAATCACAGGGATGAGGAACAGCCCTATGCTGCCCCAGCTGATGCCGTTGACCCAGAACTTGGCGTTGGGCACCTGAGAGAGGTCCAGGCCGAGGAACTGGAAGTTCATCGCAAACATCTTTGCGGCGCCCTCACCTACCGCGGCCTGAGCGGCAGAGAGGTTTTCCGGATTGATGAGAGAGGCCAGGAAAAGCTGGTTGTAGCCCGTATTGCTGAAAGCGTTGACCGCGCCCTCAGCCACGTTCTTGACCCAGCCGTTTTCAATGGAAATGGTGGCCCAGTTCAGGGCGTCGGCCACGGCGGAGATCTGTTCGCCGTTGAGGCCCATCATGTACTTCAGTGGCTGACGGATGATGGCATACAGGGGAAACAGCACCAAAATGGGAAGAAAAGACCACAGGCACCCTCCCATGGGGTTGACCTTTTCTTTCTCATAGAGCTTTTGAATCTCCAGATTCTGCCGCTCTTTATCATTGGCATACTTTTTCTGGATCTGCTGCATCTTGCCGGAGAGCATATTCATCTGGATCATGCTCTTCTTTCCCTTGAGCGAGAAGGGGAACAGGATCAGCTTCACCACAACGGCGAAGAAGATCAGAGCAAAGCCATAGCTGCCGGTGATGTTATAAAACAGCTGGAGCAGCCAGGTAAAGGGGGTGAGAATGTAGTACCAAATATCCATTTAGGGTCCTCCACACAATATTTTAGAAGAGGAGTCAGGGCACCGGATCATACTCGATGCTCTTTTGCTTATGGAAGGGCTGACATTTCAGGATACGCCTGAGTGCCAGCCATCCGCCCTTCCACGCGCCGTACTTTTCCACCGCCTCCAAGGCATAGGCCGAACAGGTGGGAATAAAACGGCAGCAGGGCGGCCGGGCGGGCGACAGGTTGCTTCGGTAAAACCGGATCAGCTTCAGCAGCAGTGCCTTCACGGCTCTCCCGCCTCCCTGGCCTTCAGCCCCAGCTTGTCCGCAAGGGAAAGAAAGGACCGCTCCAACTGGCGGTACGTGGCGAAGGCTGCCTTGACCCTGGCTACCACCACGATATCGTAACCGGGACGGAGCTGTCCTTCATGGAGCCGGTAGATCTCCCGGACGCGGCGGCGGACCCGGTTCCGGGTCACAGCGCCGCCCACCTTTTTGCCTACCGTCAAGCCCAGCCGGTTCTCCATACGCCGGTTTTTCCGACAGTAGAGGGCCAGATAGGGCGTAACCGCGCTCTTTCCCTTGTGGTAAAGGCGCTGGAATTCATGATTTCGTTTGATGGTGACGGTAAACTTCAAAAAAGGTACCCCACTTTCGGACATTGAGGCGGAATTTTTGCGTATGCACTACAGGGGCGGTGGGAATGCTCCCCCGCCCCTTGATGACGCTCTATTCCGGTTCTGCCTGCATCTGCCTTAGTAGGTCAGGCGAGCGCGGCCCTTCGCACGGCGGCGGGCCAGCACCTTCCGGCCATTCCGGGTGGCCATGCGCTTACGGAAGCCATGCTCCTTGGAGCGCTGGAGCTTCTTGGGCTGATAGGTACGCTTCATCTCTGTACACCTCCTGTACGCGGCATAAAACGGGCTGAGCCCGTCTACCACAACGGCCGTTTTGACCGGCCGCGGTCGTCAGAATATACGTCTCCCTTGTTTTCAGGACGCAATCGTTATTATAGCCTATATTTTTATCCCCTGTCAACCACCTTTTTTCTTCTTTTTTCAGTCTATGACAAGGATTTCCCCTTCCATACAAGATATTGTGGTTGTCTATTCTGCCTGAGGCTGGGTTATATTTATAAATAATGTATAGGTGGAAAACCGTTGCCTCCAACCGGTTTTTTTGATATAATTAATTAGATATGGACACTACAAAAAAAGGGAGGTCCCGCGATGAATTCCGCCGCGGATATCTGGTCCAAAGTGCTCTCCCTCATGGAAGCGGACATGACCGCCACCACCATTCACACCTGGTTTGACGACACGGTGGCCTTGTCCCTGGATGAGGACAAGTTCATTCTCCACACACCCTCAGACTTCAAGCGGGATATTATCCTCTCCCGCTATCTGCCCCCCATTCAAAAGGCCCTGCACGAGCTCTTCTCCGCCGACTTCCAGGTGGTAGTACTGGGCGCAGAGGAGCTGGAAAAGTATCAGAACAGCCGCCGTCCGAAGGAAGACGGCTTTCTGCCCGGTACCGAGGAATATACCTTCGAGCGCTTCGTGGTGGGCTCTTCCAACAAATTCGCCCACGCTGCGGCCCGCGCAGTGGCGGACCACCCGGCCCTCAACTACAATCCCCTCTTCATCTACGGAGAATCCGGCCTGGGAAAGACCCATCTGCTTTACGCCATCGCCCACAAGATCCACGCAGACCATCCGGACTACCGCATCGTCTACATCAAGGGCGACGCCTTCACCAACGAGCTCATTCAGGCCATTCGGGAAGGCCGAAATCAGGAGTTCCGGGAGAAATTCCGATCGGCGGACGTCTTTTTGATGGACGACGTACAGTTCATTGCCGGCAAGGACTCCACCATGGAGGAGATGTTCCATACCTTCAATACCCTCTACGAGACCCGAAAACAAATCGTCTTTACCGCCGACCGCCCTCCCAAGGAGATGCTCAAACTGGAGGACCGGCTGAAGACCAGATTCGAATGGGGTCTCATTGCCGACATCCAGCCCCCCGACTATGAAACGCGCATGGCCATCATCAAAAACAAAGCCATCCGTATGGGGGTGGAGCTGCCCGAGGCGGTCTTGCAGTATGTGGCTGAGAACATCACCGCCAATGTCAGGCAGATCGAAGGAACCGTCAACAAGATCATGGCCCTGCGGGATCTGGAGGGAAGCAATATCGACGCCGCCACTGTCACCCGTGCGGTACGGGATATGTTCAAAGACCCCTCCGACATCATGCCCACCTCCGACGTCATCATCGAAGAGGTGTGCAACTTCTACAACATCGACAACAGCGCTCTGCGGGGACAGGGGCGGACCAAGGATACGGCCCTAGCCCGCCAGGTGGCCATGTACCTGATCCGGGAAATGACCAATCTCTCCCTCAAAGAGATTGGCCGTGAATTTGAAAATCGGGATCATACCACGGTTCTCCACTCCATTGAGCGGGTAGAGAAGCTGAAAAAAAGCACCCCGGAAATCACCGAGGTCATCAAGGATATCCGCTCCAACATCAACGCACGATACGAATAGCTTTTCGAATTTTTATTCATATCGATTTCCATTTTTCCAATCCATACAGCTTGTCGCTTTCCACCGCATTTTGTGGAAATGTGGACAACTGTGTGTGGACAAGTTTCTCCCCTTTTTCCCCTGTGTGGAAACCCTTCTCTTTTCTGCACACCCCCTGTGGAAGCACAACCCTTAGCCCTCCAACGGTTTCAGGGTCTTTTCCACAAAATTTTATACTACGAGTACTATTGCTATCTTTAATCCTCTCCTCTCCTCAAAAAGAGCGGAAACGAAAGGAAGGAAGTCTCCATGAAGTTCTCCTGCGAAAAAGCCCTTTTGCAGTCGGCAATTGCCGTCACGGCCCGGGCTGTCTCCCCAAAAAGCTCCATTCCCGCCTTAGAGGGTATCCTCCTGGAAGCCGGGACCGACCTGCGCCTGACGGGCTATAACCTGGAAACCGGGATCCGTACCGTGGTGCCCGCTCAGATTGATCAGGAGGGAAGCCTGGTACTCTCCGCCCGGCTTTTCGGCGAGATCATCCGGAAGCTGCCCGACGATATCGTCTCCTTTCAGGCCGATGGCTATATGGTCAACATCACCTGCGGTATGAGCCAGTTCAATATTCTGGCCACCGATCCCGAGGACTTTCCCGAGTTGCCCACAGTAGAGGACAAAAACGGTTTCACCATTCCCAGGGGCAAACTGGGCTCTATGATCCGCCAGACCATCTTTGCCGTCAGCGACAACGAATCCCGGCCCATCCATACCGGTTCCCTCTTCGAGATCGACGATACGGGCCTTACCGTGGTCTCTGTGGACGGCTACCGGCTGGCTCTGCGGCACGAGCCCATCACGGAGCGTGACGGCGCCCTCTCTTTCTCCTTCGTCGTGCCCGGCTCCGCTCTCTCAGAGGTGGAGAAAATCTGCGGCGACGGTGAGGAGGAGGCTACGGTCACGCAGGGAGAGCGGCACGTCATGTTCCGCGTAGGGGATACCATGCTGGTCTCCCGCCGTCTGGAGGGTGAATTTCTGGCCTATCGGCAGGCGATTCCCCGCAACAACGGCATCAAAGTGGAGGGGGACACCAGGGCTCTGCTCACCTCGATTGACCGTGTCTCCCTCATCATCAGCGATAAGCTCAAGTCCCCCCTCCGCTGTGTCTTTGATGACAATGTGCTCAAGATCACCACCAAGACCGGGATCGGGGACGCCTCCGACCAATGTCCCATCTCCGGCGATGGAGGCGGACTGGAGATCGGCTTCAATAACCGCTATCTGATGGACGCGCTGAAGGCCGCTCCCGCGGACCGGGTCCGGCTGGAGCTTTCCTCCGGTGTGGCGCCCTGCGTCATCCTCCCGGCGGAAGGAGAGGAGAACTTCCTCTACATGGTCCTCCCCGTGCGGCTGAAGGCGGGAGAATGATGGAACCAAGACCCTGCCTGCGCAAGAAAAAATCAACCCCCTCAAACGAATTCTGCCAGAGCTGTACCGGCAGTTTGAGGCTTTGGCGGAGAAGGAGCAGATATGCAGACAAGCCAAGTGAAGATTGCAACTGAATTCATCAAACTGGACGCTCTTTTAAAGTTTTCCGGGGTCATGGAGACCGGAGGAGAGGCCAAAGAGGCCATTCAGGGCGGTAAAGTCCGAGTCAACGGCGAGGTATGCACCATGCGGGGCAAAAAGCTCCGTCCAGGCGACGTGGTGGAGCTCAGCGGCGTCCGGCTGACCGTACAATGATCGTCAAGCGCATCACACTGGATTTTTTCCGCAACTACCTCCATCTTGAGTGTGCCTTTTCCCCCGCTACTAACGTGATCTATGGGGAGAACGCCCAGGGAAAGACCAATCTGCTGGAGGCCGTCGCCTATTTGTCCACCGCCTCCTCCCACCGGGCCCGATATGACCGGGAACTCATTCAGCTTGGGGTGGACTCCGCCTGGATCCAGGCGGAAGTCTTTGCCCGTGAGCGGGAGTTTGCCCTGGAGGCCCGCCTCTCCCGGGGGACACGGCGGCAGCTCTCCGCCAATGGTGTGCGGCTGAAATCAGCCGGAGAGCTCTCCGGCGTTCTGAATACTGTCCTCTTCTGTCCGGAGGATCTGTCTCTCATTCGTGACGGCGCGGCGGCGCGGCGGCGCTTTCTAGACGAGTGCATCTGCCAGCTCCGCCCCCGGTATGCCATGGCCCTGGCGGAATATAAAAAGCTTTATGAACATAAGATCCGCATTCTCCGGGACTGGACGGAAAAACCCTCCCTCCTGGACGCCCTGGATGAGTTTTCCCTCCGTATGGCTCAGACCGGAGCGGTGCTCATCCACTACCGGGCCCACTTTATACGGCGGCTCCAAGAGGTGGTCCCCCCCATCCACAGCGACTTTTCCGGCGGAAGGGAGCGCCTGGACCTCCGCTACGAGACGGTTAAGACCGTGACTGACCCGGAGGCGCCGATGCGGGATATCCTTTCCCAGCTGCTGGAGCACCAGGAATCCCACCGGCAGGCGGAGCTGGAATCCAGACAGTGCCTGTCCGGGCCCCATAAGGACGACCTGGCTGTGGATTTGGATGGCGTATCCGCCAAGACATACGCATCCCAAGGGCAGACCCGTACGGCGGCCCTCTCCCTGAAACTAGGGTGCCGTGAGATTTTTTTTCATGATACCGGGGAATGGCCTGTCCTTCTGCTGGACGACGTGCTTAGCGAGTTGGACCACCGGCGGCAGGAGTTCGTTCTCAACCGCATTGCCGGCGGACAGGTCTTCATTACCTGCTGCGAGGACGACCGCCTGGAGGGACTTGGAGAAGGAAGTACGTTTCACATCCACAACGGACGGCTGGTATAGCCGTCCTCTGAACTGGAAGAGGAGCGATCTATGTATCTGCATCTGGGGCAATCCGTGGTGGTGCCCTTTCGGGATGTCATCGGTGTATTCGATATGGACAATACCACCTCTTCTCATCTCACCCGCAAATTTTTAGAGCGGGCGGAGCGGGAGGGCCGTGTGGTGGATGTGTCCGGCGATCTGCCCAAGTCCTTTGCCCTGTGCAGGGCCGGGGATGGAGCGCCGGTGGTCTATCTCTCCCAACTCTCCACGGCCACCCTGCTCAAGCGGGTGGAGAACAATCTATTTGAATGAAAAAGCACGCCGACAGGTTCTGTTTGAACATAAAAGAAACAGGGCCTCCGTCTGCGTGTAAACACGGAACCCAGGAGGTTTTAAAATGTCTGAAGAACTGGAAAACAGCGAGATCAGCCAGCCGGAACAGGTATCACATGAGTACGGCGGTTCTGAGATCCAGGTGCTGGAGGGATTAGAGGCCGTCCGCAAGCGGCCCGGCATGTATATCGGTTCCACCTCTTCCTCCGGTCTCCATCATCTGGTGTATGAGATCGTAGACAATGCCATCGACGAGGCTCTGGCCGGTTACTGCGATGAGATCAATGTGATCATCAAAGAGGGCAACGTCATTACCGTCACCGACAACGGCCGCGGCATCCCTGTGGACATACAGCCCCAGACCGGACTTCCCGCGCTGGAGGTCGTGTTTACTATCCTCCACGCGGGCGGTAAGTTTGGCGGCGGGGGCTACAAGGTCTCCGGCGGCCTGCACGGCGTGGGCGCCAGCGTGGTAAACGCCCTGTCTGAGTGGCTGGAGGTCCAGGTTTACAAGGACGGCAAGATCTATGAGATGAAGTTTGCCAGAGGGAAGGTCACCCAGCCCATCACCGTGGTGGGGGATACCGATAAGCACGGCACCGTGGTCACCTTTCAGCCGGATCCGGAGATGTTCACCGACACCACCGTATACGATTACGATATTCTCCATACCCGTATGCGGGAAGAGGCTTTCCTCAATGCCGGACTGCGTATCCACACCATCGATCAGCGCGCGGGCAGGGAGCAGCATGATGACATGTGCTATGCCGGCGGGATCCGGGAGTTTGTCACTTGGCTCAACCGGGCCAAGAATCCCATTCACGATGGCGTCATCTATATGGCGGGGCAGAAGGGGGATTCCATCGCCGAGTTGGCCTTCCAATACACCGACAGCTACAGTGAGAGTATCCTCTCCTTTGCCAACAACGTGCATACCCCCGAGGGCGGCATGCACGAGACCGGGTTCAAACAGGCGCTGACCTCCACCCTCAATGCCTATGGGAGAAGGATGAATCTGCTCAAGGATGGCGATGAGATCAAGGGCGAGGATTACCGGGAGGGGCTCACCTGCATCATCTCCGTGAAGCTTACCGACGCCCAGTTTGAGGGACAGACCAAGGCCAAGCTGGGAAATTCCGAGGTGCGTACCCTGGTGAGCGCCATCGTATCGGAAAAGCTGGAAGAGTTTTTGGAGGAAAATCCGGCGGTAGGCAGGGCCATCCTGGACAAGGCCCTCACCGCCTCCCGGGCCCGGGAGGCGGCCCGAAAGGCCCGGGAGTCCATCCGGCGCAAAACCGCTTTGGGCGGCGCGGCCATGCCCGACAAGCTGCGGGACTGCAATGAGGTGAACCCCGAGCTCACCGAACTCTATATCGTCGAGGGTGACTCCGCCGGCGGCTCGGCCACCCAGGGCCGGGATTCCCGCTTCCAGGCCATTCTCCCCCTGTGGGGCAAGATGCTCAATGTGGAGAAAGCCCGCGCCGACAAGGTGTACGGCAACGACAAGCTCCAACCGGTCATCACGGCTCTGGGGGCCGGGATCGGGGACGAGTTCGACCCCAATAAGCTCCGCTATCACAAGGTCATCATCATGGCCGATGCCGATGTGGACGGTGCCCATATCCGTACCCTGCTGCTTACCTTCTTCTTCCGCTTTATGCGCCCGCTGATCGAGCAGGGCTATGTATATGCCGCCGTGCCCCCCCTTTACAAGCTGACCAGGGGCAAGCTCACACGGGTGGCCTTCTCCGATGAAGAGCGGGACAAGGTCTCCGCTGAGCTGCGGGGCGACAATCCCAACGCCAAGGTGGACATCAGCCGCTATAAGGGCTTGGGTGAGATGGACCCCCATGAACTGTGGGAGACCACCATGGACCCAGAAAAGCGCACGCTCAAGCGGATTGAGCTGGACGACGCCGTCCGCGCGGACGAGACCTTCACCGTACTCATGGGCGAGAAGGTGGAGCCCCGCAAGGAATTCATTGAAAAGAACGCCAGATACGCCGTCAATTTGGATTACTAAATATGAAAAAGACGGGATATATCACGATCTGTATTTTTCTCTGCGCCGCACTGACCGCCTGCGGAAAGCCGCCCGCCACAGAGACGCCGGTACCGTCTCCTGCCGCCGCCGTACAGACGCCCGGGCCCAGCCCTTCCGGAACGATTGACCTGTCGTCCACTCCGGAGCCGGAGACACTTCCAGTCTCTCCCCTGACCGAGGAAAATACGCCCGCCCGGACGGCTTATGCTGCCGCATTGAACACTCTGCTGGACACCAACGTTCTGCCGAACGGCGATAAACCATCCGATGATTACACCGGGAGCATCGAGGACCGGGAACGCATGGAGAAGAACCGATTTTCGGTCTGTGATGTGGACGGAGACGGGGCGGAGGAGCTGATTCTTCTCTATACCACCGCCATTACCGCTGCACAACGGGGTTTTATTTTCTCCTGTGAGGAGGAGACAGGCAAGTTGGGGATTCAGCTGGAGTCCTATCCCCTTTTCACCTTCTATAAGAGCGGTGCGGTGGAGGGCGGATGGTCCCACAATCAGGGGAAGGGAAACACCTTCTGGCCCTATGACCTCTACCGCTACGATTCCTTTTTGGACGTCTATGTGGATGTGGGTTCGGTAGACGCCTGGGACGAGAGCCTGGGTATTGAAGATTATCCCAGCCAGGCGGACAAGAGCGGTAGCGGCTTCGTCTACTATATCGAGACCAATGGGTCTATGACCTGGGAGGACCCTTTGGACGTCTCCATCTATGAGGCATGGCGCTACCCCTATGTGCGGGACGGACAAGAAATTTTGCCGGAATATCTGCCCTTGACGGCGGAAAATATTCAAGGTCTGCTGACAGCAGGCTGATCTGACGCAAAGAGAGCAACGCGCTTTTGAAAAAGAAAGGCTGTTTTTGAATGAGTAAAAAACCGCAGTACGATCCTGAGGAGATCCGGTATCCGGACCAAGTCATCGTGACATCCCCCCTGGTGCCGGAGATGGAGCAGTCCTACATCGAATACGCCATGAGCGTCATCGTGGGCCGGGCCCTGCCCGACGTCCGCGACGGACTTAAGCCGGTCCACCGCCGTATCCTCTACGCCATGTATGAGGACAATCTGACCCATGACCGGCCATTTAAAAAGTCCGCCACCTGCGTGGGCGACGTGCTGGGCCGGTACCATCCCCACGGAGACCAGAGCGTATATGACGCTCTGGTTCGTCTGGCACAGGATTTTTCCATGCGCTATATGCTGGTGGACGGCCACGGCAACTTTGGTTCCGTGGACGGAGATCCCCCGGCCGCCTACCGTTATACGGAGGCCCGGCTGGCCCGTATTTCCGAGGAAATGCTCCGGGATATCGACAAAGAAACCGTGGACTGGGACCCCAACTTTGATGAGTCCAGAAGGGAGCCCAGGGTCCTCCCCTCCCGCTTCCCCAACCTGCTGGTGAACGGCTCCTCCGGCATTGCCGTGGGCATGGCCACCAATATCCCTCCTCACAATCTGCGGGAGGTCATCAATGCCTGCATCTGTGTACTGGATAACCCCGAGGCCACTCTGCCCGACCTGATGGAGCATGTCAAAGGGCCGGACTTCCCCACTAAGGGCATCATCATGGGACGTTCCGGCATCCGGGCCGCCTATGCCACCGGACGGGGACGACTGATGGTTCGGGCCCGCACGGAATTTGAGGAGTTCGGCAAGGACCGCACCCGTATCATCGTCACCGAGATCCCCTATCAGGTCAACAAGAGGATGCTCATCAAAAATATGGCCGACCAGGTGGAGGACAAGCGCCTGGAAGGGATCTCCGACATCCGGGACGAGACCGACCGGAACGGTATGCGCATCGTCATCGAGCTGAAGAAGGATGCCAATCCCCAGGTGGTCCTCAACCGTCTCTTTGCCCAGACCCAGCTTCAGACCACCTTTGCCATCAATATGCTGGCGCTGGTCAACAACCAGTCCCAACCCAAGATTTTGTCCTTGCGGCACATTTTGGACGAATACCTGGCCTTCCAGGAGGAGATCATCATCCGGAGGACCAAGTATGACCTCCGCAAGGCACAGGAGCGGGCCCATTTGCTGGAGGGCCTGCTCATCGCCCAGGACAACATTGACGAGGTCATCAAGATCATCCGTACCAGCTATGATAACGCCAAGGAGAATCTGATGTCCCGTTTCCATCTGGACGATGTCCAGGCCCAGGCAATCTGCGATATGCGCCTCATTGCCCTTCAGGGCCTGAACCGGGAAAAGCTGGAGAACGAGTACAAGGAGTTGGAGGAGCGCATCGCCTACTTCAACAAGCTCCTCTCCGACGAGGAGATGCTCAAGGGAGTGCTCAAGGAGGAGCTCACCACCATCCGGGACAAGTACGGCGACGACCGCAAGACAGAGATCCAGGATGTGGAGGATGAGCTGGATATCGAGGACCTGATTGAGGAGGAGGAGTGCGTCTTTACCCTCACCCGCGCGGGTTACATCAAGCGGACGCCGGCCTCGGCCTATCGGGCCCAAAAGCGGGGCGGAAAGGGCGTCAGCGCGCAGACACTAAAGGAGGAGGACTGTGTGGAGACCGTGTTCACCGCCTCCACCCATGACTATATCCTGTTCTTTACCAGCATGGGCCGGGTCCATCGGAAAAAGGGATATCAGATCGCCGAAGCGGGCCGGACGGCCAAGGGTACCAACATCGTCAACGTCCTCCCCATTGAGCAGGGGGAGAAGGTCACGGCCATGATCCACCTGCGGGAGTATGCCGAGGACCGCTATCTGGTGATGGTGACCCGGAACGGCACGGTAAAGCGCATTTCTCTGCCTGTGATCAATACGGCCCGAAAGGCCGGTATCCGCTGCATCACTCTGGACGAGGGGGATGAGCTCATCTCGGTCCGGGAGACGGACGGCAAGCAGGCGATCCTCATTGTCACACACGACGGCATGGCCATCGCCTTCCTGGAGACGGACGTGCGCTGCATGGGCCGGGACGCCACCGGCGTTCGGGGCATCAAGCTGCGGGAGGGCGACTATGTGGTGGGCGCCGCCCGGGCCAAGTACGATCACCAGGTACTGATGGTAACGGAGAACGGCTATGGAAAGCGCACCCCCATGGACGAGTATTTCCGGGCGGACGGACCGCAGAACCGGGGCGGTTATGGCCTTAAGGGCTATCAGGTCACGGAGAAGACCGGCCCTATCGCCGGGGTCAAGGTGGTCTCCGGCGAAGAGGATATCCTCATCATCTCAGACGACGGCGTGATCATCCGGATGCCGGTAAAGGATATCAACAGCTACAGCCGTACCGCCCAGGGCGTGATTCTGATGCGTCTCCAGGAGGGCGTGAAGGTCATCTCCATCGCCCGGACCGACCATGAGGGGGAGGAGATCGAGGAGCCCGTGGAAGACGAGATTCCCGAAGCGGGGAGCGACCAGGGGGGCCGGACGGAACCGGAGCAGTAAAAGCGCCCGGACAGCGTGAAAGGAGCTTTGCATACGACTGCGATGAAAACGGTGACCATCTATACCGACGGGGCCTGCTCCGGCAATCCCGGTCCCGGTGGCTGGGGAGCGATCTTGATGTATGGATCGTTCAAAAAGGAACTCTCCGGCGGCGAGGCCCATACCACCAACAACCGTATGGAGCTCACGGGCGTCATTGCCGCTTTGGAGGCGCTCCGGGAGCCCTGTATCGTGGAGCTTTGGTCCGACTCCAAATATGTCATCGACGCCCTGGAAAAGGGCTGGGCCAAAGGCTGGCGGGCCAAGGGCTGGGTCAAGGCGGACAAAAAGCCCGCCCTTAATCCCGACCTGTGGGGCCGGCTGCTGGACCTGTGCGATTATCACAAAGTCCACCTCCACTGGGTCAAGGGCCATGCGTCCAACCCCTACAACAACAGGTGCGATGAGCTGGCGGTCATGGAGAGTCGAAAGTATAAGGAATAAAAAAGCGGGGTCCGAGCTTGGTTCGGACCCCGCTTTTTTACACCATTCCGAGAGAACGAAGAAGGTAGAGCCATCCCGTCAGAGTAAAGGCGCTCAGACAAGTGGTGAGCATGACGGTATTGGCGGTGAGGGCGCCCTCATAGCCCAGATTCCGGGCCATAACAAAGCTGCTGGAGGTGGTAGCGGAGCCAAGCATGATAAGCACGGTCACCAGCTTGTCGGTACGGTACCCCAGAAGGACCGCCACGGGAAGAAAGAGTGCCACGAAAGCGATGAGCTTGAAAAAGCAACAGACCATGGCCGGGGGCAGTTCCTCCCTGGCCCTGGCCGCGTCCACCGATGCGCCCAGACCAATGAGGCCCATAGGGGTAGCGACCCCCGAAAAGCTGGAGAGCGCCTTTTGAAAAATAACGGGCTGCGGGATCCGCAGCAGCGACCAGAGGATCCCGACCAGAATCCCGATCAGGATGGGATTGGAGGCCACATCCCAAAACGTCTTTTTGAGGAGCGCTCTTTCCAGCCGCCCGCGGCCTGGCCGCATCAGCGTGAGCACCAGCACCGCCGCGATGTTGTAAAGGGGCACGGCCCCAATGATCATCAGAGGGGCGGTTCCCGCGGTCCCGTAAATAGTCTCAATAAAGGACACGCCCAGAAGAGCTACGCTGCTGCGATAGGAGGCCTGGACAAACTCCCCCCGGATCTCCGCTGAGAACAGCCGGGAGACCAGGAGCACGGACAGGATGCTCACACCGGTGGCGAAGAGGCAGAAGAGGACGAAGGGGCCGTCCCAGACGGCGAAGAAGTCCGCCCCCGCCAGGTCTTTGAAAACCAGCGCCGGCAGAGCCGCCTTGAATACAAAGGCATTCATCTTATCGGCAAAGACTTTGTCCACAAGACCAATGCGCCGAAAGAAAAAGCCGACCGCCATCATGAGGAAGATGGGGACTGTGGCGTTGAGGCAGAAAATCAGATGTTCCAAGGGGAGGCGCCACCTTTCTTGGACTTTGACAGGAGATGAGGATGAGGCCGTGCTGCCGGGATTGGACAGATGGCCGGGGATCGGTCTACAGCTTTACCACAAGTCCCATCCGGCGGGAGAGCTCGGCGGCCTGATAGAGATCCACCACGGCGCCCTTGAGTTCGTCGCAATGCTCGGAGAGGACAAGAGCGTCGATGGTGCAGGTGGTCAAATCCACATGTTCCAGCGGAGTGTGGAAAAAGTTCACCTGACTCAGATCACACTGCTGAAATTCCACGCCGGTAAAAATACAGCGGCTGAAAAAGGAACCGGTGAGCGCGGAACTGGAAAAGCGTACTTCCCGCAGCCGGCTCTGGTTCCAATTGGCGGCGGAGAATCGGCCCTGCTCCAAAAGTCCGTGCCGCATCCGGCAGTTCTGGAGCCGTATGCCCAGCGCCTTTGTCTCATGGCAGGCGAACCGGAGCCAATAGCTGTTTTCAAAATTTCCACCGGAGAGGTCACAGGTGTGGAAAGTAACGTCGGAAAAAGAAGTTCCAAACCAGTCGCAGCCCGGAAGCCGGCAGTGGTCAAAGACGACATCCTGCAAAACAAGGCCGCTGAGGTCCTCCTTCTCCAGGTGGAGGTCCCGGATCAATAGGCCGGAGAGCTCCTCGTCCTCCTCCCGCGCTGTGCGGGCAAGGGTCGGAAAATCTTCAACAGGCTGTGGAAATTTTGTGTGTATAGGTTCAGACTGTGCCATGGCGGCTGCCTCCTTCAAAAGGGCCGCCGGAGGATCCTATCGTCCCACGGCGGCCCTGTCTCATTTTGCGCCGCATCCCGCGGTTTTGCTCAGGATACGCTGTCATAGGCGAAGTGCCTGCGCCAGTAATACTGCAGCATGTGATAGTCGTCCACCAGAGCCTGGCCCTCCGGCGTCAAGGCGGCGGTGAGCCTGCCGCCCTCCACGTAGAGACCGGTGGGGGTGTTGATGACCGGCACCTGGTCCATCACCTGCTGGGTGGCCTGCATAAAGGCGTTCCCATCCCAGCCGCACTGGCGAAAGACCTCGTTCATCAAAAAGTTGGGGCTGATGGTGGGGCCCTGTCCGGTAAAATCCCGGTCCAGCGCCTCTTTGGAGGCATCATTGGCCCAGATGAGGTAACGGGTGGAGTAGTAGTTGTAAAACCCCTCCTCTGTGGAGAAGTCCAGATCCAACCCCATGGCCTCATATACCGCGTTGCCGTCTCCCAGCCAGGGGTTGTGGTCCCCAAAGACCACGATGACCACCGGTTCGCTCTCCCCGCGGAAATAATCGAAGAAGGCTTTCAGATTCTGGTTGGTATTATAGATCGACCCAAAGTAATTGTTCAGGATATTTCGTTCCGCATCGGTGTAATCCCCGCCCAGCACATAATCATAGCCGTCCTCCCACCAGAGTGTGTCGTCGCTGTATGGGCCGTGGCCCTGATAGGTGAGGTCATAGGTGAAAACCGGCTTGCCCAGGGCCTTGTTCGCCTCCCATAGCTGGATGAGCTCCGGGAAGAAGAGATCGTCATACCCCACGTCTCCACCTGTCATCGGCGAAAAATAGTTTTCCACAAACTTGTAGTCCTCAAAGCCCAGGTTCCGGTTGATGTTTTCCCGGTTGTAGAACCAGGCATAGCAGGGATGGGCCCCGGTGACGGTGTACCCCTGGCTCCTGAAATACCAGGGATAGGAGTTGCTGAGACTGCGGAAGGAACCCAGGCGGGAGAACCCGGTGAGAAAACAGCGCTCGGAGTCCACGGTGCCCCCGGCAAAGATATTGGTGATGAGGTTTCCCGTGACACTTTCAGCCTCCAGGGCGTGGTAGTCCTCGTACACCTTGGGATCCAGCTCTGGTACGCCGTATTTGGTAAAGTCGTCGTAGGATTCCAGCATGATGGAGAGGACCGATACCTTTTGCTCTTCCGGAATATCCGCGTCCTCATAGGCGGAGAGGATGGACTGGGCCCGTTTCTCATCATAGCCGTCGGGAGGCGCATCGGAGGCGGACTTCACACTGTAAAGAAAGGGGTAGACGAAGCCCTTGGAGGTATAGACCTGTGTGGCCGACCAGCGGTTGATGAGAGCGTAATTTTCCGTGCGGTTATTGTAGATATCGTCGCTCTGTATGAGCGCAGAGAGGGGAAAGCACAACACCAGGGCCAGGGTAAAGCCCAGATACCGCAACCTGCCGCGGGGCCGCCACCTGGCACAGAAGTGGAGTGCCGCCCAGCCCAGCACCACCAGGAGGAGGGCGGCCGCCATGGTCTTGGTCAGAAAGAGCTGGTATTTCCCCGCCATGTTGCCCGCCTCCTTGAGGAGAAGCAAGTCCTCAAACATCAAAGGATCATTGCGGAACTGAAGCTTGAACCAGCTTGCTATGGTAAGGCCCAGTACGATGACAGCGGTGATGCCGTAGCTGAGGCCGGCCCGGCCCAGAAGAAAGTAGAGCATCAACCCCAGCAGCAGCACCGGCGCCAGATTCAAAAAGGCGATGAGGGGGTGCTGAAAATAACTCAGAAGCATGGCCTTGCGGTTGACGACAGCGGCAAACAGAAGTGAGAGCCCGCCGATGCCCAAGAAGCTGCAGAAGACAAGCCCTATGTTCCAAAACCAGAACAGGAGCTTTTTCCACACAGGCCAGTGAGAGGGGGGACATGGCTGAAAAAGTACAATTTTTTTCATAGTATTTACCATTTCTTTACATTCGTAGAGAGAAAAAGGACATGGAGCGGCAGCCCTTGCTCTGGGCCGCCGCTCATGTCCGCTCAAAGACGGAGCTTCTGTGCAGGGTGGTCGGGTCAGAACGCCACGCCCCGGGTGATATAATCCTTCAGTTCGCTGATGGGCAGACGGACCTGCTCCATGGAATCACGATCCCGGACCGTCACACAGTGGTCGGCGGGGTTTTTTTCATCACCCACGGTCTGGAAATCCACCGTGATACAGAAGGGCGTGCCGATCTCGTCCTGGCGGCGATAGCGCTTACCGATAGAGCCGGCCTCGTCGTAGTCCACCATAAAGTCCTTGGAGAGCTGTGCATAGATATCCTGGGCGGCGGGCCCAAGCTTTTTGGAGAGAGGCAGCACAGCGCACTTGAAGGGGGCAAGGGCGGGGTGGAAGTGCATGACCACACGGGTGTCGTTCTTTTCGGCGTCCACCACCTCCTCGTCGTAGGCATCCACCAGGAAAGCCAGCGTGACACGGTCGGCGCCCAGGGAGGGTTCGATGACATAGGGGATATAGTGCTCGTTCTTTTCCTGGTCGAAATAGGTGAGGTCCTTGCCGGAGTGCTCCTGATGCTGCTTGAGGTCATAATCGGTGCGGTCGGCCACGCCCCAGAGCTCACCCCAGCCGAAGGGGAACATAAACTCAAAGTCCGTGGTGGCCTTGGAGTAGAAGGCGAGCTCCTCCGGCTCGTGATCCCGGAGGCGCAGATTCTCATCCTTGATGTGAAGGCTCAGCAGCCAGTCGTGGCAGAAGTTGCGCCAGTACTGGAACCACTCCAGATCGGTGCCGGGCTGGCAGAAGAACTCCAGTTCCATCTGCTCAAATTCCCGGATGCGGAAGATGAAGTTACCGGGTGTGATCTCGTTGCGAAAGCTTTTGCCCACCTGGCACACACCGAAGGGAAGCTTTTTCCGGGTGGTGCGCTGGATAGCGGGGAAGTTCACAAAGATGCCCTGAGCGGTCTCAGGCCGGAGGTAGACCTCGGTGGAAGAGTCCTCGGTGACGCCCTGATGGGTCTTGAACATCAGGTTGAACTTGCGGATATCGGTGAAGTCGGACTTTCCGCAGCCGGGACAGGTCACGTTGTTGTCCCGGATAAAGGATACTAGATCCTCGTTGGTCATGGCCTCCACATTGACGTCCGTCCGGCCCTGCTCCCCGCACCAGGTCTCAATGAGCTTGTCGGCCCGGTGGCGCATTTTGCAGGCCTTGCAGTCGATGAGGGGATCGTTGAAGGTGGTCACATGTCCGGAGGCCACCCAGACTTCCGGGTTCATCAGGATGGCGGCATCCAGGCCCACGTTATAGGGATTTTCCTGCACAAATTTTTTCCACCAGGCCCGCTTTACATTGTTCTTGAGTTCCACGCCCAGGGGACCGTAGTCCCAAGAGTTGGCAAGGCCGCCGTAGATCTCGCTTCCGGGATAGACGAAGCCCCGGCCTTTGCAGAGAGCGACGATCTTTTCCATGGTCTTCTCTGTGTTTTTCATCATAAGACACTCCTCATTTCACCTTAGATAGTATGGACGAAAACCAAAAAACGCCCTGAGCCATGAAGGCTCAGGGCGAACTTCTGTCCGTGGTGCCACCTGAATTCGGGGCCTGGAGAGGCTCCGCGCTCTTGCCCCGGTAACGGCGGGGTCCGGCAGGGCATTTCCGCCCCGCGGCTCATGGGCGCCTTGGGCGCGTCCCAGGGGGCCTCACACCTTCCGGCCCCTCTCTTCTGCTGGAGATCGCGCCTACTCTTCCCGGTCATTGCCAATGTTCTGGGGTATTTTATCATCTTTTTTTCACTCCGTCAAGGCCGTTACACTTTCTTTCCGCTTTGTCATCCAAATGTAACAACTGGAGGCGGGGCCAGTGCTATACTGAAAAAAACAGAAACGGGAGGTATCCAGATGAAACGACGGCTGATGGCCATGGGGCTGCTCCTTACGTGGGCCCTTGCCTGGGGCTCCTCCGCCCTGGCGGCGGAGGAGACGGAGGTGGAGGTCACTCTGAACGGATTTGAGATAGAGTTGGAGCACCCCATTTTGGCGTGGAAGGGGAGCACGATGGTCCCGGTGGAAGAATTTTGCCGGAGTCTGGGGGGAGATGTCCAGACCGCCTCCTGGGACAGCTCTCCCCTGCCCGGCGGCATCCTGTACCGTTGGGCCGAGGACGGCTCCGGTGTGCTCACGGTGGAATGGTATGACCGGACAGTGATCCTCACGCCGGGAAAAGAGGGTGCCGCGTTCCGGGACGGAGTGCTCTATGCCCCTCTGCGCCCCCTGGCGGAGGCGCTGGGGCTCACGGTGGAGTGGACTGGCGTGGTGGAGCTCTCCTATCCCAAGCGACAGGTATATGCCGAGAGTTTGGAGGAGCTGTTCAACGCAGTGGCTCCCGATACCGAGATCGCGCTGGCACAGGGGGAGTACTCCTTCGCGGACATGGATGTGGAGGCGATCCACAATCCTTATGTCCTGGTGGATTACGACGTATTTGATACCGCCACAGGGAAATACAATACCGGGGCGGTCTATCAGTTGGTCATCCAAAATGTCCGGGACCTGACGATCACCACCGGGAATTACCCGACGCCGACCCGGATCTCTACCCCGTGGGCCTACGCGGATGTGTGGCGGTTTGAAAACTGCCGTCGGATAGAGCTGGTGTCGGGAATCGCCGTCCACGACGTGGAGCCGGGCTTTTGTGCGGGCAACTGTGTGGAGCTGGAGAACTGCCGGGATGTCAACCTCCTCGAACTCACGCTGGATGGGAGCGGGGCCTATGGTCTGTGCGCCATTAACTGCCGGAATGTGGGCCTGTACAGCAGCGTCATCCAGAACTGCACTTATGGAGCGGTCAGTCTGTGGGATTCCAAGGACATAGAGCTTTTGAACTGCTGCATCCGCGACTGTACCGGGTGTTTCCACCTGCTGGAGGTCTGTAATACCTCCGATGTCCGTCTGTGGGAGTGCTACGCTATGGAGGGAAACTCCGCCGGTACTCTGGTAGAGAGTACTTACGGGAGTCAAAACGTGGTGTTTGACCGCTGCCATTTCGGAGAAAACGACTTTGGAGGGATAAACGGCTATGGCTGGCAGAGCTCCGGCGGCGCAGTGTTTGTGGACTGCACCGGGCTCAGCTGAGGAAGAGCTCCACGTCCTCCACAGTAAGGCCGCTTTGCAGAGCTAGATTGATCCCGAATCCGATGACCTTGGCCATGTCGGAGACCCTCTGATCGATATCCCGGGGCGTTACCATAAGGCTGCCGCCCTCCCCCGCCAGCGCGGCGGGGTCCAGCTCTCCCTTTCCGGCCTCCTCCAGAATATCGGCGGCCAGGGTGGCCCCGTCCACCACGGTGGGGACGCCGATGGCGATGACCGGAACGCCCAGGGTCTCCCGGTTCAGCGCCGCCCTGTGATTGCCCACGCCGGAGCCGGGGACGATACCCGTGTCGGCAAGCTGTACGGCGGTGCAGACCCGCTTGAGGCTGCGGGAGGCAAGGGCGTCCACCGCGATCACACAGGCGGGATGGATCCGTTCCGTCACCGCCCTTACCAGTTCACCGCTCTCCACGCCGGTGGTGCCCAGCACCCCGGCCGCCAGGGCGGCCACAGGGCGGAAAGCCCCGAAGTGCTCCGGCACCTGTTCCACCAAGTGGCGGGTGACCATCGTGTGGTCCGCCGCGCCTGGCCCCACCGCGTCGGGTGTGATGGCCCGGTTGCCCAGACCCACCACCAGAGCTGGAGCACCCTGGGGCAGCTTCAAAAGGCCGGAGAGCTCCCCGGCCAGCGCCCTGGCCGCGCGGGGAAAGGCGTCCTCCTCCCGCCTGGCCAGAGCGGAAAGATCCAGCGTAATATAGGTCCCCTGCGGTTTTCCCAAGGCCTGGACGCCGGCTTCATTGAGGATCTCCACCCGGGTCACCGGATAGCCCTCCCGCTCTTCCTCCCTCGCCCGCACGCCCTCCAGCTCCGTCTCGGCCTCCGCCGACTCGCTCCACAGCTCTCTGGCCTCCAAAGCCAGGTCCGTCCGCCGTTTCAGCATGGCAGCCCATCCCCCTTCAACGCAAGATATAGTAGTATCCTGCAAATTTACTTCTATTTTTAGCGTATGGGAGACAGATATTCAAAAATCGCAGAAAAAGTGAAAAAATAGGTTGCAATTTTCGGCTCGGGCTGGTAAAATAGATACCTGCACGGGCAGGACCCGTGAAATTTGAGATACCATCGGAGGAGGTGTTTGGTTTGCCGAATATCAAGTCTGCCAAGAAGCGCGTACTGGTCAACGAGACCAAGGCGGCCCGGAACAAGGCGGCCAAGTCTGCGCTGAAGACCCAGATCAAGAAGTTTGACGCCGTGGTGGCCGAAGGCAACCGCAGCGAGGCCGATAGCGTCTATAAGACCACGGTCAAGGCCATCGACAAGGCTGCTGCTAAGGGCCTGCTGCACAAGAACAACGCGGCCAACAAGAAGAGCGCCATGACCATCAAGCTGAACAAGCTGGCCTGAGTGGAACTTCTGCAAAACAAACCGCCTGCGAAAGCAGGCGGTTTTTGTGTCCCGAGACAGAAAGAAAAAGCCGCCCGAATGTAAATTCCGGGCGGCTTTTGTTTCCATCAGGTCTCGCGTTCCGTTCTGGTTAGGCACTCCAGTAGTCTGACCATCAGGGGAAGGTAGGTCCCCACAAAGAGGAAGGAGCCCAAGAGGGCTGCGGGCTTTTTCCATCGAAAGGGAACGCTTAGCCCCAAAAGGGTCCCCATGGCCAGGAGACAGACCTTCAGGGCGGCCATGTCCTCCAGATCCATATCCTTGAGCATGAGCCGCCCTGCGGCACACCAGTTTTTCAACATCAGGGGCACTCCTTTCCACGCTCCAGTTCCAATAGGGAACGTTTTAATTCCAGGCCGCCGGCATAGCCGGTCAGGGTCCCGTCCGCACCCACCACCCGGTGACAGGGAATAAAAATGGGGATGGGATTGCGGTGGTTGGCCTGTCCCACGGCCCGGACCGCCTTTGGGTTTCCCACAGCCGCTGCGATCTGCCCATAGGTCCGGGTCTCACCAAAGGGGATTGCCTCCAAGGCACGCCAGACTTGCCGCTGAAAGGGCGTGCCTCCATCCGGGGCCAGGGGGAAGGAAAAGGCTGTGCGGCGGCCCGCCAAATACTCCAGTAGCTGCCGCCGCGCCTCTGAGAGCACGGGCGTTTCGTGCTCCGCGATGCGGGGCGTCGGATCACCGGGCAGATACAGCCGGATGATATGGCCGGCTTCTCCACCGAGAAAAAAGGTCCCCAAGCGGCTGGGGACGGAGAGCAGCTCCACAGGAAACGACCTCCTTTCCACAGGGCAAAATAAGACGTCTCACAAAAAGTAACGTTTCCGGGCGAAGTGGACGATTTCCACTTCGATTCCCTCGGTGTCATAAAAAAAGAAAGCGTAGTAATCCGGGGTATATTCTGGGTAACACCTGGGTGGGGTCCGGATCCGCACGCCGGGAATGGCGCGGACCTGTGCAAAGAGACGGTCCACCTCCTCCCTGCTGTCGGCGGCAAAGGCCAGATGGTGCAGGGCTCCTGGTTTCCGGCGGCAGACGCCCTCTCCCGCCAGCTCAGGACGGGGACTGACGAGACCCAGGCTGAAATCAGCGGTGGCGTAATCGATCTCCGTGTGATCGAAATCCGGAAAATCTCCCCGGCCCTTATGCCTCAGATCAAAACCCAGCAGGGGCAGCAGTGCGTCGTAAAACCGCTCCGCCCGGGACAGATCGGAGACCGTGAGCTCCACATGGTCGATGTGGGGACGCATATCAGTCGTACCGCCGGATTACGGCCACCACCTTGCCCAAAAGCTGGGCCCCATCGCCGTCAATGGGCTGGTACTCCGGATTCTCCGGCATGAGCCAGACATGTCCGTCCTTCCGGCGCAGGGTCTTGACCGTAGCCTCATCCTCAAAAAGGGCCACCACGATCTCACCGTTTCGGAAGTGCTCCTGCTGGTGGACGACGACGTAGTCTCCGGGCAAAATGCCCGCGTACAGCATGGACTCACCGCGGACCCGCAGGGCGAAATGCTCTCCGGTCAGGCCGCCGGTGTCAAAGGCGAGATAGTCCTCGATGCACTGTTCGGCCAGAATGGGCGACCCGGCGGCCACATTCCCCACCACTGGTACCCGGTCGGCGGGGGGATCGGCCTCCGACGGCGGAAAACCGCCCGCCACCGTGATGGCCCGGGTTTTTCCCTCCGCCTTGGTGATGAGGCCCGCCGCCTCCAGCCCCTTCAGATGGAAGTGGACGGTGGAGGGGGATTTGAGCCCCACATGTTCGCCGATCTCCCGGACAGAGGGGGGATAGCCGTGATCCCGCTGAAAGGAGATGATATAGTCGTAGATTTGCCGCTGCTTTTCCGTCAGCGCCTTCATGGCGGCCCCTCCCTTGTATGGATTACTTGTATCATACCACACAACACACAAAAAGTCAAACAAGCGTTCTAAGAAATTTGGGGGATGCTGTTTACAGAAACTTCATTGACATTGCAGAGCACTCGTATTACGATATGTAAACATGCTAATCATAAGTAGGCTAACTATTTAAAAAAGAAGGAGGGTCTTTTCTATGGAGATGCGGGAAAACATGCCCGGCATTCTCTTTCAATCTGTAGAACGGGCCAGGAAGCAGGCCATTCAAACGGAATTGTCACGCAGGGGGTTGGGGACACTGGGACAGCCCATGATTCTGTTCCTGCTCAAGGACAAGGGGCGGGAGGGCCGGATTGCAGCCCAGAAAGAGCTCTCCGACGCCATGCATGTCTCCCCCGCCACGGTGGCCGTCTCCCTCAAGTCCCTGGAGCGGGAGGGCTATGTGGAAAAGCTGGCCGACGAGACCGACCAGCGCCGGAAGGCGGTGCGGCTCACCCCCAAGGGAGAGGCCGCCATCCAGAGGTGCGTCCAGGTCTTTGAGGCGGTGGACCAGAGCATGTTCGAGGGCTTTCGCCCCGAGGAGACGCGGCAGGCCTGCGGCTATCTCATGCGGATGCTCCACAATCTGCGGGGGGATCTTCCACCGGAAAGGATGAACTGTCAATGCTGAAAAAATTTCTTCCCTATCTGGGAGAATACAAAAAGTACGCCGTGCTCACACCCCTTCTCATGGTGCTGGAGGTACTCTGTGAGCTGGCGCTGCCCCGGTTTATGGCCAACATCGTGGATGTGGGAATTCCGGGCAACGACCTCTCCTACATTTTAAAAATGGGCGGCATCATGCTGGTGCTGGCCGTGGGCAGTATGCTCTGCGGCATGTTCGGCGCCAAGCTGGCCGCCGTGGCGGGCCAGGGCTTTGGCGCCAATCTGCGCCGGGGCATTTATAACAAGGTACAGGAGTTTTCCTTCGCGGATATCGACCACTTCTCCTCCGCCTCCCTCATCACCCGGATCACCAACGATGTCAATGCCATCCAGATGATGGTCACCATGGCGCTGCGGATGCTGGTCCGAGCCCCCGTGATGCTGGTGGCCGCCCTGGCCGTGTCCATCAGCATCAACGCCCGGCTGGCCATGGTCATGCTGGTGGCCATCCCCTTGCTGGTGATCGCTATCGGCGTGCTCATAAGTATGTGCAACCACCTTTTCCAGGTCCTTCAGACCCGCATCGACGCCCTGAACGGCACCGTGCAGGAGAATCTGGTGGGGATCCGGGTGGTGAAGGCCTTTGTCCGGGCGGGCTACGAGAAGACCAAATTTAAAAAATCCAACGACGACCTGACCAAGGCCGCCATCAATGTGGATATGCGGGTCATCGCCATGATGCCCATCATGATGATCGCCCTCAACGGCGCCACCGCCGCCGTGCTCTACCTGGGCGGCTCCACTGTGATGTCCGGCGGGATGCTCATCGGCGACCTCTCCTCCTTTATCACCTATATCTTCCAGATTCTGATGAGCGTCATGATGCTGGGAATGAGTCTGCTGCAGCTCTCCCGCGCCATTGCCTGCGCCCGCCGGATCGACGAGGTGCTGGAGACCGAGCCCTCCATTGAGGACGGCTCCTGCGGCGCCGACACGCTGCCTGCGCCCAAGGGCCAGGTGGAATTCCGCCATGTGGACTTCAAGTACCAGGCCGGGGGCACCGGGGAGAATGTTCTCACCGACATCGACTTCACCGTCCGCCCCGGCGAGTTCCTGGCTGTGGTGGGCGGTACCGGTACCGGAAAGTCCTCTCTGGTGAACCTGATCCCCCGGTTTTACGACGTCACCGACGGCGCTGTCCTGGTGGACGGGGTGGACGTGCGGGACTATCCCCTGGATGAGCTCCGCGCCCGCATCGGCATGGTGCTTCAGAACAACGTCCTCTTCACGGGCACCATCCGCGAGAATCTGCTGTGGGGCCGCCCGGACGCCACTGAGGAGGAGATGATCCAGGCCGCCAAGAATGCCCAGGCCTACGATTTCGTCATGGCGCTGCCCGACGGCTTCGACACCCAGATGAGCCAGGGCGGCACCAATGTCTCCGGCGGCCAAAAGCAGCGGCTGTGTATTGCACGGGCCATGCTCCGGCACCCGGCCATCCTTATCCTGGACGACTCCACCTCTGCCGTGGATACCGCCACGGACGCCAAGATCCGGCAGTCCTTCAAGGAAAATCTGGCCGGCACCACGGTTATTATCATCGCCCAGCGCATCAGCTCGGTCCAGTCTGCGGACCGCATCCTGGTGTTGGACGACGGCCATATCAGCGACATCGGGACCCATGACGAGCTCATGGCCCGCAGCGAAATCTATCAGGAGATCTACCAGTCTCAGCAGGAAGGAGTGCAGGAATAATGGCGCAGCAGCGTGGTCCCGGTGGCCCTGGCCAGAACCGGGGCGGCTTCCAGAAGCCGAAAAATCTGAGAAAGACCGTCTCCCGCCTGATGAGCTATCTGACCCGGCGGAAGTGGCCGCTCCTCATCGTCCTTTTGTGTCTGCTGGGCTCAGTGGTCACCAACATTGCGGGTTCCAGCTTCATCAACCTGGTCATCATCAACAACATTGCCGCGGGCAACTATACCGGCGTATCTGGTTTAGCGGCCGATGTGGGCAAGCTCATCTCCATCTATGCCGTGGGCTGGGTGGCCACTTACGGGCAGTCGGCCATCATGGTCCAACTGGCCCAGAGGGGCACCAACCGCCTGCGGAAGGATCTATTCGACCATTTGCAGACCCTGCCCCTATCCTACTTTGACCGCCACCCCCATGGAGAGCTCATGAGCCGCTTCACCAACGACGCGGACAATGTGCAGCTCGCCCTGGAACAGAGCGTGGTCTCCCTCCTCTCCAGCGTACTCATGTTTGTGGGCATCGTGGTGGTGATGCTGGTGGTGAGCCCACTGCTTTTCCTGGTGTCCGTGGTCACTCTGGGGAGCACCTTCGTGGTGTTCAAGGTCTTCGGCGGCCGCAGCCGGAGGTATTATCAGAAGCAGCAGGCCGACCTGGGCGCCGTCAACGGAAATATCCAGGAGACCATTGAAGGGCTGAAGGTGGTCAAGGCCTTCACCCACGAGGAGCAGGCCAAGACGCTCTTTGCACGGCTCAATGAGAATTACCGCGCCTCCGCCACCGCGGCCAACTTTTACTCCACCGCCATCATGCCCATCGCCATGAACATCATGAACATCGGCTATGCCCTGACCGCCGCCTTCGGCGGGGTGCTGTCCATCGCCATGGGTCTGCCGCTGGGCTCCTTCACCCTCTACCTCAATTATTGCCGGCAGGTGGGCCAGCCCATGAATCAGATCTCTCAGCAGCTCACCACCATTCTCTCCGCACTGGCGGGCGCCGAGCGGATCTTCGAGTGTATGGACGAGACCCCGGAGACCGACGAGGGCTTTGTGACCCTGGTCCCCGTGGTCCGGGACAGCGAGGGCCGGATGACGCCCGCGCCCCAGGGCGCCCATGTCCATGACTGGGCCTGGAAGGTGCCGGAGAATCCCCGCTTTGTTCTGGTCTGCGCAAGCAAGGATGCGCATGACGAACTGGTGGAGTGTGGGGAGGACGTGCCCGGCCACCTGTGGGCGTGGAAATACGTCAAAAAGGACGATCCCGCCTTCGGGCTCCACCGCATCCGCGGCGATGTACAGCGGGAGGAGGGCTATGTGCTGGCCCAGCTCACCGGGGCGGTGCGCTTCCAGCATGTGGACTTCTCCTATGTGCCGGGCAAGCAGATCCTCCACGACGTGACCGTCTTTGCAAACCCCGGGCAGAAGATCGCCTTTGTGGGCTCCACCGGCGCGGGCAAGACCACCATCACCAATCTGGTCAACCGCTTTTACGAGATCCAGGACGGCGTCATCACCTATGGCGGTATCGACGTCAAGGCCATCCAAAAGGATGACCTGCGCCGCTCCTTGGGCGTGGTGCTCCAGGATACCCACCTCTTTACCGGCACTGTGATGGAAAATATCCGGTACGGGCGGCTGGAGGCCACCGACGAGGAGTGCGTGGAGGCCGCCCGCATCGCGGGAGCGGATTCCTTTATCCGCCGCCTGCCCCAGGGCTATGATACCATGGTCACCGGCGACGGCGCCAACCTTTCCCAGGGCCAGCGGCAGCTCCTGGGCATCTCCCGTGCCGCCGTGGCCGACCCTCCGGTGATGATCTTGGACGAGGCCACCTCCTCCATCGATACCCGCACCGAGAGCATCATCCAAAAGGGCATGGACGCCCTGATGGAGGGGCGTACCGTGTTTGTCATCGCCCACCGGCTCTCCACTGTTCGGAACTCCAACGCGATTATGGTGTTGGAGGGCGGCCGCATCATAGAGCGGGGCGACCATGAGGAACTGATCGGCCAAAAGGGCCGGTACTACCAGCTCTACACCGGTGGGGCCGAATTGGAATAAAAAAGCCGTTTTGTCTGCTGAAGGGGAGGTCCCGGTTAGAATAACCGGGACCTCCCCATTTTTCAGGCTGAGAATTGTTTTTTTCCACATCGACCGGTATAATGGTGGAAAACCAAGTCGATCCGGAGGGGAAACATGAGAAAAAAGAGACTGGTATCCGCTGTTCTGCTGGTGCTTCTGCTGGCGGGATGTGGACAAACCGGCGGGAAGCTGCTGCCGTCAGGCACGGGCCGAACGGATACGGCGGCGGCACAGGCGGAGCTGGACGTCCAGTTGGGCCTGCTGAAGGATGAGATCACCGCTGAGGAGCGCCGGGAGGCCTTGGATCTTTGGAGCAAGATACGGGCCATCCAGACAGAGCGCAAGGCAAAGGGAAACTACGAGCGCAGCGACTATGAATGGCGGCTCCTGCGGCGGCTTTCCGGGCTCTATGACGCCTATACCATCCGATATCTGGGCGGTGATGAGGAGGGGTTCGGCTACCGGAGCCCGCGGGAACGGACCTTGGCGGTCTACCAAATCGGGGCCGGCGGCGCGCTGACGCCGAACCCGGCAAATGACCTGTCGGGCGGGGCCTGGAGCGAAATAGAGCTCCTGGGCCTGTGGGAGGAGATGTGTACGCTGCTGCCGGAGGGCGCCTTTGAGGGCTTTGACCAGTTCACCGTCTTTACCGACGGACCGGAGGAGACAGTGGCCTATGTCTGGGCGCTGGATGATGCTGGAGCGCGCTGGGAGATCGCTGTGGACCCTGCGGACGCGGAGGATCGGGAGTACTTTGTGGAGACGGTCCTCCACGAATATTTCCACTACCTATCTCTCAACGATACCCAGGTGATCTATACGTCGGAACAGACGCTGGATACCTACAATGAACCGGGTATGGTAACTCTGGCGGACTCCTATTTGAACGACTTCTACCAGGAATTTTGGACCGGCTATCTGGACGACTGTCTGGCCTGTGACGACACCTATAACTTTTTCCTCCGCCACTGTGACGATTTCATTACGCCCTATGCCTCCACAGATCCCTCGGAGGATATCTGTGAGAGTTTTGCTTTTTTTGTCCTTCGCCCCAGAGATTTTCGGGCAGACGAGGACGTATGGTCCCGAAAGCTGGACTTTTTCTACCAATATCCCAAGCTCGTGGCCTTCCGTGAGGAGGTCCGGGGCAATTTGGGGCTGGCGTGGGGGGAGTATTTTGAGTCCCGGCAGGAAGCGGATGCGGCCTGAAGATAAGAACGCGCGGCGGAGCAGGGTTTTTCGGCCCTGCTCCGCCGCGCGTTTGTCTGTCGAGGCCGGAGGCGCTCAATAGCGGTTCACCCAATTGGAGATGAGGAGCGTGGGGACCAGCCATGCGGCGAGAAAGACCACCATCTGTGCCGGGGAGATGGACTGCCAGGCGGAGACGAAGGTGAGATAAAAGGCCAGAAGCAACCCGATAACAGAGCCCAACACAGACAGCGCCGATGAGATGCGCACGGCGATCTTCAGCCGCTTGGCCCCCACCACGGCTTCGGAAAAGGGGCCCAGCCCCTCCCGGCACAGCACCGCCGTGATGCGGGGACTGTGCGGCGCGTCCGGATCGGAGAGCTCGGTGCGGCGCTCCACAGAGGGAAAGTCCATTTTTTCCACAGGGAGCTTGAACTTCTGCCGCAGCATGGCGGGGATGAGGTTAAAATCCCTGGTGCACAGCACCGGGGAGACATGGGCCCCTACCAGGGCGGAAATGGCCGGTGAGATGGTGCCGTGGAGGACATAGTTGAGGGCAAAGATACCGGCCAGTTCCCCGTCGATGGCGCAGAAGACGGCGTTTCTGACGTTGAGCCCCTGGGGTAGGGACACCTCCATCAGTGCCATAAAGGAGGCGGAGCCCACCAGAATGTGCTCGCCGCGGATATCGGCGGACAGCCCGCCACCCTCGTGGCGTTGGAAGCCGCTGCACCGGCGGTAGACCGCACCCTGTGCCCGGAGCAGGTCGTGAAAGATCTTGTCCAGGCCCGAGCCGCTCTCCCGGATGAGGGTGGCACAGACGGCCACCACCTTTTCCACGGAAAAGTCTCCAAAGACCTTAATGCCGTTGAGGGATACCATGCCGGGGGGAAAGAGGTCGGTGTCGGTGAGCAGGATGGCCCTGCCCGATCTAACCGCTCCGGACCAGCCCGCCAGGGCGGCTCCGCTGGAGGAGAGCCGCCGGGCCAGGGTCCGGTAGGGACGGGCAAAAATGAGCAGCCCGGAGAAGGATGCGGAGGCCGTCAGCGTGGCGGAGAGGCACCAGAGCAGGTGATCCCCTCTCCCTTCCCCCACCGAGGCAATGAGGGAGCAGAGAAAGCTGCCCAGCAGAAGCAGGGGGACGGAGATACGGAAGACCCGCTGCGCGCCGTCCTCCTCCTGGATCTGGCTTCCATAGCCGTGAATGGGGCCGGACCACTTGGCATAGGTGTCCCTTCCGTTCCAGCTCCTGGGGTCCAGCGTCACCAGATAGGGGGTGGAGGCGGATGCCGCCGTCCGACAGGAGAGCCGCAGGCCCTGGCGCTTGGCATAGGTCCCCCACATGCAGCAGAAGAGGGCCAGCGCCGCGGCGGCGCTGTAAGGCAGGGTATCCCGCTCCGGCATCCGCTCCAACTGTGTGAGGGCGTCCGCCAGCGTAAAGACACAGGCGAAGGCGGCGGCGGTGTCCGCCCCGGGCCGAAACAGAAAGAGCTGCACCAGGCCGCGGGCCAGGACGTCGATCCCCAGCACCATGGACACGGCCAGCAGCCCGGCCGAGCACCAGACCTGGAGGGGGAAGGAGCCCTGGAGCGCCCCCGGCAGGGGCAGGAGGAAGAAGGGCGCCAGCGCCATCCAGAGGAGCGGCAGGGTTAGCAGAAAGACCAGCGCCGTGCGGAGCCGCAGCAGGCCCAGGCCCTTGCCGTACCGCCCGGCCAACTGGCCGGGCGGCAGATCCGGCGGCGGCTCCGGCGCCTTTCGGGGCTTCCGCTCCCGTGGACGGGGCGCCTCCTCGTCGTCGTCCTCCTCGTCCACGCCGGGGATGAGGCGCTCAAAGCGGACGGTCTCCTCTGAGACCTCCTTCCCCTCATCCTCAAACATCTTCTCGGCGTATGCATCCGCTTTCCGCTTCAGATGCTCGATGCCCGCCTGAAGGGGCGGCGTCTCGTCCTCGGGAAACTCCAGGACCTTTTCGGAGACGGGGGGCTTTTTGGGCTTCCCCGGCGGCGGAGGCGGGGGAAGCTCCTCCTCCGGAGCCTCCTCCCCCTCTGACGGCGCCTCTTCCGCAGGCGGGTCCTGGGCGCGCATGCCGGGAAAAGGCACCACGTTCTGAGGCGGAGGCGCATGCCGGGCCTCCGGCCAGGGGAGGTCGGGACCTCCGGCGGAGGGGGCGTCGTCCCTCTGCCCTCCGCCGCCGAACTCGGCCAGGATCTCCTCCAGGGAAAATTCCGGGCTGCTATTCAGTTCATCGTCCCGGTCTTTTGACATATCGGACTTCCTTTGGCGTTTGATATCAGCCCAGCCGCTGGCGGACCGCCTCGTAGAGCAGGATGGCGGCCGCGGCGGAGGCGTTGAGGGAATTGAGCTTGCCCCGCATGGGGATACTGACCTTAAAATCGCAGCACTCGGCCACCAGACGGCCCATTCCCGCGCCCTCGCTGCCGATGACGATGGCGGCGGGACCCTTCAGATCCGCGTCATAGAGGCGGGTGGTACCGTCCGCCTCGGCGCCGAAGACCCACAGGCCCTCCTCCTTGAGCTCTTTGAGGAGGGCGGGCAGGTTGGGCACCCGGGCCACCGGGACGTGGGCCACCGCACCCGCCGAAGTCTTGGCCACGATGGCGGTGAGCCCGGCGGAGCGGCGCTTGGGGATGATGATGCCGTGGGCGCCGGCGCACTCCGCGGTGCGGATGACCGCCCCCAGGTTGTGGGGGTCGGAGAGCTCATCGCACACCACCACCAGGGGGGGTTCTCCCTTCTCACGGGCGGCGCTGAGAATCGCATCCACCGTGGCATACGCCCGAACGGCGGCCATGGCGATGACTCCCTGATGGGAGTGGGTGAGGCTCATGCCGTCCAGCTTCCGCCGGTCGGCCTCCACCACCACAATGCCCTTGCCCCTTGCCGTGGAGGCGATGTGCCCCAAGGCCGCGTCGGTCTCTCCACGGGCGAGATAGATCTTATCGATGGGGGTCCCGGCCCGCAGCGCCTCGATCACGGCGTTGCGGCCTTCGATGATGCCGTCGGCCTCCGCCATGGGCTCCGGCCGGCCCGTCCGATGTTCTCTCATGCTGGCTTGTCCTGCCTTTCCATTCAATCAGCAAACAGTATACCATATTTGGTCGCCGATAAAAAGAGAGAATACGGACCCATTCACAGAAAGTTTACCGCCCGTTTTCTTGTTTTTTAAGGTGTGGTGTGGTAAGATACAGACAAACTTGTTATGAGAAAAGATAGCAGGCGAATTGTTTCCAAAAAGGAGGACACGCCTTTTGAATCAGAACAGCGGCGGTAAGGGCCCCTCATCCAATAAGAATATGATGGGCATTGTCTCCATCATCCTCTGGGCTCTTGTGATTACTCTGATGGTGAACTTCCTGTACACCTCTATGTCGACCTCAAAATCCACCAAGATCAGCTACAGCGAGTTTCTCCAGATGGTGCGGGAGGACAAGGTGGAGCGGGTACTGCTGGAGAGCAACAAGTACACCATCTATCCCAAAGAGGAAAAAAAGCCTTCGGCGTCCACGCCTCAGGACACCTCTCAGCCGGAGGTGACCCCGATACCGGGGCTGGAAAATCTGGAGGAGGTGGCCGGCGCCGTCCGGTCTGAGCGCGGGGACGGCGACACCTATTACTGCGCCCCCATCGCGGATGACCGGCTGCTGGACATCCTGGACGAGCACGGCGTGGGCTATGAGGCTCCCTATATTGAGCAGCTCTCCCCCATCATCGAGTTCCTGCTCACCTGGATCCTGCCCACGGTGCTGATGATGGTGCTCCTCTCCTTCCTCTTCCGGAACATGTCGTCCAAGATGGGCGGCGGTCTGGGCGGCGTGGGCAAGGCCAACGCCAAGGTCTACGTGGAGAAATCCACCGGTGTCACCTTTAAGGATGTGGCCGGTCAGGACGAGGCCAAGGAATCCATGGTGGAGATCATAGATATTCTCCACAACCCGCAGAAGTATACCGAGATCGGCGCCAAGCTGCCCAAGGGCGCGCTGCTGGTGGGCCCCCCGGGCACCGGCAAGACGCTGCTGGCCAAGGCCGTGGCCGGCGAGGCCAACGTCCCCTTCTTCTCCATCTCCGGCTCCGATTTTGTGGAGATGTTCGTGGGCGTGGGCGCCTCCCGGGTCCGGGACCTCTTCAAGGAGGCCAGCAAGATGGCCCCCTGCATCATCTTTATCGACGAGATCGACACCATCGGCAAGTCCCGGGACAACCGGCTGGGCGGCAACGATGAGCGGGAGCAGACCCTGAACCAGCTTCTGGCGGAGCTGGACGGCTTTGACCCCAGCAAGGGCGTCATCGTCCTGGGGGCCACCAACCGGCCCGAGGTGCTGGACCAAGCCCTGCTGCGTCCCGGGCGCTTCGACCGGCGCATTACCATCGACCGGCCCAATCTGGCCGGGCGGCTGGCCACGCTCCAGGTCCACACCCGGAGGATCAAGCTGGCCGAGGACGTGGACCTCCGAAAGATCGCCCTGGCCACCGCCGGCACTGTGGGCGCAGACCTTGCCAATCTGGTGAACGAGGCCGCCCTCCGGGCGGTGCGTATGGGCCGCAAGACGGTGAACCAGGCGGATCTGCTGGCCTCCTTTGAATTCGTCATCGCAGGCAGTGAAAAGAAGAATTCGGTGCTCACTGAGTTTGAGAAAAAGCTGGTGGCCTATCATGAGGTGGGCCACGCGATGGTGGCCTATAAGCAGAAGAACGCCGAGCCGGTGCAGAAGATCACCATCGTCCCCCACACCGAGGGCTCTCTGGGTTATACCCTGCTGATGCCCGAAGAGGATAAGACGAACCTGCGTACCAGGGATGAGCTGATGGCCAAGATCACCGTCTCCATGGGCGGGCGCGCCGCCGAAGAGGTGGTGCTGAACACCATGACCAACGGGGCCTCTCAGGACATCCAGGAGGCCACCAATATCGCCCGAAACATGGTGGCCATGTACGGCATGAGCGAGGAATTCGGCATGATGGCCCTGGGCTCCGTCCGCAATCAGTACCTGGACGGCGGCTATGGGCTGGACTGTGCCCAGGAGACCGCGGCTCGCATGGACAAGGCGGTCAAGGACCTGCTGGACCAGTGTTATGGGGCCGCTGTGGCGCTGCTCCGGGACAATCTGGAGGACATGCACAAGGTGGTGGCCTATCTGCTGGAGAAGGAGACCATCACCGGCGGAGAGATGGTGGCCATCATCGAGGGCCGGGACCCCACCCAGGTGGAGGACGCCTATGCTTCCACCCGGGCCGTGCCCCAGGGCGATGAGCCTCCCGCCAGAAAGATCCATATCTTTGACGGGAGCCAGGACGCGGGGGAAACGCAGGAGCAGGAGTCGTTCCCCCAGGGGAGCGACCCAGGCTGGCCGGAGCCCGGCAAGGACGACGATGAGCTCTGATCAAACAAAAATACCGGGCCTGTCCGTGTGGACAGGCCCGGTATTTTTGTTCTTACAGCGCGGCGATGCGGCGCTCCACCAATTTGAGAAATTCCAGATCACTGGAAAAGGCGTCGGGCTCTCCGCCGCAGAGCCAGTCCACTGTGCCCTGCCAGGTGGCGTTCTGCCTGGTGAGGACATGGAGGATGAAGGTGGCCCGCTTTCCGGAGGCGGCGCTGACCTCCTCCGGAGACATAGCCCCCTCAGGCAGCACGCCGTCGCTGCGCTCGGGGAGCTCGTCGGGGGAGAAGGTGCGGATACGCTGGAAAGCCTGGGGAAAGTTCTGTGCCTCCAACAGCTCCTCCAATTGGAGGAGCAGCCCGCCCAGGTCCAGAAATGCCATGGGCGAGGTCAGGCGCTGGCTGTAAACTCGCCCGGAGACCCGGTTTCCGGCGATGTCGTCCACACATACGCGGATCAAGCCGTTTTGATGGTTCAGCTTCATGAGAAAAGGTGCCCCCTCTTGCGATCGATCGGTCAAAGACTGCTCAGCCGTTTTTCCAACCAGTCCGGGTTGGACGCATGGCGGAGGGCGGTGTCCCGGGAGACCCGGCCCCCCCGGACCAGTTCCAGGATGCTCTGGTCCATGGTGATCATTCCCAGCGCCCCGGAGGTGGAGATGACGCTGTCCAACTGAAAGGCCTTGGACTCCCGGATCATGTTCCGTACCGCCGGGGTCACAGTCATGACCTCGAAGGCGGGAATCAGCGTACCGCCCTCGGCGGCGAGGAGCTGCTGGGAGACCACACCCTCCAGCGCCAGGGCAAGCTGTGTGCGGATCTGCCGCTGCTGCTCCGGCGGAAAGGTGTCCACGATGCGGTCCACCGTGTTGGCAGCTCCGATGGTGTGGAGGGTGGAGATGACCAGATGCCCCGTCTCGGCGGCGGTCACGGCGGCCTTGATGGTCTCGGCATCCCGCATCTCCCCCAGGAGAATGACGTCGGGAGCCTCCCGCAGGGCGGCGCGGAGAGCGGCCTCATAGGAACGGGTATCGGTGTAGAGCTCCCTCTGTGTGACCACGCTCTTTTTGTGCTGATGCAGGTACTCCAGAGGGTCCTCGATGGTGATGACATGGGCCTCCCGGGTGGTGTTGATGGTGTCCACCAGACAGGCCAGCGTGGTGCTCTTGCCGCTTCCCGCCGGACCGGTAAAGAGGACCAGACCGTGGGGAAAGTTGGCGAAGGCCATCACGTTTTCAGGGATGCCCAGCGCCCTCCAGTCCGGGAGGGAAAAGGACACCACCCGGATGACCAGGGCCAGGGAGCCGCGCTGACGGAGGGCGTTGACCCGGAAGCGGGAGAGGCCGGGGAGGGCGAAGGAAAAGTCGTCGTCTCCGGTCTCCAGAAAGCGTTCTATGGGGCGCGCGGCCAGAGAATAGAGCTCCTCCACCAGGACCCGGGTATGTTCGGGAAAAAGGCGCTCCCCCTCCCTGCAGATATGGCCGTTCACCTTGTAGGACACGGGCAGACCGGCGATCAGCAACACGTCGGAGGCCTCGCGTTGGACGGCCTCACGGAGGATTTCGTTGAGGGACATAGCAGACTCTCCTTCTACGCGCCCGGCAGGGCGCCGTTGAAAACAGGCAGATGCTCCCCCTCCAGGTCCTCTCCCTCCTCCCGGGCGAGAACGACTTCCCAGGCCAGGATCGAGACGGCGCCGTCCTCCTCCCGGAGGAGGTGGATATAAAGGGATTGGGACTGGGTCATGGGAAGCGTGGCCTCCAGCTCCGGGTCGGTGTCCCGGCGGAATGCGTCGAGAAGTCCCGCGGCCTCGCTGTCCGCGGCATAGTAGGCTGAAACCGTATCCGCGTTGGTCCGGGAGAGGGCCAGATCGGCCCGGGCGGAGGTATAGGTGAGGGCGGAAAAGACCGCCAGGATCAGCACCAACAGCACCGTGAGCACAGTGAGCACCCCCACGCCGATGGGGGAGGAACCTTTTTCTCTCATGGGGCAGCCTCCTCCTTCCGCACGGTCAGGGTGTAAAGCGGCACAGGATCTTCCATGGGAAAGCTGGAGAAGACAGATATCTGCACCAGAGCGCCCTCCTCGGAAAGTGAGACGCTGTACTCGGGTACCGAGGATTTCAGTAACGGGTCAAGGGTGGAGGTATCCGGCGTGCCGTCTGTAAAATAGCTGCTGTAGACGGGCAGTCCGGCGCGATAGCGTTCGGCGGCGTCCTGGGCGATATAGACCGCCTCTGTGAGCTGGGAGCTCTCCCGGCTCATGATCCGGGCCTGAGAGAGCAGTGTGACGCAGACCACGGCACACAGGGAGAAAATGATAAAGTCGCAGATGAGCTCAATGAGCAGAAGGCGGGAACGGGGCGTTGTCCTCACAGCGCACCCACCTCCTCCCGGAGCCCGCACCGGGGAGACAGTGAGACTGTGGCCCTCTCCCCGTTCGGGGCCGTAACAGTAAGGGTGAGGAGTCCGCCCTCAGAGGAAAGGGTCAGGCTCTGGAGCTCCAGGACAGGGATGCCGTCCTCAGGTAGCAGGCCGGAGCCCGCCTCGGTATAGAGTTCCCGGAGCTGCCCGTCCAGGCAGTAGAGGATGGTCACGTACTCGGTACCGTCCAGATGCTCTGTGAGGGCCAGCGCGTCGGAACCGCCGAAGGTGCCCACCGCCACGCGGCCGGTCCCATCCGCCTGACGGATCTGATTCACCAGATAGCTCAGAGCGGTGCGGCGGGTGAAGTTCCGGTCGGATTCAGCGGTGGTGGAGCGGTAGACGCCGCTGGAAAGGAGGGCAAGCCCCATGGCCAGCACCGCAAAAAGGCCGCACAGGACAAAAACGGCGGCGGAGCGCAGGGCGCTGTGAGAACCATTCATAATGAGATCACGCGCTCCTTTCTGGAGAAGGATGGGGCGATGCGCGCCCGAGCCGGCGGGCGGACGGGACTCATGCGCCGCTTAAGGGGACGATGGTGATGTCGGGCATCAGGTTGGAGGCAATATAGATGTAGTCCACACGGAAGCGGTCGGCATCTACAGAGACGCCGTAACGCTCTTCCAGATGGGACAGATCCTGCGGGTAAGCGCCCTCCAGCGCATAGCACTGCACTGCCGCCCGGCGGACAGACTCCTCCGCCAGCGCCAGCGCCTCCTGATCCGCCCGGGCGCCCAGCGTCCCGGCGAGCAGGAACAGGACCAGGGGGACACAGATCAGCAGCAGGAAAACGGGCAGGGCCCAAGTAAAAAACCGTCTCATAGCCTCAGCCTCCAATGGCGGAGAGGACCCCCAGCAGCGGGAGCATCACGGAGAGGAGGACAAGGCCCACCGCCGCGCACAGGACGATGACCAGAAGATACTCAAAGCGGGAGAGCAGACGGCTCAGGCGCTCATCGGCTTCGGCCTGGCAGCGCCGGGCCAGCTCGGCCATGGCCTCCTCAGACACGCCGGTGCGGAACCCGGCGGAGAGCAGCCCGGCCTGGAGACCGGTGAGTACGCCTGCGTCCTCCACCGCACAGGGAAAAGAGGCTCCCTCCGAGACGCGGCGGCGGCAGTCCAGGAACCGTTCGGCCAGAGGGGAGCCCTCCAGCAGCTCGGAGGTCCGCTCCATGGCCTCGTCCAGGGGCAGTCCGCTCTGGAGCATCAGGGCCATGGCGGAGGAAAAGCGTCCGCGGGCCACGGCCTCGGCCGTGGCGCCCCGGGAAAAGAGGCGGACGCCCCGCTCCCCGCGGAAAAAGAGGAGCAGCGCCACCGCGCCCGCCAGCAGAAGGCCGGAGAGGATATAGGCGATGATCTGACCGGTGGAGCCGGAGCCCAGCAGCGCGGCGGCCACCGGGGAAAGGCCGGCCCCCAATTGGGAAAATACCTGGGAAAAGACGGGCAAGACCCGGCTGACCAGCACCAGGAACACTAGGGCGATCAGGGCGGCCATGACGGCGGGATAGGTCACCGCCCGGCGGATGGCGTCCAGGGTGGCGGATTCCCGCCGGTAATAGTCCGAGAGGGCGGAGAGCACCTGGTCCAAGCGGCCGGAGAGCTGGCCGATCTCCACCATCCGGAGCAGATAGGGGGGAAACGTGCCGGCGGCCTCCATGGCGCTGGAGAGGGGGACCCCTTCCGAGAGCGGCCCCTGCAGCTGGGTGAGCGCCGCCTTCACTCTGGGGGGCTGGCCGTCCTCCAGCAGGAGGCCGGCGCACTCCGTCCAGGGGACGCCCGCCCGGCTGAGCAGGGAGAGCTGCCAGCACAGGACGGAGAGCTCGTCGGCGGTGAGGGATCTGGTTGTCCTGGAACTCTGTTCGTTCATAGCGCACCTCACAGTTGCCATATGGGACAGGAAAACGGGCGGCCTGCTGCCGCCCGGTCTCCCGGCTGCTTAATAGGCGTACTTCTGGCTGTAGTTGCTTTCGTCGGTGACATATTTCATGATGGAGTTGCTGCGCTTTCCGGTGGAGGTAAAGGTGGGGTCCATCAGGGTCCAGTTCTCCCCGTCGAAATAGATCACCTTGTCCACCCAGCCCACGCCCTCAATGTACACGTTGATCCAGGCGTGATAGATCTCCCCGGCATAGCCCACCACCAGCTTGCAGGGGATGTTCTGGCTGCGGAGCATGGCCGACATCACAGCGGCGTAGTCAAAGCAGATGCCCTTCTTGGCCTCTAGCACCTTGTCCACGTCGGGAAGGTAGCCGCTCTGCACGGTGGCGGCCTTGTCATAGTCATAAGTGAAGTGGTCCACCACGTAGTCAAAAACGGCCGTCACCTTGTCCAGATCGCCGCTCTTGTCCTTGCACAGTTCCGCGGCCATAGACACGGTCTGGGAGCCGGAGGTGTAATTTACAAACTGGTTGGGATAGAGGAAGGGGAGAAAATCGTTGCGCAGGGTCATGGTCACGGAGGTGGAGTAGGCCTGGGCGTATTTGGTGCCCGAGGTGTTCTCAAAGACCTTCACCGCATAGGTGCCGTCCCCCTCGGTAAGCGGAAAGGTCTCGGCCGTCCCGGCATTGTTGAGGTCATAGGTGTAGGTGGTGCCGCCGGACTTGGTGATCTGCACCTTGATGCGCACGCTCTTGCCGCCGGTGTATTTTACGATGAGGTAGCCCTCCGAGAGATTGGAGGCGTCTATGCTGGCCTTGGCGTTGGAATAGACGGTGACGCCGGTCTTGACGGCCTCTTTTTCGGGGAGGCTGGAGGCCTTTTCCGCCTTGGCCCGGTCCCCGGAAGCCCCCACCATCAGGGTGGAGAGGGCCACCATCAGCAGCGTCAGGGCCAGGGTACCGGCCCGGTGTACAAATCTGTGTCTCATGAAAGGGTTTCCTCCTCTGAAACATGGGCAATGAAATCAAAGTCTCTGGTGTAGTCAAAAATTTCATCCAGCACGCCCCGCACCACGATGCGGTGGTCGGAAATGCCGATGGGTGTACAGGAGGTGATGGTGATGCAGGAATAGCCGGTGGTGGCGATGGGCCCCCAGTCGTCGGGCTCCACCACCCAGGTGTCGTCATAGAGATAGCGGTAAACGTGCTGGCTGTCGTAGAGGTAGAGATAATCTCCTTCCCCCAGCTGATCCACATAGTAAAAAGGGGCGTGGTCCGTGATGTTCCCGTTTTTGTCCAGGCCGTTCCGGTGGCCCGCCAGGGAGACGTTCCGGTTGCCCTCTCCAGGCAGCTGGGCATACTCATAGAGCCCCACACCCCGGTTCAGGGTGGCAGCGTCGGTGCCGTCGTGGACGGCCCGGGTAATTTGGATCGCCGGAAGATACAGGGTCAGGCTGTCCTCCACATAGGCCTTGCGCTCCGCCGTGATGACCCACTTCCCTACCGGCAGACCGTCCACCTCCTCCGGGATGGCGGATGCGGTAGGTTCCGGTTCCGGCGTGCCCTCCGGTACGGGCTCCGGCAGGGGGACGGCGGTGGGCGAGGGCGTAGGCGCGGGCTGGACCGGCTGGCCGCCGCGGGGCAGAAGCAGCGCCAGGGCGGCGATCAGGCACACCACGGCGCATAGGACCAGGACGGCCACCCAAAACTGTTTGGAACGGAATTTCATAGTCTCAGCCCAGCTCCAATTCCCGGACGCGGACGGTCAGCTTCAGGAAGTTACGCCGATGCTGCTGGTAAAATGCGTTGACCACCCGATCCATGACCATGTTGCTGTCCTCAAAGTTGGCGGCGGGCAGCATGACGACAAACTGAGCCCCGCTGAATTTGGAAACCACGTCGCCCCTGCGCAGGCTGCGGACCAGCACGTCCTGAAGCTGCTCCATGGTGGAGGAGAGGACCTTGAGGGGCGGTACGCTCCCGTCCGGCAGGGAGACGGTGATCAGGCACAGATGGACGCAGGCGCCGCTGCGGACGGCCCTGCGGACCTCCAGCCGGTAGGCCTCCCGGAAAAAACCGTATTCACAGACAAAGGCGCCGGGCCGGGCGGCGGTCTCCTTCAGATCGGCCATAATGGCCCCCAGATCGGTCTCAAGGGTCTTTTCCGTGGCCATGATCTCGGTGTAGAGCGCGCGCAGCTCCTCCGAGGGACGCACCCCCAGATTGCGGTAGAGAAGGTCGGTGGCCTTCTCATAGTGATCCAGGGCGGCGGCGTCCTTGCCCTGCCGGAGGAGAGAACGGACGATCAGGGTGTGAAGGCCCTCGTCCAGATTGTCCAGACTGCTGGCCCGCTGGCAGACGAGCTGCATCTCGTCGAAGAGCTCGGCGCGGTCCAGTAGGGCGGCCAGGGCCTTCACGGCCTCTAGGTACAGCGTATGATAATGGACCGAGAGAGGGATCAGCCACATCTGATGGTTTAGCTTGGGCAGCAGATCGCCCTGATAAAGGGCCACCGCCTGCCGGTAGAGTTCTATGCGTGCGGCGTCGGGCAGATCTTCGTTGGAGGCCTGAAAGCAGAGGGCCTCGAACCGGTCGGCGTCCAGCTCGCAGGTCACCGCAGGGTTCCAGGAGTAAGCCCCCCGCTGGGCCAGGATGGGTTGGACCTCGGGGCCAAAGAGGGGCTCCAGCATGGCGCGAATCCGGTACAGAAGGGTCTTGAGCGCATTGACCGGATTGGAGCTGTTGTCCTCCGGCCAGAAGAGCTCGATAAATTCCGACTGGGGCACAGGACGGTTCCGATGCAGGACAAGGTAGGCCAGGACGCTCCACAGCTTCAGGGAGCGATTGATATCATCCGTCAGGGTCGCGCCATTCATCTCCAGAGAGAAGCCGCCCAGCAGAGAAATCGACACGGTACCAGCGTAGACCGAGGGCTCGGCGGACTTTTTCATGCGCAGGGCCTCCTTTTCCAACTGCCCTTCCGGCAGATATTGATACAGATTTCATTATAACGCAATCACCGGCCGGATGGAAGCATCTTTTTTTCGGAAATGAGGGGAAACAGGGGAAAACACGAATTTTGGTCATTTTTACAACGGAAAATGGGGGGCACACCTGCTGTATAACGGGTGAGAGCCTTGCTATTCCGACCTTGGTGATGTAAAATAAGGAAAATCATCACAACAACGACGGAGGCACCGACATGGAGCGGACCTATTCTCTCATACATCCGGATCTTCTTACTATTACAGAGGGAGAGCGGACCTGGAGGGGCGCCGACCAGGAGTGGTTTGGCGACGAGTGGCAGCGAAAGGCCGGCTGCGCGCCTACGGCGGCGGCTATGCTGGTGAGCTATCTGGCGCAGACCCGCCCCCCTTGCCGGCCGCTCTATCCCTCCGGGAGCTGGGAGCGGATGGATGTGACGGCCCTGATGGACGAGCTGTGGGCGCATGTTACGCCGGGGAAAAAGGGGGTCAACACCCTGCACCTCTTCACCAAGGGCTTTGCCGGCTTTGCCGCGCAGAAGGGCGTGCAGATCTCCCTGCGGACTTTGGATATCCCGCGGTTCAAGCTGGCCCGGCCCACCGTGGACCAGTGCGCCGCGTTCCTGCGCTCCGCGCTGGAGGCGGACTCTCCGGTGGCCTGGCTCAACCTGCACAGCGGAGAGGCCAAAGGGCTGGACGACTGGCATTGGGTGACGGTGATCGGCCTGGAGGAACACAGTGACGGCCCCCTTCTGTGCACGGTTTTGGACGGCGGGCGGGAGATCACGGCGGACTTTCGGCTCTGGTTCCGGACCACCAAGCTGGGCGGCGGGCTCGTGGCGCCGGCGGGAGGCTGAGCCGGGATGCGGACATGGTTGACGGCCCACTGGGCGGTAGCGGGGCTCTGGGTGCTCTTCCTGAGCGCTGTGGATTTTGCCCTCATGGGGGTGGACAAGTGGAAGGCAAAACGGGATGCTTGGAGGATCCCGGAGCTTACCCTCTGGGCCTTTGCCCTGCTGGGCGGTGCGCCGGGCGGGTATTTGGGCATGCGGTGCTTCCGCCACAAGACGCGGCATTGGTATTTCAAATTCGGATTTCCTGCCCTGGCGGTCCTGGACCTGACCGCGCTGGTTTGGCTGGCGCTGGGATGAGTCCGCCGTTTTTCCGTATGCGGGTCTGCGTTCGGGGCCGGAGCCGGTCCCTTGGATGTCACCGGATGGATAAAGATTTCTCCTTGACAATCTCCGGATGAAATGCTATGATAAAGAAGCTGTTTTGATGTATGAAATGATTGGCGCCCTCCCCTGATCGTTTATACGGATTGGGGAAGGGCGCCTTTTTGTCTCACAAAACAAGTTCTTTTTAGGAGGTATCCGATATGTATCAGGGTACTGTGAAGTGGTTCAACGCGGAGAAGGGCTTCGGCTTCATCTCCAATGACGATGGCGGCGAGGACGTGTTCGTCCACTTTTCCGCCATTCAGACGGATGGCTACCGTCAGCTCGCCGAGGGCCAGAAGGTCACCTTTGACACGGAGCCCGATCCCCGTGGGAACCGGGGCCTGCGCGCCGTGAACGTGATCCCCGGCTGAAAAGGCAGCAAACAGAAAGAGGGCCGGACCCCAACGGGGTCCGACCCTCTTTCTGTTTGCCCCCGGAAAGGCGGGAACGCCGCCCCTCAGAGCTCTACCACCGAGCCTGTGGAGAGCGCGTGGAGCCGCTCCCCCAGCACGGGGCGCAGCAGCTCGAAGGCGGGGGTACCGGTACAGTGGCCGGTCCAGATCTCACCGATTCCCAGTTCCAGGAGCCGCCGGCCCAAAGCGACCGCCTCCTCCGGCGGCACCCCCAGGGAGGCGGCGCCGGAGGCGCCCATCAGATGGAAGCCGCCCAGAAAGGCCCGGACAGGGAGGCCCGGGAAGGCGGCCATGGCCTCCTCCGTCACCGTATCCGCTCCGGCGTGGGAACAGCTGCTGAAAAGGATCAGGCCGGAGGTGGTGACGAAGACCAGGCTCTGCTCGTGGGCAAAGTCGTCAGGGGTCAGCACGGACCCGGTTTGGCGGTACATATGCACCCGCTCTCCCCGGCTCTCCAGGCCCGGCGTATTGTGGGGCAGGAGCCAGACGCCGGGAAAAAGCTCGGTGCGCGCCGTGACATAGTGAAGCCGCGCTCCGTGGGAGAGGAGCTCCTGGGGCACGCCCAGATATTTTCTGGCGTCGCCCCGCAGGACATAGCTGGGCTGCGCGGCCTCCTCCCGCAGATAGAGGGGCGCGGAGGGGTTGCGCTGGAAAAAGGCGCAGAAGCCGCCGGAGTGGTCGTAGTGCCCGTGGGAGAGGACGGCGGCGTCCACACGGGACAGATCGACGCCCAACCGGGCGGCGTTGTCCAGCAGCGCGGCGGAAGAGCCGGCATCCAGCAGGATGCTGCGTCCCCCGTGCTCAATCATGAGGGAGAGGCCGTGCTCACAGAGGAGCCCCTCCGGGGCGGTGTTCTCCATCAGAACCGTTACCCGCACGGCGCTCACTCCCCCTTCCTTCTGAGCTTTTGTTTCTCCCCTTGCCCATTGACGAGATAGGTGTTGTCCAGATGGGCCTGGAGGCTCTGCCGGACCGAAGCGCGGTATTCGCCCCGCAGCGCCTCCCGCTCTGCGGCCTCCTCGGCGGTGAGCGCCCGCTCCCGGGAGAGGCGGGAGAGTTCGCTGATACGGTCGATCTTGTGCTGTTCCATAGGGTTCCCTCCTTAAATATAACGTTCGATCACGATCATGATCCGCCCCTTTTTGGAGGGACCGGATATCGTGCTGAGCACGCATTTGCCCAGCCCCCGGCAGACGAGTACGTCCCCCTCTCCCACCGGACGGTCCGGCTTGTCGCACTCCCTCCCATTGAGCATCAGCTTTTTTGACGAGATGAGATCGGCCATTTTGGAGCGGCTTATGGAAAAGCCGGAGGCGGCCACCGCGTCCAGCCGCAGGGTGGCCACGGTGTCCCGGATCTGTTTGACCTGCCTGACCGGCGGCGTGAGGTCCGCCGGGGCCATGGGAGAGACCCTGACCCGCTGCCGCCCCACCTGATCCAGCTGGGAGAGGAGCACGTGCTCCAGCTCCCGGAGCAGAACGGCCTGACAGCCCTCCTCCCCCACCAGCAGATCCCCCACCTTTTCCCGGGTGATACCCAGGCCCAGAATGGAGCCCAGATAGTCCCGGTGGGTGAGGCCGCAGCCCGGCGGGCAGGCGATGTGCACCGCGGAGAGGGGACAGTCCGCATCCAGCCGCCAGTCCTCGGGAGACATCCAATCCGGGAGAAAGACGCACAGCTTTCGCTCCGCGTCCCCGAAGCCGCCCCAGAAGAAGTGTGCCGGGTGGCCGGAAGCGGCGATGAGCCGCTCCGCCGCGGCCTGCTCTGTCAGGGAGAGAAACTGCGTGTGAGCGGGGATGTTTCGGGTGCGGCACAGCTCCAGCTTGTCCAGCGCCCTGGCAAGGAGAAGGCGCTTCTCGGGGTCTGCGGAGAGCTTTCCCAGCAGTTCGGTCTTGTTCATGGCGTCATTCCTTTATAATATCGGCAAAGCCGGCGCCCACTAGGCCGGCCAGATTCCCAGGGGCAAGCTCCACCTGACATCCGATTTTGCCCGCGCTGACCAGGATGGCGGCCTGGTCGGCGGCACTCTGGTCCAGCACGGTTTTGAACCGCTTTTTCATCCCGATGGGGGAACAGCCGCCCCGCACATAGCCGGTGAGGGGGGTGAGTTCCTTGACATGGATCATCTCAATGGACTTTTCTCCCACTGCCCTGGCCGCCTTTTTCAGGTCCAGCTCGGCCAGCACCGGCACCACAAAGACATAGTTTGCCTTTGTGGCACCCCGGGTCACCAGAGTTTTGAACACGGAGGCGGGATCGCGCCCCAGCACGGCGGCCACTGTGGCCCCGTCCACCGCCATACCCTCCTGGTGAGGGTACTGGTGGGGCGTATAAGGGACTTTTTTCTGCTCCAAAAGGCGCATGACGTTGGTTTTTTCTTCCGACATGGAAATTCCTCTTTTCTATGGCTTGACGGAGATCAGTCGCCTTTGCCGAAGAGCTTTTGGAAAAAGCCCCCGCGTTTTTCTCCGCCCTTTCCCGGGGCCTTGCCGGACAGCGCCCGTAGACAGGCGGCGGCCTCTTTCACACCTGCGTCGGCGGCCTTCCGCAGCCAGAATCGCGCTTGCTCCGGGTCGGCGCGGAGGCCCTTCCCGTCCCGATACCACTTGCCAAGGATGAACATGGCGTCCTCATCCCCCAGCCGGGCGGCCTTCTGGTAGAGCTCAGCCGCCCGGGCTATGTCCGTGGCGGTCCCACGTCCGGACGCATAACAGTCGGCCAGATGATAGACGCCGGCGGGAAAATCCTGCTCTGCGGAGCGGGAAAACCACTGAAAAGCCAGAGCATCGTCCCGTTCCACACCGGAGCCGGTATAGTAGAGGCTGCCCAGATTGCTCTGGGCGGCGGCGTCCCCCTGCTCCGCAGAGCGGCGGTAGAGCTCCGCCGCTTTTGAAAGGTCCTGCGCAAGACCGTGGAAGCCGTTTTCATAGCACAGGCCCAAATTGCACTGGGCGGGGGCATAGCCCTGCTCCGCCGCCCGGCGGAGCAGCTCCAGGCCTCTTTTCTCGTCCTTCTGCATGCCGCTTCCATCAAAACAGCACCGGCTGAGCAGACTCATGGCGCGAGACTGCCCCTTTTCCGCGGCCTTTTGCAGCCATATGACCGCCTGGGCGGGGTCCCTGTCTACGCCGATGCCCCGCAGGTAGCAGAAGCCCAGGTTGCACTGGGCATAGGTGTAGCCCATCTCCGCGGCCTTGCGGTAGAGCGCGGCGGCTTTGGGCTTATCCTCGGGGAGGCCCTGTCCCAGCTCACAGCACAGGCCCAGACTGGCAATGGAGGGAGCGTAGTCCTGCTCTGCGGCCCGGCGATAGAGCTCCACAGCCTTGGCGTCATCGGTCTCCACGCCGTCGCCGTTTTGATAGCAGTCTCCCAGCAGATCCAGTGCCCGGGGGAATCCCCTCCGGGCGGCCCGGTCCAGCCACTCCACGGCCCGGCCGCAGTCCACCTCTGTCCCAATGCCGGTGAGGTAGCAATAACCCAGATTACACTGCGCGGCCAGATCTCCTCGCTGGGCGGCCTGTGTATAGAGGGCTACGGCCCTGGCCTTGTCCTCCGGTACGCCTTCGCCCCGCTCATAGCACAGCCCCAGACTGCACAGGGCGGGGGGATACTCCAGGTCCGCCGCCTTCTGATACCACTGCACGGCCTTTTCGGCGTCCGCCTCCACGCCGTCACCGTCCCGGTAGCAGCTTCCCAGCAGGCTCATGGCCCGGGCGGAACCCTGCTCCGCAGCCCGCTCCAGCCAGGGAATGGCCTGCTCGGGGGCCGGGTCCATGCCGATGCCCGTGAGACAGCAGTACCCCAGGTTGCACTGGGCAGAGAGGTTCCCCCGTTGGGCAGCTTGGGTATAGAGGGCCACGGCCCTGGCCTTGTCCTCCGGCACGCCCTCGCCCAGCTCATAGCAGAGACCCAGCCCGCACAGCGCGGGGGGATACCCCTGATCGGCGGCCAGTTGATAAAGCCGTGCCGCCTCGGCGTCATCCCGAGGGACGCCGTCGCCATCCCGGTAGCAGTCGGCCAGGATGCTCTGGGCCCGGGGAAAGTCCAGCGCGGCGGCCCGCCGGAGCCACGCCGCCGCTTGGGCGGCGTCCTTCTCCACCCCATCCCCATTTAAATAGCACACAGCCAGATTGCATTGGCCCGGCGCATAGTCCCGCTCTCCTGAGCGGCGGTAAAGGTCGGTGGCACGCTTGAGGTCAACCTCTACCCCGGTGCCCATCTCGTAGCAGAGCCCCAGATCACACAGGGCGGGGGGATAGTCCTGTGCGGCCGCCTTCCGGAACCACTCCACCGCTTTTTGCGCATCCGCCGGCGTGCCATCCCCGTCCCGGCAACAGCAGCCCAGCAGCCGCTGGGCCCGGGGAAAGTCCTGCTCCGCGGCCTGTGTGAGCCACCGGACAGCCTGGACGTCGTCTTCCTCCACCCCGATGCCGGTGAGGTAGCAATAGCCCAGATTGCACTGCCCGGGGGCATAGCCCAGCTCTGCTGCCCTGGTGTACCAGCGCACGGCCTGGGCCTTGTCCTCCTCCAGACCGGCCCCCATCTCATAACAGAGACCCAGCTCGCACACGGCGGGGGGATAGTCGTCCTCCGCCGCCTGGCGAAAAAGCGCCGCCGCTCCGGCCTGATCGGCCTCCACACCGTCGCCGTCCCGGAGACAGCAGCCCAGGATATACCGCGCCCGGGCGAAGTCCTGCCCGACGGCCTTTTGCAGCCACGCCACCGCCCGGGCTTCGTCCTTTTCCACGCCGATGCCATTGAGAAAACACACGGCCAGATTGCATTGGGCCGGGGCGTAGTCCTGCGCGGCGGCCTTTTGATAGAGCTCCGCCGCCCGGACCAGGTCTTGCTCCACGCCGTCGCCATTTTCACAGCAGAGGCCCAGATTGCACTGGGCGGGGGGATACCCCTGCCCGGCGGACGCCTCATAGAGCGCCATGGCCCGGGGCTGGTCCTGGGCCAGGCCGGAGCCGGTCTTGCAGCAGTCGGCCAGGATGCATTGGGCCCGGGCGAAGTCCTGGGCGGCAGCCCGCTCCAGCCACTCCACGCCCTGGGGGGCGTCCGCCTCCATGCCGATGCCATTGAGGCAGCACACGGCCAAGTTGCACTGGGCGGGGGCGTAGCCCTGCTCGGCGGCCTTTCGATAGAGCTCCACCGCCCGGGCCGGGTCCTGGTCCACGCCGGTGCCGTTCTCCCAGCACACACCCAGGATGCTCTGGGCCCGGGGGAAATTCTGCTCCGCCGCCTTTGTCAGCCAGTGGACGGCCTCCTCCGGGTCGCGGTCCACGCCGATGCCATTGAGACAGCATACGCCCAGATTACACTGGGCGGGCGCGTGGCCCTGCTCGGCGGCCAGAAGATAGTATTCCGCCGCCTTGACCGGGTCCTGATCCACACCGGAGCCGTTTTCCAAGCACAATCCCAGGCTGCATTGTGCCCCCGCATAGCCCTGGTCGGCGGCCTGGGTATAGAGCTCCACAGCCCTGCCCTGGTCCTCCTCCACGCCTGTGCCCATCTGATAGCAGCGGCCCAGGGCCTCTATGGCCCGGAGGTCGCCGGACTCCGCCGCCAGGGAGAACCAGTGGGCGGCCTGAACCATGTCGCTGTCCACCCCGTCCCCCTCAGCGTACCGCACGCCCAGGTCGTACTGTACGGAGGTATCTCCCAGCTCTGCCTGCTCCAGCATGGCCTGAAAGTCCTGCTGGGCCTTCTGCACATTCTGCATGGCTTTGAGAATGAGCTGCGTATTGACAAAGACGACGTCCTGGGGATTGGAAAACTCCTTCTGCTCCCCGCGGTCGTCGGATTTGGGATCCATCTGCTCCACCTGCTTTCTATGTATAGGAGTAAGAGGAACGCGGACCACGCCGCGCCTACAAAATCCATTTTACAACGAGAGCACGTGCAACACAAGATAAAAAGGGATGCCCGGCGGATCGTGCCCGGGAATCCCGGCGGGAGGAAAGCCGGGGTGAGGTAGAAGAAAAAATAACCCCGTTTGGCGACAAACCCTCGCCACCAGGCGAGGATTCGTGCCGCAAGAGGGTGCTCGGAACCGGGAGAGGCGGTTAAGGCCCAGATTTCCGGAAATAGAAAAGGCCGCCCGCAGAGCAGCCGCCAAGCCGGAGCAAGGGCGTGGGTTAATAACATCTTTTTGCTCAGAGAATAAAAAGATGTCGGAGCAAAGCGGGCTTTGCTCCGACATGGCACGCCCGAGAGGAGTCGAACCTCCGGCCTACCGCTTAGGAGGCGGTCGCTCTATCCAACTGAGCTACGGGCGCATAAAACAAGCGAGTCTTATTGTAACCCAAAACCCGCCCGCTGTCAACGGGGCGCAGAGGGCGCGCCAAATCGGGCCCATGCGGCGAATTTTGTGGGAAAGGGCGGTGGTATCCCAGAAAAAGGTTGCTTTTTTAGGACAGGTAAGTTATAATACGTGGTTGAGTTTTCACCGTATCTGTAAAAAGAAAGATTTGAGGTGCATCCCCCTTGCAGAACAATCATTTGAGAAACGTAGCCATTATCGCCCACGTCGACCACGGAAAGACCACGCTGGTGGACGAGATGCTCAAGCAGGGCGGCGCATTCCGGGAGAATCAGGCCGTAGCCGAGCGCGTGATGGACTCCAACGACCTGGAGCGGGAGCGCGGCATCACCATTCTGGCCAAGAACACCGCCGTACAGTATGGCGATGTGAAGATCAATATTGTGGATACCCCGGGCCATGCCGATTTCGGCGGTGAGGTGGAGCGCATCTTGAAGATGGTCAACGGCGTCATCTTACTGGTAGACGCCGCAGAGGGGCCTATGCCCCAGACCCGGTTTGTTCTGAGCAAGGCGCTGGAGCTGGGACACCGGGTCATTGTGGTGGTCAACAAGATCGACCGTCCCGACCAGCGGATCCACGAGGTCGTGGACGAGGTGCTGGAGCTGCTGCTGGATCTGGACGCTACCAGTGAACAACTGGACTCCCCCATGCTGTTTTGCTCCGGGCGGCAGGGCACTGCATCCTACTCCCCCGAGGTGGAGGGCACCGATCTCAAGCCTCTGTTCGAGACCATCCTCGACTATATCCCCGCCCCGGAGGCGGACACCGAGGCCCCCTTCCAGATGCTGGTCTCCTCCATTGATTACAACGAGTTTGTGGGGCGCATTGCCATCGGACGCATCGAGCGGGGCGTCGTTAAGCAGAATCAGGAGATCGCAGTGTGCAATTTCCATGACCCGGACGCCGTGCCCAAGAAGGCCAAGGCGGTCTCTCTCTATCAGTTTGACGGGCTGGGAAAAGCGGCCGTCACCGAGGCCACGGCCGGCAACATCATTGCCATGAGCGGCATCGGAGACATTACCATTGGCGACACTATCTGCGATCCCTCCGCCGTGGAGCCCATCGAATTTGTCAAGATCTCCGCCCCCACCATTGAGATGACCTTCTCGGTGAATGACTCCCCCTTCGCGGGGCGGGAGGGCAAGTTCGTCACCTCCCGTCAGCTGCGGGAGCGCCTGTTCCGGGAGACACTGAAGGACGTGTCCCTGAGGGTCACCGAGACCGACTCCACCGATTCCTTCAATGTGGCTGGCCGGGGCGAGATGTCCCTGTCCATTCTCATTGAGACCATGCGCCGAGAGGGCTATGAGTTCCAGGTCTCTCCCCCGCGTGTGCTGTATCAGGAGATCGACGGCCAGAAATGCGAGCCTATCGAGCGCCTGGTGGTGGACGTGCCCTCCGACTGCGTGGGCTCCGTCATTGAGAAGATCGGCTCCCGCAAGGGCGAGATGCTGGAGATGAACCCGGTGGGCAGCCGCATGAAGCTGGAGTTCCTGGTCCCCGCCCGGGGCCTCTTCGGCTATCGCAATGAGTTCCTCACCGACACCAAGGGCGAGGGCATCATGGCCTCTGTCTTTGAGTGCTACGCCCCCTATAAGGGAGAGGTCTCCCGCCGCAGCAGCGGCAGCCTGGTCTCCTTTGAGACCGGGGAGAGCGTAACCTACGGCCTCTTCAACGCACAGGAGCGGGGCGTCCTCTTTATCGGGGCCGGCGTGCCGGTATATGCCGGTATGGTAGTGGGCGAGACGCCCAAGAGCGAGGACATCACGGTAAATATCTGCAAGAAAAAGCAGCTCACCAACATGCGGGCCGCAGGTTCGGACGACGCCCTGCGGCTCACCACCCCCCGCCAGATGTCGCTGGAGCAATGTCTGGAATTCCTGGCCGACGACGAGCTGCTGGAGGTCACACCTGAAAATCTCCGCCTGCGCAAGCGCATCCTCAGCCACGCAGATCGGATGAAGGCCCTGAAGGGCAACAAATAAGAACGACCTATAAATGGGAGCGGCGCTGTACCACAGCGCCGCTCTTTTTGCTGCGGCCACAGCCGCCGCGCCCTGTGGAGGCCGCTTTCAAACAGCCGCCGCAGGGCGCATTCCTTTATTAGGTTGAAAGGTAAGGACATATTAGAAATTTTATAATAGACAGAAAGAAAAAGTTTGGTATGGTTAGAACAGAGATAAAATTTGCGGCGCCGCCGCTGCTTCCACAGCAGATGGAACAGGAAAGGAAGAAAAACGATGCAGGAAAAATATCGCGTATTGTTTGAGCCGGGCCGGATTGCGGGGGTGCCCCTTAAAAACCGCTTTTACATGGCCCCCATCGGTCCGTCCGGTATGTGCGACGCGGAAGGCGCGTTTACCGAGACGGCGGTGGAGTACTATGCCGTCCGGGCCCGCGGCGGCGTCGGACTGATCATCACCGGGGACTGCTTTGTGGAAAATGAGATCCAGCCGTGCGTCATGCCCTCCCACGTGGTCCCTACCCTGCGCCCCACCTGCTTTATCCGCTCCGCCAAACGCCTGACCGAGCGGGTACACGCTTACGGAACAAAGATTTTCATCCAGCTCTCCGCCGGCTTCGGCCGGGTCGGCCACGCCAGCAACGTCAGCGGGGACGTGATCGCCCCTTCCCCAGTGGAACACCGCTGGATCAAGGGCCTGATGTGCAGGGAGATGACGGTGGAGGAGATCCATACCTTTGTGCGCAAGTTTGGCGAGGCGGCGGCTCACGCCAAAAAGGCGGGCTTTGACGGCGTGGAGATCCACGCCATACACGAGGGGTACCTGTTGGATCAGTTTACCCTGGCGCTCTTCAATAAGCGCACCGACGCATACGGCGGCAGTCTGGAGAACCGGCTGCGCTTTGCGATGGAGATCGTCCAGGAGATCAAGCGGGTCTGCGGGGCGGACTTCCCCGTGGGCGTGCGGTACAGCCCCAAGAGCTTTGTCCGTGATATGAATGAAAAGGCCGGAGGTCTGCCCGGGCAGGAGTTTGAGGAGCTGGGCCGGGATATGGACGAGGGACTGACGGTGGCCAAAATGCTCCAGGATGCGGGCTATGATTTCCTGGACGCGGACGTGGGCTCCTATGAGTCCTGGCACTGGAGCCATCCGCCCATGTACCATCAGAAGGGCATGTATCTGCCCTACGTCTCTCAGCTCAAAAAGGTGGTGGAGATCCCGGTGATGTGTGCCGGGCGCATGGACAATCCAGACATCTCCTCTGCCGCCCTTGCCGGCGGCAAGATCGACTTTGTGGGCCTTGCCCGTCCCCTTCTGGCCGATCCCGACTATGTGGAGAAGCTGCGCCGGAACCAACTGGAGCGCATCCGGCCGTGCCTGTCCTGCCAGGAGGCCTGTATGGGGCGGATCCAGAAGTTCAGCAGCGTCTGCTGCGCCGTCAATCCTGCGGTGGGCCGGGAGGTGGCCTATGCCGTCGGCAGGGCGCAGGAGCGGAAAAAGGTGCTGGTGGTGGGCGGCGGCGTGGCCGGCTGTGAGGCCGCCCGGGTCTGCGCCCTTCGGGGGCACGATGTCACCCTCCTGGAAGCCGCCGGGCAACTGGGGGGAAACCTCATCCCCGGCGGGATGCCTGACTTTAAGGAGGACGACCACGCTCTGGTGCGCTGGTATTCCCATGAGCTGCAGGAGCTGGGGGTGCGGGTGGAGCTGAATACCCCGGCTACGGCGGAGATCGTCCGTGCCAGCGGCAGCGACACCGTGATCCTGGCCACCGGATCCAGGCCCGTGGTGCCCGACCTGGGCACCCCCGACCGGGTGCGCACGGCGGCGGATGTGCTGATGGGCGGGGAGGACCCCGGAAAGCGGGTCGTAGTCGTGGGCGGCGGCCTGGTGGGCTGTGAGCTGGCCCTTTGGCTGCGCAAGCAGGACAGCACCCGGGAGGTCACCCTGGTGGAGGCGCTGCCCGATGTGCTGATGGTGGGGACGCCGGTCTGCGACGCCAACACGGATATGCTCAAGGCGCTGCTCCCCTTCCACGGCGTAAAAGAGGAGTTGGGCGCCCGGGTGGTGCGCACGGAGCCGGACGGCGTGGTCCTTCACCTGTGTGACGGCAGTGAGCAGAAACTGGAGGCCGATACCATCGCCGTCGCAGTGGGATATCGCTCGGAAAACAGACTCTTCCAGGAGCTGCAGGGGCTGGACGCCCAGCTCTTCCAGATCGGGGACGCCAACAAGGTGGCGAATATCCACTATGCCATCTGGGATGCCTATGAGGTGGCGAGGGGCATTTGAGACTGCCCGGCAGAATAAGTGATGAAAAAATCCTGCGGCCGCTGATCCGGCTGCAGGATTTTTCAAAGAAAGGTCATTTTTGGTGGTTTTTGTGGTGGATGGTCAGGGCCAGCCCGGCGGCAGCCAAAGAAAAGCAGACCGCGGCCATTCCCAAAAGCTGCACGGGGTCCATGTTCTCCGCGGCGGCGGTGCCGGTCTCGGGCAGGTCCCCCATTGGCACTGCCGTATCCTCCAGGATCAGGACCGCTCCGGACTCCGGGATGGGCTCGGCGGAAGCGGGTGCCGCCGCCAGGGCGCCCGGGAGCAGGAGCAGCGCCAGAAGCAGCGGGAAGAACAGCGCCAAAGCCGTATGGGGTCTCTTTTCCATATCATCCATCCCCCTTTGTGGAAGAGAGCTCGATTATTGTCTTCATTAAACACCCCGGCGGTTACATTGTGGTCACATTTTTTATATTTATCACTGGTTATAACAAATATATGTAATTATTAGAAAAATAAATATCGCCCGGAAAATCTGTGACTTTCCGGGCGATGAACGGGTGAATGGGGTTACAGGGAAAGGCTTCGTTCGATCCAGGCGCTGCCGATGACCACGTCGCCCTGATAAAAGACCGCAAGCTGCCCGGGGGTGGGGGCCCGGGCGGGCGTATCCAGCAGAACGTCCACGCCGCCCCGCTCCAGGGGACGGATGACGCCGGGGGCCTCCGTGCGGGAGTGGCGCAGGCGGACCGTGACCTCCATGGGGCCGTCCAGCGCATCCATGGCGATCCAGTTGGGGCGGGAGCACAGAACGCGGTCCGCCATCAGGTCCGAGCCGTCGGAGAGGGTGACGGTATTGTGTTCCGGGTCCAGCGAGGAGACGAAATACCGGTGGGGCCCGGAGACGCCCAATCCCCGGCCCTGGCCGATGGTGTAGTGGTGGATGCCCAGGTGGCGTCCCAGGACGCGGCCCTCCCCGTCGATAAAGTTGCCGGGCGGCGGCGTAGGGCCTCTGCGGTCCAGCCAGGCGGCGTAATCCCCGTCTGGGATAAAACAGATCTCCATGGAGTCGGGCTTGTGGGCCACAAAGAGCCCCATCTCCTCTGCAAGGGCCCGGACCTGGACCTTTTCATAGCCGCCCAGGGGGAAGACAATATGCCGCAGCAGGGCCTGGGTCAGGCGGGAGAGCATGTAGGACTGGTCGTTGGCGGGCTGGCCCTTGCGCAGGAGCATGCGGCCGTCCGGCCCGGCGGTCACCCGGGCGTAATGGCCGGTGGCGATAAACTCGGCGCCCACCTGCTCCCCTACTCTGCCCAGAGCCGGAAATTTTACCAGAGGGTTGCAGCGGGCGCAGGGCAGGGGCGTGCGCCCTGCCAAATACTCCCGGGCAAAATCGGCGCAGACGAAATGTTCCAGCTCGGCGCGGATATCCACAGAGTGGAAGGGCAGGCCCAGGCGGTCCGCCAGCGCCTCGGCGTCCCCGCCTCCCCCCAGGCCGATGTCCAAAAAGACGCAGTGTACGTCATAGCTCTCCCGCAGCAGCGCGGCGGAGACGGCGGAGTCCACTCCGCCGGAAAGTCCCAAAATCAGCTTAGGCTTCATAGATTACCTCCAAGGTGTCAGCCCTTTTCCAGCCAGATCATCAGTGCCGCGATATCCGACGGGCTGACGCCGGAGATGCGGGAGGCCTGACCCAGGTTCAGGGGACGTATTTTATCCAGCTTCTGCCGGGCCTCTATGCGCAGCACCGGTATGTCCATATAGTCCAGACCGGGAGGCAGCGGCCGGGTCTCCAGCTTCCGCATCTCCTCCACCTGGCGCTGCTGCCGCGCGATGTACCCCTCGTACTTGAGGGCGATCTCCACCTGCTCCGTCACCTCGGCGCACAGCGTCGGCCGGTCCGGGTCAAAGGGGGCCAGATCGGCATAGCCCACCCGGGGCCGGCGCAGCAGGTCTCCCAGGCGGGCGCCGTCCCGGGGCGGGGTCTCTCCTCTTTCCGCCAGCATGGCGTTGAGAGCCGGAGAGGGGGCGGCTCCCGTCCCCTCCAGGCGTTTGATCTCCCGGTCCACGGCGGCGTATTTGTCCAGCACCCGCCGGTACCGCTCCTCGGACACCAACCCCACGGCGCGGCCCACCGGACACAGCCGGCGGTCTGCGTTGTCCTGCCGGCACAGCAGCCGGTACTCCGTCCGGGAGGTCATGATGCGGTAGGGCTCGTTGGTGCCCTTGGTCACCAAGTCGTCAATGAGCACGCCGATATACCCCTGGTCCCGGGAGAGGATCATGGGCGGCCGGCCCAGTAGCTTCAGCGCGGCGTTGACCCCGGCTACGAAACCCTGGACGGCGGCCTCCTCATAGCCGGAGGAGCCGTTGAACTGTCCCGCGCCGTAAAGGCCGGGGATACGGATGTGCTCCAGGGTGGGATAGAGCTCGGTGGGGTCGCAGCAGTCGTACTCGATGGCGTAGGCGCACCGGGTCATCTCGGCGTGCTCCAGGCCGGGTATGGTGTGGAGCATCTCCACCTGCACGTCCTCCGGGAGGGAGGAGGAAAAGCCCTGGATATAGAGCTCCTCGGTGTCCAGGCCCATGGGCTCGATAAAGAGCTGGTGCCGGGGCTTGTCGGCGAACCGGACCACCTTGTCTTCGATGGAGGGGCAGTACCGCGGACCGATCCCCTCGATGACGCCGGAGTAGAGGGGGGAGCGGTCCAGATTGGCACGGATGACGGCATGGGTATTCTCATTGGTGTAGGTGAGATAGCACACTGCCCGGTTTTCCGGAGGGGTTTTTGTCTCGAAAGAAAAAGGGACCACAGTCTCGTCCCCCGGCTGGAGCTCCATCCGGGAAAAGTCCACGCTGCGGCGGTTCACCCGGGGGGGCGTGCCGGTTTTGAAGCGGCGGAGTCCGACACCCAGGGCCCGCAGGCTCTCCGTCAGGGGGAGGGCGGCGGCCAGACCGTCCGGGCCGGACTGCCGGGTTACGTCTCCCACAATGGTGCGGCCCCCCAGGTAGGTGCCGGTGCAGACCACTGCCGCCCGCACCCGATAGACCGCCCCTGTGGAGGTCCGAACGGCGGAGACTTGGCCCGCCTCGGTCAGCACGTCGGTGACCTCTGCCTGCTTGACCCACAGATTTTCCTGGAGCTCCAGGGTGTGCTTCATCTGTTTCTGATATTCCCTGCGGTCCGCCTGGGCCCGGAGGGACCAGACGGCGGGGCCTTTTCCCTTGTTGAGCACCCGATACTGGATGCAGGCGCGGTCCGCACAGCGGGCCATCTCGCCACCCAGGGCGTCCAGCTCCCGGACCAGATGTCCCTTGCCGGTGCCGCCGATGGCGGGATTGCAGGGCATATTGCCCACTGCGTCCAGGTTGACCGTGAAGCACACGGTCCGCAGCCCCATCCGCGCGGCGGCCAGGGCGGCTTCTATCCCGGCGTGTCCCGCGCCGATGACGGCGATATCAAATGTGCCGGCCAGATAGTCCATGACAGTTCCCCCGTTTCCAAGCCGGGATAGAACCCCGGCGATCCGCCGGGGCGGGCGAAGCCCGGCGCGGGGCGGAATTCAGTTCCGGCCCGCAAGAAGGCAAATATTTCTGAGGCGGTTTAATCGTGCTCAATATAATAGGGCTTCATCAGGCTGGGCTGCTCGGTGGAGTCCTTCACCGCCCCGCTCTTCATGGGCAGGGGGGCCGGGCCGCCCCGATGACCGCGGCCGCGGTCCTGGCGCTTCTTGGGTGCGGGCGCCGGGGCGGACGCTTTTTCCTCCCGGGGACGGGGTGCCGGAGAGACGGACTGGGCGGAGGAGGACTTTTTCCGCCTGTGTTTCTTCCCGACGCGCTCCTGAGGCGCCTGGACACGGCCCTTCTGTGCGGGCGCGGACCGGGGGGACAGCAGCCGGGCGGTGGCGTCCATAATGCGGTCGGAGCTGAAGGGATCGGGGCGGCGGAAATCCTCATATCCGACCTCCGACGTGCCGGCGGTCCGTTCGGGAAGCACGGCGTCCAGCTTGTGGGAGAGCTCCCCCTCCGCCTTCTGCCAGCGGGGAGCGCGGCGCTTCCTGCCGCCCTCCCCCTTTGGCGCGGACACGGGGACCGCCTGGACCTTTTGGGGCTTTGCCGCGGGCGACTTGGCTGGCTCCGCCCCCCGACGCTGCTCCTCCTCCGCGGCGGCCTTTGCGGCCGCGTCACGGGCCCGGCGGCGCTCCTTGGCGGCGGCGCGGGCCTCCGCATCGTCAGCGTTCACGGCCCGCCCCTTGGCGTCCCTGGGGGCCTCAAAGACCTCCATGGGCCAGGGGTGTTCCTCCACCACGGGGATATTCCGGCCGATCAGCTTTTCGATCCCCCTGAGGTACTCCTTCTCGGCGAAGTCGCAGAAGGAGACGGCACAGCCCCCGTGGCCGGCCCGCCCGGTGCGGCCGATTCGGTGGACGTAGGTCTCGGGGACCTCGGAAAGATTGTAATTGAATACGTGGGAGAGCTCCTCGATGTCGATGCCCCGTGCGGCGATGTCGGTGGCCACCAGGACCTGGATCCGACCGGCCTTGAAGTCGCTGAGTGCCTGCTGCCGGGCGGTCTGGGATTTGTTCCCGTGGATAGCGGCGGCGGAGATGCCCGCCTTCATCAGGTCTCCCGCCACCTTATTGGCCCCGTGCTTGGTGCGGGTGAACACCAGAGCATTTTTGACCCGCATCTCCCGAATGAGGTGGGAGAGAAGCTTGGACTTGTTGCCCTTGTCCACAAAGCAGAGCTTCTGGTCGATGACCTCCACCGGGGAGGACACTGGGTCCACCGCCACCCGGGCAGGGTCATGCAGAAGGCCGTTCACCAGGTCCATGACCTCGGGGGGCATGGTGGCGGAGAAAAAGAGGGTCTGCTTTTTCGGCGGGAGGAGCTTGAGTACCCGGCGGACATCGTGGATAAACCCCATGTCCAGCATGCGGTCGGCCTCGTCCAGGACGAAGATCTCCACCCGGCTCAGGTCCAGCAGGCCCTGACCCTGGAGGTCCAGCAGACGGCCGGGCGTGGCCACCAGAATGTCCAGGCCCCGCTTGATCTTGTCCACCTGGGGCTGCTGGCCAACGCCGCCGAAGATGACGGCGGAGCGAAGGGGCAGATTCCTCCCATAGGCCTCAAAGCTCTCCTGGATCTGGAGGGCCAGCTCCCGGGTGGGGGTGAGGATCAGGGAGCGGATATACCGCGGGCCCACCACCACATCGGCGTTGAGACGCTGGAGGATGGGGGTGGCAAAGGCGCAGGTCTTGCCGGTGCCCGTCTGGGCGCAGCCCAGCACGTCCCGGCCCAGCAGCGCCGGGGGGATGGCCCCCGCCTGAATGGGGGTGGGCTCGGCATAGCCCTGGGCGTCCAGCGCCCGGAGAATGGGGGCGATAAGCCCCAGGTCCTTAAAATTCATTCGACGTTCGGTCCTTCTCAATCAATTTTTGGCGCGGCGAACGGGGCGCGCCTGTGCGCGCCCTATGACAGGCGGAGGTCCGCCCTCCGGGCGCTCACCGCAGCGCCCGGAGCACCAGAGCCACGGTCTCCTCCAGGGACTGCCGCCCCACGTCCACAGTGAGATCGGCATAATTCCGATAGAGCGGCGCGCGGCGGGCGAAGAGGTCGGCCAGGGTCTCGCCCGGGGCCATCGCAATGCCCCGGGTGCTGATATTGCTGAGCCTGCGCTCCAGCTCCTCAAGCGGCAGATGCAGATAGACGATCCGGCCCAGCGCCCGCAGGTGGGACATGGCCCGCTCCCGGCACACCGCGCTCCCCCCGGGCGCGATGACGGTGCCGCGGCACTCCACGGAGCAGATGGCATCGGCCTCCACATCCAGGAAGGCCTCCACACCCAGCGAGTCCACCAGAGGCTGCAGGAGGGCGCCCTCCCGCTGCTGAATGACCAGATCGGTATCTAAAAACGCATAGCCCAGGGTCTTTGCCAGGAGTACGCCGACCGTACTCTTGCCCGCCCCCGGCATGCCGATGAGTATAATGTTATCCATGGCCGTGCCTCTTAGTCTCTCTGAAATCCTGCAGCATCATACCCGCGATGGACAGGGGACAATCCGGCGTTTCGGGGAGGGATCGTCCTCTGTCCATCGAGGGTATCAAATTATTATAACAAAAAAAGCGCGCTCTGGCAAATCCTTTTGCCAGAGCGCGCTTTTTTGGAAAATTCCTGCTCAAACGGGATCGTTTCAGGAGCGGCCGGCGTGGGGGTGCTGTCCGCCACGGGGGCGGGAGTGCCGGCAGCAGGCGGTTCGGGGACGTTGGCGCTCTCCCCTTCACCGGAAGTGGAGCCGCAGGCAGAGAACAAAAGGACCAATACAAGCGGAAGCAAGGACGCAAGAGCCTTTCTCATTTCACTTTTCTTTCTGATAATCACCATAATTTTGGAGCACTAGAGTGATGATTATGATGATTATAAGGAAGGAGCAGTAACAAGTCAAGGCAAACAGCTTCCGCCGATCCGTCAAAAGCCTCGTGCAGGAGCGCGCATCTCAGGGTGCGTTCCCATTGCGCTTTACAGTCCCCACCCCCGCGGCCTCCTTGGCCTCCTCAGTGCCGACAAAGGTGAGCGTGGAGTAGTTTTGATACATCCGCCGGTCGGGAAAGTGGACGTCCAGAAAGACGTCCACCGGGTTTTGGGGCGGGCGGCCCATCTGCCGGGCGTCCCAGCGGGCCAGCGCCGCGGCGGAGAGCAGGATGTTGACCGCCATGAACCCCGTCAGCGCCCAGGTGAGGGGCTTGCCGATCGGGCCGGGGATGCGACCGATCCAGCGGCACATGCGGGGATAGAGGTCCTTTACCCAGAGCACGGCGGCCACCCCCCAGAACATGGAGTAGAGAAGGCTCACCCGGCCGTTGATGTTGAGGGGGATGTGGCTGTAATCCCAGAAGCAGGCTCCGAACAGCACCTCCTGGACCCAGGAGCACAGGTATTCGTAGGCCCCTCCTAGCACCGTGCCCGCCAGAAAGATCACCAGGTCCCGCCGCCCGGTGAGGCGGTGGAAGCACACGGTAAACAGCACCGCGCCCAGGCCCCACACCAGAGAGAACTGCCCGTAGATGAGTCCGCTGCGGTTCTGGAGCTCCCCACGGGTGAGGAGCATGAACAGGGTTTCGGTGATCGCCCCCAGGAAGGAGGCGATAAAAAACACCCAAAAGAGCTTGTAATAGCTCACGCCCCGGGCAAAAAAGCCGGGAATGGTCTCGGAGGAGGGCTTGGGGACCTGCCCGGCCTTCCCGCCCGGCAGAAGCTTCGCATCGGTCATACGCGGACCTCCCATGTTTCGATAGAGATCCACTATACCACAGTATTTTTAAGAACACCCCAAAGGAATTCTTAAATTTTCCTTGCATCAGTCCCGGCGCCTTTTGGCCGGAGGATAGGGGGCTCTCACATCCGTGCGCCCCATCAGATAATCCACGCTAGTGCCGTAGAGGTCGGCCAGCCGGCCCCTAATCTCCGGCGGAATAGACCGGCCCTCACTTTCATAGTAGGCATAGGTCCTCTGCGGAAGGCCGATGGATGCCCCTACAAATGCCTGAGACCAGTCGCTGTCTTCCCGCAAATCTCGAATTCTCCGGAACGTCATATCGATCACCTCGGAAAATTCTAACCAAGAACAAATTGAGCAATTGATAAAACGAACATTTTGTTCTAACATATGGGAAAAAGATAAAGAGAAGGGAAAACATAGATTCTTATAAAAAGCCCTATCTGGGCCTGTTTAACGCCGTCACCGACTGCATCGAGTCGTTGCGGCAGGCCCAACAGGAGGCGGAAGAGCGGTATCTGGCTCAGGTGGAGGAGGCCCGCTCTGCGCCGGAAATGCCCACCGAGAGCAGCAATGCGTAATTCTCATATCCGCGCACGGACAGCTCGTCCAGCAGAGGGTACTCAAAGAAGGGGCCGCGCAGGGCAAGGCCCCGGGCGGCGGCGTGGTCCAGCACCCGGCGGTAGCCCTCCGCCACCGTGCCATGGCCGCCGGTGTGGAACAGCGTGAGGTACCGCCCGGCCTGCCTGACATAGAGAGCGGTGTCCCGGCCCGGCCGATGGGAGACCTGCGTATAGAAGTGGGTATACGCGGACAGGTCCCAGCTCCGCGCCCCCTCCAGCGGGAGCATACAGCCCACGGGGTGGGGACTGCGGACGCCGTGGGCCTGGCAGTAGCGCACATGCTCGGCCAGCGAGCGGGCGGAATCTGCATCGCTGGTCATGGGGTGGGAGGGCGTACACACCAGAAGGGCCTCCGGTTGCACTTCCTCCGCCACCACGCCCGGCGTCCGCGCCAGGGCCGAGCGGATGAGGGCAGCCTTCTGCCGGGCCAGGTCCCGCATCTGCCGCAGACGGCGCAGCTTCCGGTCCAGCAGGGCGCCCTCCCGCTCCAGCAGCGCCACCAGCTCTCCGGGGCTCCGCCGGTCCAGATAGGCCCTGATCTCGGAGAGGGGCATGTCCAGCTCCCGCAGGGTCTCGATGACATGGAAGACCTCCAACTGCTGGGGCGCGTAATAGCGGTAGCCGTTCTCCCCCACCCTGGCCGGTGAGAGGATGCCCAGCGCGTCGTAGTGAAACAGGGTGTGCTTGGTGACGCCGCAGAGCGCTGCGAATTCCCCTGTGGTAAAGGCCCCGTTCACGGTGCCGCCCCCCTTACAGGAAATGTAGAAAATTTTGCTTGACTATCGGGTTACCCGATGGTTTAGTATACCCCTTGCCATCTTTTTATGCAAGCGGGTGAATGCTTTGAACAGCGCGCTGGACCGGGAGTATGGCTTCTGGTCCCTTTTTCGGTTTGCTCTGCCGACCATCATCATGATGATTTTCATGTCGCTCTACACCATCGTGGACGGCATCTTCGTCTGCCGGTTCGTGGGCTCCTCCGCCCTGTCGGCGGTAAATATCGTCTACCCCCTTGTCAGCGTGGTCATCGGTCTGGGGGTCATGCTGGCCACCGGCGGCAGCGCCGTGGTGGCCCGGAAGCTGGGTGAGGGGGATGAGGAGACGGCCTGCCGTGATCTCACCCTCCTGGTCCTCACCGGGGCGGCGCTGGGGACGCTCTTCTCCCTGCTGGGACTGGCGTTCTCCGCCCCCATGTCCCGGCTGCTGGGCGCCAGCGACGCCCTGTTGAGCTACTGCACCGACTACCTGCGCATCCTGCTCCTCTTCGCCCCGGCCAGCATCCTCCAGCTCCTGTTCCAGAGCTTTTTCGTCACGGCGGGACGGCCCGGCCTGGGCCTGGGGCTGACGGTGTGCTCGGGCCTTACCAACGCGGTGTTGGACTATGCGTTCATCGTCCCTCTGGATATGGGCATCACCGGGGCCGCCCTGGCTACTGCGGCGGGCTACTGCGTCACCGCCCTGGCGGGGGTAGGCTTTTTCGCCCTGCGCGGGAAGGGGCTCCGGTTCCGGCGGCCGCGCTGGGAGAGCAGGATGCTTCTGTACGCCTGCGGGAACGGCTCCTCCGAGATGGTGACCAACCTCTCCAACGCCGTGATTACCTTCCTCTTCAACCAGCTCATGCTCTCCCTCCTGGGGGAGGACGGCGTGGCCGCCATCACCATCGTCCTTTACGCCCAGTTCCTGCTCACCGCCCTCTATATGGGTTTCTCCATGGGGGTGGCGCCGGTGATCAGCTTCAATTACGGGGCGGCCAACCACGCCCGGCTCCAGCGGGTCTTCCGCTGCTGCCTGGGGTTCATCGCCCTCTCTTCCGCCTTGGTGTTCGGCGCCTCCCTGGGCCTGGCGGAGCTGGTGGTGGCGGTGTTCTCCCCGGCGGGGACCGCCGTGCACACCATCGCCCTGGACGGCTTTTACAAGTTTGCACCCGCCTTCCTCTTCGCCGGGCTCAATCTGTTCGCCTCCGCCCTCTTCACCGCTCTCTCCGATGGGCTGGTATCCGCCGTCATCTCCTTCGCCCGGACCTTCGGTTTTCTGCTGCTGGCCCTGCTGCTGCTGCCCGGCGTGCTGGGGGTAGACGGAGTGTGGATCGCCGTTCCCTTCGCGGAGCTGGCCTGCTGGGCCCTCTCTATCGGCTTCCTGGCGGCCAAGCGAAACAAATATCACTATGTATGAACAGAAAAAGGACACGGCGTGATTTAGTTAAGGAAAACTCCTCCTCCCATCCGTATCGGCACGGAAATGGCTGGGGGAGTTTTCTGGTCCCGCTGCAAATCATGTAAAAAACAGTGATGCCGCGCAGTAAACCAGCAGCACAGCCATAATGGTATTGACTAGCTTTGCATGTTTGGAAAACAGCCACTTGAACGCAGAGCCAAAGGCAGACCAACATAGCGTAAAGACAAAGCCGATAAACGCAAGGAGCATCGCGAATCCAAACAGAGGGTGAAACTGTCCGCTATAAAACGGGAGAATATATGCTTCCATGGACATAATGCAATAGATATATATTTTGGGGTTGATAAACTGCAAGAACAACCCTGATAAGAAACCGTCATGGGAATGGTTTTCCTTGATGCTGTCAGAACTGCGGAGTGTTTCCCACGCAAGATAAAGCATATAGACAGCGCCGATGACCAGCATTGGCATTTTGATTTTTGGAATCAGCGCAGAGAGCATAGAGCAGAATATTGTGCACAATATCATCACGATGGAAAAACCTGCCCAAATGCCAAGATTGAAGGGTAGCGCCCTATGAAAGCCTTTTCGGCTTGCGTTAGACATAGACATAATGTTATTGGGGCCGGGGGTTACCGCCGTAACAATGGCATAGGTTAGAAAGGAAAACCAACTGAACATATTTGACAACCTCCTCTGAAAGCGGTACGATATTGGAAAATAATCCGATATAATAGAATTCCTGTATATCGTACTATAAGTTTAATATATTGTCAACGGGAGAAATGATGTATGGATGTGACAAATGTGGTTGCACGGAACGTGAAAAGCGTTCGGGAGCATAAAAAACTGACTCTGGATGCCGCGGCTGCGGCTACCGGAGTATCCAGAAGTATGTTGGCGCAAATTGAGAAAGGCGAAGTCAACCCAACAATCTCCGTCTTGTGGAAGATTGCAAACGGATATAAGGTGTCCTTCACCTGTCTGGTTGAAGACAGGGCTGCTGCTGTATCTGTCATTCGGCAACAGAATATGGCACCACTGTCGGAAGATGACGGGCGCTATTTGAATTATCCGATCTTTCCATTTAGTGAAACAACGTTGTTTGAAACGTATAGAATTGTTATGCAGCCCGGTGGAAAGCTGTCCGCACAGCCGCATCTGAAGGGCGCAGAGGAGTTTATCACGGTCTTTGTGGGCGCGGTTGAAATTGTGGTTTCAAATGATCGGTACAGACTTGAAAAAGGCGATTCTATCCGGTTTTGCGCGGATGTTCCTCACGCCTACTTGAATCCGGGGGCAGAGGCAGCGGAATTGAGTATGCTGATTTATTATAACAAATAAGGAAATAATGCAGATGTTTCTGCTTTTCCCAAAAATAAATGCGTATGGGGGTGACGCTTCAGAAAGCGTCACCCCCATGTTTTTTGCCAAGCTGCTGCATGCATTTAACGAAACAACAATAAATACGAAGCTAGGCGCAAATCTGAAGATTTGCGCCTAGCTTAAAAAATCGTGTGATTCCGCAATTCTATAAAACGGAAGCGTGAGCCGTGTCCTTTTCCATGGGCGCAGACGGAAGGGCGGTCAGGCCGCCTCCCGGTCCGCCGAGGCGTCCCGCTCCCGCAGGATACGGGGGAACTTCCACAGGAACACCAGGCCCGTGCAGGTGGCGGCGCAGATGTCCGCCACAGGCTCGGCCAGATAGACGGCAAAGACTTGGTTGGAGAGGAAGTGGGGCAGGATATAGATCAGAGGGATGAGAAGGACGATCTTCCGCAGCAGGGCCAGGAAGAGGGAGACCTTGGCCTGCCCCAGGGCCACGAAGGTCTGCTGGCAGGAGAACTGCATCCCCAGCATGAACATGCCCCCGAAATAGACGTGCAGGGCCCACTCGGCGGCCCGGACCAGCTCCTCCTTGTCGTTGAAGATGGCGATAAAGACGCGGGGGAAGAGCTGTACGGACAGGAAGAAGACGGTGCTCAGCGCGATACAGGAGAGGAAGAGCAGCTTGAAGGTCCGGCGGACCCGGTCCGTCTTGCCTGCGCCGAAGTTGAAACCCAGGATCGGCTGGGCGCCCTGGGTGAGGCCCTGGAGGGGCATCACCAGCACCTGCATGATGGAGGAGGCGATGGTCATGGCCCCCACGTAGGTGTCGCCGCCGTAGAGCTTGAGAGAGGAGTTAAGGGCGATGTTTACCAGGCTTTCGGTGGACTGCATGATGAAGGGGGACACGCCGATGGCCATGACGGGAAGGAGCACCTTGGGGTCCAGGCGCAGGTGCCTGGCCTGGATGGTGAGCCTGGACCGCTTCCCAGTGAGAAACCTGAGGACCCACAGGGCGGACACGGCCTGGGAGAGGATGGTGGCCAGGGCCGCGCCCTGCACGCCCATATCAAAGCCGAAGATCAAGACGGGGTCCAGCACGATGTTGCACACCGCGCCGATGATGACCGTCAGCATGGAGACGGTGGAAAAGCCCTGGGTGGTGATGAAGTTGTTGAGCCCCAGAGAGAGCTGCACCGCGATGGTGCCCCAGAGATAGATCCCAAGATAGTTCGAGGCGTAGCCCAAGGTGTTCTCGCTGGCGCCGAAGAGGAGCAGCATAGGGTCCTTGAAGACCTGGAAGAGCACGGTGATCACGAGGGAGACGACCACCAGCAGAGCGGTGCAGCCGCCCAGAATGGCGTTGGCCCCCTCCTGGTCCCCCGCCCCCATGCGGATGGCGGCCTTGGAGCCGCCGCCCATGCCCGCCAGGGCGGAGAGGGCGGAGATGAACATGATGACGGGAAAGGCCACGCCCAGGCCCGTGAGGGCCAGATCGCCGGTCCCCTCGATATGGCCGATGTACATCCGGTCTACGATGTTGTAGAGGGCGTTCACCAGTTGAGCGGTGATGGCCGGGATGGCCAGCCGTATCAGCAGCGACCCTATGGGGTCGTTTCCAAGATCATTCTGGCGCTTGGGTTTCAAAGTATCGTCTCCTTCTTTCTGGTTTCAGTGCCTGCCGGCGGAGGGCTCCCCGTCCTCGCGCTCCAGAAAATAGGTGGCCTCCATGTCGGCCACCGAGAGGGCGAAGGCCAGGGGGTACTGCTGCAGGGCCTGGCCCACCAGGCGGCTGTCCTCCCCGCCGGAAAAGCCCATGTGCCACCGGATGGCCATGGCCTCCGGGCGGGTGAGCTTCATAAAGCCGGAGATGATGTACACGGACTTCTCTCCGTGGCCATAGGGGAGTTTGTCCTCATAATAAAAGGTGGGCACCGCCGTCCACTTCCCGTCGGAGCCCTTCACATTGCGGGAGCCCGCCTTGTAGCAGCCGATCTTGCACAGGTCATGGAGCAGGGCGGAGACGGCCACCGATTCGTCGGGGGCCTCCACCCCGTAGAGCTCCTGGACCCGCTCCCTGGCCAGATATTCTCGGAGACAGTGGTAGACGTTGACGCTGTGCTCACACAGCCCTCCCACATAGGCCCCGTGATAGCGGGCCGAGGCCGGAGAGGTGAAGAAATCCGACTTGTTCTCCAGATAGTCCAGCAGGGCGTCGGCGCCCTCCCGGTGGACGTTGGCACGGTAGATCTCGATGAATTCCTCTTTTGCGGACATGGGAGGTACCTCCTTGGATCATATGGTTCATAGCGGCAGGATTCCGGACAGGCTCTGGGCGGCCACCGCCATCAGGGGCAGGGTCAGCACCGAGAGCAGGGTGGTGAGGGTGACCATCTGGGCGGCCACGGCGGTGTCCTGCTCGAAGCGCTGGGCCAGCATCCCGGTGGCTCCGGCCACGGGGACGGCGCACAGGATGATGTTGGCGCAGTAGAGCATGGGGTCCAGACGGAGGGGGAGCAGACACAGCATGGGGACCAGAGGGGCGGCCAGCAGCCGGAAGGCGGCCACGCCGTAAAGCCTGGGGCTGGTAAAGCTGCGCTTCAGGTCGGCGCCCGCCATCTGGGCCCCGATGACGATCATGGCCAGGGGCGTGTTGAGGTCGGCCAGAAAGCCCACCGCGCTGTCCACCATGGAGGGGAGACGCCCGCCGGTCAGAAACAGAGGCAGCCCTACCGCGAGCCCCACGGTGGCGGGGCTGACAAGGGCCTGCCGGAGCGTGACCCGGCCGCCCATGGTCCTGACGCCGTGGGTCCACAGCAGCAGATTGAACACCACCACGGACACCACGCCGTAGATGACCGCCTGTTCCCCCAAGATGGACAGAAGGAGGGGAAGGCCCATAAAGCCGTTGTTCCCATAGACCATGGCGAAGCGCATGGGCCCCCGACGGCATGGGTCCTCCCCGCGAAAGCAGAACAAGGCCACGGCCGCGCAGAACAGGGTGGACAGGGCATAGACCGCCGCGAATTCCAGCAGGAGCCGGACCATGCCGTCGGTGCGCTCGATGGCGAAGGCGTGGATGATGACGCAGGGGGTGACCACGTAGAGGACCAGGGTGGACATCTGGGAGACCCCGTCGGGATACAGCTTCCCCAACTGGGCCAGGACAAAGCCCACCCCCATGAGGAGAAACAGCGTGACCACCTGTCCGGCCACCAGAGCAAAATTTGACAGCATAGCTTCCACACACTCTCTGCAAAAAATGGAGAATGGGAGTACTGGTTGCACTCTCAGCCAAAGAGACATTATATCCCGTCCCGCCCCATTCTGTAAAGGGCGGATCAATTGACAAGATGACCAAAAGGGGGCTATACTTAACATCTATTGATCCCAATACTGGAAAGGAGGGGCTCTATGACCCCGGAACAAATGAGGCGCAGCGGCTATCTGCGCATCTTCGTGTCTTATTACAGACCCCATCTGGCCATCTTCCTGCTGGACATGGTCTGCGCGCTGGGCATCTGCCTGGTGGACCTGCTGTTCCCCATGGTTTCCCGTCACGCACTCAACGAGCTGCTGCCCCGGAGCCTGTACGGTGCCTTCTTCGCCCTCATGACCGTGCTGCTGCTGGCCTATGTGCTCAAGGGCGTGTTCACCTTCATCGTCACCTATTGGGGACACCTGCTGGGTGTGCGCATCGAGGCGGATATCCGCTCCGATCTCTTTTCCCATATGCAGGACCTGTCCTTTTCCTTTTATGACAAGAACCGCACCGGCCAGCTTATGAGCCGGGTCACCGGCGACCTGTTCGAGATCACGGAGCTGGCCCATCACGGCCCGGAGGACCTGTTCATCTCCGTCGTCACCCTGACGGGGGCCTTCTGCGTCATGCTTACCATTCGTTGGGAGCTGGCTCTCATCGTCTTTGCCGTGGTGCCGCTCTTCATCCTCTTCACGGTGCGGCAGCGCAAACGGATGATGGAGGCATCCTCCGAGGTAAAACGGAAGCTGGCGGGCATCAACGGGGACCTTGAGTCCTCCATCTCGGGTATGCGCACCGCCAAGGCCTTTGCCAACGAAGACGCCGAGATCGACAAGTTCGAGCGGTCCAACGCCCAGTTCCGGGGGGCCAAGCGGGGCTACTACCGGGCCATGGCGGTCTACCACTCGGGGATGGAGCTGGCCATGGGCCTGATGCCGGTCCTGGTCATCGCGGCCGGCGGCTTCTTCATCATGCGGGGCGGGATGGACTATATCGACCTGGTCACCTTTACCCTCTATGTCACCACCTTCGTCACCCCCATCCGTAAGCTCTCCGCCTTTGTGGAGCAGTTCATGCAGGGCATGGCGGGCTTCAAACGGTTCGTGGAGCTCATGCGGGTGGAGCCGGAGGTCACCGACGCCCCCGACGCCAGGGATATCGGAGCGGTGAAGGGGGACATCCAGGTGGATGACGTCAGCTTCCGTTACAGCCCGGACGCTGAGCCGGTGCTCTCCCATGTGTTCCTCCACGTGCGCCCCGGGGAGACCGTGGCCGTGGTGGGTCCCTCCGGGGGCGGCAAATCCACCCTCTGCCAGCTCATTCCCAGGTTTTACGACGTTACCGGGGGGGCCATCCGCATCGACGGCCAGGATGTGCGCACCCTCACCCAGCACTCCCTCCGGGAGCACATCGGCATCGTCCAGCAGGACGTGTTCCTCTTCGCGGGCACCATTTATGACAATATCCGCTACGGCCGGCCCGACGCCACCGAGGCAGAAATCGCTGCGGCCGCCAAGAAGGCCGAGATCTACGACGATATCCTGGAAATGCCCGACGGATTCCAGACCTATGTGGGCGAGCGGGGCGTCATGCTCTCCGGCGGGCAGAAGCAGCGGGTATCCATCGCCCGCATCTTTCTGAAGAATCCCTCCATCCTCATCCTGGACGAGGCCACCTCCGCCCTGGACAGCGTGACCGAGGCCAGGATCCAGGGCGCCTTTGACGAGCTGGCCAAGGGCCGTACCACCCTTATCATCGCCCATCGCCTGTCCACCATCCGTTCGGCGGAGCGCATCCTGGTCATCGACAACAACCGCATCGCCGAGGAGGGCACCCACGAAGAACTGATGGTCCGGGGCGGGGAGTACGCCAGCCTCTACAACGCCCAGAAGTCGGCGGCGGTGTAAACCGCCGGAAAAATATGCGGAATGGGTTGACTTATGGAAAAGTTAATGGTAACATACTTTTCCATAAGGGAGTAGTCGGCGCATTCTGCGTAGCGGAGCCAACATACTGGAGCGACAGCTCCTGGCTTTGTTTTCAATGACGAGACTTATCTGTGTAAAGAGATAAGTCTCGTCATTTTTTGCCCGCAACAAGAGAGAACATGGGAGGAGCGGATACCTGTGAGCTTGTGGGAATTGTTTCTCATCGCGGTGGGCCTGTCTATGGACGCTTTTGCCGTGTCCATCTGCAAAGGCCTGTCGGTCGGGGCGGTCCGGCCCCGTCATGCCCTGACCGCGGGGCTTTGGTTCGGCGGCTTCCAGGCGCTGATGCCCTTGCTGGGCTGGCTGCTGGGCAGCCGCTTTCAGGCACTCATCACCAATGTGGACCACTGGATCGCCTTCGTGCTGCTGTGTGCCATCGGCGGAAACATGGTCCGGGAATCCCGGACGTGCGGCGCGTGCAGGGAGATGGACGCCTCCTTTGCCCCCAAGGTCATGCTTCCCCTGGCCGTGGCCACCAGCATCGACGCCCTGGCCATCGGAGTCACCTTCGCATTCCTTCAGGTGGACATCCTGTCTGCAGTATGCTTCATCGGGGCGGTCACCTTTGTGTTTTCCTCCGCGGGCGTCAAGGTGGGAAGCGTTTTCGGCACCCGGTATCAGTCCAAGGCCGAACTTTTCGGAGGCGTGGTGCTGATCGGGATGGGGATCAAGATTCTGCTGGAGCACTTGGGCGTGCTCGGCTGAGAGGAGAACGGGAGACATGACGCAGATGAGAAAAGAGCTGGCCGTGACGGAAGAGACCACCCTCCTCCCCTTTCTGCTCCGGGAGGTAACGGGCAAATCCCGGAATACGGTGAAGGGACTGCTCACCCGGCGGCAGGTCATGGTGGACGGGGCGGTGATCACCCGGTTCGACGCCCCGCTGCGGCCGGGGCAGCGGGTCACGCTCCTCCCGCCGGAGGCCGCCGGGGCGGCGGAGCTCCCCTTTTCGGTGCTCTACCAGGACCGGGATCTGATCGCGGTGGACAAGCCCGCCGGGCTCTTGTCCATGGGAAACGAGAAGGAGCGCGCCCGCACCGCCTACCGTATGGTCTCCGACTACGTGAAGGCCAGAGAGCCGGGCGGGCGCATCTTTATCGTCCACCGGCTGGACCGGGATACCTCCGGGGTGCTGGTCTTTGCCAAAAATGAACGGATGAAGCGGGCCCTTCAGGACCACTGGGAGGCGCTGGTGCAGAAGCGGGGCTACGTGGCTGCCGTGGAAGGAGACCTCCCGGAGCCGGAGGGCACGGTCCGTTCCTACCTGCGGGAAACGACCACCCATCTGGTCTACTCTGCCCCCAGAGGAAAAGAGGGCCGAGAGGCGGTCACCCACTACCGGGTCCTGGCCCGGGGCAAGGGCTTCTCGCTGGTGGAGGTGAACATCGACACGGGGCGTAAAAACCAGATCCGGGTCCATATGCAGGACCTGGGATGCCCTGTGGCAGGGGACCGGCAGTACGGTGCCCAGAGCGATCCTATGGGGCGCCTGGCCCTTCACGCCCATGTGCTTCGGTTTACCGACCCCAGGAGCAAAAAGACCCTGGAGCTGAAGGCGTCTCTGCCGCTTGGGTTCCAGAAGCTCTTCCCCGGCGCGGAGCAGTGACACAGGCCGTTTCCGGGCGGCGGATGGGCGGGCGGTCACGGCGCTTGCCCGGGTTCCGGGGGACAAAAGGGGCCGGCAGATTTTTTTGATATGCAAAGGGGCCGCACTGCGGCCCCTTTTTCTTGCCTTTCCAAGGGAAAACGGGTATCATAAGTAGGCTGTGGAAAAATATTTGGAAGGGAAGCGCGGATATGGATTTCAATGGCTGCAAGGATTTTTTGATGGAGACGGCGAAGACCCTGCTCGCCGCCGATTCCCCCAGCGGATTCACACAGAACGCGGTGGCGGCGGCGGAGCGGATCGCGGGCGGCCTGGGCTACGCCACGCGCCGCACCAATAAGGGCGGCCTGGTCATCGAGGTGCCCGGCCGGGAACACACCAAGCGGATCGGCCTGTGCGCCCATGTGGACACGCTGGGGCTCATGTGCAGGGCCATCACGGACAAGGGGGAGCTGATGATCACCAGGATCGGCGGCCCCATCCTGCCCACCCTGGATGGGGAGTACTGTAAGATCTACACCCGGGACGGACGGATCTATACCGGCACCGTCCTCTCCCTCTCCCCCGCCGCCCATGTTTTCGACGATGTGCTCACCCGGCCCAGGGACGAGCAGAACATGGCCGTGCGCATCGACGAGAAGGTGCAAAACGCCGACGAGGTGCGGGCTCTGGGCATCGAAGTGGGAGACTATATCTGCTTTGACCCCAAGACGACGGTGACGCAGAGCGGTTTCCTCAAGTCCAGGTTCATCGACGACAAGGGTTCCGCCGCCTGCCTGCTGGCCCTCCTGAAGCTGATGCGGGACGCCGGAACGGCGCCCCGGTATGACACGGAGATCCATTTCACCGTCTATGAAGAGGTGGGGCACGGCGGCGCCACGATCCCCGGTGATCTGGACGAGCTGCTGGCGGTGGATATGGGCTGTGTGGGCAGCGACCTCACCTGTACGGAGTATCAGGTCTCCATCTGCGCCAAGGACTCCTCCGGCCCTTATGACTACGCCATGGTCTCCCGTCTGGTGGCGCTGGCGAAGGAGCGGGGACTGGACTACGCGGTGGACGTCTATCCCCACTACTCCTCTGATGTGTCCGTCACATGGCGGGCGGGGAGCGACGCCCAGGCGGCCCTCATCGGCCCCGGCGTTCACGCCTCTCACGGCATGGAGCGGACGCACTGGGACGGAATGCGGAACACCATTGCGCTGGCGGCGGCGTATCTGGAGTGCGAGTAATAGGCGGCGGAATGGCCGCGCCGGAAGGCGCGTACAAGCGGTTTGCCCGAAGGGCAAAGCCTTGCCGTCGGGCGGATTCATTCCGCCCCGGCGGGTCTGGACAGCGGGGCCCCCGTGGGAGGCGGAGCCTCTCACGGGGCGCGGACGCACTGGGACGGAATGCGGAACACCATTGCGCTGGCGGCGGCGTATCTGGAGTGCGAGTAATAAGCGGCGGAATGGCCGCGGCGGGGACAGTCCGAAATACAG